>Ga0157368_1000108_pt1 | contig 37110 bp, 44 predicted proteins | sample AttbisABBM3_FD_113146 | JGI IMG/M metagenome (GOLD analysis project Ga0157368, IMG submission 113146) | Fungus gardens microbial communities from leaf cutter ant in Botucatu, State of São Paulo, Brazil - Atta bisphaerica ABBM3 | ecosystem: Host-associated > Fungi > Mycelium > Unclassified ... | reverse complement strand
GGAGATGCCGCCGGCAAAGCAGCAGATTGTCTGCAGCCGCAGTTTCGGTTCGCGCATCACTACCAAAGTGGCCATGCAGCAGGCACTCTGCCAGTACGCCACGCGGGCCGCTGAGAAGCTGCGGGGCGAACGTCAGTACTGCCGGCACATAAGCGTGTTTGTCCGGACCTCGCCGCATGCTGTCGGCGAGACGTTTTATGGCAACACGGCCGGGGAAAAACTCACCCTGCCCACGCAGGACACACGGGACATCATCGGCGTGGCCATGCGCGCGCTTGACCGCATCTGGCTGGATGGCCACCGGTACATGAAGGCCGGCGTCATGCTTGATGACTTCACGCCTCACGGCGTCAGCCAGCTGAACCTGTTTGACGACAACCGGCCGCGGGCGAACAGCGCACAGCTGATGCAGGTGCTGGACGGCATTAACCAGTCAGGCCTGGGACGGGTATGGTTTGCGGGTCAGGGAATTGATACGGAGTGGAAGATGAAGCGGGACATGCTGTCACCAGCATGGACGACGCGCTGGAGCGATATACCGGTTGCACGCGTTGTGTGATGATTGAATGGCCAGTCCGTTCATGCTGTACTGACCATGACATTTGCCATCATGATAAAGAGCAGGCAGCACCATGAAGGATAAACTTAAACTGAAGGTTTTCCCGGTAATAATTATTGCTGCCCTGCTGCTGTTTCTGTTCAGTTGCGCCGAAGCCCTGTCCAACCTTCGTGACTACAACGCCAACAGTGAAAAGCTTGAAAACATGCGTAATGCAATGCGTTCAACCTGCTCCGTGCTGATACTTCAGAATCCACTTGATGAGCCAGCCGGGGAGCGCAGAGAGAGTCTGCAGGAAAGTATCGACAGTTGTAAAAAGGAGTTCGGCGGAGAGTTGTAGTTATCCCTCCCTGCTCCCTGACTGGAGTGAAGAGCCAGTGACGCTGTCACCGGCTGATATTAATTCAGCGTTGCTGCTTGTTCTTTTTCCATGTTTCATTGGCCAGAAAAGCTGAACGGGTCAGAAAACCTGCCCAGAACAGCTGCAGCACAATTTTAATGACCTCTTTTTCAATCATCCCCAGTAGCAACGGGACGATGAAAAGCATACTGAGCAGAAAGCCCCACTCACCTGCACTTTTTCTGTCTTTGCCGGTGAGCTTTCTGAATCCCAGAAACCCCGTTACCAGCAGAATCACTCTGTTCATGACGACCTCGTTAAATTAGCTTCCGCCAAACATGCCTCTGGCATTACTGCGGGTTTCATCGACAGTGGCATTCGGGGATGCTTCAGCCGGCTCAGGAACGCTTTCAGCCTGAGACGGAGTCTGCGCTGTGGCGCTTTTAGGGCTGACAGCCCGTATCACCTGAAGCACTTCTTCTGCAGTCGTGTTTTCGCTCAGCAGTTCCGACAGCAGGAACGGCAGACGTGGATCAATACGCTCAAGTGCAAACCCGCTGAGCATGGCCGCCTTCCATAGGCGGCCGCGCTCACCCTGCGGAGTTTCATCGGTGTGACTGTCTGCATAGGCCTCACCGAGGCTGCTTTTAGGATTGATGTAAAACTGGATCTTTCTGCGCGTATCCATGACGTTATCCGATAGCAATCATCCCCCTGACCAAATCGAACTGGGATGAGTCGGTTTTATAAAAGCGCTCTGCCCTCACACCGCAGTGCGTGCGAACGGCCTCGGCAATAATTTCAGCCCCCCCGCCAATCACCATGACATGGGTATAGCCTTCAAACGCCTTCATGGCGCTGAGAACACGCTGCGTGAGACGTTCGAGTGATTCGTTAATGGTACTTTTAACCAGGCTCACGCGGGAGAGATCGTTAATCCGGCGCTCCAGGTATGCATCATCATTACGATGGACAATAATATCATCGGCAAGATAACTGCTGCCCCGCGTTCCTGCAACACGCAGCGCGTCCGCGACCGCGGTCGTTACCAGTGACACACCAATGGTTGCGTCACCATGAATGCGCGTAATACCGCTCATGCGACCACGGACCTGTGAAATATCGAGCGTCGTCCCCCCCAGATCAACAATGAGAAGTGAATCGAGCGGGTCCAGCTCACTCAGCAACTCAAAGCCGGCAGGGATGGATTCGGGCATGACCGAGACACTGCGGATTTTGAAGCCCTCACCCCCGTTCAGCGAAACCGGACGCAGCAGGCTCGCCTTTTTCTTTTCGATGTTTGCTGCAGCGGGCTGGTTATTGTGGTCATAAAACTCTGTCAGCGGCAGCGTGACCGTAATGTCCACCTCACAGGGTTTGAGGCCGGTCTGCAGGAGCGCATGATGCACAGCAACCACGTTCACGTCGCTGTACTGCCATGCAATGTTCGTGGTTTTCACCGCTTCCGGCGCAATCGGATCATAAGAGTACTGCTCGCCGTTCATGGTGTAATTGAAAACCGGTTTTTCACCAAATGCCACTGACCATTCGCGCTTGAAGCTGTTCGGGCTCAGGTGCGTTCTGATACTGCCGTTGTCTTTCCAGGCCAGCTTTACGTTTGTAGAACCATCATCGATGAACACTTTCATATCCCAAACCACCCATTAAGTGAGAACAATATGAGATAAATATACACTATGAAGGGACTCAGATATATACTCAACCTCAATCTTTCTCAAATTATTCTCTTATATATCTCATTAAGGTTTATTATCTTGCTGCAAGATTGCAGATAACATGAACAGTAGGTCTGCAAATGGTTTCCTGAGAGCAGAATTTAAAAGCAAGATGACAGCAAGATAGCTGCTAGCTTGCTGCTATTTTTTCTAATCAACTATCAACAAGCCATCTTATATTTTATGCAGCAAGATTGCTGCAATCTTACTGCAATACAAAACGAACACAACAATGCCCAGTGAGCGAAAACATATAGCAGCATGATTGCAGCAAGATAAACTCAATAAAACAAAAGGAGCTTAAAGTAACAGAATGCAGCAAGATAGCTGCTATCTTGCATGCAAATAAAAGCTAACTTCGGGCTCCATGTAGCAAGAATAAAATTAATCATGCAGCAATCTAGCAGCTATCTAGCAGCTATCTAGCAGCTATCTTGCTGCTACTTATAACCCTGTTTTTCCGCATAAGCTTGCAGGGCCTTTTCCAACAGCTCAACTATTTTGAGATCTTCCTGATAGGCTATATCCCGGAAGCGCTGATCAAACTCAGCAGAAACGCGAGTCGCGAAAGGAATTGTGCGATTGGTTTTGCGCATGCTTCTGCCATCACGCTTGATATAAGTCTCCTGGACAGGTTGTTCCAGTGACGCCCCAGCTGAAGACGGTGCTTTTGCCGCTTCAGCAATATCTGGTGCTGGCGCGACCTCTGGAGAGTTAAGACTAGTAGCGTATTCATCAGGTCCCGGAGGAGAGCCTAACCCTTTAGATTTAGATTTATTTTTCAATGCAGACAAATCAGCCATTTTGCTCTCCCACTTTGTTAATGAGAGCCTGAATCAGTTCATCAGCTCTTTCATTGAGACCTTTGTATCGGGTTTCAGTAACCGCAAGCCCTGCATTCATTGCTTTGCGGTAAGCGGGTTTTTCGAAAAGACAGCCGTCGAGAACGTCATAGCCAGCCTCTAAGATATAGGCACGGGCATCAGCTTCTTCAGCGTCAGTTCCAACCCTGCTCAATGAGAAAACGAGTTTTCTGCGTGGAACGCCTTCTTTAACAAGCGCATGAAAAACTTTAATTGCAGGAACTAAGTCATCAAGTGATGCCCCTGTAGGTTGCACTACGAGATCAGCCACTTTAGCAATTTCAGTTGTGCCCTTACTTGCACGAGCAGGCCCATCCAGGATGAGAAGATCGACATTGTCTGCAACTGATAGCGCCTGAGAAACAGTCTTGAAAAGCTCAACTGAACAGGCAGGGGGAAGACCATTGGAAAGGCGTCTACGATGCCAGTCAGTGGTAGTAGCCTGTTCAGTATCAAGATCAGCTATTTTAGTAACAATCCCCCCTGCGTTAGCCTCACGGCCAAAAGCACGTGACATTGTGCTTTTACCCACACCACCTTTTTGGGAAATGAATCCGACAATCCAGGCCATACACCCTCTCAATTAAGCAGCAATCTTGCTGCAAGATAATTTATAAAAAAATTAAGAAGCTTTCAACTTGTTTGCAGCAATAATGCAGCATGCTAATACATTGCTGCAAGATTCAAGTTTTTCTTAATTGTATTAAAGAGAGTTATCCAGTTGATTGTTTTAAATAAAAAAGGAAATTTGAGGCTAATTGAAGTGAAAAACTAGCAAGGAACATGAGTTGGCAAAATGATCGCTAAATCAAACAGGAGTGATCATTAGAGCTGCATAACATCAGAGTTAATGATTATGCAGCTTGATGAGAAAGATGGTAATCGCCTGAACCGATACGGCAAGAGCTGTTACACTGACCAGTTAAAGCGTCTAGGACGTCCATTAAAATTTCTTCTGTAGACTCAGGAAGTTCTTGGTCGAGAACGTTGTTGAAGGCGTGAAAAGCAATAAAACCACCATCACGACCTTGGTTTTCAACCAAAGACCGCGCAAAATGGAACAGAGTTTCTCGACCAGCTCCCAGAGCAACCAGATTGGACAAGGCAAGCTCTGTAGAAGAAAGTTTTTGATAAGTCATTTTATCCATCATGTTTACCCCACAAATGACGGGTAGCTTCGAGGTGTTGTTCGTATTCAGTAATATGCATATCGTACTTAGGAACTATCATAGCATGAGTATCAGAATCCTCAATGATTTCCAAGTGAAGATTTTGATTCAAAGCTGCACCTTCTATCTCATAACAGGTTAACATACGCTTGGGTTTAAATAGCTGTTCCGGGATGTTTGACTTAGGTGGGATTGTTAACGAAAGACCTTGAGCTAGATGAACGAACTTGCCATCAGTGGTAAGCTCAACGTCAATCACCTGATTTTTCTGAATATTATTTTTTTCCTCTGACCGTACAGCCAGGCAATCTCTTTGGCCACGATCGATAAGTGGCAATTCATCAATGTCAGCCTTCATCATACGGAGGTATCGTATTGCCACTCTTTAATCCACTCTCATCTTGAATTATCATGCTATATTGCCATAACTTATGAATTTCCTACAACTATTTAATAAAATAGACATAAAAACCTTTAGTTAGGCGAAAATTTTTCATTTAATTAAAAATTATAAGCAATTAAATAAAGACCTTATGAAAAATATGTACATTATGAAAAATAAATTTAATGAGGGTTGCAATCAACCCCGAGTTGAATAATTCCTTGCTCAGAAGTCTATAGAGTAATGATATTTATCCAAAATTTCTGGTAAACCTATACCAGATTTCAATTCCGCACTAACATATTCTCTGAAACGAACCTGAATCATTTTACGAGCATCCGTAAGGTTATATCCGGGCTCAAAATGCTTTAACATTGATTCCAATACTTCTATACACGATACATAATTCCATTCCGGTCTGAGGCGGTTCATAAAAATCACGTAAAATATTTTTTGCTCTATCTTTTGGATGCTTTCTGAAGACGATGAGTATGCCTTTTTCACCTCAAAGTAACTACTAATTATATCTGGCGCTTCTGAAATATTAAAAATAGACTCATCAAAAATTTCATCGTAATACTTTCCAAAAATGTGTTGTTTTTGGTTCGAAGATTTATCAGGAAAACCTTGAAGAGCAAACAATATCTGACCGAACTGCTCCATGCTTATTTTAAATCTATATTGTTTTTTATCATCAATTCCAGTATCACCGTTCTTTCTGGAATAAACGATGTCATGCTCGTCCAATAATTGCTCCAATTGAATTTGTAATGTACTTAGTGACTTCAGGTCAACATTAGAAATTGAATTCTGGCTATTAGTAAATTCTGCAATTTTATTAGCAGTACTGCTGTTAGATGCATTAAAAATTCGAACAAGAATTTCACTCTTTGAAAGAAAATCTTGTATGTGTTTTTTATCAGCTGAATTGAAATCATGTAATGTTCTAAGGGTTTGTCCTCCATTCAACACTTGGATGCCGGTAAGGCTAATTCGGATTTTTCTATTACCATTAACAGGATGAGCTTTTATATCCTCTGCGACTATAGTTAAGCCATTGTTATACATAAAGAATTTACTAGGCTCATCACGAAGGGTTTTGGCTATTGCAGCATTATATCTCGACCTTTGAACCAAACCCCTTACATTATCGAAAAGCACTCCAAAATCAATTTTTTCTTCAGCAAGCTCTTGAATATTTTCGCAATTATGGTCTAGCCGTAATTCAACATTACGACAGGTCATTCTTATAACATCCGCAGCATTCAATCTGACAACATATGACTTTGAGGTAGATATGGAGCTTTCTGAGTATGACATCAAAGCGTCGTTATCTATAATCAATTCTGCATTAATAGGTGCGGGCCGTATAGACATCATGCTTGTGATCTGAGGCAAACATACTGAAAAAACTTCCATATCATAGAAGTTTTTCAATTGTTGGATAGCACTTTCATCACGCTCAATGGGTACTGCTTCATTGCTAATCATATAGAGAGAAATGCGCCAAACATCATTTCCATTCAGTACCTCATTTATTGTACTTACATAAGCTTTTAGTTTTCCTTCAAGTCCATCCGTACTGTCATTCATGATACAATTAACTAACTTCGTTGAAACAAATGCATCGTTGAAACTTTGCTTTTGGTCGGGTCTAAAACTCTCACGAAACTTAAAATTAAATAGCTTTATCTCTTTATTGTTCTCATCTACATATACAGCATCAATTCCATTATCATCATACCTAGTTCCATTCAAGTGAGAGTTGAACTCTGTATCAGTAATATAATCGCTTATTTTATCTAAATCCTTTTCATCGCTAAGAGACTCCAGCATAAACAAATAAAACCCAATTCTTTGCTGAAGTTTTATTTCCTTGACGTCTTTATCAAAAGTATTGGTCTTGCTGAAGAGATCAAAATACTTCTGACATTTGATATTCAAAAGTTTAAAGTCATTAATGCTAACTCCCGACATTATCTAACCTCTTCATATAATATATAAGCTATTTAAAAAGCGAATTAATAATAATGCCGCCTGATTATCAGACATCTCATCTGTATTTTATTAATACATTTGATACCATTAAACATCTATCGCCAAATTTCAATAACATTATCATAAATTTATCTTTAGTAAAGTTGCCCTTTTTTATCGCGCGCTATTCATTAGCGTAAAACATTTTTTCCTCGTTTTTCTTATTACCCTACTAAACTCACGAAAAGATAACTATAGTAAAATATAACCCTAATATTAATAACCTAAATCATTAAACAGCGTACATATAGTAACAATAGTTACTATATAAAATACCAAAAAAGGACATTTTAAATAGCCAAATATTGTGTGGCCAATTTAAATCGGTTACTGATATTATTGACCTGTAAAAACCAACAGGCCAATTAAGGTATACCCGCCGTCATTCCTTCCTCAGCATCGCCACGGCCTCATTGCCTGGCATCGAAAACTGCACCCTGTGACGTGCCGCCACGTCGAGCGCAAACACCTTCGTATAGACCTCCGTTGACTTCAGGCTCTTGTGGCCCATCAGGCTCTGCAGCGCCTTCAGCGGGATACCCGCGTAAAGCATGTGCATGGCGTAGCTGTGCCGGAACGTGTGCGGCGTCACCGGCACCGAGAACGTCACCCCGTCGGCCGCTGCGGCCGCCACCGCTTCGTTAATCCATGTGCGTACCGTGCGATCAGTCACGGTCCACAGGCGCACCTTTTCCGTCCGGCCGGTGTCAGGATTGCGCCGCTCAACCGGAATGCGCAGCGTGGCCACCATCATCTCCAGCTGGGCGATGTACTGCGGATCGGACAGCGGAACCAGCCGGTGAGGGACCACGCCGGACGGCGCGCGCCCCGGCCCGCGGGCGGCCTTTTCCCCCCGCTGCTTCAGCGTGGCCAGCTGCACAAACGGGTGGGGCGGCGTCAGGGTGAAGTCGGCCCGCGTCAGGGCCAGCGCCTCGTTGATGCGCGCGCCGGTGTTCCACATGGTGGTCAGCAGCATCTTCCGGTGCAGGTCCGGCACATAGTGCAGCAGGGCGCTGACCTCCGGCGCCAGCAGATATTTGGGTAAGTCGTCAATCAGCGCCGCCATCTGTCGCAGCGCCAGCGCAGCCGGATAATCAATGGCAACCGGGAGGTGGGCTGTGTCTTGATGAGGAATATAGGATACTGGCAAATTCACAGCTGTCTCCGGTAAGCATTAATAAGGATTTTCATAAGCGCGACATCAAGGCCGGTAGCGGGAATCGCTCATCATGTCTAAAAACAAGCTGTATGATTCAGCGATATAAGAATCCATGCAGTCAAGTTCATAACAGGCCGCCTTCATCTTCTCGCCAAACAGGCGTGTATTAATGTGGGAAATGCCGGTCAGACTGGGCTCTCCTTCCCTGGTCCGGTCATACCGGAACGCCGTTGAACCAGAATCAATGGCAATCAGTTCCTTGATGACGGCGTCCGTATTACTGTGGTTGGCGCGCGGGAAAGAAGGGTCAACCTTTCTGACCAGTTTTCTGGCGTGGTCCCACAGAACGTTAAGGTCGTGAACGGCCTTTGGTCCTTTAATATCCGGGTCATTTATCTGCAGCAGGCAGAGCGTGATAATTCGCTTGAGGGCGAGTTCGACATGATGCCGGTAAAGGAAAACAACTGGATAGACAAGCACATCCTGATCCCGTCCTTTGGTATCAATATGCTCTATCAGAAGTTCAGCAGCCCGCCGGTAACCGGCCGCATAAGTTGCTCCGTAATCGTGAAGCCACTCATTCAGGCATGCGTTATTGTGCCAGTCGTCATCGCCGGCAAACAGCTCCGACGCAGATTCCTTTTTCATAACTGGTTAGCCCTGATTTCATCAGCCAGCGCCACAAATCCCTGATGCGCCATCTGCAGGTACTGGCTGTAGATCCGCGCATCCCGTTCGGTCAGTCCGTCCGGGTTGCCCTCAAACCAGCGCTGCAGTACCCCGATGGCGTGCCCGTAAGTGTCCAGATCATATTCATTATCACCGAGCTCGCCGGCTTCGCGCAGCTCCAGGCGGAACTGGGCAGACTTTTTGCTGATGATGTTGAGCCCGAGGTGAGTGGCGGCATAAAGGTTGTTTTCACCCGGCGACAAAATGGCGTTGCGGATCTTCTCAAAGGCATAGCCAAAATCATCACTGCGCTTCATTGATTCAAACATGAAAGTTCCCCGGTTAATTATGAGTACCCTTATTATTTACATTGGTGACTGATTATGACGTGATAATCAATTCTGAACAGATAACTTGGCTTACCTTAAACATTAAGACAGTAAGCCTGCTTATATTCCCGTCATGCAATTGCCGGAAACCGCTCTCCGTCGGATCCGACTTATTCCGTATCGGGCAGTAACCGGAAGGGTAGCACGGCGGCGGGGCGGGCGGAAGCGGGGTTTTCCGGGCGCGTTTCCGCTGACACATCCCCTATGTTGTGTTATGTGCAGATGAGTGAGCCACAACATGTGGGGTGCTGCGCAGAAAACCGCCACCCAGGAGGAAAGATCCGGTTCCGCCTTTTTCCGGATCTCATCGGAAAATGCCAGAAAAAAGCCTATGCCAGACATCTGCATATGGAATGCATATGCAGATGTTAAGCCTATGCATATACTTAACATCTGCCTATACTTGGCATATGCATAAACATAAAGGCCGCAGGCCAGGAGAAAGACCATGAGAACCGTATCGATATTTAAAAACGGCAACAACCGTGCCATCCGTCTGCCCCGCGATCTGGATTTTGACGGGGTGAGCGAGCTGGAGATCGTCCGGGAAGGGGACAGCATCATTCTGCGTCCCGTCCGGCCAACCTGGGGCTCATTCTTTGAGCTCGAAAAAGCTGCCCCGGACTTTATGGCAGAGCGCGGGGACGTCGTCAGCGACGAAGGACGGTTTGACCTGTGAAGAAGACAAAAGACCGTATCTACATGCTCGACACCTGCATCTGCTCGTTCATCATGCGCGAGCAGCCGGAAGCGGTGCTGAAGCGCCTTGAGCAGGTGGTGCTGCGCGGCCACCGTATCGTGGTCTCAGCCATAACCTATGCCGAAATGCGCTTTGGTGCATCCGGCCCGAAGGCCTCGCCCCGCCACGTGCAGCTGGTAGACGCGTTCTGCGCCCGCCTCGACGCCGTCCTGCCCTGGGACCGTGCCGCAGTGGATGCGACCACGGAGATCAAAGTTTCGCTGCGGCTGGCCGGCACGCCGATCGGCCCGAACGACACGGCGATCGCCGGGCACGCCATCGCCGCCGGCGCCGTGCTGGTGACGAATAATGTGAGAGAGTTTGCGCGGGTGCCGGGCCTGACACTGGAAGACTGGGTATGACAGGCGGTGCCCGTCTTTCACCGGTCCGCACGATCTTTCACTGGCTCAGGGTTCCGGCCCCTGACCGGCGCTCATCCGGCGCCAGCCTGACAAACCGCACCACCTCGTTCTGCGCCGTGGCGACATGCTTTCTCAGGTACTGCCTGATCGCGCTGACGGTCGCGCCCGGCGCCGCCATTTTTTCGTCTTCTGATCCCTGCATCAGACTCTCCCGGGGGTTCCGCCGGCATCACCGCACCTCAGTGATGCTCTGCGGTCGTGGTTAATTCAGCCCGCCATTATTTAATGCCATCCCCGGCACGGTGCGGCGAGACAGGCACTCTGTTCAGAAGCCTGAAGGCATATTTCTCAGGGAAAGTGGCCAGTCACCCGGCCATACATATCGGTCCTTCAGGATCCTGGCACTGTATTCAAGGCAGACACGAACCGGGTAATCTGGATAAATACGGTCCATTGCATCCATCAGCTGCTGCGCGTTCTCACTGCGGTGCAGTTCCCGCACAAAATCGCTGATGTACTGTCGCGTATAACTGATGGCAGAAGGGTGGAGTGTCAGTGCACTGGAAGAGTGACCCGGTACAACGATATCCGCCTGCAGTGCCTCAATTTTGTCGAGACTTTCAGACCATTTTTTTAACAGGTCAGGCGTCCGCATGTCTGCAATCCATATGTGACAGTCGGCGAATACCAGATCAGAAGCAATCAGCGTCCGGCTGGCCGGGATCCACAAGGGCGCAATGTCTGTGCAGTCTCCGGTCATATTGCCGAGGATCTGAATTGTTTCACCTTCCAGCAATATCTTATCTTCAGTCCATTTTTCAACAGGAAATTTAATATTCGCACCATTCTTTCCAAGAACCGTGTTTCCCCAGTACTGAATTTTGAAGTCATACGCCTCATTGATATCTGAAGAGGCTTTTTTATAAGCGATCACTCTGGCGTCAGGATACTTCTGCTTGATCACTTCCAGACCCAGATAATGATCGGGGTGAAGATGAGTAATGTAGATAAATAGAATATTACGGTCGAGCTCAATCAGTTCGGCCACTAACCGGTGTGCATTCGCTATCGTGAACTGGGCATCAACAAGAATGGCGTCGTGATCGCCATAAATGACTGTTGACGTGACACCGAATCCGTTACAGTTATCGCTGCTTAAAAAAACCTTTGTTCTGAGTGACATTTTTAACTCCTCCTTCAGAAAGTACCGGATGAATTATGTGAATAAATACGGTGAAAATGAAAGCTGTCATTTAAAATGAATGATAACTTCCCCTGAACTGACTTTTTTATGATGTAACCGTCAAAATATTTAAAACACAGGAACGGTAAAAAATTAATACGTAACTGAAGTTTCACCCTTCATTATTTAAAAGGTAAGCATATTCTGCTTATCTTATTTTTAGTCTTTAAGCCAGACGGAAAGAAGTCTCTCCCGGAAACAGGTCACACAGCTACGGCGAATAATGTTGCCTGTGATCCGGCGGAAACCTGCCTTTCAGCTTAAAGGAGCCCGGTACTGCTCATTTAGCGCCTGTGCTATCGCCTCGGTTTCTGCATCGGGTGTGCCGTCGGTGTTTTCCGGCCTGAAATGCATCTGAAATGCGCTGATGGTCTTCCGGGTGTCTTCATCCAGGACGCCGCTGAGCGGGATCTGATCGTAACCGTATCGCTTGAGCAACGTCTGGACGCTCAGGACATCGGCAGAGGCGTTCATTGCCCGGCCGGCCAGATATTTCTGCACCCGCAGCGGATCAGGCCAGGCTCCCACGCCCTGAGCGGCCAGCGCCTTCCAGGGAAAAAGTCTGCCCGGATCCTGTTTACGCAGTGGCGCAATGTCACTGTGGCCGAGCACGTTATCCGGCGTGATGCCATAGCGCCGGATTATCTCCCTGGACAGGGCCGTCAGGGCGCTAATCTGCTGATCACGGTAAGGATACCAGGTCTTGTGTCCCGGCAGATTTTCCGTGAAACCGGGATTCACGATTTCAATACCCACCGAGGAGTCATTCAGGTTGACCCGCCCGTTCCAGTTGCTTACACCGGCGTGCCAGGCCCGCCTGTTTTCACTGACCAGCCGATAGACGACAGGTTTGCCTGTGCGGCTGTCTGTCTGATCTGAAATCAGATAGTGTGCGCTGACATTCTCGCCGGTCAGCAGTTTCAGCGAGGTGGCCTCGTCGACCGCCGTGTAATGAAAGACCAGAAAACGTATCCGTTCGTTTTGTGCTGCTGAGGATTGGGTCTTGTCCAGCAAATAATCCTTCATGCTGACGCGCTGGGACGTTTGCGTACTGCAGCCCGCGAGAACGGTGACGCAGCACAGGTACATCAGGGTTAACTTTAGCCTTTGTTTGAGCATTAACATAATCCGTCCCTTGTTTTTAAATCCTTTTATTTGTTCAAAGACACAGGCGTGCTGCGGCGCAGAATGCTTATTTCTGCGCACCGGCCCTGATATACCGATCTGTTTTTCAAAAACCAGATAATAAATTCATTATTGTTTACTGCCCCAATTTTTTTCATTACTCTCCTTTTGTAATAGCTGACCGATTTCTCGGGTATCCCGGACCATTCGGCTATCTGCTTCAGGGTCATGCCGGTCATAAAGAACCAGGTGACAGCAATTTCATTTTCGGTAAATGACAAACGACGTTGAGTGTTATCCATAAACGTCACAGTTCCTCCATCGTTATATTATGGATTGATTTTTTTACTTGCTGGCAGACCTGCTCTGCCAGAGAAAACACAGATAATATTACAGATGTGTTATTTCAATACTTTAGTGAAGGTGGTATCTTTCCCCGCATCATCAATCAGCGCGTATTCAATCGTTGTGCTTTCGCTTTCTTTAATTTTACTCATTTCAAAGCGTTTATAACTGAAAGGTGCGATCATTCTGTTCATGCCGAGTTTTAATGACTGTTCTCCGGAAGAGGACTTAATCCTTACCAGTACAGGCGTCATGTAAAAAGGAGAGGGATTATAAAATTCCAGCAAATGGCCCTCGTTCGTTACCCGGATGCTGAGTGTTTTCGCAATCCTTTCTATATCCATACTGCTCTTGAACGGACGGTAAGTAATTTTCAGCTGCGTTTTTAATCCGACCTCCATTTTATTCGCATTCTCAAGCTGAGGTTTTTTCTTAACCCCCGGGATTTCATAAAGATTTATCCAGAATACGGATTCACGATCTCGCGGTAATCCATTCACTTTTTCAGTCGGCAGTATCTTCAGGTTTATTATTTTTCCAGGCTGCATGTTGGCCACTGCCGGAATGACAACGAAAGGGAAATTTTTCTCCCTGTTAATATCATCTGAAGTACCGTCATCAATCCAGCTCTGAAGCAGCACAGGTGCACGGCTGTCATTGTTGACAATAAGCAGACGTTTGCTGCTGTCTGTACTGCTGAACAACACCCTGTCCTGCAGCGGCACAACCGTAGCCTGCAGACAGAACGGCGTAAAAAGAAAGGTCAAAATGAAAAAATATCTCATCACCAGAACCTCACTACGATATACGCAGTCGCATCGACCTTCCCGGGGGTCACCTTTTTTTGCCCGTCGATGACGCCATAGTGGGCAAAATACTGTGAGGTGACATCTATCTGACTGGCGGACTGAGAAGGTGAGAACTGGCCGCCGTTGAGCAAACCAAACCATCCTTTACTGTGATAATCAGCATCAGCGCTTGTTAAAAACCCCATATCCTGACCGTTAACGGACACCCCTATGCCGACATTAGAGGCGTATCCATCCTGACCGTAATTATCCGATAATGTTAAACGCGACCATGTATGCCCGGGGGTGACGGGATGGTCAGTGATGAAACCAACTGATATTTTACCAGGCCCCACGCCCGAGTCAGACCGGATAATCGATCGAATCAGAGGGCCACCACACCGGTAGGTTACGTTAAAGTTTGCACCCGGTTCGCCACCAGACATTAATTCACTGACCTTTACCGGGGGAAGAATAACCGGATTTGTATAATTCAGGACCCGGCATCCCCACGGCGACTGAGCAAAGTGATTGCCCGAGGCGTAATACATGCCAAAACCAATCCAGTTTGATGCACTGAAGCCTCCCCAGTGCGAGCGGCTGTCGGTGCCGGGCTTGATGTCCCGGTCATCATTCCATCCGGGTCCGACGAAAACCGTGTATCCGTTAGGCTGTGTGCATTTGTAGGCAATGTTGGTGGAGTTATCGTCCGCGGCACCATGGCAGCCGGACCAGTCAGCATCACCTGAGCCCCGCATTGTTTCAGGTAAGCGGTGAAGCTCTGCGGTGACGCTGCTGAAATCGCGCGCATAAAATTTCAGCTTGTTCCCCTCTTTATGTCCCGAGACAGGAGCCTGTTGCCAGTATCTTGAAAAAACCAGACCGTCTTTATCACGGATAAGCTTGATGCCGATAAAGGGAAAATAGGTCTGGTAGACGCCATCACTGTTGCCGAGGTATCCCCCGGTCGCATCATCCCCGTTGGTGGCGAAATTCTCAAAAGTTTTCCCCTCATCCGCAAGGTCGCAGGTATATAACAGCGTATCCGGCCCCTGGAAATTCTGAAAGGCCTGAGCCTCCCCCACGCTGACATGCGTGATGTCTATCACCCCGGTTGGCATAAACTCGGCGGGGAGGAGCTTGATGGGCCGGAAATGCAGGGGGATACCTCCGCTTGAATCGCCCCCCGGCGAACCAAATTTTTCAGGTCTGCATTTCGCGAATGCCGATGAAGAAAGAAAGGCTGCCATCAGCAGGCTAAAAACGGCTACATGCTTTTTCATAATTAAGGCCCTATCGACAGACTGCTGTAATATAGTTGAGCGTTTTTGCTGACTTAACATTCAAGGGAACGTCACGAATATCACACTGATCACCGGATGTGCTGCCCCAGCGGGCTGTCAGCACGGCCCTGTTCTCCAGTCTCAGATAGGTGTTACCGGCCTGGCTTACCGTTGCGACATTATTACCCTCTGAATCAAAAATATCTGCCCCCAGCGGAACATAGCTGCCGTCCGGTCGCCTGAGCTGCATCATCACAGGGATCCCCCGCCGGGTTTTAAAGACAACCCGGGAGACTGAACCCGCGTAGGGCGTAACAACCTGCTGGCTGTTGATGATGTCCACATCTGCTGACTCTCCTTCCGGCGCATCAAGGTTGACCGTGTTACGTCGGTACGGCATCAGCGAAGGAATGATGGCGTAACCTGAACCGTCGATTTTAATATTCTGCCCGTTAAGTACCGTGGCGCCCTCGGCACCTTTGGCTTCCACGATGGCAAACGTATCGCTCACGGTATGTCCCAGGGTTACCCCGCCACGGTGTAACGCCACTGCGCCGTTAAGCGAACCCGATGCCTGCCAGCTACCCGGTGACTTCGATACTGTTCCGCTTACATTGGCTTTAGGAAGAATGGTTGCCAGATTAAGCCCTGTACTGCTTCCCGTACTGTCCCGGCTGTAGTTCACGCCCCACTGGGTGTTATTATCGCTGCCTGCGCTGCCAGACAGCGATGTCTGATAACTGTTGTCACTGTTGCTGTTAATGTATGACGCAGACAGCGAAGTGTTGCTGGCATCCCCCCCGAAAGGCACGGAAAAATTCAGGGTAAACTGGGTATCTTTGTAATAATCTTTGTGCCGGTTATCATCTGGTATTCCCCATCTTCGCCCCTCTGATACCCGGGTGCGGTACTGCCTGGAAATGCTGAAATCCATGTGAATACCGTAAGGCAGTGTCGTGTTGTACCCCACCTGATAAGCGGTGTCTTTGTTTCGTCCGTCGTAGTAATTCTGAGACGAGCCCGACACATAAATGCTTCCCAGTCCGCCCAGCGGCTGGCTTATGTTGACCTGAAGACGGTTCTTTTGCATGAACGTACCTCCCTCCATTGAAGACAGGGGTGTGTCCGAATTATTCAGGGCAACAATATCCTGAAGGTCTCTGTAGCCTTTCGTGGAATACCGGTAACCCGCAAAACTGATGGTGGTGCCAGTCAGCCCCAGCGTCTTACTGTACTGAGTGTCCACCATCCACCCCTGTGTATTGCTGCCGTTTTTAAGCCTGGCATTTGACCACGTGGTGGAGGCACCGAATGCCCCGAGCCAGGATGAATAAATAGCCCCACCGCTGGCGGCCTGATAACCGCTGCCAACACGCAATCCGCTGTTCGCCGTAACCGTATTTGACACGCCGTATTTAACGGAAAGATCAGAAAACTGGTTGAAGCGGGCGTAATTACTTATTTTCCCGGCAGCAAACGCGTAGTCAAAACGTCCGGGGCGGACAGAATCCGGCAGGGTAGAGTAGGGAACTGAATATTCCGTAATGCTGCCGTCACTCTCAGTGATCCTGACGTTAAGATCACCACCATAAAATGCCGGTGCAAGATCGTCTATCTTGAAGCTACCGGGGGGGACCGTGGTTTCAAATATTTTGTTTTTTTTCTGAAAAATCTCGACTCTGGCGTTTGTTCGCGCGATTCCTCTTACCGTGGGCGCATACCCGACGACAGAAGGGGGCAGCACGCGATTATCAGTCTTCAGGCTTATCCCGGTAAAACTGAGTCCGCTAAAGGAGGCTGATCCCGAAGTGAGTTGCCCCAGCGACAGTTCACTCCGCAGCGCGGGTAGGCCGCGTCTGGCATACAGCCGTGAAGAATGCCACCCGGAGCCGTAGCGACTGCGGTTGAAATTACCCTGCTGGCGGAACTGCCACGTGCCCAGATTAAAGCCGCTGTTAAGTCCGAGGTAAGTTGAACTGAGCACGCCGGCATAGGTATTATGTGACTCATACTGGTTTATCATATAGTTTGAGAATAAAACGCTGCTCCCTGCTTCAAACTCACTCACCGGAATGTAGTCTTCCGGTCGGTGTATGAGCAGCGACTGGGGCACGGTAATGTTTACCCTTAAAGAGGCCAAATCCGAATTAACCTGCATACCGGGTACCACATCTTCGAGACGGTAAGTACTGCCATCCGTAACCGCTTCTGGCTTACTTTTAAGAGGCAGACTGTTAACGAAATCACCTGTAAAAAACGGCGTTAGATTTTTACCGGATAATTTAAAAACCAGCGTTTTTTTCGAATAAAATTTATTGTTAAGATAGACAGAGACATCATATTTTCCTGGTTTATAGAAACTGCCTTCTCCCGCCATGGCGGCTATCCCCTCCAGACCACTTGCACGGAGCATGGCCGGACTGAATTCGTACTCTTCAGCCTGCAGAAAGAAGGCAAAGAAAAACAGAGTGAAAAATAATAGTCTCATCTTCATGTAAATAATAAAATTATTTTCTAATGATTTTGCTAGCGATAATGAAACTCACTGGCATACCATAATCGTTTATCAATACAGCCTTAAGTGGGCCGGCAACCTGATTACTGTCAATACTTTTTGATATAACCTCTCCAGGTTTTATCGTGACATTTTTCAACAGAATGCGCTTTTCATAGCTGACGTCGCTTATGGAAAGCACATTCGGAGTGTCATTTTTGATGACTAATTTTCCGTTAAGGATTTCGTAAGAAACTTTAGCTTCACTTTTTTCAGAAAAACCACTCACTGATTTAGGTCTGTAAATGATTTTAAGATGGCTTTTGATAATGATATTTAAGCGATTGTCATCGCCTTCATTCTTTTTTATCCCCGGTATCTGCGTAAAGTTAAGATAAAATAAAGACTCTTTATCCTGAGGCAGGGCGTCAGATAACAGTTTAATTTTCACCACCTGCCCTCCTTTCTCTTTAATTTTAAAGACAGGCGGCATCGCGACAAAATCAGGTTTATCGCTATTGTCAGGTTCAACCTGAACGATGAAGGGGTTATCACTGGTATTGTCAAACGTAATGGTTTTTTCAGTGGTACCTTCCATTACAATACGCGACGCATTCAACACAACGGCTGCATGTGACATGCCACTGATTAAAAGTAATGACGGCAAAGTTTTTTTTAAGTATGAGATAAATTTCATGACAAGTTACCGGCCCCGCGATCTCTCGCGGGGCTATATAATTATTGATAATCGATTGAATATTGCACTGAGGCCTCAACGTTACCGGCCGTTGCGGCACCGGTTGCAATATACTGTGCTGTATATTGCGCTTCCGCACTGGTGGCACCTGTTGGAAGCGTGAACCCTTTTGCAACTGCTTCACCTGAACTTAAATTGATGGCCTGACTGTCCGGATCCAGCAACTGAATAGCTACATTATCTGCCGGTGAGGAGGTGGCAATATTTTTCAGGTTACCATTGGTATCCACATTATTAGAGACAAAACGGACTTTAATCTCCTCAGCTGATGAAGTCGGTTGAGTACACCCTGTCAACTTCATACTGAATGTTGTAGGAGATGAAGTTTTGTTCGCCGCAGAAAGATCACTTACTTTGGCGGAGGGCAACAGGATAATAGGTGCTGCTGCAGTCGAGTCATTGATACTGATATTACAGGTCTGAGACAGGACCTCTCCTTTAAAGCGGATACTGTTCTGCTGTGCAGCAAAAACACTTGTTGCTGAAACTGCTGTTGACAACATAATAATCCCTGCAGCTAAGGTCTTCGTATACATTTGTATTCTCCGTATGGGTTTTAATAATAACTGACTGGTGTCTTGCCAGCATGTAGGCCGTATCTTGCCCGCATGTAGGTCTGCATTAAATTTAAAAAATTAATTCCACACCAGACCTTTAAATTTCCAGATGAATGTTAAACGGAAGAAAAAAAAAAGCACCTTTGTTTTTCTCTGAAAATATTTAATTTTCTCTTAATTTTAGTTAAGAATTAATATGATTAAAAATCAATAACTTAAACACAAAGTCAGCGGCTGTATTAAAAATAAGAAAAACTGAAAGAAGTAAATTTAAATTGATCCAGAGAATTTTCGGCATTATGCTCATCGTTTCGCAGAAACCACTGCCATGAGCTATAACACTGCTCTTTTTATGGTTTTTGCCCCCCCCACTTTTTACAGTACGGAAGAAGATCTTGAGCAGAAAAATAACTCTTAATGAGTTCCTGATTTTTGAACCCGAGAAAAAAAGAATCACCGGACGGGGAAGGCCGGTGATTATCGGTGCATCCGCCTCGTTGTGCCTGGAGCTGCTGATTGAAAATGTGGGTCAGCTGGTCACGCATCAACAATTCTATGACTATGTATGGCGACGTTTTGGTACTGAACCTGCGTCGACTTCCCTTTATCAGAACATCTCAGCGCTGAGGCGTGCACTTATTAAAGCCGGTCTTCAGGATGACATCATCCGGACGATGCCCCGCAAAGGCTTCCTTCTTTCCCCGAAAACAACTGTCTTAAGAGAAAATGTTTCTGCTTCAGCTCCCGTTAAAGGACAGCCAGAAAACATTCACGTGGCCACTCCCGTTGAGAATAATGCCCCTCCGGACAGTAGCAGCCCCGACATAAAAACAACATCCGCAGAAGAGAAGAAAGTTAAACGCTCCGGAGGGGAGCATTTTCCACACTCTGTTTTTTTTAAATTTCGCCATTTTAGGCCGGTTTTATCAGTTAAACGCTTACTGGTAATGATCTCACTTCCTCTTTTCTTTTTGGCGATTCTTTATGTTTTCTCTGTCAATAACAGGAAGCATGAAGAAAATACTTTTTTCAGCTACATAACGGACTACAGAGGCTGTAAACTTTTCAGTAAAACTGATGCGTCACTCAGCATTGAAGAAATTTTAAAAAAAACAGACGAGCTTAAAATAGACTGCAGAACAGCCCCTTATATTTACCTTACTGCTTATAAAAATGCTGACAGGCTGTCCTATTTCAGTTGTCAGCATCCGCTTGATTCCAGTGTCCGGGCAAACTGCCACTCTTTCTACTACGTAAAGAATTTCAATGATGAATAAGATAATTTACCCTGTTTCATTGTGTTTTCTGTTCTATCTTTTTTATCCTCTAAAACGCCAGGGCGGTGACGCTGTCTCATGCAAAACCAGCGTTTCTTATTTCTGGAATGATGAGCGGCTTGACCTGTTAATTTCTCAGGATCTTGACAGTGGAAAAGGCGTTCTTTCAGTGTCAGGCATTGTATACAACAAGGATAAAACAAAATCCTACCTGAACAAGATGATTTCATTTTCCTACCATAAGAATAAAGACTTTTATGATCTGCGGTCGAAGACGATTATGAACTCGCCTCAAATGACGATGAGTGTCAGCGAGCAGAGGAAGTGGTTACCTGAGTTTTTTATCAGTCCTGATGAGGCCATGTTGCTTAAGATAAAGCCCTATGGCCAAAATGCGTGGCTGTTTTATTCGGCAAATACTCCGCTTTTAGTCTGTGAAAAAATTCGCTGATAAATAACGCTTCCGCGGACTGTAGGTACTCACGGTTCATAAGCGGGTAGCGTCTGACAGAGTCCGGTTCGGGGTATTTGGTCTCTTTCTCCTGAGATCTTTACCCTGTTCCGGCCTTCATACTTTGTCCGGGACCAGAGACCGGCACTTTACCCGCCCGGGCTGTTATGCGGCATAAGGCAGACACACCGCGTTGTGAAAGAGCCCCTGAAATCGTCTTGTAAGGTCTGCAGACTTGTAACAAAGGAGTGAACCTGGCAGATATATTAGCGATAAGTAAAGAAAAAAATCACCTTTTACCCACCAGGCCAGTTCCGCTACGCCCTCCCTGCCAGGCTGTCTCTCCATATGCTGAAATTAATACGGTCTGTAGGCAACGCCTGATGCCCGTTAATCGTTAAAAGGGATGAGAGGTCATTATGTTTATTTGATAAAGTTTTATACTCTCCGCATAAATAGATCACGAAAAAAATCAAGTTGCTTGCCTCAGTGAAATTAAACACATCATAAAGACAAGAGGAATTTAAACAAATTCAGAGAAATTTAAAGGTGTCTTTGCCTGCCTCTTCACATAACCTTACGGCACTTGTTTCTAGCCCCCTGTGAAATAAGCTTCAGAGTGACCCATTATCCAGTATTTACTGCACCTGGATGAACTACCGTGGTCATCCTTCATATTTCTATAAATCAAGAAACCAGGAAATACTAAAATGAATACTTTTATTGAACATACTGATGCAGCGTTACTGCTGATCGATCACCAGACAGGACTTTTCCAGACTGTCAAAGATATAGAAATAAGCCAACTGAAAACAAATGTGACAGCTTTAGCCAAAGCAGCATCACTACTGTCCATCCCGGTGATTACCACGGCGTCCATACCTGAAGGTCCTAACGGCCCTCTGTTGCCGGAAATCGCCTCATGGCCAGATGCGCAATACGTTGCGCGCAATGGCGAAGTCAACGCCTGGGATGCACCTGCATTTGTGCAGGCCGTCAACAATACCGGAAAGAAAACGCTCATCATTGCCGGTGTCTGGACCAGTGTCTGCGTGGCCTTCCCGGCACTTTCAGCCCTTGCGGCCGGGTATAAGGTTTATGCCATCATTGATGCTTCCGGCGATGTGAGCCCTGCAGTTGCTCAGGTTACGATAACGCGCCTTGCTCAGGCAGGCGTTGTTGTTACAACAACCAACGCACTCACAGCCGAATTACAGAAAACATGGAACCGCGCGGATGCAGCTGATTTTGCCGAAATCTACTGCGCGACGACACCTAACTATGCGGCTGCCGTTGAGAGTCATCTCTCAGCACAAAAATCGGCCAGGAGCTAAAAATGCATACTGTCAAGGCCGTTTATACGGCCTTTCGTGATGACACCGGCGATCTTATTAACCGTGGCCCTGTCCCCGGTCAGGACAGTGAGTATCTGGATCCGTTTCTTTTTCTCGATCATCATGGTCCTCAGCCCCGTAAACCCGGGAATCACGGTTTACCGTCCGGCCCTCATCCCAACCGCGGATTAGAAACCGTCACCTCCATGCTGAAAGGCTCGCCTTCATATCAGGATACAGGAGGACATGGTAGACAATCCGTAACGCATCAGCCTGACTTTTTTTAACGGCCGGCAGGGGGCGTCACCGCGCGGACCCTGCTGGCGTGACGGGAGAAAACATTGACACTCAGCAAGAAAAGCGCGTATACCGGACGGACTGTGCCCCCGTTCAGCGTAACCAGTCTGGCCGACAGGCTGGGCCACTTCGGCTTCACCGAATGCAGCACACTGCGGGCATTTATACTCTGCATCTGCGGCGGTACCCCAGGCCCCGCCGAGCTGGGCTACATCCGGCTCAAGCTCAGGGAGTGCCTGGACCGTCACGACAACGGCAGCGCCTGGTTTGCGGACCTGCGCGAGGTGGAAAGGCAGGCGGGTGCCGCATGGAGGACTGTAAGTGAGCAGACCGGTGACGGCCTCCGCGGCTGACGCTAAAAATGCGCAGGCCATCACGCAAGCCGGTCATGAATCTGCCGGACAGGCTGCACAACCTGCTGCCATGGGAAGCTGAACTGCCCGCCCACGGGGGGAGGACTCAGAACCGGTAGCTCACCTGCAGGGACCCCATACTGTCGCGGTAGCCGCCGCCTCCTGCCTGCTGCGTGAATACCACCGCTCCCGTCAGATTTCCCGAAAGACGCCCCTCCACGCCCGTTTTCAGCTCGGCGACGTTCCGGCTCCCCCGCTCAGCATCCGTTTCTTCATTCATACGCACGCCGTACACTTCTGTATTATGCAGCCAGTTCACCTCCACGAAAGGCTGAAATTCGCGCACGGTCTGCCGGTCCGCCCGGCTTTTCCCGTTCAGCCAGGTTCTGAGCCCGAGGCGGGTGGTGACACCGCCGTTTCCCGTCCCCTGCACGCGGGTGCCGCCCGCCTCGGTGTGGTCATCCGCCCGGATGCCGGACCATATGGCCTGCGCGTGCGGCTCAATGAACACACGGTTTTCCTCACCGGCACCACTCTGCCAGCTTTTCACCTGCCACGCGTAGCCCCCCTCAGCCGACGCCTTTATTCCCTGACTGTTATAACGCTCTGTCTGCAGCATGTCGCCGGACACCTCGTTGCGAAACCAGTTGTACTGCGCCCACGTCTCTGCCCACGCGCCGGTTTTTGCCTGCGCGTTCTGATACCACGTGCCGTAAATACCGGCGCTGTATCCGCTCACGCGGCCTTTTGCGTCCCGCCCGGTGAGGCCGTTGTGCGGGCTGCTGTCCGCCCGGCCGTAACCGCCCATGAGGCCGGCGCGAAGCGAGTCTGTACCGTTCGTGGAGCCCTGAATAACGTCACCGCCCAGCTGCAGCACGTAGCGGTTCGTCTGCGTGCGGTTCTGGCCGTCTGCCATGGACGTCTCCCCGTGACTCCCCAGATTACGCATCCACAGGCTGGTCGTCCGGACCTCGCCCGTGACCGGGTCGGTATAGCGCGTTTCTCCGCTGCGGTCCCGCATTGACAGGTCAAACAGGGTATTCACCGCCTGAAGGTTGGCCGTGTAGGCCGCCGCCTCGGGACGGTACATGCGGACAGGCTCAGGTGAAGAACCGGGAGAAGGTGTGGGGTCAGGGCCTGATGCGAAGGCAATGCTGGTCAGGTACCAGCCTGCCGGGTCGGTGCCCGAGACGTTTCCTTTGCGCAGGCTGTAGTCGTAGGCACCGGCCACTACCCGGTTGCCAAGCGAGAACACGGCGTCAGAGCGTCCTCCCACGCTGATAAGCTGAATGCCGTCCAGCGTCTGTGCGCCGCCGCCGTTCTCGTTGGTCACGAAGAGCGTGCTGGCACCGCGCGTGTTACCGGTCACCACCAGACGGTCGGTCAGGGAGTCATCGCCGGCCAGCACGCTGCCAAGCGACACCGAGCTGCCGGGCAGACCGGTATAGTCACCGTTAACCGTCAGGATGTTGCCGGCGCTGGTCGGGGTCGGGTTCAGCACAAGACGCCCGCGGTTGGTCAGGCTGGCGTTTATGGTGGAGGAGGCCGCTTTTTCCGTGCTGAAAAACAACGCGCCGTTCTGTGATAAAGGCCCGTCAAGGATGCTGCCGTTTTCCAGCGTCAGGGTGCCGTTGTTTACCGTGCCGTTAACGGCAGCCCAGCGCGCTGACGGGGAGAGAGTCAGCGAACTGCCGGAAGACACGGTAATGCTGTCCACACTGACGCGGTTTGTGGCGGTAAAGGCCGCGCTGTTACTGCCGTCGCCCACGGACACGCTGGAGCCGTCACCGGGTGTGCCGCTGACGGTACCGCCGAGTACGGCCCGGTTACCGGCGAGAATAAGGGCCGCGCCGCCGAGGCTGACGTCACCACTGATGGTGCCGGCGTTGAGAACGCCGCCAGTGACCGTGCCTGTGTTCGTGAAGGTGCCGAGCGTCCCGGTGTTGCGCACCGCATAAAGACTGCCTGAGAGTGTTCCCCGGTTATCCAGAGCCCCCACGCTGCCGTTATCCTCAATGTCCAGCGCCACCTGACCGGCCCTGACGTTACCGGTATTGGTGAACGCGCCAGAAATAATGCCGTTGCTGGTGAAAGCAACCGTATCTGACAGCGTGGTGGTGGCATTGATCACGCTGCCAACGGTGGCGCCACCGGTAATCCAGAGCGCGCGTCCGGCACCGGAGACCGTACCACCACCGGTGGTCTCCCAGCGGGTGATGGAGGCACCTGGTTCAACAAGAAACAGGAACTGATCATAATTAATGATTTTTTGTGCAGGGTTCGTATCGGAAAATATGGAGTACCGTCCGGTCGTGCTGGTGTCGGTAGAGCCACGCAGAACAAATCCGTTAAGCCCCCTCAGGTTTACATCGGGTGAAGCCGGCTCTGACCCAAACAGGATACCAACAGAATCCAGACCATCGGGATCCACTACACCGTAAGTATTGGCATTGGCGGACGCGATACTGAGGAATGCATCAACTGTGCTCTGCGTGAAGGCATAAGGGCCACCTGTTAAAACGGAGGGTGTCGCAGGAATTATTTCCGGAACCCCCGATATGGCCGCCCGTGCTGAAACGGCTACCAGGCAGCAGATAAGCCCCACAGAGTTTTTTTTCATCATACAAGTAGTCACCTTATTAAAAATATGAGCATCAATATGGTGTGTACGTGACGCATAACTGATGCTGTCTGCAAATTCAGCCCGGAGCCATTGATGCGCCCGACTCAAATGAATTTCTTCCCTGAAACTGGCTGTCTTCGGACGCTCTTTTCAGAGAGATACTCCTGGTGATTTTTTCCTGACTGCACCCGGGGTATCTCAGCCCGCCGGAATATAACTGACGCTGTTCCGGCGATTACTGCAACTGAGAATTAAAAGACTTCCGGGCTTCCGTTTTGCAGCGCTGATAACGGTAAAGTATTTTTATTAAAAGCATCACCGGGTAATGAACCAGATACCATGAGTGAGAAATATCGCCCGGAAATGACAGCCAGCGACTGTTAACAGTTTTCGTATGACAGTTCAGTGTAATGACTGAATCCATAATTACCCGTGCAGGCCAGAAGCCCCCGCTCATGCCGAAAATCTGCGGCCCGGTGAGGGTGACAATGGCATAGACAAATAATGAGGGGCCATATGCGGAAAAACGCTCAATTAAAAATACACCGGCACCTGGCGGGTGATAAACGTCATAATGAAACCACTGACGATGCAAAAAAACATCTACACCCAGGGCTCCGGGAATGTGGCTTACCCGGTATTCGCCCAGAAAAGCAGAATTATGGGCAACGGCCACAAGCAATGCCGCCAGTCCGCGCACGTGCTGAATCGTCAGAATCCCCACGGTTATATGTCACCCTGTTCAGTCAGAAATAATTCAGAATTACTTAACTTAGCAGCATTCTCCTTACCAGACCAGATACCAACCGGAACTAAAATAAGCGCACGTCATGACCGGCCTTACAGCAGGTTCTCCACCCTGACAAATCCATACTTAAGCTCAGGATTAGCGGCTTACCGACACTGAATCCTGGCTGTCACGGTTACCACCATTATGAGAATAATGTTCCGGACACAGTTTTTCAGTACCAGCAGGAAGCGGAGTAATGCCTGAACTTTGTGGGAGATGTGTTATTTTACCCGAGCGGTGAATCCCCCTCAGCGGCGGGGCTGAGCCACAAAAGGGGTGAAAGCCTTGGCCAATAAGCGGGTCAGGTTGTGGCTTTTCCTGACTCACCGGGAGGCACCCGGCACCGCTCAGTTTTCCTCAGGGAAGCTGACAGATGTAAATAAACGGACGTAATCGGGGCGGGTCCGGTTCTGCCCTGAACAGCTACCGTTTTCAGCAGAAAAAAGCCCTGCGGGATTCTCTGCAGGGCTTTTTATTCACCGCTGTCAGCAGAAAGTGACGGCTTTTGTCGCATAACCGCCGTCAGAAAGCACCGACAGTATTCAACATATTATTCAGGTGGATAAATATGATTCAGATAAATAAAGGCACCAGATTCACGTTACCTCTGTTTTTGCTTTTACTGTCCGGATGTACGTACCCTCCACATCCCCGCACTAAGAAAAACCCGGTTCCCACCGAAATGCCTGTAAACAAGAGTGTTCCGGTCAGAAGGGAAAAATAAACCTGATTGCAATCTCGTCGCAGTATGAAGAAAAGGTCATTCCTGAATTTGAGGAGGCGTTCTCCCGCCTGTGCTACGCCACTGACCAGCATTATATTGACCAGAAGCGGACCCGGCCTGGTTACGCCAACACCGATGAGAAACAGGCAAAAACGCTCACCGACGCGCCCAGTAACCGAAATGTGCACTATCTCTGGTTTGTCAGGGATGGTTCAAGAGATCTGAACCTTTACCCTGCTCTCCGTTCAAACCGGAAGTGTATTTCCTCATCCACACCGAAAGTCATCGTCGGTTTCAGCGACGTGACGGCCTTTCACAGTTTTATTAACCATGAACTTAACTGGCCCGGCGAGCATGCGTTGTTGCTGCTTACAGCAGGGACATGAATGAAATTGACAAAGGAAAACGCTTAATCTTAACAGCAGCCCCGCGGTCTCATGGGATGGGTTACTCCCGCGTCGAGCTGCTGAGACCTCAGGCCGTTAAAACGGTCATCAATTTTTCTCTCCCGGAACTGGCAACCCAGGATATCTGATTAAGCTATCTCTGACTGAATAAAGCGGGACGGGGGTTTCGCTTAACTTTGCCCTGTCAGGCACAAACGGCGGAGGAGATAATCAACAGACACTGACCAACCTCCCGGTCACCCACACTCCGTTCTCCCTACCGCCCCTGATTTCATTCCGCATCATTCATCGCTCAAGCTGCATTGATTCAGGGGGATTCAAGGAGCCTGTCAGCTGCGCATCCACGCCGGGAAACTCTTTAAGAGAAACATGTTTTCCTCACCACGGTTTTCTTTCAGAAAAGCCATGAAGTATCGTACCTTAAAATAAAGACAATTAGGGTATACTCAAAATGACCTTATCAAGACCCTAATAAAGAAGGGGTGATGCATGCCGGTGACAAAAACGAAAACTTATTCGGGAAGGGTGGATCGCGTTGTACATGTGGCCACTGTCAAAGACGTTAACCTGATGCTGTATGGGGTTCTGCTTTCAGGAGAGCCGGAATGGTTGCGCATCTGCACGACTGAGATTAAACACGCTGAGAAAATCGCGTTTCTCAGCCCGGATGCTTACGTTGAAATGAGGGTACGCGATGACATAAGTATTCAGGGAACGACGTACAGGGAATTTCACTCCCTCAGTTAACATTTTCGCGCGGACTGAAAACATTCCCGGAGGTCACAGTGAAACCCTTCAGCCTTTTAGTACACCATCCACTGGATGAAACTTATCTCAGTCCCCCCGGGGACACCTACACGGAAGGTGAACTCCCTGAAGAGGAGAAAGAAGTGCGTCATGCGCTTACAGCCATGTATGTTCTGACAAACCGCCTGATAAACATCAGCTCATGGCACCGTCTATTCAGAACCCGTAAGTACTCGTCAGCCAGCCGTTCGGCAACAGAGGCGCAGCGGAAGCTGATGGCGCTTGTGAACAGTACGCCCTTACACAAAGCCGCGCTGAGGCGCATTGTGAGCGACATGCCTGAAGACAACGGAGGCCGCGAGGCGCTCAGGGATTATTTAGGTTAAGAGGAATGGACCGTTAAACCCATGCAGATTGCACGTATCTATCTTCGTGTCAGTACGGATGAGCAGGAACTGACGCGGCAGAACAGCATTATTGAGGATGCACGGGGCAGGGGTTTCTATGTCGCCGGCGTCTATAAAGAGAAGGCTTCCGGTGCCAGGGCAGACCGCCCTGAACTCCAGCGCATGATTGCCGACCTGCAGCCCGGAGAGGTGGTTGTGGCAGAGAAGATTGACCGCATCAGCCGTCTTCCCCTTAATGAGGCCGAGCAGCTGATTGGCTCGATAAAAGCTAAAGGGGCAAAGCTGGCCATCCCCGGTATAGTGGATTTGTCCGAGCTGGCCGTAAGCCAGGACGGCGTGGCAAGAATCGTGATTGAGTCCGTCCAGGACATGCTGCTTAAGGTCGCACTGCAGACGGCGCGTGACGACTACGAAACCCGAAGGGAAAGACAGCGGCAGGGCGTTGAGCTGGCAAAGGCGTCGGGAAAGTACAAAGGGCGAAGGCCAGACAATAAAACACATGAACGCATTATTGCGCTTCGTGAATCCGGCATGACGATTGAACGGACCGCTACCCTGGCGGGCTGCAGCATAAGCCAGGTAAAACGCATCTGGTCGATATACAAGGCAGATAAGTCCTGTCAGTAGTTAAACATTCATCTGGTTGTATAGCTGAGAGGGGACAGAATTGACTATTTTACCAGGCAGTGTGTTTGTGGCCATGTTGCTTATCTGCATTTATATGATGCGGAAAATCAGGCAACAGTCTTCCAGAATAAACCAGCTGGAGTCCGCTATTCGGGGTGAAAGTACCGGGAAAAAAATTCCTTATGAATCGTTATCACTTCTGGACAGTCTGAGGCGGCAGGCGAACCAGTGGAACAGTTCAGAAGACAATCCTGAACTTTTAACAGTACGTCCAGCCTTCATTGAACGCCTGGATGATTACCTTTCCGGCATTTTTGGCGCAGTACCTGAACTCAACGCCAGTAATGCGGTAACGCCTGTAATTGAGCCTCGTCCACTTTATACCTCACTGAATATGACTCATTCTGTGATGGTCTGGTTTGAACCACATCCTGTCAGCTTCCCTGTGGCCAGTCGTGAGCAGGCAGAGCGTATTGCAGGTGCCCTCAATGCTAAAGGCATCGAGGCCCGGAGCACAAGCAGCAGGCAGGCCGGACCGGAGAGTGATGACGGTTTTGACCGTGCGCAGATGGCCCGCTACGAAGAAAATGGTCAGACGGAAGTCAGCCTGCATAATGAACCGGACGCGACCAGCCATAACGGCTAATTCGCTACAGGTTTGACGAAAGAGGCAGTCTGTCAAATAGACAGAAAAATCACGAAATGGCGGCCATCATCACCGCCACCCTCATTATTTCAGGCAGGATGTGCAGGGCACACAAAGGAAACAACACATGTCAATGGGCTGGGTTATCACAATTGCGGTTTTCATCTGGTTCTCTATTTCCATGGCGGGGCTGCTCACCAACGGCGGATTCAATCAGGGCACCACGCAGCCGTATGTATTCATGCAGGCGTGCGGGTTTGCAATGGGGTTCACCGGGGCAGGAATTTTTTTGCTGTTTTATTACCCCTACGCCGCTTACGTCCTGTTTGCGCTAGCAGCACACATGGTATTTGAGGGCTGGCGCGAACTGAAAAGGTCTGAGAAAGAGGTCGCCCGCCGGATACGCGGGGAACAGTCAGCCGGACGGGAAAAGCAGAGCTGAACGCCAGAATAATCACGAAATAGCCCGAAAATCACCAAATGGCGCACCCTGTTGGATATAGCCAAGGCCGCCGAGGAACAAAGCCAATACGGCTTTAGCAGTATGCACTTCAGGTAGAATGAAAGGCGGTACGCCGCCATGAGGAGAGCAGATGGATAAAACGATGATACTTATGTATGTGGGCATGTTTTTGGTAGGCGTAGCGATGATCCTGGCTCACCTCCATGAATTGAACTGGTTCTGAGGAACGGGGCAGTAAAAGAAGCGGACAATAATTACAGTGTGATTATGTGGACGGTGTTTCTGATATGTTTTTTTCGCCTGATTATGACGATCGATCCGATGACTCACTTTGAAAAGTCATTTTTGAAAGGAATAACTTATATGAAAGTCTCAGGCACCAGTTCACATGTGTACCTCGATATGGATGACAGGATAATTAAAGCCGAGGGTGAAATGATTGTGGGTGGGTTTGTAGCTTACAAAAGTACGATGAAATTTGAGCCTCCCTACGAAAACGAACCAGTAAGTGATGAGAGCCGCCAGAAGTACATTGATGAAGCATTAAAAAAAACAAAAGACTCCGGTATGAAACTGGAATTCGAATAATTCACACGACTCTTAATTTCTACCTGAAAAACCGGGATACGCCATATGGTCGTTGGTATCCTAGGGAGCTACAGCAGCGTTCTCAGGGTTACGGAAATGCCGGCAAGTCTGACTTCTCTGCAGCGTTCCAGTACCACCAGTGGCCCGGACCGTATTCCGAATCGTAATGGGCGGTTTTAACTTGTTTGCGCTGCAGGTACTCAGGCGTGTTCATCCCGAAGACTTCCATCGGCAGCGCATCGACGCCGGGAACGTCCTTCAGCACAAAATCCGGGAACACGTCTTCCTCGCCGTCGTAGCGCAGCGGCTTGATGAAGGTGCGTTTTTCCTGCCACAGTTTTTCTTCAACCATTCCCTCATAGCCCGAATCCAGCGGAATAAAGCGGGGGCTGACCGTCATCAGCGCCACGTCAATGACGGAGCTGCAGCTGGACGGCCGGTTGCGCCCGTCTACGTGCCTGAACGTCGTTTCCGGCGGCTCCGTTTCCGCAATGACCACGACCTTCATACCCCGGCGCCAGTCGCCCAGCTCGCGGCCAAAGCTACGCTCAAGGCGCAGGCGCACATCCTCCGGCAGAACCAGGTCAGGGAAACCGAAAAACAGGCCCAGAGGAAGCGTGGTCTGCAGCCGTACTTCAGCAGCCTCATTCCAGCTGGCCAGAACGGACACCACAATGAGCCGCCGTTTGTTCTTTTCGGCTACTCTCAGGTGTTCCCAGTTTGAAATGACCTGTGGCGTGCCCTTCATGGCCATGAGCAGCAGCGACTCCTCCAGCGGCACGCGGCCGACGCGTATCCGGCCCGCCGTCTGCTGCAGGCGCCAGCTCACCCAGCCGGGCGTGCGTTTCTTTTTGTCGAAGGCGGGGTGCCAGACGTTGATGCCGGACTGTTCCCACAGCAGGTGAAGCAGCCCCAGCAGGCGCATCGAGGGGCGGCGTTTACGCTTCACCGGTTCATCACCGGACTCGTTTTCAGCCGGTTTGACCTCCGACGGGGCCTTTTTCTGCAGGCCGGTGGGCAGCCTGACCACGATGGTGCCGTCGGCGGCGGTGCGGACCGCATCGCCCTGATAAATCTCGGCCTGCCGTTCGTCTGACCACACCGAATAAAACCGGCAGTCCGGCTTGTGTTCGTTACCTGTAAAGGCATAAGAAGAGAGCCAGCATCGTTCAGTCTCCTGAGAGTAATGCACCTTCAGGCGGCGTCTGACGGGGTCGGTCTCTGCAGGCAGGCAGCTGCAGGTGACCACCGTGGTCTTTTTGTTGTCGCGGGCGTGCTTCAGCCAGCGTTGCCAGACAGGCGTTTCGTTCTGCTGGAAAGCTTCTGAGGCCTCGTGCTGGCCACGCTGACCGGTGAAGTAAACCGGATACACTTTTTTCTTAGTCATATACAGCCCACCTTACCGGCAATATTAATTATATTTTTATTAACGGCTGCACTGTACAGGCGATGATTCCGCCCAGAGCCGGTTAAATTCATCCTGATACTGCTTACTCACTGGCAAACTGTCTCTGACAACCAGCGCATTTTCGGCATTACGCTTTTCCGCCGACGAGGTGTAATTAAAAGATCCTGTCTGGACACCATTATTTCCTGTCACAATAAATTTGTTATGCATAATACTGTACTGCGCATCTGTTCTGACCTGGATACCTGAACAGGCCAGATCATTAGTCAGTGACCAGCGGTCGTGGCTTTTCTTTTCGTCAGCCACTAATCTTACAGGTACGCCGCGATGCGAGAGCTGCACAAGCGCCTCAGCGACCGGCTTGCTGGTGAACTCATATGCAGCCACGTCCGCTGAACCCTCGGCCGAGCGTATGAAGTTTATGATGAGTGTCTGAGCACTTCCTCCGGGTGAAAAACCCGTCTGCAGGTCAGAGTCGGAATATGTGAAAAAAGGAACTGTAATTAAAAACAGACAGTAAACCATCAGGTTTTTCATTATTTATAACCCCTGTTTCATTGCAGTTTAATAACTCATTAACCCCGATCAATGAATAATCAAACATTTTTCATTATTAACGTTTTTTAATAACTCTTAACAACTGTCTCCTTAAGAAATCAGTTTACCCTCCGATAATTATTTTATAAAGGACGGAGGAAAAGAATGAATCAGTTTCATGAAATTAATTTACTGACATCACGTGGTGATATTAATGGTGCACTGTCGCTGATAAATGGCTGGAGAGAAAGTGTGGCGCGCAAGATCATGAAAAAGGCCGGGTATCCGGTGCCTTCAGAAAAAGGGCGTTCCTTCTGGTTGTGGGTTCAGCAAACGCTGATGCAGGCCGCCCGGGAAAAGCGCTGCGGCTACCAGCACCGGTTCTCATATTCCTTCAGCCGTATAAGGACAGAGGCAGAAAATCATTATGAAGATTATTCGAGGATGATGGCTGAACAGAGCAGGAAAAGTGAATCTGAATCTCCCTCAGAAAGTCAGTTTCCCGCGAAGGGAAATGTAGTGTCCGTCGATACAGCTCCGGAAAAAGGCATCAGGATCTCTGGCCCTGCAGAAGGTGTGGTAAACTCTGACCGGAACGCTCAGCCAGCGGCGACTGCTTCCGTTAATGTACTCCAGTTCGAGAAGGCCACTGGTTGCATCGTAACGCACAAGACTGAAAATCGAAGAATTAATAGTATGCGGTTTCATGTTATGGCTAATTCCCTCATGCCATCTCCGGGATCAGACAAGCGCTTACAGGACTTTAAAATACAGGCCTGTTCTCGTTTGCCTACATTACGAATCATTTTAAACTCTGTAGTTATTTCACTCAGCAAAAATCTTTTGGTTTATGGCCCATCCCGTGCCATGAGCGCTCACTTATTTAAGGTAAGGTATGACAAAAACAGACTGGTTAATGAGATTCAGGCGTTATCGTTCTATGGACACGCTGGAGACCGTATACGAACATCTGAAGTACGAAGGCGATCCAAAGGAAGAATATGCGATGACGTCAGCATACGATCACCGTAAAGCTGAACTGACAGTGGGTAAGCTGTTTGACCGCGTGCCAGTTCATGTCTGGAAATTAGTAAACTGATAAAACTTAGCGGTTATGAGCAAGTCTTTATCGAGAACGTAAATCGCATTCGCAAATTTTTTGCGTGTGCGATTTACGTTGAACAAGCCGAAGGCGCGTTAGAAAAATACTTATCCACATATCCACTGGATAGATCAATTCTTTAGTTCATATATAGATCACTTTAAGATCAAATAAGATCACAGAGTCTGTAAGATACTGTTTTTAAAGTTTAAATATAACTTTCAGGCGGTCACTTTCATAATAAAAGCGGTTATATTCATAAAAAAGGCGTTTACTTTCATAAGCAAGGCGGTTACTTTCATAAATCTGAGGCGGTCACTTTCATAAAACCGGATGTCATTATCATTTTAGGTATGAGTAAATGGAAAAAGAGCAGGAAAACATACACATAGACAGTCCTTTTTCTATTGTAAAAAAAGAGTCAAACACAAGTTATGAACTGGTGCCTACCAGTAATAAATCAGTTCAGCCCGTTGCCCTCCTGCGCCTGAGCGTGTTTACACCGGTTGCCCCCAAAGAAAAGGGGAAACGCGACTTTTTAATCGACGCTTCAGAAGAACTCTCCAGCCTCGAAGTAGCTCGGCAGGAAGGGTACACAGACATCAAAATTCAGGGTGCTAAGCTCAGCATGTCAACTGACTTCAAGACCTGGGTTGGAATAATTTCTGCCTTTTCCAAATACGGCTACAACAGTGAAAAGATTACATTGCCGTTTTCAGAGTTTGCTCGCATGTGTGGTCTGAAGCCTACTGATATCAACGGCCGTGCCAGAGCGCGTTTACACGACTCACTTTTTAACCTATCCAGTGTAACCCTCTCTTTTCGCGGAAAAAATGCAAAGAAATCCCTCGTAACTCACCTTGTACAGCGAGCTGTCCTCAACTATGAAACCGATCAGGTTGAGATAGTTGGCGACAGCAGTCTGTGGGAACTTTATCGGTATGACCATAAAGTTTTGCTTGGCTTGAAAGCTCTCTCTGAACTGTCACGTAAAGAGGCTGCTCAGTCTCTTTACGTTTATCTTGAGAGTATGCCTGGAGGTACGCTTTACATATCAATGAGAAGGTTTCGCGAGCGCCTGGCGCTTGAATCCCAGATAAAAGACCAAAACGCTATCATACGGCGTGCTTTAGCCGATTTAGTCAGAATTGGATATCTTGATTTCAATGAGTATAAAAAAGGCCGTGAAATCATGTTTGTAATCAATAGCAGGTCACCAAAGTTACAACGCCTGGCGTTTAACAGCGCAGATTAGGCGGTTACTTTCATAAGCTGATGCCTATAGGCGTCTACTTTCATAAGTACAATCTTGCTGGATAGGGTTCTTTCATAACATTACCCTGTTTTCAGAGCCTGTAAGGTGCACTGATTATGAAAGTAGACGCTTTTTGTCTTGTCTTTATGAAAGCGGACTACCTTTAAAGGACGTATGAGCATTGCATTATGAAAGTGAACGCCCGATCGGAAGAGTATGAGCATGTTGATGCTTTAAATTTCTTTGGCCACCTACTAATTAGGCGGCTCCATCATCTGCTCGATCGCAAAGATGAGAGCGGGTTCAATTTCAGCATCCCGCTCCAGCCTAGCCCTGAGCAACAGCATTAAATCACGTTTGATTTCTTCGCGGCTGATTACGTCGCCATCACTCGCTTTCCTCAGACAAACCATGCCGGCCAGTCTGCATGCTTCCCGGTAAGTTGATCTGATTTCGTCATCATCAACGTGCTGCATGAGGAAATCTCCTGCACTGAATCAGGTTTTATGCGCGACAGCGCATGAAGGCGCCAGCTGATGCCCGTCAGGGTGAACTGGCCACATGGCGCCGGTAGCCCGGCGAAGCCGGTTACGTTATGAAAGGTTCTGCCTGTCGGGCACTTCGTCCTGCAAAGCCAAACCCGCTTTCCGCCGCACGAAAGCCACTGTACGCCGTCGGAGTGGTCACGACAAGGCGTAGCCGCAGTCGGGGCGTATCTCCGCGTTAGCGGGCCGTCAGGGCCGCTTACGGGCGTGTTCACTGTACCCTGAAGCGAGACTACTTGCAGCGACACCTAAAGCATTAGTTACAACACCCATTAATCAGCCACTCCTGTTCCGGCCCGAAGGGCCGGGCGGGGGCGGCTGTTCAGTGGGGGCGATGGGTTATCAGGTCCGGCTCCGGTCCCTGCCTGGAGGGGCACTCAGGGTTCAGGACTGCGCGGTCTGCTGTTTACAGTGAATGAATGTATGCTGTAACTAAAGTGGTTGGCTCTGGGGCCCGCGTCAGCGGGAGCTACTCCTGAATCTGAGCGGCGCGGACGCCTGCGGCCGCTGCAAGCGAAGGCCTTTTCCACTTATCCACAATGTGTCGGGTGACAAAGATCATTCCGGGGTTATCCGGAAGACCTTAAAACAGTGTTTACGAATGTTTTGCAGATTATCCGGTATCCGTTTGCTGCTTTCTGAGGTTATCCCGTTGCGGATTTTTGTGAATAAAAGGACCGCAACGGGGTTTTGCGCGCGCTGCCGGCGCATGAACGACGTCGCGGCCGGCATGAAACGGGAATTGTAGCGAAGACGTGGCCGGAGCCTGAAAAAAAACCACGGCAAAAGCCCCGGTTAAGGGGCATGGTCTGTATGTCAGGTGTTAAGCGTCAGACGCGGGTGTCGTGTGTCTCAAACAGCTGCATCTGGAAGAGCTGCCGGATGGCCAGCTTCTCAAGACGGTCATCCGTGCAGTACAGCAGCTCGCCTGCGGGCAGCGTTTTACGCAGGTGCTTCATCATCTCAAACACCTGAACGTCGCGAGGATGGTTGCTCAGCCGCCTGGCCCGCTTACGCATCGCGCCCTGCTGACGACGGTATTTCAGCGACTCGATCCTTTTACGGTCATACCAGCGACGTCGGGCGGCCTGTGGCGAGATGTCTTCATCCTCCCGCATCAGCCCTTCCGCTATCATCTGCCGGCGTTCCTCGCTCCTGCGCAGCGCCTTTTCCTGCTCCTTTGCGAGTCTGGCCATGTCCGCGCCCAGCATCCGGAAACCGGCATCGGTTATCCAGACATACTTCGGCAGCCACTGCCCGGACTCGCGGTCCCACATTTTTTCTTCCGACACCGCGAGTACGCCATACCGGACCTGTTCGCTGATGAGGCGGGACATGCGGCTCACCGTGACGGCCGTCTCCGGAATGACGTTGCCGTGTTCGTCTTTCGGACTGACCTCATAAGCCAGCCGCGACGTGCACATGCCGACAGAATGTTTGCCCTTGTCGCAGAAACTGATCAGAACCGGCCAGGTGGTATCCAGCAGCCGGGCTTTTTCCGGTTTGAAATGGTTTTTACGCCCCGCCTTCTGG
>Ga0157368_1000107_pt1 | contig 37171 bp, 33 predicted proteins | sample AttbisABBM3_FD_113146 | JGI IMG/M metagenome (GOLD analysis project Ga0157368, IMG submission 113146) | Fungus gardens microbial communities from leaf cutter ant in Botucatu, State of São Paulo, Brazil - Atta bisphaerica ABBM3 | ecosystem: Host-associated > Fungi > Mycelium > Unclassified ... | reverse complement strand
TGCACCCTACCCTAAATGACCATGTGTAAAGCATGAGGTTAACATATAGTTTCCATGTTGTATGACATCACTTTTGTTTCAGAACCTTCTACTTCTTTCTCTCAAGTCCTGTAATCAATGCTGTGACCACACCATCAAGTGTGACTAATGTAACAGTGAGACCAATCACTTTTAACCCTAACCTCAGAGTTCTAAAATAGAAAAAATGGAAAATGAATCAAAAATAAACTAAAAATAAAAATGAGAAAAATAAAAAGAAACTAAGTCTACTTTCTGCAATTTTAACAGGTTCATCTACTTATTCCACTCTAAGAACTTGTGATTGTAACAGTATTATAAGTAAGGTGACTGCTATAGAAGACAGGCTTGTATAGTTAGGAAAGTGATATCACTGTAGGAATGTACTTTCTAGACAAATAGACTTGGCATATAACATGAGTAGTGATTATGTGATAACAATAGCTTGTACACAGACTATTATATAAATCTATGTGTTATGTCTTAAAACTTAAAGTTAAAGTTAAAAGAATAAACCTTGGATTAAGTTAATTACAAGAGAACTCAATAGAGTTCTTAGTACAATGTATCTACCTTATATACTACACTAGTTGGTCTGTGCTACTATTGTGTCTAGTCTATCCTAAAGACCATGTATAAACCTTAAAGTTAATATGTATTAAGCACATTGTATGACATTATTGTTCCAGAAGCTTCCATCACATTCTGTTGTGACCATGTGACTGTGACTGTGACATGTGACATGTTTGTGATGGTTATAACCATAATGTCATACTAAACTCTAACCTTAAATAAAAGAGAAGTGAAAATAAAAATAAAATGAAAAGAAAATATGAAAAGAAAAATAAAACTAAGTCCACTGTACAATTCTGACACTATGTATCTGAGGGTTAAATCTTAGACTTAACAAAATCTCTGAAAGTATACTTTAGATTTAGATATTACAAACAAGTAAATAGTTTATTTTATACAAATAGCTTTCATTTAGAAATTTCCAGTATAAGTTGGTTTATAAAAATCAGTCTAGTAGTTGTAGAATACAAGTCAAATGAAGTTTGTAACAATCTAGCTAATCACAAACTATCAATAAAATTATAACTCTTTAACAATAACAGATCCAGTTATCAATGTTGATTTTTTATCTTTTCTAGACTTCTGGAAAATCATTTGTAAATTTTCCAGAAATACTGTATCACATGTTTTTACAGGCTCCAATATAGGCTTTGCAAAGAGTATGAAAACATATCTTGACATATCTTCAAGCTGAATAAACCGGACCATATTTGAAGCAACATTATGTATATGATCTGTCACTTTTATATATGAGTGAACAGAATTCTGATTAGAAATATTATCAGTTTAGAAACACCAATAGTCAAGAATGATTTGATTCACCAAATCATTACCATAAAGAACTCTTCCTGTATCATGATCTGGATTTATTTCAATAATTAATTGTCCATTTGTAGGCCATTGGCTTTGAATACTGGAGAGAACTTGCAACAGTTCCTCAGCAGTTGTAATTTTGTTCAAAGTCTCCTTCAGAATATCCGCGGAGTCCGTTGTAACACATAAGAAATTCCATGACAATCTCGGTGACGGAGTTGACTTGTGCTCAAATAGAGCTTTCGTAAAGTTTGTTGAAGTAGGTATGGAGTTTTCTTGTAGTAGCTTTGATTGCCACTTCCGTACAATTTCCTTTGGGACTTCAAAGGTTTCCTCGAGTACATCAGGTTCACTGGAGCCCTGCTTGAAAAGCCAAATGCCTGGAATGTCATTGAAAGTTTTCCAGAGATGATCCTTCCCTATCTTGACCTGAGCACTGGTTCGAATCTCAGCATCAGTAGATATATCAAGCAAATTCATGTCGGCATCAATTAATGCTTTTCCCTCAGTGGCAACACGAGCACTTGGTGAAGACTGAGCACCTGAAACCAACTCGGCATTTTGTGGCGAAGTCTCTCGCAGCGTGACGCTGCGATCAGTGAAAGACGCCCCCGGAGCAGATGACATCAGACGTGCTGATGATTGACTTGCACATTTATCAGGTGCATGAGGCAAGCCAGCTTGACCATCTACGATGTTTCCATCTGCAGAAGCGTTGCTCTGTCGGCGTTCTTCGTTTTTGTTCAATGCTACAACAGACTGCCCTCGTGGATTTGTCCCTCTTTCCCCTTCCTTATTCTTCCTTCCTTCTTGAACATATCGTTCTTGGGACGTTGGTGGCCTGTGTTCTGATGGTTCCTTAGCAAGGGACCGTGGGGAATGCACTGGGGACATTCCCCGATCGTGCGAACAAGACGGCGAAATATTCTGACAATGAACTGAGGTGGGTTGACGACGACTGTTTGAGTAACTGGGATCCCATCGTAGGGGGGATCGCGATCTTCGGAAACGCAACGGGGACGCAGATCTTCGGGGTCGAACCAATGGCGACCTAGAATATCGCGTGGCATTGGGCGACGTCCTAGGTCGCCCATCACTGAGTGATGATTGTGAGCTCACATTCCGACTATGTTGCATATGAGCATAAAACGCGGTACTGAGTGGGGAAGCGGTGTTTGGAGGTGTGGGCAGATTATGCGCTCGATTGAAGATCGCAGAGTTGAGTGGAAGGGATATTGATTTTCTCTGAGCATCCACCAGGGGTGCATCTAAGTCAGTTGAAACAATATGTTGATCCGAAAGAGTGGCAGGAGCGTTGCCAGCCGGGCTGGCATAGGTGAGTTGCTGATGACCAGAATGGACCTCTATGTCTGACACTTGTTCAAGTGTCGGAGTCGGAAGGGGCAGCTGGGCTTGCGCGTTGGCTAGGTGGAGGGATATGGACCCAAGAGGAGTCGTAGGGGGGTCTGTCGGTGGTTCGATACATTGATCCTTGTCTTGTTTGGTAATGGCTGAATGAAGGTCTTGCTGAAATAATTGGGCCGCTCTCTTCTCAGCTAATTGAGAACGTGTTGCATTCAGAGAGTTAAATATAGAATTGCAGAGCTCGGGGGTAAGAATTGCATCCAAACTTTCATCATCTAGGGACTGTTCATCCCGGTTTGAATTAGGTACAAAATGATTTTGGCTGATACGGAGCTTGAAGTTCTGTCGTACGAGAGGTGCAATTCTATCCTTCAGCGATGATCGAGACCACTCAGGGCTTTCAACCCTGCTTGACGTAGAGTTTGAGACACTAGAAAAGATGACAGCTGGTTTGCTGGGGCTATCAACGTTTGAAGCGTGCCTCCAAGAAGAATTAGCACGGGAGTCCCGTAGAGTATGACCACCAGACGATGGCTTAGGATGAAAAATCAGAAGCAGGCGACACGATAGGAGAACATTGACTACACACTAATATCTTGCCTGTCAGTGGGCTGCGAGAGGCACGAGTATCCAAGATTTCACTGTTGATGAAGCTATCATCAGTCAACAAAGCCATCCCTGTAGCATTGCCATTGCCATGCCTACGCGCAGGCGACACAAGGTGTTTGTTTGGTGTGATTGTGTCCGTGATGGGCTCAATTGTATCTCCATCTTGCTTCGGATAATGTCGACTGTCAAAGTCTGCATTTCCTGTTCCTGACGATCTGTCCAAACCCATCCGTGCAAGCAGAGATAGGTCACCCTCTGTGGCTGCAGAAGAACAATTATCCACATTCCAATTGCTGGAGTGGCGTGGCTTCTTGACAGGCCGTAGGGGAGGCTGATACCCTGGCCGGATCCATACCTTGTGGTCATGTTCTATCTCTTCAGAGACTCTGGGTCCTATACGTAATCCGAAGTCAGTCATAGTATCATAGGACAAAGTGATGAGATTGGTGTGGAATGCATGTTACGTAATATTCACTGTAAACGAGTGTTCCACGAAGACCCGATCGAGCACACTTGATGGTCCAAATTCTAAATTCTCTCTCGTCCTGAACTTGACCCTGGAAGAAGCCTCTTGAAGCTCGAAAACTTAACCTCCCTCGGGGCTGAGGGCCAGGGCCTCTTTTGATTTCACATTATGTGTCACGTGAATGGTAGATCATAAGACACAAACTTATGCAAAGGTTACATTTGCATTCTCGAAATGGCTCCAGTCACAAAATCAGCCAAGGTCATTAGAATACATGTGCCTCGGCACAATGCCCAGCGCATAGGCAATAAACTGAACGCAGAAGTGAAAAAACTTGCAAAGCAGCGTGCTATTGCCGTAGAAACCTTCCAGACAAATCCTGACTTGGCTTCTGCTGCTGTGCGTAGCTGAGTCTTTCGCAATCTTGGCTTGTACACTTGCTGACTTTTCAAATCTCTTTACAGGAAAGTGCATCAGAATGGAATTCCTTACTCATGACGGCTCGTGCCGAGCGAGGCCCTCAATGGGATATTGGAACCCAGCAGTGTGTACCACTGTCCTTCATTGACAATAGACTCCAGCAGTCTCTTATCCCGATGCACTAGATTCCATGTGGACAAAGACTCCGATCTCTACTACAATCCGACTCCATTATTAGAAGTCATCAGGAAAGAGTTAGAAGATGACAGCCCTGATATTCAAACTCAAATTCATGTCCCACAACATGGCCACCATCTCCCTCCAGGTCATCCCGGGTCTATACCCCACCTAGGTCAACAGCCTCCACCAGGTGCATTTCACCCCGGTGCACGCCATCAAACTCCTATGCGGAGTAGTGATCCTCGAGGCGACTTCCATAATATGCCTCCGGGAATGCAACCGCAAATGGTCCAAGGCGGGGGACATCCTCACGGACCCCCACCTAGTGCACAAATGAACTTCCCTTCTAGCGGATTTCCTGGTTCATCTGTTATGAACATGCGCCAGGGTTTCCCTGGTGCGCCGTTCAATGCTGGGCCTCCAGGCCAGTTCTTTAACAATGATTCTGGGGCATCACCAATGAGAGGCCCACCAGGACACATGGGTGGGATGAATGTAAATGTAGGGATGCCTGGTGGTGGTATGGCTGGAATGGGTGGTATGTCACAACGAGGTATGCCGCCATCTGGCATGAATTTGAATATGCCACCAGAGATGAGAAGGATGAGGGGAATGCCCGAAGATTTCCCGATACATTGATTTTTCTTCGTTGTTTTGTATTTGTAGATGTATTTGTATGTAACTATATCCTGTTAATGCAACCGTTGGTGTCAGATGAAACCACCGGTAGTCAAACGAGATCTGGTTTTACCCACAGGAATGCGGCAAGCCATCCATCCATCCGCAGTGACCCACTCAGAAGAGTCAGGATCCACTCCACGAATCTCATTATTGCCGAAATGCAACTTACATACCTTCGGCGCCAACACGATGAGCCTATCCAAGGAATGAACTGTCATTTCACGATTCATGCTATCTTATTCGCTGTGGAGGTGCCCAACAGACTGAGCAACGTATTGCTGATCAGACAAACCATTACGCTGACATACAGCAGTACCCATTTGGAGTCACATTTCTGATCACCCATATATTTCCGGCAGACTCGTTTATGGAACAGAATATTGAAATTAGTTGAACTGTCTCTTCGGAATTCCATTAACACTCTGCATTCGGTGCGCCTGTCCAATTTGAGGGACCATGTGCCCAACCTTTGTCGAGATCTTATTCGAACGAATAATCTTTAATCTTGTTGGGCCCATATTAGATTATTGTTAGATGTGCTCTGTACAATCTCATTATAGTTGGACTTAGCTTCAAGATTGTGTCACCTGACACCATGTACAACTTGCTGTAGATGCATTTTTGACTTCTAGTCATTTACAGTTGTCCACAGTCTACTGGATGACTTTTGAGTTATCATAGCAGTTTCTAAGATTGCTAGGACCTCCTATTCATCACCTGTGGTCTGATTTTATCAATTACATTCAGTCTTTAAGGTAACATATGTTCTATAGCCAATTTGATATATCAAACTGTCACTGAAGATACCATCATGCGGTATCTCTCACTCTGATCAACCCACTATTCACCATTGTAGATGCTATCAGCTACAGCCACTCTACTAACTTTGTACTGCTATTTAACTTAGTAATCCCACCTGAACTGGATCTATCTTCTATCTTGTCTTCTCACTTCTCACTTAACAACATAACAAGGGCCTACATTACCTTAAGTATCTTAATGAAAGAAGAAAACAAGGAACAAACCTTGTTAAAGCCAGAATGGTTTGAAGCAAGAGTGGTACAAAAGAAGAAACTAAGAAGAAGTAGATTAAAGATTCAGAAATGACAAAGTAGTAAAGACAGTGAAGGAATAAAGAAGGCAAAAGTCAAAGTCCTAAGAGATGAAGAGTAGAGAGAGGAAGTAGAGAGAGGAAGATAGAATTATGTCGAGAGGAGAAGAAATAAATTATACTTCCAACTGCCGCTCCAGACTAGTCTTACTACACCAGTACGTACACTCTCCAGTTGAGGGAATAAAGAGAAGAAAAATATTTCTGAGGTAAGTGCCAGGGATTTTCTGGCCTAGACAACACACAAATTGAACGCACTTCTACTTATTGACATGAGAATAGGTTTATAAACCTCTGCATCATCGTCACATACATTATCAACTATGTCCAAGTGCATACTCTATACCCCATATGGCTGCTATAGGTTTCTTTACGTGATTATCGGCTTGTTACTTCCCCTATGCGGTTGAACGAGATTGCTTGACGACATCTCACGTCAGCTCCTATTATTATAGGAATTGTGCGACTACCTGCTATAGTCATACCCGTTGTGGTATAGATAAAGGTAGCCTAGTCTTTAATCAAAACATATGGAGTCAGGATTAAGCCTGGTAAGCTAGGTCCGCCGCTGCTGGTAACTCCTTCCAACACACCTCTCTTCCAACACTACTACAAGTCTATATGAGGCGTGATGTCACAAAGACAATCTAATTACGGATCACTTTGATCTTATCCGGTTAACACTGCCGAGCACTGGGACCAACTATACAGTTCTACCAATGCTTGGACCAGAACTGTGTAGTCCACACTGTGCTGATATTACTTATAAAGGACTCTAGTGTAGAACAACAAACCTCAGCCGTTCACATATATTCGTGTCGGACTGAGTACTTGCTTCTAATATATATCAAGCTTTCGACAGATTTGAGCTAGGCAGACAGGCTATCCTGTAGGGCAAGGTCACATTTTCTGTCGCGAGAGGCCGTCTGTTTCCAGAATATGGCAAAAGCTTTCTTGTCAGGACTATAATTAAGCTAATTGGGCTGAACGGAGTGGAGCTGACGTCCGGACAACATGTATCGGTCAGGCGGCTTCTCATCTCCCTCGCCATTCAATGTCAAGTGAGAGTACTGTGTCAGATTTGGTATTGAGAGAAGAACTCCTTGTACAAGTTGCAAGCTAATTACAAGCAGAGAAATGAAATAGTGGCGTTCGACGCTCGGCGCTCGTATACGAGAGACTTAATCGGATGAAACAAGTCGCAGGATTCCCTGGAAGTGTGGCTCAGATAATCTAGAGAGATCATATTTACCATCACAAGATTGGAAGTCCAGTAAGCCCAATGGCCAGCCAACTAAGAATTGGAAGTGAGCACCGACTCTTTGGTTAGAGTTGCTTCTATCGACTCACATAATCGGTGGCGCGTTCGAGAATCAGGCTGAACAGTGCTTTGTGTGGGTAGATTGCGAGAGAGAAAGTCCATTCTAATGCATTATTGTACGTAATTTATCACAGCAGAAGCAGATTTGATAAACACAGGATTGGCGGGTATCAAGGCGCACTCGCTAGTAACTGAGAAAGAGACGAGAAAGAGTTGAAGCGTGCTTGAAGCAAATTCAGAAAAGAAAAGAAGCTATCCGATCGGAAGACAGAACCAAATGAATGTCAAGGAGAGATATTGTACAACCTGAAAGGCAACCGTTGGCAATACAAAGGTTTAGAAAGAGTGGCGAAGGAAATGACACGACATAACATCATTGCAAGTGGTATACGACGTGACATGTTGCATGCGCAAATATGATGGAGGTGAAGTGAAGGGAAAAAGAAAAGATGTTATCGAGTGGAAGGTGTCGGGTGGATCGAGAGTGAAGGTCAAGCGGCTATGGTGTCTCTTCTCGTTTTTCTGTTATGGTCATGGTACAATGTACGTTATTATGGTTCGCTGAGATTGATATTGATCACTATTAGGGGAAAAGTCAATACGAGTGACCGAAGAACAGGTCAAAACTCACAAGGAAGTAATCGGGGACACGCCTTGTAACGAGAGGTTCCCCTGCCCGCGGAGCTGGATCAAATTGTAGGCTGAAGTGGGAAGATGTCAGGGGCAAAATGACCAGCGATATGTATATGTATAGACAACCCACAAGCTGTAAGATAATTTTTCGTCGATCTCCATGATTGCAGCCTGGTTGCCGCAACGATAACAATAATTAGGGGCACTGAATATTGTCACAACATTCCTGTCTTGGCCCCAGCTGTAACCTGAAGCAAGTGGCATCATTACTTGAGCGTTTACAACAAGCAGGATATAGATATATTACCCACCTTCCATCACTAACTGATGTGCTCTTGCAACCAATGTAAGCCCGTTATTGTGATTAAACGCCTCCGAGATATCTTGTCCAAAGGTATAACCAGCACCGCGAGGTGATATCCCCCACCCACAACGATCGTCAGGATCTGACCAGAGGAGATCACACATTGGACCCTCATGAGGCACTTCTTGCACTCTGTCGATGGATCTCACGTGATCAAGGGTGTCAATGGATGGTGATAGGCCACCATGTAAACAGAAGATCTAGAGAAGAAGGTGTATAAGTCATCGCCTAACGGCAGAATGAGGGCAAGCGGACAGAACAACATGGTGTGGTGTGACCGTTCCAAAGGAGTCAAGGAGTTATGGACGATTAAAAAGGCAAGGTCGTCAGTTATCCCAAATGGGATTACCAAGGACTAGGTGAGAAGGCAAGCAAAGGAAAGGCATACGTACTTGGTTATCGATGAGAGCAGTGAGGGGAAGGAAATCGAAGAGGTCGGTGAAGAACCGCCAGACATTGGCGTTGCCGTATTTACGCAGACATTCATCATAAAAGCCATATACTTGGGTAATCTGCCTGGACTCGTGGTTTCCACGTAAGATGGTTACGCGGTCCCTGTAGCGTAGCTTAAGAGCGACGAGTAGCGTCACTGTTTCAACAGAGTAGTAGCCTCGATCGACGTAGTCGCCCATGAAGAGATAGTTAGTGTCTGGTGAATTTCCTCCAATACGGAAGAGCTCAGAGAGATCGTGCTGTTGCGAAAAGAAATAAACAACTCTGACTATGGTCGAGGAGGCTGATGAACTCACGAATTGACCATGGATATCACCACAAACGGTCACTGGACACCTCACGGGTTGGACGTTTGACTCCTCCATAAGAATCTCGCGTGTCTAGAAGAGAAACAGGACCATGATGTCAGTGGTTGTGCATGCCACAAGGCCAGAGCAGCAGATGATACGTGTGGACATAATACAGGGCTTATCCGGGAGCACTGACCTTGTCGCAGAGTTTCTTGACGTCTACCTCAGAAAGTTGCTTACATTGGCTAAGTTGTTCGATCCAACCGTCAATTTCGTGCTCCATTATTGTAACGAACTGCGAGTACTGGTGTGGTACGAGACAGAGGTACGAGAGAAAGATGAAAAGAGCACCGCTGCTGATTCTGCTCCCCGGTCGTTACCGTCACACATCACGCTCTGCCTTGAGCTCGTTCCGCGACGTGCCCTGCCCCATCTGCTACCACTGCCATGGATGCAAATAATGCTGTCTACGCCACGGATGAAGTATGTCGCCTGTAGTGTCGGCTTGAAATTTTCTTTGATATTGTGCAGTATGGCAGGCCGTTCATCATCGTCCGAGAACAAGGCAAGAAAACCAGGGTCCACGGAGCTGAGGCAATCAAGGTCTGTGTTGAATCGGCCAGTTTTGAATTTTCTTACTCTTCTTGTGGCAGTCTCATATCCTTGCTGCACGTACAGTAGCAAACATTATCCGGACATCTCTCGGTCCTCGAGGTCAGCAAGTTACACCCAAATTTGCGGAGATATCATACACCAACCAGTCATCCCACAGGTCTTGATAAAATTCTGATCTCTCCAGACGGTGAAATTACTGTAACCAATGATGGTGCTACCATCCTCAGTCAAATGGAGGTTGAACACCAGATTGCAAAACTACTTGTGCAACTCTCAAAAAGTCAAGATGATGAGATTGGCGATGGAACGACTGGCGTTGTTGGTATGTTCCTAACCTGACTAAAGCTATGGTCGCTTTGGCTTAAATTAGATGTATAGTCCTTGCAGGTGCTCTCCTGGAAAAGAGTGAAGAGCTTCTTGACCGTGGAATCCATCCCATTCGCATTGCAGATGGCTTTGATCGCGCATGTGCGGTTGCAGTTAAAGAATTAGACTGTATCAGCGATCGTGTTGAGTTCTCGCATGACAATACTGAAAACTTGCTCAAGACCGCTATGACGAGCCTTGGAAGCAAAATGTATGTACACCTGCTCATTTCCACGTCGTCAACCTAATCTAGGTGTGCAGTGTGTCAAAAGAACACCGGCAATTTGCTCAAATCGCTGTCGATGCCGTACTTACGGTAGCCGACCTCCAGCGAAAAGATGTCTCTTTTGATCTCATCAAAGTCGAGGGCAAAGTTGGGGGTTCGCTTGCAGACACCCAACTTATCAAAGGTGTCCTTATCGACAAGGACTTCTCTCATCCCCAGATGCCCTCAGCCGTCAAAGATGCCAAACTTGCCATTCTCACATGTCCATTTGAGCCCCCGCGCCCCAAGACTAAGCACAAACTTGATATTGCAAGTGTAGAGGAGTTCAAGAGGCTACGCGACTACGAGAAGGAGAAATTCAATGATATGATTAGGCGAGTTCAGGATACAGGCGCAAACTTGGTCATCTGTCAGTGGGGTTTCGATGATGAAGCGAATCACCTCTTGCTTCAAAACGAGCTTCCTGCAGTACGATGGGTTGGAGGACCTGAGATTGAGGTACTTATTCCTTTTCTTCCCTTCATTGTCTTGCAATCTTGACCACGAGATAGTTAATCGCTATCGCTACTCAAGGTCGCATAGTCCCCCGCTTCGAAGATCTCACAGCCGAAAAACTTGGTCATGCTGGAATTGTGCGTGAGCTCAGCTTCGGCACCACAAGAGATAAGATGCTTGTCATCGAGGAATGCGCCAATAGTAGGGCAGTGACGATATTTGTTCGTGGAAGTAGCAAGATGGCGCGTATTAACCCCGTTTTTGTACAGCGTCGATCCTGACTCACATAACTTCTAGATTGTGGACGAGGCTAAGCGAGCACTGCATGATGCCATCTGTGTAGTCCGAAATCTGATTGTTGATAATCGAGTCGTCTACGGTGGAGGCGCGGCTGAGATTAGCTCAGCGATAGCCGTTGAAAGAGCCGCTGACGAAGTACGTTGTGCTTTTGGAGCTAGATGTAAGCTTAAGTGACTTATCTACGGACCTAGATCCCGTCAATCGAGCAGTATGCCATGCGTGCCTTTGCCTCGGCCCTCGAAGCGGTCCCTTTGGCTCTCGCTGAAAACAGTGGTTTATCACCCATTGAAACCCTAGCAGAAGTACGCAGCAGGCAAATTAATGAGAAGAACCCTCGGCTTGGAATCGATTGCCTGGATAAAGGCGAGAATGGTGAGAGCTGTCAGTTTTCGCAATTGTCTCAGCCTCAATTCAGTGATTGCAGATATGAAGAACCAGTTCGTGTACGATCCTCTGATCTCCAAACGCCAGCAGTACTTGTTGGCTACTCAGGTATTATCCTCTTCACACTCTATAGACAAATTTTGAGGTTGTTCCTTTTCAGCTTGTACGAGCTGTTCTCAAGATTGGTGAGACCATCTCTTTTTCATATCCGCAAACAGATCTTGACGACTTTCAAGATGACGTCATCATGGCTGGAGAAGCAGAAGACTAGAATTGCTTGGACAAGCATAGAACATGCAACAGTAGAAATCATACAGTTTTTAATTGCATCACAATATCATGATATTTGGTGTTCGGCTATTCGGCACTTGATAGAGCTTCGGAGGGATTCAAGAAAACTGGGTGCGGATATAAGATCCTCTGAAGGATAGCGTAAGGAAGCGTGAGCACCCAATGAAATGAATTTTTATATTAGCCCTCTGTCTGCTTGAATCTTGATACCGAATTATGTTCAGATTGGGATGGTGAGTCAAAATGTCACTGCTGATGCCAATGTTAATGCTTACGTCTGCTTGATTTTTCTGTAGATCGCATCTTGCGAATTAGTTTCGGGGCAAGGGTGACTTATCACCTCCAAACTCCTGGTCCTCTGGAATCTGTGACTCTTCCTTTGCTTTGGCACCCGATAAGGGACCCGTGACAGTATCATGGGTGTAATAGGCCGTGGTGTTCTCTGTGCCTTCCAAATCCACGTGCCGAGCCTTTAGGTAGCTGATAGTCTCTGACTGAAGCTCCTCTGGAGAACCAGTGGTCAATTTGTCAGCCTATGCATGATGAATGTCAGATGAATATCAGTAATCTGATTGCTTCTCACTTTGACATTTGCTTCCGATGCACTAGCAAGATACTCATTCCAGCCCGGTGCATCCTTTTTGTGGGGAGTAGAAGTCTTATGCTGAGATTGGGTGAGATTTCGGTGCTTCTCTCTTTCCAAAACCTGAAGCAGGTGGCTTCTTCAGGCCAGCAATTATTAGTCAGCAATCAAAGCTTCTCACCTCCGGGTCGTTATCATGCATCGTACTGAGCGTTATAAATCATCAGCACTGGTCTTTCAAATGAGACAGTCGAGAGTGGAAAACGTGTTCCACCTGCTGGAGTCTGTGTTTTCGAGGTCGCTTAAACCAAACCACCCCACGCAGGCAGGCGCATGAATTTAACAACATACCTGGTCGAGTTCAATCTGGTCACGTTTGAAGACATCACTGGAGGGCGCAGGGTGCGCCTGAGAACTGTGTGGGCGTGTCGAGCAGAGTACATGATATTCTAATTACTGAAGTAGTGGAAGAGAAGTCGATGGGAGACCAGCTTATATTTCGGGTGCATTTCATAGTCAGACACCTGACGTCATTCCCGCGATCATTGGACCTCTACGATCACATGCTGACCAAAAGAAAGAAAGAATTCTGCACTTGTATACTAACAAGTAGTTTAAAACTAGTGCTAAGACGCAGTTCCAAAGAGTCCAAGAAGTACGTGTGGTCGTTGTATGGCAGAGTTGTTTCCATGATGTGAGTCACAAGTAGCAGGATGGAGGCAGCAGGATCTCCCATCCAATAAAACAGGTCCGTCCCCTATGTCGACCTGTCATGGAAAATCGGTACAGACGCGAAGTGCTGTATTACTACAGGCGGTTGTGCCACAGATAGAAGGTGGTCAGGATTGGGGCTGCAGATAAACTGACAGGATGAGCAGCGGGTAGGTTCTAGCTGGCATCATTATGCAGCTACGACGAGGCAAAACAGAGCCGTGGGAAATAACGATAACGGTGAATCAAGGCGACTGAAAACAAATCAGACATTGTGTCCTGTATAGTAGATTTTCACTTCATGATGCTAGTGATGATTATCCACATTGGAGGTCTAATTTGGTCAGCTCGCCCTAGCATAGTGCCCAGCTGACTAATTTGGATGAGACGCCGGTACATTTCTTCAGACTCCTTAATTCAATCGCCAGCACATATGTTTTGAACTCTTAGCTGTTAACTAAATTGACCCAGAAAGCCACCATTATTCACTTTCGATAGGAAAGATGCTCTTAGCACGTCACAATGCTTTCGTGTTAGTCGCCGTCTCTCTAGTTGTGCTACTTTTTCACGCAGAGTTGCCGTACAAAATGGTGATTGCGGGTTCAAGAGCCTTCAGAGTAAGCGGTAACCTTCGTCAAATACTCTCGGAGAACCTACCGTATCGTGCTTGGTCACCATCCTCCGTACCGACATCCGCTGGTCCCCATGTGGAAGCAAATATGCGGACAAAGTTCACCCGACATATAGTAGCTGTTGGTGATTTACACGGAGATCTGCCAAATGCTAGGCGGGTCTTGCAGTTTTCTGGCGTAATAGATGACCACGGTGACTGGAGTGGAGATGTAGATTTTTTTGTTCAAACGGGAGACATTATTGACAGGTATGCTGTCCTATGAAACACATAACCAGGTTGGCGGAGGTTCATTTCTACACACTTAGAGGGGACGATACCATTGCGCTGTTCACATTGATGGAACGACTACGCGAGCAGGCTTCCGCAGTTGGTGGGACAGTCCTTTCGCATTTGGGCAACCACGAATGGATGAATGCTATCGGCGATTGGAGGTACATATGTCTCTTGCAGCTCTTTGTTAGGAACACAGTATAACGTCGTGTTGCTTCCATCCAAGATACGTATACCCTTCCGAAATCAAAACCTTTGGTTCGGTTGCTGCCCGTCAAAAAGCACTGAGTACTGGGTTTATTGGTCGTTCCTGGGCAAATAATTATACCACGACCTCCCGACTCCCTCTACACCCTCACATTGGACCTCCCAATACTCCTTTCCCATCCACAAACGTCAAACATCTACGTTTCCAGAAGGACGAGGTCAATGCTGAAGAGGACCACTCGATATATTATGATGATGCCGAACCACTTTCACATGCTGCAGTCTCGTTCGTTCACGGTGGACTGTCGCCTACATACCCTGATTTGACGCCATTCCCGACGAGAATCAATGAGATTGCAGAAGGATTCCTGAGAAAACTGCAGTACAGGGTACAGCCACCCCCTCACCCACCTAATCCCTATCCTGGCCTACCGCATGGTATATCAATGTTTTTCTGATATGTCAGAGTTGTTACTGAGATTGATGAATCTTAGGAACAACTCCCGAAGAAATACATATGTACGATACCAATGGACCTGTCTGGTATCGTGGCTGGGCACTTGATGACGAAGAGAAAGTGTGCGCTCAAATTGAAAGCATCCTAGCCAGGACCGGTACAAGGCGTATGATCATGGGACATACCCCTGACTTCAATGTATGCATTATTCACATGTCTTCTTGCACAGCCGGCTAACGGTGAAAATTCAGAATATCGTGTCAAGATGTAACGGAAAGATTATCATCATCGATACCGGTATTTCACATGCCTATGGCGGCGTGCTCTCTGCCTTGTCTATTCACTATACCCTCGAGCCTATCGGGAAGCCAGAAGAAAAACGCTGGCTTGAAACGGAGGTCGTTAGTGCGCTGTATCCTGATCAGCGGGATGTGCTTGTCATAGACGAACGAGAAATCATTGGAAATTTTATTGTTTGATTTATATACAGCAACATAATAGATGTTATTCATACGTACATACCCATATTAAAGCTTGGCTCTGCGATGTTTAACATCCAACCTACGCCACTGTAGCCAGTCAAGATTAGAAATTATCGTGGCATGCTCTGGACATAGCTTACCCAAGGGAACCAGTCCGTCAAGTCCCTGGAGAGAACGCCAACAAACTTTGGGGTTCTTTTCTCGAGGAAAGACCGGATACCTTCCTCACCATCCTTGCTTGCGGCTGTAATCTTCATAACTCGGGAATCTAGAAGATGATTTTCTTCGATACTTTCCCCTGGATGTTGTAGGAGGCTTTTGGTAAAGGCAATAGAAGTCTGGGATGTACTTGCAGCAAGCTCATCGGCCAGCGCCTTTGCTGCAGGGTACACAGCATCACGGGTAGGTAAGATCTGGTGGTAAAGATCACGAATGTGAGGTGATTCAGGTGTTATGGTTTCACCGGTGAGGAAGAGGGAATTGGCTCGTGAATGACCGAGGAGTCGAGGGAGAAGGTAGGTTGAGGTGGCTAAATTCAGGAAAACATCAATGAATTAAGACTAGGATGAATCCGGAAACTACCTTCGGGAACAATACCCCGTTTCACAAAAGGGAAGGTGAGTTTAGCTCCTGCCCATGCGAAGCGAAGATCAAAGGGCAGTTGAAGAGCAGTTAAGCCTACTCCTGCCTAGAAGGAAAACAGTGAAAAGGTGCATGGACGTGCTAAATTATACACATACATTATGTCCATTGACGGCAGAGATTGTGATTTTACGGCACCGGTAGACAGCCATGGAAAGACGTCCTCCACCATCTCGATGAGCTGGGATACTATGAGGTGCCGATCCTGGAACGCTGGAATATTAAACTAACCTTGAGGACCTTCCCTCTCTGCTTCTTCTCTGAACAGAACTTGCCATCCACCGCTGATGTCGGCCTGGGACCAACTAAGATGAACAGAAGCGGTATGCAGGACAACTGGAACAAAACCATACACCAGAGCAGAAAGCAGGAGCGGTCGGTTCGGCTGTCAGAATGACCACTCTCACTCGGTCATCGCAATCGACCAACTCGAAAACTTGAACAAGCTCTTCGATAATATTGTTGTTGATGACGTTTCTCCTGAAGGTTTCTGAAATTTAGGGACACTGTTGTATCGTTCAATGCTTGATTCGCTTACTGTTCGGCTCGGTTCATCCAAATAGTGACTACGGCGTTGTCGCGGTCGACAATGATATCTTTAAAGCCCAGGTTCTTATAGTCAGGCTCAGCCATGGTAGCCGGGGGTGAGAGACAAGGATACGCAAAGCGTAATATGAAACTAGAGATCCTTTTTTGGAAATTGCAGCTAAAGATGGACTCCGTGACAACTTACAAAGATGTGATGTGTTTGAGCACTTGATGATTTTTATAAAAATATGGGAAATAAATTTTTTATTGGCAAGTACAATGTAGCCTAGAGCTCAACGGGACGCAGAGGTGTTCTGGAAACATGATCGTGTCTTGCCATCCATCGAATGCTCTATCGCACACTAGGCTACCCTACCAGTAGCTGGGAAGATATCTAGTGGTACCATTTGTGTAATGTAATTACATATCTCTGTAAGAATGCACCTACTTCGACGGTCACTATTATTGCCGTAGTAGCAGAGGTGAACCTCAGGCCGTCTATACAAATTTGAGTCGGGAAATTATATTTATGTAGCTTTTAACTGAATAAAGATCAAGAGGAGAACGGTTCAAAGAAGGCCGTCAGTGATGCTTCCATAAAGCAGGGCTGAACAAAGGAAACAGGCAAAAATGGTAGATTAGTCTTTGCAGTATTTTTGTCGGCGACAGGCATATTCCGTGAATCTCAAAAAAACACTGTCCAGTGGCTTGTCTTGGGCTGAAAAGATTTTCAGCCCAGGTACAATGTCAGGGGGCCGGTGAAACTGTCGAGAAATCACATATCAATATCGTTCGTCGTTTCCAGCCTATTGGATGCGTGTCTGCTCATTGTATGTCTAGAATGATCTATTCTTGCTCGTAGCCTACTTCAATAGGGCAGACAAAAAGTGGACCGTTAAGCTAATTGTGTGGCTAATCTTAGCCCACTGGTAGCAGCCTTTCCCGCTCCTAGATGGCCTATCATACAATTCATACTATGGACCTATCTTCTGCATTACTTCCGAGCAAGATTCAAAAACTGACCGCGTCATAAAGATGGTATAAAGATGTGTTCTTTAATCTTTTCGAAGAAGGCAGGTACCACGGAAAATAATCGTTTATAAATCAATGGCAGTTTACTGAACACATAAAATCGGTATGAAATCGGTCTGGAGAAGAGTACAGATCCATATAGATCCAAAATGCACTTTGCCTCATCAAAATCCATTTCCTGAATAAGTTCCGATAGCCTCATTTTGGCCCTCGACTGAAGAGATGAGTCGATGAACAACTTTCGATACCACCACGAAACCTTGGACATACCGCTTTGATTTCCCTGCGAGCAAGGTGTAGAGAAACGAGAATATCTTTGTAAAGATAGACTGCTTCAGTTCTTCGGCCTCCTTGAGGGTTTGATCAAGTTCTCGCTGTATTTTTTGGCACTCTTTCTTGAGCTCCCTCTTCAGATAAGGATCATCAGCATTTTCCACTTGTGCTAGCAATATATTCATCGACTCTTGTTTTTTGATCAGTCGCTCGTGAAGATTAGTGTACGAGGTTACGCCAGCGGGTAGTTCGCCAATGACTTGTTTCTCGTGCAACAAAACTAGTCCAGATGCTTCCTTCTTCAATCTCCTCTCGAGCATGGACCATACGACCGCCCATGCCTCTTCATAAGTTGCATTTCTCAAGCGATCAACGTTAGAGCCTTTGTCGATCAGGACTTTCCAGTACTCGTTGATGAATTCTCTCTCTCTCATTTCACCTGTCTCCAGTGCAACCATCTGCCACATTGTTGTCACGAGGATAATCTGTGTCATTGCAAGCTCACCACATAGCTCGCTGAACATTCGGATATTCTTGCAGGGGTTACCTCCTATACGATTGTCTGTAATTCGGTGGAGATAGATGAGTCCGCTCAATTTAATATTGCGTTTGTATCTGTTTCAATATTTCAAAGGCCTCGTTCTTCAAGAAGTAAAGTAACCCTACGTTTTTACTAGCCACTCATTGATCATGGTTAGCACCTCCATGTCGGACTTCATAGTACCATCGAAGCCGGGAGTATCAATCAAGACGATCTCTCTCTCCTTTGGATCTCCTGGTAGAGGCATCCTAGTGGCACCAATCTCCGTTGTTACAGATTCAAGCGAATTCCCAGCACGTTTGCCCAATTGGCGAGTGAGGAGGTCGATGAACTTGAGTGCCATTATATGTGATTTTGTCTCTGTTTGCTGAGGAAAACTACTTACGAAACTCTTTCCTGACCCAGTGGGACCCATAAATCTATAGACGAGCATTAAACTGAATTCTCAGGTGTCCTCAAGTGGGAAACGGCATACGCGACAATGATGTCGTCATCCTTGACGCCCGTGGTGGGATTGATCATTTTTGGTGCCATAAGAAATTACACAGAGCTCGCTGGAGATTGTCTTTGTTGAAGTAGAAGAGAAACTGGTTATATCAATGGAGCAATAGGAGGGTCACTAATAGGAGGGTCACTTTCCAGCTCGCCACATTGTTCGCGTCGACATGAACATGAGGTCGCCTTGAGGGGTAGGTGCCTTCACTTCATTCGATGATCGACCAAATAACTTGCCAAGCCTAGTTGATACGATGTGATTCAGAGTCGGTCTGCCATATCCGGCGAATACCGGACAAATCAATCAGTAGGGCAAAAAATAAAAAATAAAAAACACGTGATTTTGATGGCATCAACGTTTGAACCTTCGTTCCATTCTGATCGACTGCAGGTATGTCTTCACGCACTCAGAACGTTTCTTTGTTGACATGCTTAGATATATGTCGAGTCTACGACGCTCTGATACTCCACCTTCCCTAGAAGTTGCAAACCAAGTTCAAATTGATGACCTTGTTCAGCGGAATCGGGCACTGGAATATCTGAACAACAGATTAAACGACAGGTTGTCTGCGGAAGCCAATCGGTCAAAGGAAGCCGTGCAAGATTTTCAACAACGGTGGCACGAGAAAGAAAAAAGTCTCCGCGAGGAATGTGAAGATTTCCTCGCGTACTACCGTTGTGTTCAGCTTAGTACAGTCTCTGCTCTCGAAACGGAACGTATGAATGTGCTGAATGAACAGAAGGCATTGAGAGAGGAGAAACTTCTTCGTTTGCAAAGAGACTTTCGGATAACGATGTTTTATGCTAAGGAACGGGAGCTGGAGGAGCGAATAATGGAATTGGAGGAAGAGAATGAGAGGATGGCTTCAGAAAGGAAGGAGCTGGCATTAGTTCTCAAAAAGAAGCTTTCTATTATAATTGCTCAGCTACAGTCCAAGGATGTGGAAATCGAGAACATAAGCTCAGAAAGAGATGTCGCAGAGGTTGGTTCTTCCTCAGTCAATTGCTGCTAGTAACTCACTCACGGTACGCAGAAAGATATCAGCAAACTGCATGAAGTAAACGCGCAGTTGCAGACTTCTTTGACTTCGACATCTAACAAGCTAGAGCGCATCAGCTTGCAACTCGAGGATGCACAGTCGTCACGCTCTGAGCTGGAAGGCCTTAATGAAGGCTTGAAACGCAAAAATTACGACCTGGAGCGCCAGGTAGAGGAATGGAAGCGATTTGAACACGAAGGCGATGCAGAACTGGATGGATTGCGCAAGCGGACAAGCGAGCTTGAGGCCAAGACCGAAGAACTACAAGATAGGTTATCTAGGGAGAAGGAGGTTCTCACGAAAAGCATCGAGAAGGAACAAAAACACGTGGAAAAACTCAAGGAAACTGCCTCGATGTGGAAGGTATTTAGTCTATGACCGACGCTACCTTCCTATACTCAGTCTCATGCTAGGAGGAGGCGGAGACGCATCACCGTGAGCTTGAAGATACGAGAAAGGATCTTGCAGAACTCCAGAAAGAGTTTGAAGAACTCAAAACTCGCCAAGCATCCGATGAAGCAACTAGGAAGGCTGTCGTTCAGTCAACTAAGTCCTCTGCTCCAGGGTCAGAAGGAGGAAAGAGCGCTTCCAAACGCAAGGCACCTTCATTACGACGCGAGAAGGGCACAGAATCCGAAAGCGAGTCCGACGAGGTAGTCCCTCCGGGGCCTTCCCGCAAACAAAGAAAGATGTCGCCTGTGGTAGAAGAGGATGAAGATTCTGGGGAAGTTGGGGTGGTTCAATCATTACTTGTCAATACAAAAGAGAAAGAGGCTGAGGTCACGAAACCGAAGTCAAGGCCTAGACCGAGAACGAAGGCCGAAAAGTCTACGCAGCCATCAGCAACTACAAATCACCGTAAGCGGAAGACTTCTGCAGACGATTTTGATGGGGAGTCCGAAATGCCGGATAGAAAGATGGCGACGAAACCTGGGCGCCCCCGAGAAACAGATTCAACATCTAAGAAGCTGTCAGGACGCGCAGCGTCAGAGGAACAAGCAAACACAGCTGCTGATCCCTTGCCGAAACCGAAAAAACGGAAGATTAATATTTTTGCAGGCACCGGAGCTCAGTCGAGTACGCTCAAATTCGATTTCGGCTCCGGGGTGCGTCTTTTGGTTGTCGCTTATTCGTATCTAATACATTAACGCACTCTAATTCAGGCTAACGGTTTCAATATACCCACTTCGCTAACACCGGTTCACGAAGCTGAGGGACCCGTTCCAAATCGAACCGTTTCCGGGATGACGAGCGGGCTGGATATTACTGGGCTACTTCGTGGCCGAATGGGAGGCGCGCGCTGAAGCTTGTCTCATGGCAATACTGGGTGTCTGTCATTTTCCGCCATTCCGATTGATAAACTACGACTTCATCAAGTTTCCTGATTTATCTTGTGGAGCAGGTGCATAGGTGCATGTTGTGATATCCCATTGAGACCATTCTATGCACGTGTATGCATGATGTCCTCAGAGGTTGCGCATTCTTCAGTTTTGCGTCCTCAAGGAGTGACCCATTGCCATAGATGTTTATCAACGAGTTTCCGCGAACAATCATCTGACATTGAATATTGCAGTCTTACGATACCACAAACGGACTGTGGAATCACTCATGGTAGCCAGAGGATCATCGGTCTGGGACTCTTACTCGCACGATTGTATAAACTCTAAACAGTTTTCTCTTAACCAATCGGACGATCCTCCATAGTTCACACCCTTCTACTCCTACCAATTGATCGTGACAAAAACAATTTTGTCCGGTTAATCCGTGCTGGTACCCAATCTCGCGACGGCGATCTTCGGCCTGTACCGCCCGCTGGTTGTAGACATGTAACCTGTGGACCAATTGATTAAGCCTCCTATTCTCCTTGATATCACCCCCTCGACCAGTTCCTTTGGAAGCCAAATGTCTAAATCACTGAAAGTGATAGTCATGTCATATCGCACTGACTCTTCGGGCATCAAGGGGTTTTTGAAAGGAGGCAGGAGTGAGAGGACAAGGAGATGTTCGCCTATTGCACCAGCTGAGACTCGTTGCCATTGAACCATCTCCTCGCCACCAATGGTGCCAACACGGAATACGAATTCTAGACGAAGAATTCATCTACAAGACGCATTCACCATTTATCCACGTGGCACCAAATCCGATTCCAAAGCCTGGTGAAGGAAAGAGTTGCATCAAACACGTCACGAGATATATTATTTTTCAACCGGCATTTCGACAAGAGCGCTCAAGTCTAGTTCTTTCAAAACCACACTTCCGTCTTCCCAGCGGGCTCTCATATTTCTCGTTCAGTATCCTGTGGAAATGGAAAGAAATGTTTCATCTACCTTAGACCTTCTTTAGCAAGAAGGTTTTTATATATATCCAGAACAGTGCTGAACAAGCTTGAGCCATGTTTAAGATCCCAGAACTCGGGCAAAATGACGGAGCATGCGAGACCCATTACACTTTGTCCATATAGATTATTTCGTATCATCTTCTCACCGCCTCGGAATTGTTTGCCGATGTGGAAAAGACCATTTGTGAAGGTGGGTGGGTTGTGATCATTAGCAATTGTGCAAGAGGCAAAGAAGGGCTGAGACAATGAACTTTGATTCTTAGTCTAATGTGTGACTACGTGATCTGGGCGACGCGATCGAGTGTTGAACTGTGACCACATCTCATTATCAGTTCCAATGCAAGATGAGCGCGAACATCAGCGACAGCAATTTCGCAACAGACTCGAAACTGCATTTGAGGAGGAGGAAGATCCTCTGGCAGTCTATCACGAATTTGTACAGTGGACAATCAAGAACTATAGCGAAGGCGATACAAAATCAGGGCTTATAGAGCTTCTGGAGGAGTCCACGAGGAAGTTCAAGAATGATCCATCCTACAAAACTGACCTGCGCTATCTAAAGCTGTGGACAATGTATGCGAAGCATTGTGAACGCCATGGTGCACTCTCGATCTACAAATATCTGATTACCAACAGCATTGGAATTTCGTATTCTCTGCTATACGAAGAATATGCTAATGCGTTGGAGCTGTCTGGGAGGTGAGTCGCAGGTCTGGGTATCTATGATTGTTCTTTGGTATGCGACCTTGACCACAGGAAGCAGGACGCAGATATGATTTATCGAAGGGGAATAAAGAAGCAAGTCAGACCGTTAGAGCGCCTCAAAAGTAAATACAAAGATTTTCAGGCTCGTGCGAGCGATCCATCCTCTACACTGCCCTCCTCTCAGGCTGCTACAAAATCCTCTTCATCGGGAAATCCAGTCGAAGATGCCCTGAGGAAGAATCCTCTCAAGAAACGCGCGCCCGTTGCGGCCTCTAGCTCATCTCGATCTTCACCAGACTCAATGGTCAACCTGGTTTCAACATCCTCTACCGCTGCCTCTCGTTATGCACTCATGATGGCCCCCCCAGCGCCGGATAAGCGCCCGGAAAAACTCAGGTTCAACTTGAACTTGCTGTTCTCTGATGGGATGGAATACAGCATACAGGAGGCGCGTGCACGCTCAATGGGGCTTCTAGGCAAGAAGTGGGGGCCTCCACCTGCAGCGAAAACAATGTACACGGCTTCTTCGACGCAAATTGACGATGGTATACAATCAACCAAGAACATGACACGGAGAAAGGGCATGATGGCGGGAGCAGAACCTACAGTCACGATAAACACAAAAGAGGCCCTCGCGGATGTGTTTGGGATGTACAACTCACCAGAAAAGACGAAAATACTTCCCGGAAGTAAACACGCGCCTGTCAGAAAGGTTGAGCCCGTGACACCAATTGTACCACCACGTCTAACATTTACGCGCGAGAACGAGAATGTCAACCCTCAAACTTCATGTGAGTCTCAATCCGAATCTATCTATCTGAAATCCCATTTGACTTCTATCGCTTCGCAGTCCGTCCATTTGTTGACGAGAATGTGCAACCAAACCATGCTACTTCTGCAGCCAAAGTACGTGTGTACCTTCTTTGCTTTTAGCCCTTGTTTGAAATCCTCTAGTTCACGCCTTTCATGGATCCTGATGCTCGAAAGACACCGGCAGCAACGCCACGTCCAGTTCTAGGAATCAAAGACTCGATTACATCCTCAGGACAAAATGAGAATCATCCCAACTCTGTGCTTGAACCTCCTCCTGCTGATGAAAAGCTCACTGGTAAAGTATTTTCCAAAGTTTTTGCACCGGCAAAGAACAGCACGAAATTTGTGCCGCACCGTAGTACCCTCAAGCCTGAGGAGACCAAGAAGGAAATAACGGAGTCCCGAGCGTTCAAACCGTTCGTTGACGGAAGTGCGAAGTTGCCGTTCAAGGTCTTCAGTCGACCTGGTGAGGTTACAGAAGGTGGTGGGATTCAAGCTCAAAATGTTTTCAAGCCATTCACATCGAAAACTCCAAATGCAGCGTTTACACCTTTTGCAGATAAAATGCCTGCCTTCACACCCTTTCGCGATCCTCAGAGACAAGGAGCTCCACTACCAGACGAGACGTCGACTGCCCAAGGTAGAAGATCGAGAGCTATGCCAACATCCGTGCATGAAAAGGAGGACCTGGATGTCTTACAGGAATATATCCCCAAACAGGCTGAGGTTGAGGAATATGATAATGAATATGTTGAAGAACAGGACTCGTTGCATTTTGAGACGCCAGTAGCCGAAGATGTGGTAGACGAAGAGTATGAAGACCAGGAGTATTACAAAGACGCACCTCTCGGTGGTCGCTTTGGCCGATTCAACGTCATGACACCGATAACAGAACGTACATGCGAGTACACTCTGAGTGATACGCCCAAGAATGGCTACTACGAATCAGGAAAAGAGGCTGAGGGAGATGGCTCACCGAGAAGTAGTGTATTCATCCCACCACAGCAAATTGGAGAACGTGAGGCTCTTATCAATGCAGAGCGGCTCGCTACTGAACTACGCGAAACGGAAAAAGGACTGGAGCATGACGAAGGAGAAGAATATTATGACGAACAGCAGCCTCAGCCGCGGAATTACCATGCCGTCGCTGTGTTAGAGGAGAGAACCGCTTCCCTGACTCTGGCAGAGAAATTGTCTCTAAGCCAAAACACACAATTCCCCAATCCTTGTAACCCCTTCGATCCCACAATTTTATCTTCACTATTGTCAAGAGTACCTTCCGATGCTCAATTTAATGATCTGCATAATCAGACGTCGGATCAATTGGAATCCCTGCAGAAGTTTGCGAAGAGATTGAGAAAAACAAGTGGTGCTTCCAACAATGGCTTTGATCTGTCAACATATACATTAACGCTCAATGGTCATCGCCTATTGGTCAGTGAAAAGCTAGGGGAGGGTGGTTATGGTTCCGTGTTTAAAGCGAAAGATCTCGGCAACCGTACACCACCGGAAGATGATGACGATCTAGACCTAGACGATGACCTTGATGAGGAAGAATCTACTCCTTTGGTCGCAGTCAAAGTTGTCCGCCCACGCAGTACATGGGAGTACCATATACTCCGTTGTCTGCATTCTTCTCTCCCATCTTCCCTCCGCCGTTCATTGGTCTCTCCGCACGCGCTCTATGCATACTCTGATGAATCCTTCCTCATCCTCGATCTCTGTCCCCAAGGCATGCTTCTCAACGTAATCAACAATGCTGTGTCAGCAGGTGTATCCCAGCAAGGCGCATGTCTAGACGAACTCCTTGTCATGTTTTTCTCCATCGAACTCATCCGCCTCGTCGAGGGCATACATGCAGCTGGTTTTATTCACGGTGATCTCAAAATTGATAATTGCCTCCTCCGTCTTGAAGATATCCCCGGAGGAGCTTCAGCATGGAATGCAACTTACCAGCCGTCTGGTGATGGTGGATGGTCCTACAAAGGTCTCAAAGTCATAGATTTTGGACGAACGATCGACACGAAGATGTTTCCTTCTGGCCAAGAATATCTGACAGATTGGCCTACAGATGAAAGAGACTGTTTTGAAATGAGAGAAGGCAGACCCTGGACGTTCCAGACAGACTACTTTGGTCTTGTTGGGATTATTTATTGTATGCTCTTTGGGAAATACATTCAAGCGAGCTCTGTTGCTCTAGTTCCCAATTCGCCAACGCAGCGATACAAAATGAGTACACCACTCAAACGATACTGGCAAGGCGATATATGGAATAGGATATTTGATGTACTTCTCAATTCGTGTTTAGTCAAGCCAGACGGTACTCTACCCATTTGTGATGAGTTGGCTTTGATTAGGAAGGACATGGAGACGTGGCTGCAAACAAACTGTCATCGTTCTAGCAATACGTTGAAGGGGTTGTTGAAGAAGGTTGAGAAGTCATGTTACACCACATAGTCATTTTCCATATCCTTTGGTTTTTCTTCATTCTTCATACCACGCTCTTGAACTCATCTTCTTAACAAACTCTTGATTCACTTTTTTTTGCGTTGTCCGTTCTTTGTTCGACTCAACATCAAACCTCATTTTAATAGAAAAACTTTTCTCAGAAGCGACTTGAGCATGTTACAATCTCTTACTCCTAAAGATAGTATCTCCCTGCATGTAAACATGTTATGTAGTAATATTATAGAAAATAAGCACCGAATTAACAGAGTATACTGATATCGTGCCACATGAATCATCGTACTTGGTTTTGAAGTCCATTCAGTGAGCTTTCACCGCACAGCATGTAACAGCTCTATAGTCCATACAAGATCGCACAGTAATTGCACAATAGTGTACATAACACATTAAAAAGGACATACTAGAAACAGAATAACACAAGAAAGAAAGTGCTATATTTTTCCACGTGACAGAGACAACAATAGAGAGGTTAGGCGGAGTAGGAATCATATGGCATAGACAAGAAGGAGAGGCATATATATACCTATGAAAGGTAGAGGACAGACATGACAGATATACGAGCGCAATGCGTAGGTATGTATGCAGACATGGGAGGGTGTGTTTCGGATATGTGGGTACTTCCCTTCCCTCTCACCTTCTCGACTAACCAACCGCTAGAAAAAATTAACCTCAACAAGAAACAGCCAGATCCAGCGCTTGGCCACAGCTGTACAGAGGGGGAAGAAAACAAGAACTACATAGGTGTGAGCGAAATGATGACGAAGACAACAGTGGAGTGAACGGATAGCGAACGACACAAGGACAATGATCACACAAAGCAAAGTGAAAAAGAGGCATCAGAAATACACCACCATACCACCAACCCTGGATATTACTTTAAGTTAGCCCAACCCAATCCCCGGGGGAAACGGCTCCATCTAGAAAAGAGAAGAGGAGAATTTTGATCCTGATCTTCCCAGATAGGACAAAGCTTGTGAAGTAGTGATTTCCATCCCGAACATTCATCAGCCAACGTGAAATGATCAGACAATCAGACCCAACAATCCCAAGGATTCATTTCGATCCCTGATACCTACTCCCAAAACTCAGCTCGTGACAACCACCCACAATCAAAGAAATAGAAAAAACCACGTTTCAACCTTGAATCCCCTCTCCCAGTACACCGGAAGAGTTTCTTTCATGTCTCAAAACTCATACGTGTCCTCCCATTTGCATAGGTGGTGGTGGTCCATTTTCATAGGGGTGGGGAGGGACACCTGTGGGTGGTGGTGCCATCATCATCGAGTAGGGAACAGCATGTTGGACTAGATTAATCGAGATGAGGCAATCAGCGGGGAAATGATAACAAGGCAAAAATACTACATACGTTGCGGACTTTGATGGTGGTAGTATGGGTGTGCGTGCGCTGGGATAGGCGTGGGTGGCATAGAAGGTCGAGGAGCGGTAGTACCGTTAGGAGGAGGAGGGTACGGTCCTGGCGGTGGCGGTGGCATGTAGGCTGTCCCGAAGCGAACATGTTTAGTGTGCTTCTGCTACCATAGGTTTCAGAAACTCACGTGGCATTTGACCCATGGGAGGTGTGTACATAGCTAAATACACAAAAGTATATCAGAATAAACATAATGAAGAGAGTTATCTACATACCATTTGGAGGAGGCATACCAGGAGGATAAGATACAGGTTGCATGAAAGGAGGCATATATGCCGTCCCGGGTGGACCAGGAGCCATCACAGGCTAACATGAAGACGTCAGCATGTTCGAACATAACGAATGATTAAACCAAAAGAGGTCAAAGTCAAAGTACGAGAACAACGCGGGTATTCAAAGAGGTGCAGATACCCAAGAAATGAAAAGCCGAAAGGAAAACCAACCTGACCGTGATAAGCATATTGGGGATAAGGGTACATATAAACGCTGCGTGTGGCAGAAGCGGCGGCGGCGGCGGCAGCAGCAGCAGCCTGTGCATTGGGATCTTCTTCATACGGTGGAGGAGGAGCGTGCTGTTGAATAGGCGGTCCACTTGCATTTCCCCCTGCGTTTCCGGAATTGGCCCCACCGGTTGTGTGTGATGGGTGACTAGATGGTGGATGGGAGTTTGTGGGGAAAATCTGCGCATAACGTTTACCATGATACGGCCACTGAGGAGCTACGATAAGGGAAAATCTCGTCAACACGCAACAACAGAATTCATCGCGGATAGTAGAAACGAACCAACTTGACCGGCATCTACGGATTTACCATTTTTGAACGGATTGAAGTCATCTTTGATATGCGTAACGCTACTCCTCTTTGGAGGTCGAACGCCAAAGAATTGGTTAGAACCTGTATCTGTCTTGAGCTTCGGGGACGCGACATTCGTGGGGGTCGAGACGACCGCCGGGGAACCCTTAAACGCGGAAGTCTATGTTAATAAACGGTTGCTCACAGGGGTATGAGCACAATCTACACAGCTCACCTTATGAGTCGGCATAAACGAAGAAGCATTAACATTTAATTTATTTGCACTCGTAGCAATTGTCGGCGAGGCAGGTGTTGCTACACTTGCTGTAGCGGTCGTAGCCATGGTTGCAGTCATCACTGACGCTGTTGCACCACTCACACCAGCAGAAGACAAAACTGGCGCCGAAGTTTGCTTCACTTTGCCACCTTTAAATGGCGGAATGGGCTGAATATACATCGGAATTTTCTTTACAGCTGTTTCAGATTTCGACGCTGTGGGGCCTGCTGGTTTCTGGCTAATACCTGGTGCGCGCTGTCCGGTGGAGGATGAAGAAGGCTTTTGAGAGATCGATGGTTTTTGTACACCTGCCCCGGAGGTAGGTGTACCACCAGGTTGCTTCATGGCACCCTTGAGGACATTGCTAATGCCCACACCTCTCGACGCTGTGACGGCATTAGAAGCACCGATAGTGCGAGCCGAGGATGATTCAGAATCTCTCTTAGCTTTCTCTTTGATGGCACGTTGCTTCTCTTCATCTTTTGCGAGGATGGAAACAAGGTCGTCTGGAATCGGTTCCTTGAGCTGAATGATTTAAAGTTTGAGTGAAACAGTGCATATTAGCAACAGAGTTGCATACCTTGAAGGTTTCACTGAATCTCACAAATTCATCTACACACTTTTTCAGCTCGTTTTTAGCGAGCTTTTGACGTTTCTCATGAAGGCGTTGCCTCTCTTCGACAATGAAAACACGAAAAGCGGGTGTAGGGTCCTGCTTAAAACTCAAATCAAGAGATATCCCTACTGTGCAGTGATACTGCTGGCATACCCGAGAAGTAGCGGCAACTCCAGAAGCACGTGATCGGTCCTTTTCTGACTGAGACTGAACCTGAACAACTGTAGCACCATCAGGCCCGTTGACGGAAACTTTAGGTATTTCCTGCTTAGTGGTAGTAGTGGCCAAACTAGTGGAAGGGTTTGATGGAGGAGAAAGTGCACCACCTGCACCCTTCCGTGCCCCGGGAGGGATATATGCATTTTGACCTCGGACGACAGCACCATATCTAGCCAAATATTACGACCAAAGTATATCATAAGAGCATCCAGTAGAGACTCACTTGTCTTCTTCATTAACACTGGTATCATCTATGCCGCGTTCCTCGCGAACATGTGGGTTATTGGTTGAAGCCTGTTAAGAGTTACAAAATCGCATAGAGTCAGAGGCCGAAAGAAATCTCAACCACAGTCACATAGCTGGGTACATACGCTTAAAATTTCTGTAGCGATACGCTGGGCCTCAATTTCGCGCTCCTTAAAACCTACAGCGTTGCGATCGAGCTTCGTGGTGTAATCGTCTTCGTTGAAACTGCCGGTGACTCCGAATAGATTCTCATTAACAGCAAATTGATCCCAAACGGTGTCACCTGAGGAAGTACCAAAGGTATCGTCGACACCCGCGATGGGAGGAGCGTTGGTATCGGGCTGCCAGACTTGAAGCTCGCGCTCACGACCTTGATTAGGCCTTTTCTGGCTAATATCGGTATCTATTCTGAAGGCTGGAATGTAGATGAACGACGGCAAAGAACGATTGATTACTGCGGCTCACTATCGCCATTTGCGGGCTTTGCATCAGCAGGCCCTGAGGTATAGCTATCGATATTTGTTGCAGCGATGAAGAAAGAGTCTCTCAGAGGAGCGCCGGGTGCTGTAAGATCCTTGGCGTCCCTGAGGGTGACACCGGTAGTATCGCCTTCGTTCGAAGTGGAACCGACAACGCCTTCATAGCGAAGGCCAGTTTTAGTAACCAGAGTAACGGTGGTCCCCTATAAATGATGAATAACTGATACGGCAAGGGGTGGGGGGGACAATCGACACACGGTGAGGCCAACTAGGGATCGGAGAACACGATCATGGGTGGGTTCTGATGGGCGTGCACCGTTGGTCTGTGCGTATGGCGGGCTCTGCTGAGCAGAAACCTGGGGGCGAGGAGATAAACTAGACGGGGCGTATGTTGGGGACGCACGGGGCCCAGACCAGGCAGAACGACTAGGAAAAGTCAGGAAGACAGCGGGGGAGAGAAAAGGACGACATACCGAGAGGCATCTGGGCCAGACTTCCTAGAAGGCTTTGGGAGGCGGGACGAGGCCATGGGGGATTATGGAAAAGAGGCCAGTGAGTCGTGTAGCCAGCACTGTGTCGCTCTCGACGACGACGCGCAGTACACAACCAAATACAACTGTGACCCCAGACACCGCATTCGGGGTCTCAAAAGCTTTCTTTCAAGGTATATTGCATTGTTTGTCCCTTATCCTTATCCTCTCATCGTAAAAAGATTTTGCCAGGGAGTGCTACATTGTCTTTTTTGTCTTGCGACACTCGAGTGGCCAATCCGGATTCAATTTGCTCTTGTTTGGCCTTTTTTTGAAAACATCTGCTTGAATATCACATAAAAAACGCACCAAAGTGAAACTATCTCAAGTTTGGGGTCTGGTTCTCTGCCATTGAATTCTTTTTCATCCCCTGACCTCGTTTCCCCTTACAGCCTGGAATGTTATCAGAAATCATCGAGCAAGAAAGTGAGGATCTGCCACAAGATGAAGACTCTCTCTTCGGTTCGCCTCCTCCTTCGCCTTTGGCAAGAGGTAGGTCACCATCACCTGCTTTGGCTTTACCAAGTGCGGCATCTGCTGGGCCGCAGTGTTGGGGCTTCGGTCCATCAGCACAAAATGTGGGGACCATTGCACTTCCTGGCTCCCATACAAATTCTGAACCATCGATCAATCCAATAGCCCCGTCGTTGAGCCTTCCAGGAGGCTCATCTGGTCCCTTGTTGCTTCAATCTTTGCCTTCGAGTCAACCCCAATCATGTCAGGATTCAACAACACGTAGTGAGTCGCCCCGTGTTCGGCCACAAACGTCAGTAGAAACAAGAAAGTCTACTCAGGCAAGCAAGCAAGTGCCAAAGCAAAAGTCGAGCACACCACGCCCTCCACCTCCTGCTATTCCTCTTCCTGATCCCTCCGAGCCTCTCCCTTCTCATTTTCTTCGCAACCAAAAAGCCCTTCTTGGTCACGCTGGTCTTATCGCTGGTGTCAGACCATCCAAACTTACAACCCTCCCTAGTGTGGATTGTGGTACTAGTCCTTCAAATCCTATTGTTCTCGACGACAACGATACAGAAATTCCTCGCGAACCGTCAGCTTTGATGGGTCGTTCGAGCATTGAATACTTCAAAAATCTCCATCCCTCTCAGCTGCCAACGCCAACTACTCAAGAGGTTGTGGATATGTTGATCAGGTTAAAAGATATTTTCCCTATATTACAGAGCATTCTCAGTTTATTGGTCAGCGGAGGGGCTACAGTTGAACAAGGATGGAGACAATCTGCTGCTGCGACAGGTGCATGGGGATGGACTTCCCAGGCAGGTCAACGTCAAATATCAGCACAACCACCGGTCAAAAGGCGGAAATTGAATTGTGTGCCTGCTGGTGCCGCCGATTGGGACGTACCATATCCATTCTTGGATGGTGAGGGGCCCAAAGCTTATAGACAGAATTGGACAAAGGATCGGAGTAGGCAACTCGTATCGCAGTTGATTGGATTGGTGAGACTCGCTCTAGAAAAGGCGGCAGCCAAAAAGCATGTGGATAAGTTGGCGCGGCGGCAGCGACCCGAGAGGAAACGACGTCGAGGTTGTTCGGTTTTGACGGACCAACAAGTGGGTGGCAAGGGTGCAAATCATTATCGTGATGAAAATAAGAATGTTATTGTCTCCTCGACTCCAAATGTTACAGTTGACGTATCATCCGATCTATCAACAGCAACTCTGGATCCACCTGCCGCCCCAACATCAACACCAACACCAGTTGTGGCTGGCTCGAGCAATACTATGTTCAATGATCTTCTTTCCACTCTGCTATCTGTGCCTGATCCAGCACAATGCGCTGGCGTATCAACCTCTTCCCAGGCCCCAGCTCCCTTTCAACCAATTGGTACCGATCAATCGACTAATAACTTTCTTGCGACCTCTGATCTATCTCCCTCCACCAACGAGATCGCTGACCAATCTCTAGTAGACAGCTGGATGAACATCCTCCAGACATTTTCACTATCAGCTGATGCACCTACTGTGAGTGGTATGCTTAGTTCTGATGGTAATTCGCTCGATTTTTTGTCTGGGATGGACGTACCTTCCGACCTTTCTACATTTCCCTCTCCCGTTTCTGGCGACACATCGTCCTTCTCTACCACTCCCAACCCCGAGGACCAGCAACCAAGCGGTTTTTCTACTCTGGACTTCAACCAAATGGAGAATCTTGATTTAGCCCTCGACTTCATCGCTAGTGGTTCTCCGAGTGTGACGTCTGGGCAGACACAAGTTTTGACTGATGTCTTGACTGATGTCAGTTTTGATCTTTCAATACCATCCGATGACCCAGAACGCAGTGACACACAATCTGCTCCTGTGTCAGACACTCCGACGGATTTGGATAAGCTGATCCAACTATCAACGTCGCCCGAGCTACAAAGTATCCTAGCTCGCACAGAGCCACTCCCACTAAATATCGATGCCCTTCTTGACCCGCATTTGTCTCTTCCACATGCTTCCCATGCTAGTGCTTCTGGTATTCAGTCTGCCCCATCCACCAGCGATGCAGATAACCAGATGCCTTCTAATTCTCTTCCTTCACCTCCAAGCACTCTGGGTCCGGTGACCCCGACCTCGGCCGATTGCGACGTGACCTTGCCAGGAGTGGTTGTTGGAGAACAATCTCATGCTTCGGTTTCAACGGCTGATTCGAACTATGGAAAAGATTTTGGGGGACAGCCTTCCACATTTGAAATCGGAGTGGAAGTTATGTCAACTGACGATTCTACCAACATATCTCACAATGAAGGACCACGTGAATCTAGCTCTCAAGCAGCGCCGTTCAACACTCCCGTTCCGTCTTCGTGTTCTGCACCAACGACACCAGTTCCGCTACCAGCCACTGGGGTTTTCTCTAGTGTACGTGTTGAAGATCGGCAGCCTCAGAAACCTAGGCGTAAGTTGAAGAAGGCAGACGTCCTGAAGAAAGCTCAAGAAAGGCGGGAGGAACTAAGGGCGAGTTTAGAGCAGACCAAGGTCAAGCTGTGGGGGATTACCATTGAACATGGTGTGTTGCTCCAGTTGTTGAGAATTATTGGGGGAGAGAATGCGATACAGCCATCCGCGTCCGGTTCTTGACGTTCCCTAATCCATTGTTACATTCTTCGTCATTCGTCCTCGTTGCATTTTCACTTGCCTGTTGAAACACAATAGTTCGTAATTACTTGAACCGCATATACAATACACACTTACTTCCACATATAGTATACCATTTGTGTGCCACTGTCTTTTTTGGCACTAGGAACTTGTGGTCAGCATGAACTTCGGTCCATCAGACCTTCTCCAACTGGGATCGTAGCAGTTCCGTGAATTCATCCGCCTGGAACTATGCTGCTCTTTACAAGTACTGGTTAGAAGTAATTGGTGTGTGTGTGTGTTCATGCGGTTGACATGATTCCTGTAGTGGCTCGACGGGTCATTAATCGACATCGATGGAGTATGGTGGTACCCTCAGAGTAGACGACATGTAGTGCGGCTCCAAACCCAGCTGAAGCTCATTCATTGTAGGTCTGGAAGAATCTCACTGGAAGAATCTCATCACGATAATAATAGAGGATTAATTGGCCGTGTGACTCACTTCAGTGATGGAAGAACCTAGGACTATTTTAGAAATGATGCTTGGAACCAGATGTTCTCAGCAGATTAGTGATAACCTAATTGATAGAGAAGATCCTTCTATGATTGGAATGAATTCTGAGTATCACTTTTCTAGACCTTCATAGAATTTCATAGAATTTCATAGAACTCTGAGCTATCATCTGAATGATATATTGTATAATACCCATTACTGTCCATCTGTTCTCATACTCTCTTCTACCACAGATCACATATTTGTGCCTTATTACCCAGTTGCTTATTTTCTAGATTCTCTATATACTCTGTACTTTCCTCATTCTAATAATTGGATTAGTGATATACTACTTCTTACTCTCTTCTTTTTATCTGAAACTATGACCAGACAACATATAGTTGGTACAACACATAGATTGAAGCCAAGATTATTGTTTGTAATCTAGTTGTATAATCTCATAGATAAGTACACACTTAATCTTTCTTCTATATAATATATTTATTAACAACTAGTTTGAATAGTTGTTGATAATAACAAAATACATTAGTCTAGGTTCTAAACATAAAGATACTGAAAATTTGGAAAAATCTTTATCTAGTAATATATAAATCATAATTCAAGCTTTATGTTAGATATAACAACAAGAATGATTAGAAATAAACATTATGTCATATCCTGTTCTGGCCATCCACTTATAATGCTTTCTCTCTCATCCACACTCTCCAACATCTTCCAGTGCTGATTATCTCTTTCTATTTCCCCTCAGATATTCTCACTAGTCTTTGCCAAACTCCATAGACTCCCATTCCTAATACCCAAGGATCACTAGCAAACCAGGGTAACTTACTTAACAGTCTCTATTCTAGATATGTTATAACTCAAAAGCCTTAGAGTTGACTTAAGAGAAAGAACCTTGTATTAGGTGACACAAGAGAACTTGATAGAGAGCTCTTTACAAAGTAGTCTACCTTATATACCTATCTACATGGTCCATGCTAGCTACTGTGTACCCTACCCTAAAGTACCATGTGTAAGACATGAGGTCAACATGTGATGTACATGTTGTATGACATCACTTCTTCTAGAACCTTTTATATCCTTCTATGTGACTTGTGACTGGTGACCATCACTGTCACTGTGACTGATGTGTGACTGAGTGATGTTATCACTAATCTTATCTCTAAGTTCTAAAAATAGAAAAATAGAAAATAAACTGAAAAGAAAATAAAAAAATAAAAAAGAAAATAAAAAGAAACTAAGTTCACTTTCTGCAATCTTGACAAGATAGCTACTCTAGGTAGTATATAAACCAGTAGTTTACACTATATTAGCCTTATTCTGAAAATTAACTAAAACTGGCACTTTCTTCCAGTATTGGTGACAATACACCTTGCCACCCTCTAGTAGTCCTAATCCACTGAAGTTTATCAAGTTCACTTCCAAAATATATAACCAGTATGTTGTAGCAACTACTTAGTACTAAGACCAAATAGTATTACTAAAGTAAATCTCTTAAAAAAGTAAATATCTCATAGAGATCATAAGAGAACTCAGCAAGGAGTTTCTATTACATTTCTATACTATTTATACAATACATACATGGTCTGTGCTAATGATAAATAACCTTGTCCTAATGTCCATGCATTGTCCATAAGTGCACTATATGTATATCATGAGGTGAACATGCTATTAACATATATCTTAATATTATTCTTCTAGCTCCTTCTTCCAGAGTCTAGGCCTATGACCTCACATCATGTGACATGTCATGTGACCACAGTCACATGCCTCTTCATCATCCAAAATAAAATTAAAATAAAATAAAAGAATATTAAATCAAGGAAAATAAATAAAAAGAAAAGAAAAATATTTATATCTAAGTAGATCATAACATAGTGCAACTAGTTGTTACAAACTCAAAACCTTAGAGTTGGTTAAGAGAATGAACCTTGTATTGGGTTAATACAAGAGAACTCAATAGAGAACTCTGTATAGGATTGTCTATCTTATATACAAATACCTAATGGTCTGTGTGAGCTATTTCCAGCCTACCCTAAACAACCATGTGTATGTCTTAAGGTCAACATTGTTGTGGCAACCACTAGACACAATGTCCAATAGCAGTACAAGCGGTAAATCTCTTAGTAGAGATATCTAGTGAGAAACACAAGTTGTGTATTCACAAGAGAACTTGACAGGAAACTACAACAGTATTCTACCTACTATTTATATAAAGTTCTCATGGTTCATGCTACGACTTCTCTATGCCTACCCTAATGTCTATTACTCATCCACTATGTGTCTACCTCAAGGCTACCATGCCATGTCCATGTACCCTGACATGCATGCACCATGTGTACACCATAAGGAACCCATGTCTCTTGACGTCATCCTAACCCTAGACTCTTCCCGATCCTTCTAGACTGCTTTAGACTCCTCTAGGCCTATGACATAATGTCATATGACTTCCTAGTCACATGCCCTCTCTCTCTTGTCGTAGACTAATAATAATACTACTATTTATATCTTATCTCTGTCCTTACCAAAGTCTGTCCACACTTTTGTCTTATAACAAACATATGTATTACATATTGTATGATATCATCCTTCCAGAACCTTCTATGTTCTTCTATGTGTCATGTGACTTGTGACCATGTCATCTGATGTGACCTGCTGTGTGACAGTGTGATCTTGTCACTCTCATCCTATTCCTAGTTCTAAAAATAGAATAAAGAAAAATAAATCAAAAAGAAAATAAAAATGAGAGAAGAAAATAAGAAAATATTAAGTCTACTTCTTTCATTCTTGACACTAGTAGAGAT
>Ga0157368_1000106_pt1 | contig 37286 bp, 51 predicted proteins | sample AttbisABBM3_FD_113146 | JGI IMG/M metagenome (GOLD analysis project Ga0157368, IMG submission 113146) | Fungus gardens microbial communities from leaf cutter ant in Botucatu, State of São Paulo, Brazil - Atta bisphaerica ABBM3 | ecosystem: Host-associated > Fungi > Mycelium > Unclassified ... | reverse complement strand
CATTATCAATCACTCAAGTCCAGAGGAGAACAAGATCCTATATTCTGGAAAGAGGTAGCAACTGCATTTGTGGAGACAAAACATAATACCGACACCTCAAGGAATGGATACCAAATCAAGATGTTCTAAGGAGGATCACCACATGAACCCTACTTCATCGCCATCGATAACATGGAACAGATCATTATAGGCCCTAACAAAAAGATAGTAGCCACACATGTCGTTGGAGAATTAGCAGTTATGGTCTGATTCATGGGAACATGAATGCTGAAATGGGGGTATTGTTACAATTGGCACCTCCTAGTAAAAGCATGTACAAGGGTAAAGGGTATGATGATGTGATCAGCTGCACCACATGTAGTCTCAGTCAGCACCTCATGCAGTAGATGTTGTTACCTTACTTTATCCCTGTAGTCTCCTTGTGTTGTACTCCTCATGTATGTTTCGTTGTTCTACTATGGACTTGTATATATAGTGTAGATACACTTCTGTATCCTTACGCTTTACCACTTATACATCTCCCTTACTCTTTCTCAAGTCTTTGCCTTAGTTGCAACCTGAGCTCAAGCTTAAGGCCGTTACACCATATAGTCTTTCAAGAAGCTTTTTGGAAAATATTTTAGCTCCTATAAAATTAAAGCTTAATCTAGTACTCACTTATTCATTATCTACCTTCTGAACTCTATTGTAAGAGAAATAAATCTGACTTATGAAGTTGTAAGTACTTAAGAACTTCAGTGATAATTGAATAGAGTATTCTACTATATCCTACTACTATATATACTATAGTAGAATAGCCTATATACTTATTTTGAGCATTAACCAATTATTATGTATAATTATAAATAATAAGCTCAATATAGTATTAGATAAAACAATAGGAATTAGAATAAGATAGAGATAGTTAATAGTCTATTACTCTGAGTGATGACTAGTCTAAGAGTGTAACTAGTCTTCTGTAGAGTGGACTTAGATTTATATATAGCCAGTATTCTGACATTCATACACTCTGTTTACTTGGTCTTTCATCTCAATGCTTAAATCTGTTACCTCTAATATTTTCTCTAGTTGATCTGATCCTTTTTTAGTATCTATTATTATTAACAGAGAAGTCAAATACAAAATTTCTTAGATTGTTGACTTGAAAATTGACCAAATATAAGCTTGTAAGCTCTTCTACAAAGTTATCTAGCTAGATTACAAAGACACAGAAAATAAATTTGAGTGGTTATTTACTATTAAACTCCAGACTTAATATCCGACTTCTGTATCACATATTCATTTAAGCCTAGACCTTTTTCCTTGTCTTGATCTATTTCTTATCTTTATACAAATCTGTTCCACTTCTGTTATTTGCTTTTCTATTTTTTCTCTAATATTTTAGCCTATTTTCCTCTTCTATTATATTTTTAAACTATGTTACACTCTGAGTTTCAAGGGCTCAGTCCTAAGAGAAGGATACTACCATAAATTGGCTTTTTAGATATCTGAGATATTCATTTTCTAATTGTAGATCGAGTCTCTTACCAGTCCTAGATGTTTTCTATATCTGTGCAAACTTATGTACAGATCAAGTTTCTGTGTTTCATCATTTAGTAACTTGTTATCTAGACTCTAGATTATCATATCACCTGGAGATTATTTTTAAGATTCCTTCCAACACTCAAGAGTCCTATCGAGATTGATCGTTGTCAAGACGGCTCCACAACATGTAATTGGTCAGTTTGTTGCTCAAATCTGGATACAGCATGATCTGCAGAGAAGGTTGACCGAGTGTGTTCGAAAACAAGAGCTGGTATCGTTTATCAATCGATCCCGACACAACACCGTACGAAAGAGTTGAACTACAGAATAACGTACCAGACGCAACCATCGAAGTGGAGACAGTGTTTGTAAGGGATACAGATATAAGCTACATTAGGTGTGCCAGCTAAGCTAGAGGATCGAAATCCCCCCAATCATTTTTTGAAGGCTTCTTAGTTACATTCCAGGGTGATTGTGTAGGTCGAGATGGCATAAGAATACCTCCCATGCTTGACGTTTGAGGTGTCTGGACAAACGATGCCGGTTGCAGCGAAGGAGCAGATGGCTGTAAGGGTTGCAAAATAGTTGGCTGGGAAGGGACCAAGGAGCCTGAGAACGATGGTGATATGTGTTCTAATGAAATATTGTAATTCGGTTTGATTGATTGGTTTAACTTTTGAGGTTGAATCTGAGGACCGGGTGGAGACAGCGGCTTAGGCAAGAGAAGTGGTGCAGAGGTCGACTGAGCTAGAGTACTGAAAAGATCCTGAGAATTGGATGAGGAGATAACGCCTGAATTCGTGGCTGTTATCGAGCTCATTCTGGACGACTGATGAGGTTGGAATGAATCCAAATGGGAGTGATTATTTGATATTACAGGAGACGATGTTTCCAGGCGAGGTGTTTGTGTTTGAGGGACTGCAGACTGAGTAGGTGCGAAAGGCTATGTAGATTTTCCTGAAAGGATGAAACGAATACGTAACACACCGTATCATGAAAAATGCTCTTCCATGCATCATCATCCCATGAGGTATTGTCCGCACTCTGAGTCTTGCCAGAGCCACTAGTACTTGCTCCTCCCACGAGGCTCTCAAAATCGACCACCGCGGACTGAAGCGCCCCGGCAGAATCGTTGACTGTAGCTGTGGACCTGTCTTCAATGCGCTGAGCATCACGGAGGAACTGATTGTGCTCGCGTTCTACTCTATCACTGAGTTTCTTAATTACGGACATAAAGCGCTGGAATTGTTCGACGTTCAGTACTGGAATAAGATGCGATTAGTCTCAATAAAAAAGGTCATGAGAGCAAAAGAGAGAGAGAAAATTGACCACATACAGAGTCCCATTGACATTGTCCATAGCTGAGGGAGGACGAGCGTGGCGACGGCTTCCCTGTCAACTTTGAAACCCATGGCTTCCTGAACTGATAGGGTCGCCATCTGGATAAGAATATCAGTCGTAGTGCAACGGAGGCAAATGTAATTACGGACCATTACGGCTGGCTCTTTCGTCCGAATCTTAGCCAAGAGTGGAACTAACTTTTGAGTGAGACTTGACTAGATACCAAAACATTATGAATTACAGAATAAGAGGTAAAATTGATTGTACGTACAGTGTCGAGTGTCTTGACCATGACAAGGAAAGTGGCCAGGGTGGCAATTTTGACTGTCAAGACCTTTGTCTTTGTAAAGACAAGCTGTGGGCGAAATTTAGCTCAAAGCCGAATAATGATAGTTATAGCACGAACAGCGACACGAGGGAAAAGAACACCTTGAACTTCAGCGTAGTCAATCGTTTCACACAGATCAGGCACGGATTTGAGCGCCCGTTCTTGTACATCAGCATGCTCGGATTCGAGAGCATTATAAACAAGAGGTAAAACTTCTAATCATTGACGGGTCAGTTCATGTAGCATAGAGAAAATGGAATGGTCAACATACGCTCCCTAAACACGATTCTTTCGGTCTTCTCTTGGAGTAGATGCAGATTATCCAACAAAGTTAGCATGTTCTGTGGAGGCTCTTTGATAACGAAGAGCGGTTTCAGACTTGATAATACCAGACTAGCAAACTGGGAGGCTGTCAAAATATTGGAGATTGCAAAGATATTGGGAAGAATATAAGGTAGGAGGTGGATATCTTTCATCTAGCAAGTGTCAATTTAGCCATTTTGGTGACTCGGTGGACGAGGAAAGCTAACCTCCTCGAGAAGTGAAGGGAGAATTTTTCGCATCCTGAGACCTTCGGAGAACCGATCAAGCACTCCGGTCAAACCCTTCATGAAGGAAACCTTTTCTCCTCTTGTCTTAGCTGTGAAATTACTTCTATCTAAGAAGTTGAGTGTTGAGATAGGCAGAGAAGAGAAGAACGAATGCGAAGGTAATGTCGACGGCGTTGGACGCGATGTAGCATGGCGATTGACAAGGGATTGCAAAAGCGCTAAGATTCACAGTGAGGGACCAGCTTGGAGGATGTCTTTTGACATCATTACCTTGAAGGTCTTTGTCCAGTCTCTCGATCCCAATGAGAGGTTTTCTCGCATTTTCGCGCAAGCTACCCAAGTTCGCATGCGTTTTATATGGAGGCGATCCTCTACAATGAACAGCAAAGATAAGACATCCAAGAGAATACATGTCTGAAGCTGTCAGGAGCTGTTCATCTAATGCATATTCTGGGGCTACTATCCTCAGGACACAGGCAAAAAGATCAAATATGAACCGCATACCCATGTAATCAAAAGAACGCTGAATATATGAAGGAACTCGACCATCATAAGTCGGGAATTCCCACCGTGTAGGTCGACCATCTGTAAGTAAGGGAATTGTCAGACCAAGACCAGAGATCTTCCAGTCGCCAGCAGTGTTGATTATGACGCTTTCTGGGCATATGTTACTGTGGATCAATTGAGCTGAGGAGTGTAGAAATGATAGGCCTTTGCAAAGTTGGAGGATGCCTTTCTGGATCTAAGGGTGAGAGATGTTGGCAACTGCTCCAGGCGTCCAGACAGGGGATAATACCCACTTCAACTTCATCAAGCTCAACAATTGACGCGTGCCTTCCGTATCCAGGTATAGATAGCTCAAGGCTCGAAAGTGTCGGTTCAGTCGCAAAAATTAATTCGCTTCGTGTTTCTTCCAAGGGTTCGACCATTTCTAACATTCTCGATGAGAAGCTGAAACAGCTTGTGGCTATCAAACTGGATTTACCTAGGATTGAAGGATGTCTCAACCGTCCTAGAGCAGAAGCCTACTCGAGTAATGGATATAAGCCTTTTTGACAAGAGACAAGTACCTACCTCGGCCTTCAGGACTCCCAACACCAGATCTCGAACAGCCGCTCCCAGTCTCTCGATATCCGCCCCACGTTTATCGAAACTCCATACCGATACTCTCTTATTTGTCACTTTGTGATATGCACTCTGTACTTTCCATAATCCCACTGCAAATGTCGATGTAAACGTGGTCGCAGGAGCTCCGTTTCCCCTAGATCCTGAGCCGGTAGTGACAGAGGATGAGGCGATGCCTGGTGTGGCGGGCCTGCTCGAACTTGCGCTTGGACTTGGTGGTTGACCGATGTTGTAGGATTGTGAGATGTTTGTACGAGCGAAGAACGATGTTGCCGCTGCAAGCATGTCTAGAGCGCCTGACTTTCAGAGTCCAGAATTTCAGCAAGGGTGTTGTTTGTACAGATGTGATGTCTATCAGACAAGCGTGATATATGATATACTGGTGAACAGTACTGTGTTAATGGAATAATTGAATAATCTGACGTGTTCGACGATTCCGATCATATAAGATTTGGCCAAATTACTGTAGATCAAATGCTGGATTATCAGACCTCTGCACTTTTGAAGAACAAAAGAACAGCAAAGAAGCTAAAGACCAATGCGAATATATGGCGAAACACGCGATACAATTCATGCCACTCAGGCCACTCAACTCGCCTGATATTGGCAACTAGTCCGATTGCAGATATTGACGTTCCACAGTTCCACAGTTCAACTGAACAAGATGCTCCGTGAATCCGCCGTCAAGTAATACATGTATTATCCTTCGTGCGGGAAGCAATTGACACAATCAACGTCGTCGGGGGTCTCAGTATGATATAAGCACGGGTTAACTCACAAGAACTACATCTGAATTACCTCGGCCACGCCCACACTCCTGAGTAGCTGAGTTCGGTCTTTTTTTTGTGTGTAACAGCAGGCGTAAGACATCTGAGTGTGATAAGCGCGGGGCAAGAACCAAATTCCTAGGCAGTGGCGCCTAAGAGGCTTTCATGTACATACAAAAATGATTGAAGTTTCAATGGTGGTGTACTCCGCTTCGGTTTCGACTTCCGTGATGGGACATTATTGGAGTTGTTTTTAATGCGCTCGTAAAGATGAGTCCGCCAAGTCATAGGGTACATCTTGATATTGAGTGGTGGTTCGGAGGGTGTGAATTTCAGGAGATAGAGTACTCGGATGACTTTCTTGTTGAGCTAAAATTGGTCATCAAAATAGAGCGGCTGACGACCGAGTTTCTTATGTGCCTTGTTTCCATGCTAAATCTATAGTATAGAGAACCTTCCGTAGAGAAGCTGATTTCCGTAGAGATATTATGTTTCGCTGCGATGAAATGATTCTGATGCAGCCCTCTAATTTGGGGGGAGTTAAGGGAGTACATACGGGTATTGTGACACAGTCTTCTGGAGACGGGCTGGCCACTCTACCCTGCCGTCTCAGCCGCACGAAGACTCTATACCGAACATCCAGTGCGAACAAGCGTGAGGTATACTGTGTCTATTTTTGGGCAGGCGGCAATCAACAGCCAATCAACGGCCAAGTTCCGGCCTTTGTCCAACTCTCTCTGAGGATTATTCCTTTGCCCTTCTTATTTTTTGTATACAGACAAGCAGTATTCCATAGGTCTTATGCGTCTGACTTTACAACGGCTCCGGCAACTGGATCGATTGGCTCCTCGTGTTAAAGGCACAAGTTTCATCGGCTTGGGCCGAATGGGCTCTGAGATGGCGTATAATCTCTTCTCTAAACAATATGCCCAATCGCAAGATTCCCGTTTTGTTGTATGTGATGCGCTGAAAGAGAACGCCCATACTTTCTGTGATAATTTTCTGGCTAAATTTCCTGGAGCCAAGTTGGAGGTCGCCGATACCCCTCAGGAGTGAGCATCACACTACCCGTCTCCGTACCAGAGTACTGATCTAGAAGGTGTCTAGAGCCACCTTAGCCTCCAAGATTATCATTACTATGCTCCCCTCTTCGCCACACGTCAAGCAAGTTTATTTGCAGGGCATCATCCCAGCATTGAAAGGATTACCCTCTCAAGATGTCGCTCAGACTCTCTGCATCGATTCAACTACTCTTGATGTCGACGTCTCCCGAGAAGTTTCTGCTGAGATTAGTAGCATTGGCGCACAGATGGTCGATGCACCCGTATCTGGTGGCAAGTCTATATCCCATATCCCACTCACGACAGATTCGGTTCACGAATGTCCTTACAGGTGTTATTGGAGCCAAGTCAGGCACTCTTTCTTTCCTTGTAGGAGGTACGGTGCAGTCTTTCCAACTTTCACAACCAATTCTTGCCCAAATGGGACAACGGATCATCCATTGCGGTCTTTCTGGTGCCGGTCTAGGTGCCAAAATTTGCAACAATGTCAGTAACCAAAGCAATTCGTCTTGTCCTCTTTGACACTCGCCTTTCCATTTTTAAGCTTGTCCTCGGTGTACAGCAGATCGTGGTTGCCGAGGGCATGCTTTTAGGCCAGAAGCTAGGTCTGGATCCAGCTGTTTTGGCTTCCGTCATCAACAGTAGTACTGGCGGATGCTGGGCATCCTCCGTCAATAATCCAGTCCCAGGAGCTCTTGCAGAAAAGTCTGCGCCATGTGAGAGGGATTACCAAGGTGGTTTCATCACAGCACTTATGTTCAAGGTGGAGTAGTCCAGTCATCAATACTTCCGATGACATCATAGCTGATAGCGATGGATTTTTTCAGGATATGGGACTGGCAACCGAAATTGCAAGAAAAAACAACAGTGCAATGCCTCTTGGCGAACTCGCAGAGGCATTGTATGGGAGTTCAATCCAGGAGCATCCTGATTTTGCAACACAAGATTTCTCATGTGTTTATAAGTATCTCCGATCTCGAACACAGGTTGTCAATCAGTAAAGGCTCACGTGGGAGGGAGCCTAGAAATTAAGTAATCCATCTGACAGTCAGATTGTATGGTTAGTCAATAAATGTGAGGGTGAGTGAGTCCAGCGGGGTCGGAGGTGTCAAAGGAACTCAAGGAGCAACAAGTAAGGTGTATAGTCTGAGAAGAAGAAGAAGCCAGGGAGGATGTTTCCAACGCAACGCATCGAGAAGATGCAAGGACGGTCGTTGATCCCTGTTAATTGAGACTCCGATTACATAACAAAATGGCTTAAAGCATCTCATCTCTCCTTCCCTCCTTTCTCTAATACCCCGTCCTTCGTGCTTGCTGCCTTTACCCCTACTAATGGCCCAAAAGCCCAGCGTTATCATCTTTGGTTAGTTCCAGTCTCCTCTTTGATTTTCACCTCGCCATTTTTCTCCCTCGCACTGTGATCTCGACTTGGATCGCCACAATAGAATATGCTGATTTTTGCTCCTGTCTCATCTAGGTGGTCTCAACACTTGTTCGCGTGCCCTCGCTTCTTATCTTGTTCCCCTGCAGGGTGAACCTCTTGTTTCTGTGCGTTGCCACTCATGCCACTTGACCTTCAGAAAAGTGCTGACGATCCATGAATCATAGCACTTGCGAATCATTGACAAATACTCCGTAAATCCACCTACCACGTGAGTTTATTGACGGTTTTTCATGATCCCTTGTTTACACTTCTCTCGTTTGGTTATAACGTATCAGCTATATCGGCACAGAGTTTCCTGCTGTATTGGCAAGGCCAGAGGTGGAATATCGCCAAGTGAATCTTACCGTTCCTGGTGCAGTTTCTTGCTTTGTCTAAATCTATCTGCCTTCTGATGGGTTTGTTCCGTGCTGTCTAGATAGGATTCCCCAGGTCTTCGAGCCTCCTACTGGGATTCCTCGTTATGAATTCGTATTTGACTTTACGGGTGAGGTTTGGACGGATCGTTCTGAGGAGGTGCGTGACGTTTTGGACTTGGTGTTTTAATCCTTACTTTGCTTACTTTGTGCAGATTGTCATCAGCTTCACGTGTCGCATAGCCAAGCTTGTTGCTGAAGAGGCTGCCAGACAGAAAGTCAAGGCATACGTGCGAGTTCATCAGCCGTACTATAAGACGCTGGGCAAAAGTCCCCAAGACGAGAAAGGCGGAATTGAGCCGTGGGGTGCTATTGGTCTCTGGTGGCACGAGACATTGAGAATTCTCGGAGCGATTAAAGAGTTGGTTTCCCAAGCTTGATGAAATTTGTTGATTGACAATTTTCTCGATAGACTCAACCTTGTTATTCTGAGGCCCGGTTTCGTGTATGGTCCATACACGAATTACGGTATCAGTACGTTGTTGTGCTATACCACCTTCGTCAATCAGGCATTGATTTTTGCTGCGCATAGTTGCTTCCGCGATCATCGTCTCGTCTGTTTACGGGTATCTTAAGAAACCTGTGAAGTCTATGTATGTCGCTCTAAAGTTGAAAGGATAGTCAATGCTTATGAATGGTTCTTAGGTGGTCACCTGGCAAAAATCCAACCAACACAGTTCACGTTAACGACGTCGCTGGTGCTGCCTGGGCCGCTGCGAAATGGATGGCACCTTTAGGGAGAGAGGCTGCTAACGGACAGGCTGGTGTGGAACTTGCGTGTCACATCCCACAAAGTGAACCTCCCAAGACTGATGAAGCCATCCCGAAAAGCCAGAAGGTTGTTGCTCCAGTATTCAATGTGGTGAGTACGCATGCACTCATTTGTAAAAGAAAACAGTTGCTCATTTTTTGTAGACTGATGATACAAATAGCACCCTACTAAGTGTTGGTGAAACAATTGCCCCTGTTTTTGAAACAACTTTCCAGTTCCTCAATCCTTTGGTGACCCCATTGGCGACTTATTTCAGGGTATGTTGACAATGTATCCTTGACTTCACACTGCTTACCCCCTAGTAGCGGGTTGATGATGACCATGCTGAGGAGGCTAACGATCTGCATGTGACAAAATGGGCTGAGATGTTAGGGAAAAGCAGCCCTCCAGTTAATAATCAACACCTCTCGGCTTACATGGACAAATATACCCTTGACAGGCACAATCTCGCGCTTAGCAATGGGAAATTGAAGAAACTGACTGGCTATCGAATTCAATACCCAGTTTTTTCCAAAGAGTGCGTTTCTGAAGTTGTTCAAAAATGGAAGGACGAGCGCACTTGGCCTGTCCCGAAGTGAAGAACCCTGGTCGAAGTAAGCAGAATTGATACCTTCTATTACTTTTGCATTTGTCGTTGCTGTCTAATTCTTGGTTTGAGCTAACTACGTAGTGCTTGTCTGCTCCCATTGTCAGTCTTGCTTCAATGTTTTCTCGTCTTAATAGTTAATCGTTTAACTTTGATACTTCTATACCATAGTTTCTGCCTTTACTCCTTTTTTGCTGCGCGTACCTTAACCCACGTAATGATATAACGAGTATTGCGCGTCGTTTCAGCCGGGTCCAGAGTTATTCTGCTGACATCTGATCAGAATCGAGAGGATATGATTGGCCAATGATAGACATATGCATATGAGGTTGATTGTTGATGGGACGCGTCGTTCAAAAATCATGCGTCAGCATCGTCGCGCTAATACTCTGGCAGAAGCTTAAATACTCAAACTTTAGCCGTCAACTGCATAACTTTCCGTCAGTGAGTAATGTCAACAACTCTCGGTCACAGTTCTCGTCTCGGTGCTCGCTCCCAAGTCGAACAAGAACGTTTGTTGCCGCCTGACAGCATTCCGGACTCCGATTACTGCGACGACGACTCTGGGCCTGCGCAGCCTAGTGTGACTTTATATTCCACCTCCGCAGGTGACGTGAGTGCCGATGAAGAGAGTGGAATCAAACTGGAAGGCCGACAAGGTGATGGCTGGGCCAGGAATTTAGTTATTGTAAGGCTTTTTTGTTTGATTTTCTTGGGATTTATGATGAAGAATGGCGATTCTGATAGACTGGCATGGTGGTGAGCGGGTTTCTTGGAAGACATTAGATCAATGTTCTCATCTACGCGACAGGTGCTTGTAATAACCACTTGGACTGCGATTCTGGCAAATAACCCGGCCAAATATAGTTGGTTCGCTTTTCATCCTCCCTTGCAGACACTTGCACTTTGTTTCTTCACATACGGTTTGTAGCTTTCTGTCACTTCCTCATGCACTCACCCATTATTTTCATTTTCCACGTTACAATGAATCAGGTATTATGACTCTTCAGCCAACGTATCAACCGAAAACAAAGGCAGCAGGATTTGTCCGGCACCAAAGAGCGATATTCTTCTTAGGAACCCCCATTCTCTTTCTCGGAACCTTGGCATCTGCACTGTACAAGATTGAGAAAGGATACCCGCAGTTCTTGACTTGGCATGCTGTGAGTTTTTCCCTCCCTTTTGTCAAGTGAATTTGGCTCAGTGAATCTGGACGAGCAGAGATTCGGTCTCATTTGCTGGATTTGGATGATTGTCCAGATATTCCTCGGCGCAGGAAGCATTTGGAACGGTGGATCACTTTTCGGCGGAGGCACGAAGGCCAAGGCCATCTGGAAATACCACAGGTAACTGCTGCGCTTTCTTAGTGCCTCACTGAGATCCCTTTTTTTCGCACCTTAAAACAGGCTGTCTGGTTATCTTCTCTTCGTCCTCTGGATGTTTACCGTTCATCTGGGTGGTGGCCAGTCTACATGGGGAGAAACCTATACTAGCGAACCTATCCGCCTCTTGGCTTATACCGTTGCACCTACAGCTCTTGTCATCGGTGTTTGGTCCCGTGCTCGGTAAGTCAGTTTGACTAGGGCATAACAAATGTAACTGAAGTTTGGTCCAGAACCTCAAAAATGCAATTCTTTTAGATGGCCGAGTGCGAAGTACTGAGGTCGACTGTGCCAGCCCTCACTCGTTTTCTACTTGCCTGGGGCTATTTCTGCCCAATGACTTGATTTTATGTTAGTTATCTCTTTAGTCTGTTCGTTTGTAATTTGCCTCATTTTTCTTCTGAAAAATTATCGAAGTGTTCTATTTTTCATGGATTCGGAGTAACCGGAGTAGGGCTAATGGGTCGGTAAGGAACGACGTCATCCAAGAAACCGGGGAGGAACAGCTCAATCCTTTCGTATGTTGCTGACCATAAAGTCCGTTGGTGGTCTTCTCGAACATCGTTGCTGTCAACAGGAGGAGGCATGAGGATCCCTGTGGCATTCATCACGAGAATCACATTTTTGAGCGACTCCGATACCGCTTCATACTTGAAGTAGTGTCAAATTAGGTCAATGGGAATATACAGATGCGGATTGGACTCACCAGTTGGTCTCCATGATCAATGTTCATCAACCGGTCTAGTAAGTCCAAAATCCGTATCCAGAAATTCTTGAAGTCTGCCTTCACATCCTCTCTGACTTCAAGATGCATAAAGCTTTTGCAAAGGAGCGCACAAGCCTTCACCCGGGTCTCAGACATGCCAAGGGGGTCACGTTGATATGTCTGTGGTTTCAGGAGCTCGTCAAGAAGCGGAAATACAACCCTGTTAAACACATCCTCCACTTGATTTTGACAGCTCTCATCGAGGAGTAAGTGTGGGCCTAAAAGAGTACGCTGCAAGTGACTGATGGCCGCATGTCGGACTTCACGAGCTGCGTTCGTTGATTGGTGACTCAGGGACATGAGTAAGGGGAGAATATACTGTCGCCAAGTTTCTGTAAAACGTTTCTTTGGGTAAGTCATGCTAGAGAAGTTATCTGGTTCTTGTACTCGAATCACCTTGGTTGTGATCTGTCTGGGAACACTGAAGCAAAGGGACTAAATTATCGCGATGCAAACGTGCTAAAATCTCGACAGCTTGTTTGCCACGCTCAATGATAGGGGAGCTAGACCCAATGTATAAGATTTCAGAAGGACGCGAGTTGAGACCTGAACTTACTTAGCCGACGTCAAAGGCTCTGCTCTTCGCCCACGCCGTTGAAGCCTTTCGGCAGCGAAGCCCGCTACTGCAGCAAAATCATCCAAAATAGTGACAAGTCCTGGAAAATTATCTAGAGAAACGGCTGAACTGTTTTCAGAGGAAGTGAGACTAAATATCAAGTCAAAGGATAGTCGCGCTGCTTCTGGGTGAGGTAATGTTGTCCTAATCATTGCGAGGACAAGGTTCCATTCGGTTTGCGATCTGAATATCTCTTGTTCAGCCACGGTCCCGGGGTTTCGTGTATCGTTGGGCGTACCTGATGGTGTCTCGATGGTTTTGAACAATCAGGCTGACACCAGATGCCACCTGCTCTCCTACGGCATTCGAAACAATAGCAGGAAGTCCAGCTAGCAAGTCAAATGAAATGTAAATCTGATCACGGAGGGAGGCCTATACGCTGCCATCAGTAGGTAGAAACCCCGAAGGTATACTAAACCCACCTTCTGCGCTAAGATAAGACATAGTCGCAAAAGGCTGACGACAGCACGTTCAATCAACAGTATGCTGTACTGGGTTGGCGTTGACAACAATGCGGAAAGATGCTCGAAAACAATAGGCCTAAATGTGTCGTAAGATCACTTTTCGGTCTCAAGATTACAGATGAACCCACCAGAGGTCTTCTATATACTGTGATGCTTGGCAAGATATACTAATCATAGTCTCCAATAGGAAGACTGAAGCTGGGTCATATGGCAGCTGGTATTCACGATTGTCGGACCCAGGCGAAGAATCGTCGGATTGCAATTGAAGCTTGGCGACAGCCCTTTCGTGTGCCAGTGCTTCGAGTGCACGAACCGCAGCCACCATCGCCTCGGGATCTAATTGCCTGAAACTCGTCAGGACTAGGGAAAGAATATAACTAAAGTAAGGCATACGTGATTTGACTATAGAGTTCTTCCAGTCTACAAGAAGCAATGCAATCGATTGTACAGAGCGTGTTTTCCACGTCAGATTTGGTTGCTTCCGGAACCAGCGTTTCCGAGCTTGCGCTGTACGGTGTCATGAGATAGGATGACAACGCTGATAGCAGACCACCCTCATTTCTTGGCTGTGGTCGCGGTGGCTGGCTACCACGCAGGGGTATCATCGTCACGCCTCCGAGAAAGTCTTCCATCTGTAACATCCGTACGGGAAGCAGTGAATGCAGGAAGAGATTCTGGAACATCTCAAAGATCTAGACGACTCCTTAGTTATCATTGTAGATGGGATGAATTCATTCGTCTTACTTGCGTCCATCCTTCCCGCAGCGCATTGCCATTGCCATTGACAATATTGAAGAGGACTACAGCTGCTAACTGACCCTTGAAATTGGTACCGAACTCTACAGCAAGTTTTGACACTGTGATGGACTGGCCTTCAACATCAACAATAGGGTAGTTGGGAACACTGGCTGGTAATGAGTCCGAGAGGAGGCTCGTGGCCTGCGATAACGACACGACGACAAAATCAAAGACGTCTGGTAGATGGAAATATCCAGCGAGAGTAGCACATTGTCGGAAGCCTGTTATCGCTTTCTGGATAAGGTAATCGTCGTCGAACGTGATAAAGGCGTGGGCGATGGCCGAAATCACAGACCTCCACACTGACTTGAACATTTGTACATCGAATAATTGTGTATTGGAGACCATGAAATCACCCGCATTCCGTGATCTTGCCAGGAGCTCTTTCCATGCATATTCAAAACCCAATTGACCTGTATGTTCTTCCGGCATGACAATCTCCCTTTTACGGATTGAGTCATAGATGTTTTGCTGCAGTGGCCCGTGAGGCAACCGCATAAGAAAATTCCTAAAGGATAATGCACGTACCAGAAACTCTGAAGAAAAATCAGATCCGTTGTTGACTCCACGTAAATTCCGCTGATAATCCTCGATTGTCATTCTTTTCTATTGAAACTATTGGCAATAATTTATCCACATCTTACTGGCTCAACTCACCCTGATTTGAGGGTTATGAAGGTCAGTGTTTAACATGATGACAGAATAGGCAAGAACATAGACAGCATCTTCACTCTTGATTTCAGCTGAGACATCATTCAGATTGGGTCTTATATGGGACGATATACTCACCAGGACCAGAAGCAAAGTAAATCGAAGCAAATGTTTCTGTGATTCGTGAAATCTGCTGTGATTCACCAGGTAGTCGGAAGCTCTCCAGAAGTTCACGCATCGCATCGGCGACACCTTTCTGCTCTGTATCAGCTATTAGCCCTGGAGATATCTGACGATTCACCTCACATTCTTGAAATCAAAGAGACCGATGAATGCTTTGAGAACTTCAATGTTGTCAGGTTTCGAGATGTAGTCTCCCAACAAACGTTTGTCGAGTCTTGTACACCCTTTCAAGAACGATGCCAGACTCTGAGCTTTTGGAAACCCGGAGGGATCATTATAAATGATACGGTTTTCTTCAAGGAAGGCTAGCCCATTTTTGGGTTTGTTATTAAACATATTAGCACCAGTGAGAATTATCTGTTTTTGTGATTTAGCCTGGAGCAGAAGTTCAGACGATGGAAGATCCTATACTCTTAGGTCAGTACTCAAGATCTGATGATGGCCGTCTGCGTCTTACACTCGGCCATTTTTCTGTTACCTAGTTGCCGAACGTGAGCAAATGATGAATTAAGTAAGGATAAACATACACCCTCAGTTCGTGCCGCCATATTATGAACAAAACTCAGGAGCAGCTCCAAGCAAAGGATCTGTGTGTTGCGTTGTTGGAGGTCAGGAACATTTGCATTACTGGATTGAACAGACTAGGTAACTTTCGGTCAACAGCCCACCGGTGGACATCGAATAAAGCTCACAGTAGTCAAGAAATCAACGAGGCGTTCGAACAGGTTCTCGCAGTTGATATCACAGTCATAGTTCGTGTACAAATCCACCATAAAGCTGGGTTGGTCAGATATATGATTCAGTGTTTCGAGAATAAGGTCCCTCATTTCGCCTCGAGCAGGTGGGACGTGCACTCTTGACGTAAGGGCATGGGCCTTGTCGGGATCTGACCTGCCTTCACCTGTTTCTGATACGGCAGGTGTTCCTGGCCTTGGTGAGGGAAACTGTCCCTTTTTGGAGGGTCTCCCATTAGGGCCAGGGAGAGGAAGAGCAAGTCGATCGATGGTGAAGGCCAGGAAAAGTTCCTGCTGAAGTTTCAGATGCTTGCGCATGCGAACAAGTATGGTAGATATTGTGCGGAGTGTAGACTGGAGGATAGTCATGTTCTCCGAACGTGCTAGTTGGAACAGGAACTTGCAACCTGGGTCAACAATGAGGGCTTTGAGTGAAGGAAATTCAGCAATGGCGGTTCCAGACTCCTCGAAAGCAGTGTTAAGTATACCGAGGGCAACAAGCCGTGTTGAGTCCGTATGTTGTTGGTCATTGGGATCCAGCACGACAACCAAAACGCGAAGAAGCTCTAGAATGGATGGAAGTCCAACTGTTGAGGGAATGAAACTTAGTCTAACCCGCTGAACACAGACACTTACAGGTTGGTCGGGTTGTAGGGAACATCACTGAGGCTGGCTTAACACGATCAACCTCGGTTTCAAGAACCTCTGTTAAATACTCGGCTTCTGGAACAGTTTCCTGTTGATCCTTCGTTGCTTCGCCCTCCTTGGTCTTATTGGCAACAGAATTCTTGGTCGCCGTTGCTTCCATTGGGATTTCCTGTGTCGACACTGTCATTTTAATCTCGCCCTCCGTTGTTTCATCGCTCGCAACCGCGAGTTTTTCCTCCTCGACACAAGGATCCAGGACATGTAATCGGGCAAAAACCGCTCGCACTACTGAATGCATTGTGTTTTCGGCAGATCGACGAAGTAGCTCTGCAACATGATTAAATGGGATTGAAGAACGACTGAAGAGCAAAACTGTCACAATGACTCACCACTAAGCCTCATTTGACAACAAGTAGTAAGGACTGTCTCTAGCATTTCACATACTTCCACGTCTCCAAGGCTTGAACCAACACTTCCACACAGACAATCATAGATTACAGTCAATATCTTAAGCAAGACAACTTCATCACCCGATGTGTCACTGGTTTCGAACTTACAGTGTGATACTGTACTGCTGAGTTCTACCAGAGCTTGATCGAGTGACCGAGAGCTGGGGTTGATGAGTCCACAACTAAAGAAACTGTGTAGAGCAGATAATGCCGCAGACGTGATCGGACCGGTTGAAAGCGGAGAACGAAGTATTGAAAAGAAGGGATTTAGGAGTACAGGGAGGTCCACGCTGTCAAAATCTACAAGGACATTGCATATAGAATCAAACTCGTTTCCGTAGAAATATCTGATTTACCTGAGATGTCCTTGACGATCCTCTTTAATTCCTGAAAGTTACGCATGAGCTCAGCTTCTATGCTACCCTTCGCAGAGATTCCGATGTTTGTGTGAACAGGGGATGATATTCTGAGCCCGAGATTACTGCCAAGCGCGTCAGAGTCTCTTGCGCCAATGTAGAGCGTCGGAGACGCCCAGCGCGAATTTTTGCGCATGACGAACATAACAGAGAGGGTTTCTGAATAGAGAACATTCTTTATGGAGGAATTCCTCCAGTCTTTGGACCGGATGCTGGAGGAGATCATTAAGAGGACAACACCAATACACGATGCCAAATCTGGACGTGATATTGATTTCAAGTAAAAGAAATATTGGATAAACAATACAGCAATTTTCTGAAACAAACTAAGTCTACTAGCCAGAACTCTCGCCTGCAGGCGCCCTCTGTGACATCGCAGCTTGACCAGCAGTTGTCGCTGCCAACCGCGACCTCTTACGCTCGGCCTCTGAGAGAATACAACAGTTGTCGAGAATAAGGATGACTATGGACAACTCACCGGCCTCTTTCTCTCTCTCTATCTCTGAGACAATAGCTTCAATTTCTGCCAATTCCAAGTTCTTTGACAAGATGCATAAGACAAACCAGTACTGACAAACATTGATTTAACATACCGTCACTTTGCCATATCCCTCCATTACACTGATTTCTATGTTCTTGGCTCCAGTCTGGACTACCTCCAGTAAGCTCTTAACAGTAAGCTTGATACTCTCTTCTCTTGTCATGTCATCTTTGTGGTTCTTCTCGAGGAACTCTCGCACAGTCTTAGATGATCGTCCAATGGCGTTAGCCTAAGAACGAGGGTAAGAGCCTGCAATTTCCACAAAAAAAGCCAGCTGACCTTCCAAGCACTATAGATTCCACTAGGTTCTGTCTGGTAAAGTCTCGGCTTATTGCCATGTGGGTCGAACCCGATTATGAGTGTTGAGATACCAAAAGGTCTGACACCCCCAGATTGTGTATACCGCTGTATGGTTTGAGTTCAAATGAAATGACGAGAATGAACAGACTAACTTGCTGGATACCAGCAATATGTCGTGTGATATATTCTACTGTGACAGGGTCTTCAACGGTCAAACGATGATTTTGGCACTCCACACGTGCTTTATCAATGAGGACACGACCATCGGCGGTCAAACCTGTAAGAACCTTTGAGCAGCACCGTAGGACATGTAGAAACAATCGTACCCGCAAAAGCCAAGCAAACATGGTCATCTAACATCACCACCTTCCTCACTGTGCGCGGATCTTGAAGCTGCAGAACCGACTTTTTCTCAACGCCGAGTACAACTACATCTTTGCCTCGGACGCCGACCTTGATCACAGAATTTGATGAGGTGATAGCTTTCTGATTCTACTAGACTCACAGCACATGTTCCTTTGCGTACGGCCTCAAGCGCATACTCGACCTAGTGATACAATTAGTGTGCAACTTGATTTCTTGAGATAATTTGTTCACCTGGAACAAATGACCATCAGGGGAGAAGACGGTAAGAGCTGAGTTCAATGTTTTAAATGGATATACAATTGTTGTGTTCTAAACGAACCTCGATCGTAGGATCTAGACATGATAGAGAATGAATCTTGAGCAGTATTGAGCAGTAATAATATTATAGGACGCGTCACGTTCAGAGACCATCTTTTCGCTTACGTCGCCCTCACGTGGTCATTGAAAGGCCTAGATATATCGCTAATTCACAGTGCATGCCAGACGAATTGGTATGTGGCTTTTGCTCGCAAAACATTGAAAATCTCGCTTATCTCAAAGAGAGGACCACTATGAAGCTCACTTTCTTGCTTCTGACCACGGAGACGTTGCCAACGCTGTCAGGACCGAATCGTCTCGACGGAATATCACAGAGAAGAATAGGCTTAATCACAAACCATGGAAGAACTTGGTTAGAAAAATTGAGAATGACGTGTTTTGGTATCCTTCCCTCGGTATTCCACCTCCTCGCAACTATACGCCAGGTGACATGGCAACGCTTTAAAGGTCTGACCAGATCTAATTAGAACACATAGGTCTCATACCAATTATTAGACAGTCACTCGATACGCTATGCATCAACGGGAAGGTTATAGAAGCAGTACTTTGCCACGAGAAGGTCGTTCACATTAGTAAGGAGCTCTGGGATGCGCGTTGGGGATGTGGGTAAGCACCTGGTTCTCAAGCATCTATAACTTCTGACACGCTCGGCGAAAGGTACCTTAATTTCATGATGTTATGCACTGGTCTTGTAGAACAACAACGACAACCTCTCTATCTCTCGTTGCTCAACGCACCTACTAGCCCAAGCGTACGTAATCTTCAGCTCTGGATACAGTCTGCATGGGACGACGGCAAGACACTTTTCCTCTCCCTTAATAAAACTTGACATTCAATCAGGATTTGATGACATCGGTCGCAATGAGCTACAAGACAAGATAATTGACACCAACAAGTGGATTGGTACTGCTGGTACGAAAGTCGTTAATAACCCTCGACCCAAGGTCTTACGATTGCTAGAAATTTATATTGCTCTATCTCATCGAGGAATACCGTAAGAAAATGGTTCGAAGAATGAAAAACCTCTAATCGGTGACTAGAGCTGAATTAGTAGATTTTAACGGGTTCCAAGACAAAGAAAGATGTAAGTTTCCTGGAACTTCACATTTATCTTCCTAGCTAAGCGGCATGAGTAACAGGTGCGGCTGCCGTCATTCAGTGGATGGTCCAATATTTCAAGCCTCACGAGCCAGAAAGAGCGAAGTACTCAAGTATCAACGATGTATTGGGCAAAACAAGCCCGATCTCTGCAACCCAGTTAATGCCAGTCATCTTACAACACAGGGGTCACTCTCGGGTCATCATTGGGTATCAACAAGACGTTGACAGCACTGTTCATCTTCTTACCTTTGACACGGGACGGTGAGCTTATCCTGGTTCAAACTATCGCATAATCGATTATTCACGAAAATTGTAGCATTCTCCCTTTCGCACTTCGTGGCCTCGCAAGGTCATCTTTTCGTACCCTAAGCGATGATGGCGGTTCAGGAGAAACATTCACCACTGAATCTAGCGGCACACCCACCGTAGAAACACAAGTGAGTGATGATCGAGCGGCCAACAGTCACGAAAAGCCCATCACGTTGGCGGATCTATTGACACCCTCGGAAAAAGAACTTGCCCGAGAACAACTGTTTCTGCCCGAGGAAAATCAAGAGCGCGGTAAACGAGCAAATTTGATGTCGCATCTGAAATCCACAAAGAAAGTAGATGTTCAGAAAGCTTTCAAACTGACATCACATCAACTTAAGTGTGTCTCCCTTATACCCAGTCGTTTTGATCTCTCAATCCAATATTAGATCGAATGCAGAATATCAGGTGTTATATGTTCCTTTGCGGGCTCCTCTGAGCGAAGAGGAAAAAATGGATCGTAAAGTAGTCCAAGGTCGACGAATCACAGGCAACTTGCCTCTATCTACAGGGTTTGAACAGCTCAACTAGAAATAGTGTATACATGGTAGGTTAAGTTAGGAAGCCATAACTGCATCTCCACCTTGATCTAGCCGAGATAGTGACTGAGCAGATCCTGATAGAGGTGGAAGGTCTAGCGCAGCGACTGCACTGCGAAGAGCTCGCTCCCAGGCCTCTTCTACCTTGTATCCTCCACCGCGCATGATTCCTTCTCTGTCTTTTCTCACTGCTTCACTCAAAAAGTCGTGATATCCCTCGACTCGCATTGTAAACTTGTCTGCGTAAACATAGTAATTGTCTTGGATCGCGACGTGTGGCACGTCGGGTATATTGGTGCTCCGCGCTGCTCTTGATCTCAGCAACTGTGAATTGCTCATGAGTTGGGATGATGCCGAGCGCGCCTGACTGCGTTTCAAAGCATTTTTTCGTGTCTGCTTGATTACCTTGGCAGCATCTTTGTTACTGGTTTCTAGTTTATCAATAATTTCTCGTTTCCCTTTCTCCCGCTCCTCGCGTTCTTCCTCTTCCTCTCTTCTGAGTTCCTGTGCTCGCAACTCACGTTCTCTGCGCTCTGCGTCTTCCTGCTCTTTGAGCTGATGAGCATAAGCTTCATCACGTTGGATATTGAGTTCGATAAGTGCTGCATTTTCTGCTCGGTATCGAGCTATCCGAGCTTCCGTCTCGGGGATGTCGATATCATTAATGAGATTGAAAGCTAGAACACGGTCAGAAATCTTGATCTCATACATGAATGTGGGACAACAAGAGCATACCGATGTCCTCGACCTCTTCAAGGTAATCATTATATGAACGGAGGTCTACAAAATCTTCTTTTCGCTTGTTAAACCTAGACAAGGAAAATCATCATCAAAAAAAAATAAACTTGTGCATCCACAAAAGGATTCCTACTCTTTGGCTATTCGTCGTCGTATGGCAACTTCCTTCTCCACCCCCAAGTCTTCAAAAGTTTGAGGTGTAAACGCTAGCTTGCGAAGGATTTTGTTACATATAGGACAAGGTGCAGGGCCTAGTGTGAATAATCGATCTATACATGATTCACACCTACAATATATAAAAATAAGAACGACTTTTTTCAACAACAAATAAACCGTTCAAATAATCGAGAAAATACCCACATCTTGTGATAACATGAGCTTACTAACAAGCGTAATTTGGGATTCAAGTATCGGTCACTCTTACAGACAGGACATTGGTCTTCCATTGACTGATTGAAATAGGAAGAAGAAAAAACATGTGATATGTTTTTTGTGGATCATCAGTGGATATAACCTACAAAGTATTCTGAGACTCTTCCAGAAGGGTCTTTGACACCACCTCCGAATATGGTCGTTGAAGTACTCTGAACTTGCTGAGGAGTCGAAGAACGAGTGTGGTTGGACGAACCAGCTCCGGACTTTTTGATGGTTTTGCCTTGGAGCCAACCCCCAGCACTCATACGAGAAGACATTATTGGCGTAAATTGAATAGTAGAACGTGAGGAATAGTAGAACGTGAGGAATAGTAGAACGTGAGGAATAGTAGAACGTGAGGAATCTTAATCTTGTTAGTTTATTTGTCCTTATTTAACGTAACACAATTGTACTGGGAAGGCGCTTAAAATGACGCGTTGTTATTATAACTTCATCATAGGCAGGAACAAGGAATCACACCTAAATTTACTTAGATGTTATCGAATTAATTCCCATTGAACAGTTTTAAAAAAGTCCTTGTAAAACGAACGGAAAAAAAACCTTCAAGCTCAAAAGAACCCATGCATAATCAAACAAGGCCTAGAGGGTTAGAACAAGGTGAAAAGAAATGAAGTAAATGAATAGAAAGGATCGTCAATGGTCTGAAAGCCCAGAGTCACACACACAGACAGAGAGAGAGAGAGAGAGAGATCAGATATAAAAATAATAAGCGAGAATGTATCACGGCCAATGAGTGCGTTTTCGAATTCCTGTGTGGATAGCATCATTGCAGAAGATTGTTGATCGCCAGAGGCACATTATAGCCACTCTTCTCGAGAGCTTCAACAGCCTGGCCCCTTTCAAATCCCATTCTCAGGATTTGCTTCACAGCCTCATCATCATCATCGTGGGTTGATGTCTTCATTCCAGCCTCATCAGCTGGGGTTGGTAATGCGGCAGGGGGCAACGTTCCGTGATTTTTGTTCTTCTTCTTTGGTTTGAATGGAAATAGAATCTGCAAAAAGACAAAATAAATAAATAAATGGACATCCCCAATGACCCTTGCAACGATTAACACCTACATTCAACCTGGAAGATTTCGTACCAGGGTCCTTCAATTTTTCATGGCTCTCTTTGGACGAAGTAGATTTCCTGGGTGCAGGGGAAGTCATACGGCCAGGAGGAGATGAAGGACGAGGACCAGGAGATGATGTTCGATTTACTGAGGATCGAGGAGACGAAGCATCAAGTCCTCTTGGCGAAACCGGGCCAGATGTTGGAAACGGCTTCAATAACGGCGGAGTTTGAGGTTCCGTGGTGAGTTCTTTGGAAGAGGCCACGAAGGGTGGTTCAAAGCTCAAGTTGGGATTGGTATCAAAAGAGATAAAGGCATCATCAAAGGGAGTAGACTTAGCCGCCTCTGACTGCGCTGCAGAACCATTGGGAATCGGGATAGATACCCTTCGTTGCTGGGTGGCGGGAGCGGAAGTGGTGCTTGAAGTTGCAAAGATATCATCGAAAGTCGACTGTACAGGAGAAGCAACCGTCTGCGGTGCTGGAGCTGGAACTTGAGTTTGAACTGAAGTAGAAGAAGCTACAATCGTTGCCGGTTGAGGGAGAGACGAGACTTGTGTCCCTCCAGCGCCCCCAAAGTCAAAGCTGTCCTCAAAGCCTTCAAAAGCAAACCGAGCCGGTGCTGCAGAGGGAGGTGGGGAAAATGAGCCAAGCGCCTCATCAAAGGCATTGACACCGGCAACATCGGTGGGTTTAGAAGATGTTGGAGATTCAGTCACAGTCGGGATATCAAAAGGACTGGACGATGATTTGGAGGCTTCTGGTGACGAAGTAGCATCAGGTACTTGGGCAGAGACATCAGGCGTATCGCTCGGACCAAAGATATCGTCGAACGAAGACTTTGCTCGATCTTGAGAATCAGTGACAGCAGGTGACGGCTTTGTTTCAGCGGCCTCGTCTTGTGCTACTGGGTTAGTCATCTTATCTTTTGCCTTTTGAGCCACCTCAGCCAAAGGAGCATCGTCATCATTATCACTATCATCGCTATCTGATTCATTTATCTCCAGATCTTCAACTGCAGTATCTTTCTTCCCCAGTCCAGCTGAAACCACATCGCCAGGCAGTGGTGATGTGGTCGTATCATCGGTAAGAACAGGGAATCTGGAATTGACCACATTGGCGAGATCGTCCGAGCTTCCTAGCGGTGGATCATAGGTAGCCGTCGTGGAAGGAGTTACAAAATGTTCAGTGCTCGCCGAAGTCGTAGGCGAAACTGGAACTGCTTAATTTTCTTTCAAGACCTTGACACCAAAAAATGGACAATGTCATCACTCACGCATGTCAGTGCCTTTCCGTACTGAATCACCGATCATCTCAGAAACAGATTTGGAGGCTTGCTTCTCAATTGCAGGCACATGGGTTGATTTATTTTCTTCAACACCAAAGAAATTATCAAACGTCGATTGGGATTCCGGCTCGGTTTCATTGTTCTGATCTTCCACTGGCACATTCGAGGGAGGAGTCAAAATATGACTGCCAAAGGGAATGAAAGGTGAATGAAATTGGGCACTGGATGAATCTGACATGGCCAATCGCTCAAACGGGTTGTTGCTCTTGGTAGTTGTGACAGATTCAGGAGAAGCCGGGAGGGGCTGAGCGATAGCTACATCAACAGTGTCCTGCGAGGGCGCTCGGATCGAGTGTGGTTGCTCATCAAGTTGAGCCACTTGAGCCTCAACTTCTTCCGCTTCCTTGATAGCATCCTGAACCTCGACATTAACCTCTTCCAGTTCCTTCTCAACTTTGGTTTTCTCTGCTTCTTTTGTCGCCAACTGCTTACGTGCAATGGCAAGTCGACCTTTCTGTTGTTTCGCTTCCTTCTTAACCTTCTCAACCTCGCCTTTGAGTTGCTCCGCCTGCTGCCCAGCATCCATCATACGCTTATGGAGATCCCTCGCTTCTTCCTTGTCACGTAAAAAAGCCTGTTCAATCTCTGCCTTCTCGACACGGATGGCACTGAGATCACTCTCCGAGCGGATCAACTCTTCTCTGTTTTTCTGGATCTCAGCTGACTGAGCAGCAAAGCGCTCTTTGAGCTGTGAAAGTAGTGTCATCTCGGTCTCATAGGCTGCCTTTGCAAAGGACGATTGGGTTTGGAGCGCCGTAAGCTCGGCGGCTTGACTTGCGACTGCGCTCTCCAATTTTGCCCGTTCAGCTTTCGTACTTTCAAGAGCCCTGGTCGTAGATTGAAGCTGGTTTCGGGCATTCCCAAGTTCAGCACCCTGGTCATGAAGGATATCGTGAGGACGATCTGAGTGCTCTTCCTTGAGGTTAGAAGGGGAGATTGCTATCAAGATGTCAAAGTACCTTGAAATCGGCAATGAGATAGACTACTTACTTGCGCCAAAAGGTGACGAAGGGGCAAAGGGATCACTGATAGTGTTGCGCGGAGGTATAGGAGGAACAGCAGTCGCACCAGTACTTTGGGGTTGGAGCACAGACATAGCACCAGTAACCTGTGGAGAAATAGCTGTTGCAGGTGGGGTGTCATCGAGGTCCAAAAGGTCACGAGGGGGTTCAGGTTGAGATGCAGGAACATGGAAGACAGATGTTTGTTTACGCAACGAAGGTGGTAGCAGAGAAGGTGGTAGTTGGGCGGGTAACGACTGGCCAGCGAGTTTCTTCCTGATAAGATGATATGCAATAGCGAACCCATCGCGTGTCAAACGACCATTGCCGTTGATATCAGCCAAATCCCTGCAACAGAATCAGAAAAAATCCGTAAACCAATGGAGGAACGAACCATATCTGTGCGAGAACCTCGCCAGGAAGCTGCGACTTGAGCATGAAGGGGACAGCAGTTTCCCCCTCAATGAATCCAGCGTTCTGCTTGTCAAGTTGTCCACCGAAAATGGCATCTGCCTCAGCTTTTTCACTGGGGCTAACATCCCAAGTGTCCTTTCCAGTTTGTACGACAGAATTGGGCCTAAAAGGAGCCGGAGAGGGGCGAGAAGGGAGATTCGGTGCACGAAACTGAGGAGAAGGACCAACATGATCTGGAGCATGGGGTTGACTCTGGCCCGTATATTGAGGCTGCAGCCGACCAAAATTACTGCCAACAGGACTCAACGAGCCACTGCTGCCGGACAGATGAGCTGCAATGGAAGAAGAGGTGGTAGTCGGTGGACCTCCAGCTTGCTCATATAAACCAGGTGGGAGTATTGTTGGCACGAAAGAAATTTGTTGCATCATCAAAGCTTGGATAAAGTACATAGCAATGGTAAAGTCGGCAATGTCTAGGGCACCACGGTCACGCGTGTCTGCTAGACTCCTTCATGATATGGATGAGAAACCAAGCTCAGGAAGCGAGAGATAAACTTGCCAGATTTGTAAAAGTTGATCATTAGACAATTTTGATTTGAGGAAGATATCCCGTGCCTTTTCACCTATAGAACCATGCTATCAACCGCATCAACGGGAAGGAAAAAGTAGAACATACTGTTTAATAAACCATTTGTGGGACCAGAGCGATTGAATATATTTTGGAACTTGATCTTATCTCGGGAAGAGAGTGGAGGGAAGCCTGGAGGAGGGGAATTGGGAATGGATGCCCCGGTGTTCTGCTGGGAAATTGGCGTGTAGTCATCAATGACTGCCAGTGGACCCGCTGCCCATACCAAAAGTCAATAAAGATGCAGAGAATACCCGGGAATAGGAACTTACACTTGGTTAAAAGGGCAGGAGATACCTTGGAGCCCTTCTGAGCGTGTCCAATAAGACGGAGGGCTTTCGCAGTTCCAGTTTTTGAGAGCCAGCCATTATTCTCCTCGTCTGCGATACTCCAGATTTCTCCCAGCACCGATCCCGCTAACTTTGCACCACTGAACACCCTGACAGCAACGTCACCGCTCAGAATACCGAGCTTCTGCTTGTCAGCCTGAGAAAATATTTGGTTGACGAGATTGAGCTCAGCAGGGGAGGCTGTAAAAGATGCGGACATGGTGTCCGGACGGAAGGGAGGAGAAGAAGTCAGTAATTGATTGGTCTTACTGAAGCCTTCCCACGCTCAGCCGAACGCTCAGTCGATAATCTCAGAGTTACCTTCGTCCTCGAGCACGCCAGCACTCGTGAACATTTTCTGAGCTCGGCCCTCTGAAGAACTTTGACTTCAAGTCTTTAGGATTTACGCTCACGGGCCTGTGGCGGTTTCCCGAGAACAAGGGCTGCACCAGGAGGACGCTCATTAATGTTAGTCCACGTGATTATAACGCATTTCAGTTCAACTTTTGAGATCCTTCCTCCTATAGAGTCCAACCACATCTATGGAACAAGTTATCTCATCTCTGGCTTCCCGCACACATGTCAAGCCCAATGTCCAGAACTCGAACCACCAGTCAGCGGGCAGTGTTACAAAAAGGTGAGATCTCGAGCTCAAGTTGTCATAAGTGGGAAACCCATGATCTAGAACAGACTTTCTAATGAACTCATGACTTTGATGGTATGTCTGAGATATATAGGATACTGGGAGTCTTGCTCACTATCTCCCCTAGATGTCATCTTCTCCCGGCATTGTGAGTTGCCACTCGAAAAGTGCTATTTGTGCTGCTAAAGAGTCAATTGGAGTCTGCTTTCCCGAAAAGCGATGGGAATTTGTTTGACTGGGCTGGGACAATTGAGGGCCCAACAGAGACAGTGAGTTTCATTTATTTACCAGCTTTTTGTTGTTCCTGGGCTGATGTTGGTTGAGCTAGATTTACGCCGGACTTGCGTTCAAGATTTCGATTTCTTTTCCCCCCAATTATCCATATGTTGCACCCACAATTAAATTTGAGACACCATGTTTCCACCCCAACTTTGATATCAGCAGTGGTGCTATCTGCCTCGATATTCTCCAGGTAAGTTGGTCTGACTCGATAGATGTTCTGCTTTACTGAACTAGGATGTCTGATAGGACAAATGGTCTGCTGTGTATAGTGTGCAAACCATCCTCCTATCTCTGCAGTCTCTGCTTGGCGGTGCGCTAGGCCTTTTTCTCGTGACAAATCATGGTTGATCTCTATGCAGAACCCAATAACAATTCTCCTCTAAACCCCGAGGCTGCATCCCTCTGGGACAATCCCGAAAGTACGTTTACAATCCATCAGGTTCATCGGGAGTGACGGTGTCTATAGTCTTCAAAACGCAACTCATGAAGCACTACCGTCCGATCAATAATGACTCCGGATAACCAGTCTATATTGTAATAATCTAGCTTTCCTCCACTCTTTGTTGGGCTGTTGTCGTTATAATACTCTTGCATGTTTCGACTGCTAATTTGCATGTATTATGGAGTAGTTATCTGGGACCAACATTAGTCAAAATGTCGGGAACAGCGTGCAGAGGACAGATGGATCAGGTAGTCGATGTGTATCAACAAGCACACGGCCCGCCTCCCATTTTTTGTACACTAGGAGACTTTGGTATGGGCCAAGGGCATTCATGTCCGCCCATCGAGCCAATTTCATCGCGCAGATGCAATTGAATTGATACACACCTATGCATTACAATGGACCACCAACTGTCACCTGAAAAAAGGGTCAGAGCTGTAGAGGAGGAGGCCAAATTATGAGAGAAAAGGCGTCAGACAAGGCTGAAATCGATAAAGTATTCGTCACTCTGCGCTAGGCGCTCAGAATGTGGTAAAGTATGGTAATTGTCGTTGGATCATCAGCAGAAGGGGGGTTAAAGAACATGATGCTCACCCAAGAAGAGAGGAGTGAAGAAAGGATGCGAGAAGAAAAAAAAGTAGATGATGGGACACGTGATGTTCTTTTTTGATGGCGCGTCACATCCATTGGCATCCCAACTCTGGCGATGCAATCACTGTTGCGTTGGTCGATAGAGAACTCGGGGCCACGGCAAGATAGTGGCACACAACCACAAAAGCTTGATCCTGGAATAATTGACACGATTCTGGGGAAATCTGATGCGGAACAGATGAAGGAGGATGTTGATGTTGGGAGTGACAGGAGCAAGAGTGAGGATGAGAGAGTGGCAGCGTTGGATCACCTAGAGATGGTGGGTTTTGAGCCATTGGGCTGAAGAATTGACTCAGTTGTGTATAGCTTGTTGAGCAAATTGATAATGCGAATGGTGAGGGGTCTTGTTTCATGAAGCGAATTTGACTGAGGGCCGACAGATTTGGAAAAGCTGGGACTTTGGCCAGCGTTGATATCACTGTTGGATTCACCAGAATCATCAACGGAGATCAAGGTACTGGTTCTGTGGGTGATAGGTACAGCGATCCAAAACAACCCTCAAGCGCAGGACGTGGTGAGTGTTTGGACATGGACGAGAGGAGCAGGCGCTGAATGGAGGCTACCTAGTATCTTTCGTACCATCCTCTGCCGGGTCTTGTTGGACTGCTGACCCCATCGGAGTCATCGACAGTGGCCATTCGGGCCAAGGCGGTGTATACGCTGTCGGGGCTGCTGAAGCACAATGGGCCTGCTGTGAAAGAACTAGACCGACCGGAGATTGGGGGGTGGATTCGACTGAAGGAGGCATTGCAAGGTGACTTTTTTTTTTTTTTCTTGGCTTGACTGGAGCATGACACCGGTTCTAGATCCCGAGATTTCTGTCCGGAGAAAAGTGGGGTTTCTGCTGCGGACGCTTGTGCTGGAAGACGAGGAGACGGAGTCTGTGGCTGTGGACCATGAGCGGATCCACGTCAACTCGCATGCGGCCCAGTTGCAGGACCGGTCGAGAAGCGACACACGCGGGATGACGCTAGCGGCATTTGCAAAGTATGGTATTGTGGTTAGTGAGGACTAGTTAGTAAACTAGTGTCAATGGACTAGTCGATGATCATAACAGTGACACAGTGACCATGATAGTGACCGTGATGATCATAACAGTGACAGTGACTAGTGAGTAGTGACCGTGATGATCATAACAGTGACAGTAACCGTGACTAGTGACCATGATAGTGACCGTGATGATCATAACAGTGACAGTAACAGTGACATAGTGACTACAGTGACAGTGCCAATGATCATAACAGTGACAGTGACAGTGACACAGACCCCATAACTCATAACTCATAACTTCATAACTCATAAAACTCGCTCGCCTTCCGCAATGACGGCGCCAGTGTTCTCTGGGTATCCTGCGTACTCACGTGTGCGTGCTGCGTTGCCCTCGGTGCGTTTGCTTGCGTCCCCCAGACACCCCACTGAGTCCTCCTCTGCAGCAATGGCTCGACAGCTCCCCGGAGTCCTCGTCCGATCTCTCGTCCGCCGGCTCTCCTCCGATGCCCGCACTCCCGGCGTACTCGGCCGACGTCGACGAAATCATCCCGACGGCCATCGTCATCAAGAATATTCCCTTCAACGTCTCCCGCGAAACTCTCCTCTCTATCATGGTTTGTCCTTTTTTCTCTCTTTTCTTCCTCATCCTTATCCTGTCTTCCAGGAGTCTCTGGGCATCTCCCTTCCCTATGCCTTCAACTATCATCTCGACCAGACAGGTGCTTTTCGTGGCCTCGCTTTTGCAAACTTCCGCCACGCCCCCGATGCAGACGCCGTCGTCGCCGCCCTCAACGGCTTCGACGTCCAGGGTAGGAGACTCAGAGTCGAGTACAAAAAGGTCCTCCAGGCAGGCGAGAAGGAGCGCATTGAACGTGAAAAGGCCATCCGAAGGATGCGCTCCATGCAGCTTGAGAAAGAGCAGCATGCCCAGCTCACCCAACTTTATGATGACTTTTCCTCCTCATTCACTCGCCCCTTCCCCTCTCCTTATACCCCACAGCCAGGACCTCCCTTAGCTCCTCCTCCTTCTGCAGTTCCTCAGCCCTCCACCACCCCAGCCTCTGAAAAGGCCCTAAACGAACTCGATATGAACGACCCTTCTACCCTCGAAATCTATTCCAGGGTCCTCCTCTTCAAGGACGATCCCATGCGAGACGAACTCGCTTTTTCTAGGTCTCTCTCCTCCAAGCAGCGCAGGGTTGTCCATCTCATAGCCCAGAAACTCGGCGTCTTCCACTACTCCGTTGGCGAAGGTGATGACCGTTATGCAGTCGTCACCCGCACGGACCCTCAAAAGGTGTGTGTGTGTGTGTTCACCCCTTCTTCCCCACTAACAACATCGGGTAACCTCTTGGCAGCCGTCCCCTCAACGAACCCCTGCCCTCAACCGCACGCCCTCTGCCTATCTCTCCCCACCTTCTCTCGTCTCTGCCCCACCCCCACCTCTCCGTGTCAAAAAGTCCATGCCTGACATGAAGACCCTTCATTCCCAAGTTAGTCGTCTCTATCCCCGCACCTCCAATGGTAATATCCGTGAGGGCTTCAATACCATCGCCTCCCCCACTCGCCGAATCTCCACTTACAATTCCCTCCTCGGCAATCAAAGTCCCTTCAGTGCTGGCACCGTTCCTCCCGTTCCCTCCCTTCCTTCTACTATCCCTCCCACCACCTTGAATGGAAACATCACTGAAACACTCAACAATGTAGTCCGTCAGCCACGGGGACCTGGTACCCCTGGCTTCCAAAGGAGGGATACCAGGACCACGCCTGGTGAGGCCTCGGTCCCGGCCAGAGGCGTCCTTGATGCTACCACTTACGAACCTCTAGAAATCTGATCCACTATTCGTGCTCCCGAGTTTTTCTTTTCTCTACTGGTTAATCCCAGTCCTTCCTTTTTATCTCCGTCGTTATCATTTTAGTGGATTCATTCAGCACAAACGTCTCCTCCTCCATACTATACATTCCCCCTGCCTGTCAAATCTATGATGTGTGCCATGCTGCTACTTTTTTGATCCCACAAAGTCACGTGTAGAGTAGTTGGCCGTATACATGTCCCTAGCCAATCATCTCTCAAATTCCTGAAAGAAAAAAACCAGTCCCTCCCTACGTACACATGCCTGGTTCCGCCGTTGTACATGCCGCCATTTTTACTGCCGGCGCACTTCTTGGAGGTGGCATAGCTGCTGTAGTGTCATGTAGGAAGGATCAGCAACAACCTGTACTTCTTTCCCGATCTGCACCTCACCAGTCGGCTACTGTAATGGAACATCAGTCATCGACTGTGCTTAAATACGGCCATCCTGGTGAGTTTGGCATTTTTTTTGTTTTGCAGAAAAAAACACAGTGTGATGGCTCGTGGTATATATATAGGTCCCATATCGGACTTGATACACAGACAGGCGTATGTGGCTGCATATGATAGAAGACTGCGACATCCCGCTTGGGTGTGTGTCCTCTTTTTTTCATCTCTCTTTCTCTTTTTCACTATTCTCTATCAGACGGCTGAACATCTTTCACTGACGTCTTTGGGCAAATCCCGCGTCACGCCTCGTGAAGAAGAAGGTCCTGCAGGTGATAGGGCCAATTCCTCTTTCAAGGAGGACGAGTCTTTACCTCTCATGTTCCGTTCAAAGTTGTCGGATTACTTCAAGAGTGGGTACGATCGAGGACATATGTGAGTGTCTATGTGGAGTACAGAGCTGTTCGTCCTCACCATGTGTAGGGTTCCTGCTGCAGATGCCAAAATATCTCAGGTATGGTTCTTAAAAGATCCTTGTCAAACGTTTACGCTAGTAATAGGAAGCTATTAACGAGACGTTCTATATGTCCAACATCGCTCCTCAAGTTGGAGATGGGTTCAATAGACATTGTGAGTGTGTATGTGTGAGAGAGTGTGTGCGCTCACAACTTGATATTCGTCTCAGACTGGGCTTACCTCGAAGATTGGTGTCGTCGTTTGACTGGCAAGTTCCAGGATGTATACGTCTTTACTGTACCTCTGTATCTTCCTAAAAGGGATCCTGATGGTAAATGGCGTGTGGTATGTCGTACATCTGCTCTCGCTCGTAGACGATGGAGCTTATTGCTGAGCTACTTACTAGACGCATGAAGTGATCGGCAACCCACCTAATGTGGCTGTACCTACTCATTTTGCAAAAGTCGTCTTGGCATCTAAACCCTCGTCCCCTTTAACGCCTGAAAAGCTTGAGGTGTCCACAGGAGCGTTCGTACTTCCAAATGCTGTCATTTCAGATGAAGCGCCTCTGACGAGCTTTGTTGTTCCTGGTATGTCGGATTGAAGTCGACTTGGGAATCGCTCACAATACTGGAATAGTGGATGCAGTAGAACGTGCTGCTGGATTGACGCTTTTTTCTGACGAGATCAAGTCCGGTTCTAAACATATTTGCCAAACTGCCAAATGCGAAGTTATTGTGAAGAGGTTTGATGATGCACGCAAGAACGCCAAACAAATTGCTGCACCTAAATCGTAGTGAATCTAGATCTATTGTCATAATTAATATATATAGGACAGGCTAGAAATCTGAAAGCATGTCCTTGGTATTCTCCCAATAAGTTTCGTCGACTTGTTGTTTGATCTCTTGTTTTGTGAGCCAGGCAAAATCTTCAATACCTTGTGTTGGGGTGACTTGGCCAGCCATGATGTGAGCTTTGTAGAAGAAGACAACATGCTTGTGTGGTACGCATATAAAGTCACGAGTTTGTAAATGGATCACACATACACACACACACCTCGAGAGCGTTAGGGTCAGATTGAGATGGCTTGTATACTCCGATAGGCTTTCGGCTAACAATCCAGGTGTCCATTTTTTCACCACATTCGGCTATAAGTTGTTTATGGGCAGCCTGAAGAGCTCATCAAGCCATCAACCACAAAAAAAAAACGCTGAACTCACTTGATGCAATAAATCACCTTTCTCTAAAACTCCTTGAGGGAACCTCCATACGTCCCTGTCATTCGATTTTGATTTAAGTAAAAGATAGAGGTTACGTTCGCCTGCTCTGTCAAGACTTTTGGTATCGCCAGACTTGTCTGAAGGATGCTCTCTGGGTGTCAAAGGTTCACCTTCACCCTCTTGTTGAGCCAATACTCGTACAGCTGCCTTGTTTGCTTCTACTTTTGCCGCATCTTGCCATTGTTCTTCTCCTTCTTTAATGAACTTGGAACCAAATGCAGCCTTCTCACGTTCCTTCTCCTCCATGTTAAATCGAGTTTCTAAAAGTGAACCTTGTTTGAAATAGAAATCGTAAGGAAATGGTTGATGAAGAGCACGTCGGATTCTGGCTTGGTAAGCATAGAATGCTTGTTCAAAGCGTGTTAGTGAACGAGTGAGAATGGGTGAGCGGTTGAGAATGATGGCTGCCGAGAGACGAGGTTTTCGGGAAATAGGTTGTTGTACTGGAGAGGCACTTGTAGAAGGTTGTGCTTCTGTTGCGAGTGTCCGACATAATAGTGAAATACGTTTCACTAGGGAAAAACAAAAATTGAGCTCCCTTTTCCCGTTGTTAAAAAAATTTTTTTGGTACTTACAAGAAGAAATGGCGTGTCGTCGTTTGAACATCCCACTAACGCCTTTACGTGAATATAACCAAAAACGAATTTCTGTTCAATATGACAATCACGTGTGTGCTCCCTGCATCCCATAATTGAGGTCTGGCCTCACGTTGTTTCTTATACCATGTCAGTTACACTAGTGGCCAACTCGTATCTTGACGAAAACTCGACTAAAATACGAAACAAGAATGTACCTTGGGATGTGGGTGATCTGTAGGAACATGCATCTGTGCGGTCAACTGAATGACACTCCACAGGCATATCAACGCGCAAACTTGATTACCCATGAGGAACTTGGTTTGATCAAGAGAGTCGACCGTCAACCTCGGACACGCATTGAATCTGCTTTGCTATCTGAGGGAAACACTTTTGTACAATTGTTTATTGGTTTGTTGAAGAAAGTCTCGAGGAGTGATATCCAGCAATGTCTCCTTGTATGGATTGCTGATGCTTTGACGGGTGAGTTTTGGATAAAGAAGACATTGAGTGGGATCAAGGTCAACGAATATGGGTGGACAGATCATGAAGAACGTATACCGTTGTTGATAAGGACGAATCAGTCTGATCACAACCTCCCATATCTCCCGTTGCTCAAGTATATAGCCAATTCCCCTCCCTCTTGTCAGTTCGTTTGGTTGACAACCTGACTAGATGCCTCGATGCTCAAGACGACTTCACCCAATTGAAGGCAGCACAAATATTGACTGTGCTTCTGAGGTCTGCTAGTTTGTCTGCTAGTCGCCCTTGAGCTCATGGCACTCAGCGCTGAACAACATTCAAACGCTTTACAGCAGCGCTTGCAACTATTTTTGCAAGTGTTAGCACAGTTCGTGGCCAGTTCGACTCCGCACAAACGTGATGTGGGTGTTCAATGCTTGGAATCATTGTTAGCAAGACAGGAAGTTCGTCAAGCTGTCTGGATTAATTCAGCCATCATACCTGGGTTAGCGGCCCATTCCTACCTGAGTCATTTTCCTGATATTTCTACGGATAGGTTCCTCGATATTTTGACTCATGCTCCTGGTCCTCAGATGAGCTATCAGGTGTCATTCTGTTTCTGGTTATTGACGTATGAGCAAAACGTTGCTCAGGAACTCAATAAGTGCGCCTTTGATGCGTGTAGAAATAATAAACTCAGCCTTGTGATAGGAAGTACGACGTTATTCCCATCCTGATTGAAGCTGCCAAGTCGGCAGTGAAAGAAAAAGTGATACGCATCATCGTTGCCACTTTCCGAGTACGACTGCTTCCCTCCCTTGTTTTTGTTTTCTGGATCATGACTTGTTACCAGAACCTCGTCACCAAAGCACCCTCTGACAATCTCCCTGCCATGCTTGTTGCTCAGCTACTACCGTTTGTGAAGAATCTCTCGCAACGCAAGTGGTCGGATGAAGACATTAGCGGAGACGTCCAGTTTTTGAAGGAAGAACTTACCACTCATTTTCAAAATCTTACGTATGTCTCGTCGTGGATTTTTCTTTCTTCACTACAAGTCTTATCTGGTGTGTTCAGGACATACGACGAATATATGTCAGAGTTGGCGTCGGGACACCTATCGTGGACACCTGTCCATGAATCAGATGATTTCTGGAAAGAGAACGCTACTAAACTGAATGAGAAGGACCATGAACAACTCAAGTCAATTCAAGCCTACTATCTGTCATCTAATTGGATTACTGATCTATTTTCTTTAGGATTCTTATTCAGATCTTACAGACTGCTACCGATCCCAATATCCTAGCAATTGCAGCCAATGATGTCGGTCAATATGTCAAGCACTGTGACCGTGGAAAGAAGTAAGTCGATGCGCTAGTTTTTTTTGTTTTTCTCGTCTAGATATTCAGACTTTTTCTTTTTCCTTTTTTTCCTTAGATATGTGACGGATTTTGGAGCCAAAGCGCGTGTGATGGATTTGATGACGCATTCGAATCCTGAAGTGAGATATCGAGCGCTTATGTCTGTTCAGCAATTGGTAAGTCAGCCATGGGTTGCCGCGTGATGGTTTTTTCTCTTTTCTTTTCTTTTCCCCTCCTTTTTTGAGATCATGATTTTATTATTATGTCTCGTTCACCGCAATAGATGTGTTGAACCCAACGGAACTGCTGGATGCTTTATCCTGGAATGATCAAGGACAATCACTCATTGGATCATATCCGGGGTAGATTCAAGTTCAACTACTTTAAACGACATCGACGTGATTGTCATGATGTCATTTGCAGCTTGGCTTCCAATCCCTAGTTAGGAAAGTGATTATAGGTGCTTGTGTTGATGATTTTTAAGTATTTCTACTTGAGAGAATGCATATGTGGACTTGAGCACTCGATCAGGGCTTGGTTTACGTGTGCTTAGTAGTAGTCCTGAGCCCAAACCATCTTCTCCACCATCTTCTCCATGATGTCCTTGCTATTGCCAAACAGCATGAAAATCATTGACAAGATAGACTTCTGTCCACTCGGTCACCATGGGCCAAGCGGAATCTGGAATCTGTCAACTCTTTCTTCTTTTTTTAAAAAAGTTACTCTCTAGTATTGAAAGGTCTTGATGCACTTTTTCACAACAACATATATATATATATATGCTGACAGTATTATCAGACTAAGCCTGCTATCACTTCTTGAGCAGTTCCTGTTATGGTGCGCTGGGACACTAGCATTTTTCTTTTTCTTTTATTTATTTTTCTTGATTTTATATTTCTTGTCTTTTGATTTTCTTTTTCTTTTTCTTTTTATGGACAATGAAGAGGCATGTGACTGCAGTCACATGACATATCACATGATGTGGGGGTCATAAGCCTAGAATGGACTAGAAGCAGACTAAATGAATGACGTCAAGGAGCATGTTAACTGCATAGCTACCTCATAGTATACATATGGTGCACTCATGAACAATGCATGGACATTAGGGCAGAAGTAATTGTTTGATATGTAACTTATATAAATAGGATAACAATCCAGCAGAGACTCCTTGTCAAGTTCTCTTGTGATCCTCATATTGATAGCCTACTAAGAGCTTTACTTGTTTGTGTGATTATTGGACTTTGTGTCTAGTGGTTGCCACAACAGTTCCATCTGCTAAATCCTCTGTTGCAGTCTCATCTACAAAAGAACTCTTTTTACACTTCAAATTTCAATAGCTTTCTCTATTATAATCACAAGACCTTAGAGTGGGTCAAGTAAAAGAATCTTGTATTAGGGTTGAACACAAGAGAACTTGATAGAAAGATCTGTACAGGATTGTCTACCTTATATACTAAAACTTCATGGTT
>Ga0157368_1000105_pt1 | contig 37299 bp, 55 predicted proteins | sample AttbisABBM3_FD_113146 | JGI IMG/M metagenome (GOLD analysis project Ga0157368, IMG submission 113146) | Fungus gardens microbial communities from leaf cutter ant in Botucatu, State of São Paulo, Brazil - Atta bisphaerica ABBM3 | ecosystem: Host-associated > Fungi > Mycelium > Unclassified ... | reverse complement strand
CCTATCGAGCAAGTGAATGCCCGAGTCTTCAGCAGAGTGCAGTCTTCGGCGAGCTGGTAGAGGTCTCTCGGAAACGTAAGTCTCAGACCGATTCTGCTCTTGTGATATGCTCAACACTGGATAGGAACTCGAGTCAGAGAATGTCATTCTCGCACAGGTGCAATTTGAATGGTAAAAACTACAACTACTCTCAGCGACATACACGTGATTTCAAAAGACTATCTAAACCGAGGCATACGCTTCCCAGGATTTCGTCTTCTGACGAACAGGAGCCGGGAAAACATGACTGCAGTCAGCCCAGAGAGTGCATACCTACGACCTTATTGAGGGAAACTCGAGTCTGAGGGTGGACGGCGCACCATGTAATGACATAGGATAGATGCGAGTTCCTCAACTCAACAGTGGGTGGGCGTCCGACAGGAATGCCCCGGTCAACTCGCCGTGTCGCTTCCCCAGCATGTCCCTCTACAAATCTACAATTAATCATGGATGGGAATGAAAGAACAACAACGCACCGAAAATCTGCTCCACGAGTACTGGTTGGACACCCGCTCTTTCGCCACCTGCAAACTCCGACATTGCCTCAATATCGGTCCAATACCATTTCCCATCCATTGGCTCATTATCAGGAGTAAAAGCGTTCCTTTTCTGTGACATCTTCAGTAAACCAATAACCTCAACTTCGTCGCAATCCTTGAGATAAGCACCAGACTCCAGCTGTTCCTTTGAGACAAAGCCCCGGTCAACTAGAACTGTGGACCCTTTCTCTCGAACCAGCGGCATGACAATATGGACCCCATGCACGCCCTCTCGAACACGAGGTGCGAAAACCATAGTGCGGGCATAATCCCACTTTCCCTTCAGTGCGACTTTTCGATAGACAAACTCAGGTATGACTGAAAGACTACTTTTGTCAAGGAGACCCTTGTGACTGTGTATCAGGAACGTACTTGATTTGACTAGGCAAGCTCAACGGTTGGAGCTGTAATTTTTCCTCCAATTCGTCTATGAGATTAATTTTCCATTCAAGTCTCTTCAATTGCCACGTCCCGAGTGCAAAGGTAAAGAAGGGTATGATTCCGACAATGACCATGGTCGGGGTAATCCATGCTTCCTTTCGCGGCTTGTAAATCGCAGGGACATCAGACTTTTTGTTCCACCATAGCATGCGTTTTGTTTGTTGAAAGCATTGAAACCTGTATTGAAGTATAGAGTGGGGGCGCTGTTGGGTAAGCCGTCGGAAGGCGAACATAAAGCTAAAAGTGTTATCGTTCCCTTTTGGAGACGCCGGCCCGCTTGTGAATGTCATTCACACGGCTGCGTCTGCTGTTCCTCATCCTACCTACCTGCCTGCCATCGGGATTACGTGTTACTCGTCGGAAAAATACACCATCTGCTTGATAAATGTGAGCTCAGCTCGTACTTATAGAAATACCAGCCTGATTTCACGCAGGTTCGCTGGTAGCCGAGGGCGTCACAGCGGGTTCGACGTCGATGAAGAGATTCACTACCCCACACGGCCTGTGGACAAAGAAAAGGCCGAACACGAACTCGTAGTGAACATCAAGAAGGCTACAAGTCCAGAAGAAAGCGCACCAAAACAAAAACATGTTCGAAGTGAGTTGATTACAGAGTGCACTTGTTCTTAGTACTTAGATTTGAATAGAGTGCATCGTTTACACCTGGGATTACCACTCGTCTATATCCTTCTGGGGTGGTCTTCGAGTTCAACCGATTCTTGCTGACGAAGTTCAAACCTTCAAGGCCCTGATCACTGTGCACAAAGTTCTTCAAGAAGGGCATCCTATTGTAAGCCCACCTTGTCTGTCAGCCATCCACGCAACGTTGAACTATATCTCCAAGACAATTAAAGAGGCACACGGACAAACATCATGGCTTGAAACCTGTTCCAGGACGGTTGGGAACGATGGCGCACGAGGTGACTATCCCCGCAGTTGAGCTTGATTGACCCCCTGTTCTTATACTTGTGAGGTTACGGTCCTCTCATCAGGACATATGTCCAATTCCTTTTGCAGAAACTCAGATTCCATCGCCTACGCCCTGAATTTAACGGTCTATTCGATTATGATGAGTACGTGACTTTGAAAGGTATAGATGATCCCAATGAGGGGTGAGTGCCGCACTTCGAACGATCCGTGCCCTCAATCGTTTATAATGTGATAGATACGAGACTATTTCGGACCTCATGAATTTACAAGATCAGATTGAGTCATTCCAAAAGATGGTGTTCTCCCATTTCCGATATTCTGCTAACAATGAATGTCGTATTTCTTCCCTCGTGCCACTCGTGAAGGAAAGCTGGGGCATTTATAGATTCATCACTAGTATGATGCGAGCGATGTACCGCAGTGAGAGTCTCCAAGTACATGTTTTGATTCTCAATCTCACCTCAGTGCTCAGGGACAAACGATGTCGACGTTCTGGAACCTCTTAAAGAACGCTACGGTGGACAACATTATAGTCTTCGGAAATTCTACTACGAATGTTCTAATCTCAAGTATCTGACTGGTCTCATTAACGTTCCAAAGCTTGGACATGTAGGTACCTATGACGATAATCTATCATTGAACACTCACATTGCTCCAGGAACCACCTAACTTGATGGATAATGGAGACGCCCCTGACCTACCTGCGCGCCCTCAACAATCCCAAACCCCTGCCAAGTCATCGACGCCTACTCCAACAAACGCTGAAATCGACCAGCAAGCGCGCATCCTGAAACAATATGAAGACCAACAGATGGCGCTCCAGACAGCACGTGAAGCGGAAGAGCGTCACAGACAAGAAGCTGAGCAAGCTCAGCAGCGAGAATTTGAACAAAGGCAGCGCGAGCAAGAGGAAGCTCAACGCCTTGCTCAAGAACAATTGTTGCAGGCCCAGATGCAGCAGCAGCAGTTTGCAGCCAATCAAGAGACAATGCAGTTACAACAGGAGATACTTGCCATGCGAGGACAGTATGAGAGAGATCAGATCTTCTTGGAACAGTATGATCGCGTAAGTTGCTACGATCCTTCCTCATCAAAGACTACACACTTGTCTTCCAGCGGGTGAAAGCTCTTGAGGCAGAACTGAGTTCAATCTCAACAAACGTAAACTCTCAGCTTGCATCCAAGGATGAACTCATCAAGCAACTTCAAGATCAAGTCACTTTGTGGCGAAACAAATATGAGGCCCTTGCAAAACTCTACAGTCAACTCCGCACTGAGCATCTCGACATGCTCTCTAAATTTAAGCAGCTTCAGCTCAAGGCAAACTCGGCACAGGAGGCAAATGATCGAGTGGAGAGAATGGAGCGAGACCTCAAAACTAAGAACATTGAACTGGCTGATATGCTTCGGGAACGCGATCGTGCTCGTTTCGAAGTTGACCGACAAAAGTCATCACACAAAGAAGAAATGGACCGTTTGCGTCGGGAGCTCAATTTTGCCAATGAGCGGGTTGAGGATTCATCGCGGTCCAAGAATCAGGAAGTGACTAGCATTATGTCCAAGTATAACAGGCAGTTGTCTGAGCTTGAGGATTCTCTCAGGGTGAGTCATGTTTTGTCGATCAACAAGACAATTATTCATTTCTGTCTCTTCCAGTCTAAACAAAATCATATCGATGAACTGCTTGGGAAGCTAGATAATGCCTCGGTTGATCTTGAGCGTTTGCGCGAGGAAAAAGACGCCGAAATCCAGATTCTTCAAGAGGGGATGGATTCAACTATCGAGGAGTTGGCTGAGGTTCGAGTGGTGCGTTACTCCAGTGCTCATCTTGAAATTCAAGTGTCCTGATCCTCCTATCCAAATAGAACCAAGGTTTGGTCGATGAAACAACTAATGCGCAGATTGACCTTGTGATTCTGGACCATCGTAAGAACCTAAATCAGATCATCGGTAAGCTTCTATGCTCTTTTCATCGAGCTAGGATTAAGCTCTCTTAGATTCAATACTACAAGCTTGTGTCCAAAAGGTAGATGATGCCATCTATGAGCTTGAATCACCGTCTCAAGCGGGCAACCTTAATTCTACCCCGGAATACACACTCTCAATGATCGAGAAGGCCATCAATAATGCCACCGACTTTGCAACCATTTATAATCTCCATCTCGGCGGTGAGCAAGGCGGTGACCACGTAGCGGTCATTAAATCTGCCAATGAATTTGCTCAATCCCTTTCGGACGTCTTGATTAATACCAAAGGCATCACCCGCCTAGCCAGCGACGACGATGCTGTCGACAAGATTATCAACACTGCCAAAGCAGCTGGTGACGTCGGCCTGAGGTTCTTCGATAATCTTCAAACCTATAGGCTTGACTTGTTACAACCTGCTCAGCGTAAAGATGTTCCAACCCGTCACAACAGTCAGGCTCGTATGGCTCTGACTGGACTTTCTGAAATACTCGATGTTTTGATCGCCAAGAAAGGTAGCTCTTTGGTTCGAACCAATGGTGATATCGGCGACATCGTTGAGCAAGAGATGAACAGTGCCGCGACCGCGATCGAGGCGGCTACAGATCGTCTACGCGAGCTCATGAGCCGACCACGCGACTCAACGCGTTTCAGTGCAGTCGATTTCCAAGTTCACGAGTCTATTCTCTCTTCTGCTATGGCTATTACCAATGCTATTGCTCGCTTGATCAAAGCTGCCACTGAGTCTCAACAAGAAATTGTAGCTCAAGGCAAAGGATCCAGCACCGTTCAACAATTCTATAAACGCAACAATCGCTGGACAGAGGGTCTCATCTCAGCTGCCAAGTCCGTCGCATTCGCAACGAATCTTTTGATCGAGAGCGCAGACGGTGTCCTTTCGGGGACCCATTCGCTGGAACAATTAATTGTTGCATCTAACGAAGTAGCGGCAGCCACAGCTCAACTTGTTGCTGCGTCTCGTGTCAAAGCTAACCTGATGTCCAAGACTCAGGAGCGCCTTGAAGCTGCTGCCAAAGCGGTCACGGAAGCTTGCAGAGCACTCGTCCGCCAGGTCAAGGCCGTGTCTACAAGGGAAGTTGAAGGCGAAGAAGTCGATTACAAAAATATGGCGGTTCTGGAGTTCAAGAAGCGGGAGATGGAGCAACAAGTGGAGATTCTCAAATTGGAAAGAGAGTTGGGTCATGCGAGGCACCGGCTTGGGGCTATGCGTCGTGCCGGTTATCATTCAGAAGAAACGGAGTGAGTTCTTCGCTGCGTTTGGCCGTAAATCGTAGTATATGGATTCTTCATTGTTTGTCTTCATTGGACTACTTTTTTTTGTCTAATCTATCCTGGTGCCTAATGTTCTAAACCTCGGGTATTCATATTACACTCGCTTACCACGGTTGCAACCGTTGAAATTCACTTGTTCCGGCAGGAACTCGTTCTCATTTCCCTGACCAAGCTCAAAATAGATCTGACCGCGAGACGACGTTCTCATGAGATTCCGCAAGAACTCATTCCGTCAGTGCCTACTTCTCAGAGATTCTCATGCCCACCTTCTTGCAACCCCAGGTGATCGAAGCATACCAGTATGAACCAGGACCGCAATCTGATAGTTATGAGCATGAATGATCCTGATCCAATCTAGGCGCCCAATACCTGAGCTGATGGGAAACTTGCATAGTCAACGAAGAACCAACGTGTCCGAACTGCTACTCAATACGACAAAATGTAGTTCTACAAGTTCCGCTTCTCTTCCACTTCCACTTCTATATTGATGTATCGTAACGACTACGATGATGAAAAGATCTAATGCGTAATGCTGTCTACGTATTGAATGATATTCAAAATTAAATTGAAACAGAGGCGTGTATGAATTAGAGGGATGATTGGGAAATAAGATTATCATACGACAGGATAAAGATTAGTGATGCTTAAACTCAAAGCATTAATAAAACACCCGACAGAACAATGAACGTAATAAATGATGCAAACAGGGTTCAAAGTGCATCACACTTGTGATCGCAGTAAAGAAATGTCCCAACTACGACTTGGAACTGCTCAGGACCGAGTTCTGCACTCGAATAGTGTCAAAACTCTCCCTTCCAAGCTCAAGAAAACTTTCTGCGGCCGAGATGGTATGCGAAAAGCTGACAGTGCCACACGAAGTGGATTTCATGGAATGAAAATCTAAAATCCCATCCGTCTCCATGTCGTCGTCCCTATCAATATCCAAGAATGATGGTTTTCTCTGAAGTGAGATCCTGCGTAATAGCTTCTGCGCTCCGTTTGGTGGAATGGTGTTTGATGAAAGCTTTTGAGTTGGTATACTTTGGACTCCATTACATAGCTCAGAGTGTCGAGAACTCGGAATCAGAGGCCTTGACAAGGTTCTGGACGGGACGGGATCCGTGCCGAAGGTCGGAACTTGAACCATCTGTTGGGATGGAGGATGATATGTGTTGGATTGAATACTAGGGGAAACGACATGTCGTTGCTCAGGGCCAAAATCGACCCCAATCGAATTCTTTACCCTACCATTGCCCTGCCAAAGCCCTTCCGGGGGTCGACCAATCGCAGTCACGGCTTCTGCCTTTGCCCTAGGTCGAGGTGGCGGCGGCAAGCTTCTCAATTGTGGAGGCGCAGGTTTTGCGTTGCTGGCATTGAAGCCCTCTTGCTGGCTTCTTCTGAGGTTCAGGGGTGATGTAGGAGTAGAAGGGGTCATTCCACTGAGGGCAGGACTCCGAGTATCGATAGGACTAGGCCGGGAATTCCTCGGGACTTTCTTTTCATGCATAGTTGGCATTGGCACAAGAGGCCCGTAACTCGTGGTACCCGATGCTGTAGCAGGCCTGCGGGATAATTGAAGCACTGTCGAGGATCTAGCTGCTACCATGGACGTGGTACGTCCCACGCTGGTTCCTAGCTGGTTCCCATTTTCAATCATAGGCACTGTTATCGACTTGACCGATTTGGGGGACAGTTGCGGTGTCTTGGATACCTCTGAGAGGGATTGTGACGATATATTGAACGAACTGACTTCACTATCACGGTAAGATGAGACGATAGGTGCTGGCATTGTCCGCTCTTGTCTGCAATCAAGTGGGATGGAAGGCGGTGGAAGTGTGCTCAAGGAAGAACAGTCTTCAGGATCTGCCTCCATTTGAGTGAGCAAGTTAGGAGACATGATTGGTTGCGACAGGTGGGTGGGACTAGAGGGATGATCTTCCCAAAAAGACCTCAGTGCCAGCATATTTGCAGGCCATGGTTTAGATGGTGAAGCATTAGAAGGAATTTTGAGGTCCATACGCGTGCCATGGGCGTCAGCTCCCGATGAGGTCGAAGGTCGACGAGAATTTGACCCGGAGAAGACTCTCTGTCGTTTGGGCAGTACTGAGACTGAAGCTGAAATTGACGTGCGACTCAGGGTACTGCCACATCGCGAGTCCTGTGTCGGAGGCTCGTGTAACTGCGAAGATGGATTATTGATCGAAACTGTATGTTCATGCTCGAATCGGTGATGCGACTTTGGTTTCCGGAGAATTTGAGGTGCCTCTAAGGGAGGTGCTGATGTCGGGGATTGTACCGAGGGAGGGTGCTTCGAAGTGGAGCAGTGTAAAGGGACTTGCTTCTGTGCTCGCGGAAAATGGGTCAGTTCCGTCAGCGGCCCACTAGCGGAGGGAATCAAGTTATCGACCGCTTCAGGTTCAAGCTGAAGATCGGTAACAAATGACCGGTTTTCTGTATCAGAATTCTGCTCCTTAGTTTGATCAAAAGCGGCGACGAGCTCCTTCTTCGACGGAACCGTTGAAGCAAAGGATATACTAGATGAAGACGAGCTGCTGTAGTTTGGCTGACTACCCCACTGTTTTTCTGATGATGGACTCCTTGCAGTTGATGGCCGTGGAGGCAATTCATGAGTCGGAGGCGCCGACGGTGGCTGCAGCTTTTGAATTGAGGTTTGACGTGTAATCATCTTTTGCGCTTGGGTCATGGCCAATTGGTTTGGTGAGATACACCCGCCCGAGGAGGGTCGGTTGGAAGGGCAACTGGACAGCTGACTTTCTGGTACCCAAGAAGGAACAAGTGGAGACGTTGTTCCCCGACTGGCAAGTGGCCGGTTACCAGGTGAAGAAAGGTATCTCTGCCTTACCGTAGCATAAGTCTCTTGTGAGAGTGGAGGCCGACGGGAGCCACTTTGAGTCATTCCTCGTAATCGGGTTGGTGGAAATGAATTTGGCTTGCTAGTTGGCAATACAAGCTCAGGATCGACAGAACTGGCGTTTCTCTCAGTGTTGCTCATGGGTCTATCAGCACATAAGCTGGTTGAAATATTGTGGGGATGAACTATGCCTTACGAGGAAGAAAGCATCTGTGCTTCAACATTCGTATCATGGACCTTGGCAAAATCCCGAGACTGGAACTCGTGTGTTGGGTGAGAAATTGAGGAAGACGAAGAGCAGGAAGAACGGAAGTAAAGAACAGATTTGCCTGGTCTTGAGCAGACATCGAGAAAGGAGCCGTTCGAGTGAGTGGAGAGGGCGGATGGGCTCGTGGGTCCACGAGCCACTAGGCCTCGGACTCCAAAGAGACCGTGGTCCGAAGTCAGTAAAGATCGTTGTTCTTCGCGAAAGCTATCCACAGGTGTCAATGGTTCAACTGACTCGGCAGGAGACAATGGAGATCTGAGTGGAAATTCCCCTTGGAGGTCTGTTTGAAACTGAGACGACGAATCACGGTGCGTACGCGACGTGGACGGTGATTGTAGGGGAGAAGGAGGCTCTTCGATTGGTAGCGTCGGATGTTTCTTAGACTTGCGACCTATGAAAGAAGAAAACGATGGGAAATTTCTGCCAGAGTTCTTGGATACGGTCTTGTCGTTGTCGGTATGCAAGTCTTTTTTTGAGGACTTGGATGAAAGAGACCACCAGGAGCGGGATTGCTCTACACGGAGAGCAGGAGACATGAAGGGGAGGTCGAAAAGGAGCAGCCGAAAAGAAAACGACCTTAGAATAGATGCAGCATCTAGTCACATCAAAACACACTGTCTCGCTAGTGCCTATGTCAATCTGTATGTGTTCGTGGCGACCTCATCTGCCAGAATGTCTATCCCACACATTTGACCAGGTCCCATCATCTTTCTGATGCTCGTCGCTATTCTGGACGCTATTCTGGAACACTCACCATGCTGTTCCACTCTCTTGGGTCCTGGCGGCAGCAGAACGTTTTTTTCGCAGGGGCCGGTGACCTATTGTCTGACATAATCATAATATAATACAAAGTGTCCCAGGTAATGGTTATGCAAGATTATCCAATTTCTGCCCAAATGTCTTCTGTGTCTCTGTTGCGTGCCGCCTGAATGGCACGCGGCATGTTCCGATGATCTCTCGTATTTTGTTCTTCCACTGATCGGCCAACGGCCTCCAAGTCAAATACAACAGGATTGCGGACTAGGGGACGGCTCAGTTCGTCTTCATCACCATCGATATCAAATTCCATGCCAAAGCCGGCGCGCCGTGCAGCATTAATATCAATCGGTTTCGGTCGAGAAAAGATCGACTGCCCAGATCTAAATTTTTCAGTATCAAAGTACTCCACTAGACTGTAACACTTACTGGCGCATCACTGCAGCCAACCGCCCGAACTGAAGAATGTTTCGCGCCACTAGGAGTAAGGTATCAAACACTTCCTCTTCCTTGCTTCCAGTGCCACACTCGGCGAAAGCCAGCACTAAAAGTGTTAGCGCACAAAAAGCTGTAAGGATCACATCCATGATGTTGAACGGTGATTTCCAAAATTGCTGTGGGAGTGTGAGAGGCAACCTGTTGTATTGAAGGAAGACGCACCTTGCCAAGCGCCACAAAGCGGATACCGACCTCGATGATCATGGCAGCATTAATAATGATCTCAAGGACATAGAATGCAAGGCCAGGACATCCGTCCGTCAGACTCAGCACAACGGTGGTCACTGAAAGTGCAGCCATTCCAAGATAAAGGAAGATATATGTGCGGGAGTGGACGAAACGATTGGCAAGGCCATGGGCTATTTCCTCGCGGGTAAGGGCATAGATGGATTTCCTTGGCCTGGGCCTGGGCCGTCCATAAAGCATGTTAGTGCTTGCGCACAGAGAATTAGAATAATACGAACACGGGTTGGGTGTAATTCAGGGAATCTTCCACGTCAGAGTTCAGGTGGTTAGAATCTGAGTCATGTGGGTATTCGATTTCCTGGGCCATTGACATACGTTCGTTTCGCGAATATCCTCGCTGGACCTCATTGGCAAGATCACATGATGACATGCTGTCCTGATTATGTCATCAGCATCGTCTCTGTTTGTGTTTCTATCGCCAGTGCCTTGGCTAATCTTCTTCATCTATCTGTCTTGCAGAACTATCAGTCAAAATGGGTGGCGGTGACCTGAATATGAAAAAGTCCTGGCATCCGGTCCTTCTCAAGAACCAAGAGAAGGTCTGGCTCAAGGAGAAGGAGGCGGTGCGGTACTTCTTATCAGCCTGGCCTCCCCGCCTTACTAACGATCGTCTTTAGCTCGAAGAGAAGAAGAAACTAGATCAACTTAGGAAGGAAAAGGAAGAGGAGCGTCAACTCCAGGAACTACAACGTTTACAAGAGGAACAAACTGGTAAAAAGCGGCAGGAGAAACTGGAATGGATGTATGCAACTCCGGCCACAGGAAATAGTCAAAATACAAATGATTTGGAGGATTATCTTTTGGGAAAGAAGCGGGTTGATAAGATGTTAAATGCAGATGACAACGCAAAGGTATGCTTTGAGCATTCTGGTTGAGTTCGCCTCATCAAGTTTCCAGCTTGGTGCTTCACATAAAAACTTCATCGCAGTTCAAAATGCCAACAATGCTCGCGATATTCAATCTAAGATTCGTGAGGATCCACTGCTTGCTATTAAACAACAAGAACAGGCTGCATACCAATCCCTCATGTCGAATCCTTTGCGCTTACGCGAGATGCAAGAACGGAATGGTATCAAACCCAAGAAAGACAAGCATGAGCGTCAAAAAAAGAAAGAGGAGCGCAAGAAGTTGAAAGCTGAGCGTAAACATCGCCGTGAGCGTGACTCACGTTCACTAAGTCCCCGAGGCTGTCGACACTCGCGGAGCCCGTATAACAGACAGCGACTGCCTAGCCCTTATATACGACACTCAAGAAGTCGGGATAGAAGCTACCATCGTCTGCCTCGATACGACAGCTACGGATATACCCCCGAATCTAGGAGACGGAGCTACAGCCGAAGTCCTATACGCGACGGTAGAGGACGAGAGCGAGAGAGGAATGTGGATTCTTCTCGTGGTCGACACCAAAGTGTCAGTCCTAGAAACAACAACGGCAGGAGCTTAAACCCTCAAGAGACAGATGACCACCACTTCCACTCCAACCAGCATCGTGCAGATCGTTCTCCTCCGCCCCAACCCCCAGTACTGCTCCCTCCTTGTCAGTCTAGTCCGCCTGAGCGAGACGTAAAGGCACTCACTGAAACTCGGACCGCTCGTCTTGCTGCCATGGCTTCCAATGCCACCAGCATGCAGAGTGAGCGCAAGCAGCGACTGGCAGAGCTGCTGGAAAAAGAGAAGGCTGAATTAGCCAAAGAGGAATTAGAACGTGCAAAATCTGCGAAGTCTGGTGGAATAGGCGGATTTATGAGCTCTGACTATAAGAAGGTTTACGGCGAAGGAGGTCTGGAGGATCGCATTCGAAGGACAAGAGGCACATTGGTTATCGACTAGTACGTCGCGTTCCCTGTAATTTAGCATATGCTGTTGGACTCGTCATTTCTCGTATAATATGGGTCATATATTGCTCGATGTCCTGCTGGACGAGACACGGTGGATATATGCATTCACGTGAATATTGATCCTCAGATTTCGTTTAAAGCCCTCGGACGTCGTATTTACTTACTTCAATCTCCTTTCCCTCTTACCAAGAAACAAAAATGCCACTTCGCCGAGCACCTTCTGTTCCCTCCGTTGCCTCTCGCGCTCCAAGTCCTGTCATAGAGGAAGATGAGGTTAAAGAGCTTATCCGTGAATCAATTGCCTTGATGCTGATCAATTTTCAGACGCCGTTCTTCGACTCTGTTGACGAACTCCAACAACATGTAAGTACTGCCTGAGGGGCTGTAAGATCTGTATCTCAACATTGCATGACAGGGGATTAACGTTCAAGATATCCTCAAACTCAAGGTAGATGCTGATCACATTCGTGAAAATCGGTGCTCACTGGAAGTTAAGTCCGCAGCTATCAACACTGTATCTGGAGTCAATATGACAACCAGAAGACAACTTCTGAAGATCAAGGTTGACAGAGCGCATATATATATGCACGTATTCGTTATTGAATTTCTTTTGGTACATACAGGGTATGTCCGAAGCCAAAGTCGAAAAAATCAAGGCCAGTTTCATCATCCACGGACTATTCGAAATGCCAGCTCAATGTCATTACACAGGAAGCTGCACACAAAATCTTGGTTAGCCGGTAGACAGTACGGTTATTTCTTCGACTTAGTAAATTTGACTACAAGGGGTCGTCCTTCGCTACTGGCATCGAGGTACAGGAACGGCGGAAAAGAGTGCACATTATCAGCACCGGTAGCAGATCTGTCGATGCTATTCTCGGCGGTAGGTCTTAGTTTATTGGAGGTCTCATCGAGTTCATCGATCTACGGCAACAGGAGGTCTGGTGTCACAATCTATAACAGAGGGCATGTGGATTCTGGGGTAATTTACGTTTACTGACGCACGGGTAGTTTATGGAGAGTTCCGTACTGGCAAGACACAAATGGCTCATACAATGAGTGTTGTGGCTCAATTGCCTCCTGACCTCGGTGGTGCTGCTGGGAAGGTGCATCCGATCTCTTGACATTGATACTTCACGTTTTTACTGAATCGATCTTGAGGTTGCTTACATTGACACGGAGGGTACACACACTACCACATATGCTTTACCTCATATATTGAAACTATACTAGGAACCTTCCGTCCGGATCGCATCAGAGCCATAGCAGACAGATTTGGCGTAGATGGCAGTATGGCACTCGAGAATATTTTGTATGGCAAGTACTTCGCTACTTGAATGGTACTTAAGAGTCTCATGTACATTCTTCATAGCCAGAGCTTTCAATAGTGAGCACCAGGTATGTCTATACCATCTTGTGGCTCAATAAAATTCTGAAGGCGTTATCAGATGGAGCTCATTAACGAATGTTCTTTGCGTTTTGCAGAAGACAAGGATTTTCGACTTCTTGTGCGCTTCCAGTCTCAGTTTTTATTACTAGCTGACGATTATAAAGATCATTGATAGCATTATGGCTCTTTTTCGTGTTGATTATTCGGGCCGGGGTGAACTCAGCGAAAGGCAACAAAAAGTGAGTCATCCAGAGTATAGCCTGAGGTTGGGGTATAGATCTTGTTAGCTCGCACAGGTTCATAGTGCTGAAAATTCTGTTTATGGAGCTTTTGTATTCATCAAAATGGCCTTCAGATGCTGTCTAAGCTCACGAAGTTGTCCGAAGAATATAATGTCCATGGTTCCCAAACCTCATTGTCAGTCAAAATTTATTGACGACCCCAAACAGATCGCCATCCTATTGACTAACCAAGTACAATGTATCAATTTGCTCCATTGTCGAATTTGGCGTCCTCTCACCAATTACTTTTCTTCAGCCGATCCTGGTGCTACAATGACATTCGTGGCTGGAGGTGCTCTCAAGCCCATTGGTGGCCACATCCTCTCACATGCTTCTGCCACGCGCCTCTATCTGCGAAAAGGTTTTCAATGTCGGCGTGCTACTATTTTCATGATCTCTGAACTGCTTCCACAGGTCGTGCCGAAGAACGCGTAGCTAAACTAGTCGACAGTCCGGACCGGCCGGAAAGTGAGGCATCCTATAAGCTGGACGAAGGAGGTTGGAGCGATGTTTAGGCGGTTTGCTTCCTTGTTGTTGGTTGCACCTTGGCAAACTTTCCTAACCTTTACTTTGATTACGCTGTTTAGTATCATTGTATCACTTTTAAACACCAACGACTCACCAACGATTCACGTGTGTTACTACTTGCCAATGCAGATAAACTGATCAGACGGTACCTCTGTTGGCATCACGAACGTTCTCTTCTTCTTCAGCATGGTTCACCCATGGTTCACCCATGTGCTCCAACTTGAAACGCTCCTGATGTCGGGTATAAGATCTGTGAGTCCCTTTCAGTCGGTTTTTTCTTTGAGTCGGTTTCCTCTCAGTACAGTACATGAACTCAGTATTTGCTCTATTATTGTCGCTCGCTACGAACGCTCTGGCATACTGCGATCCTGGCCCTGGAGAACATGACCCTATGACTCTGCACACATATCCGAGCATCACCTCATGCATCCACGAGCCTGCTTTTTTCTCCTGTGAAAACGTCACTCGCATTGCCAACACATGTTGCTCTCCAACACCTGGTGGTCTTGTCCTTGCTACGCAGTTTTGGTCAACTCACACCGGTTTGGAGGCAAAGGGACAGAAACTCCCGCAAGGGAGCTGGACTATTCATGGACTTTGGCCTGATAACTGTGATGGGTACGTGCGAATGGCAAGTTCCGTTTTATTGCATCTCACAGAGGATCTCCAGATCATTCGAGCAGTACTGCGATCCTTCTAGACAATATGACCCTGCTCCCGATCCAGCGAGCTTTCCAAATGGAACTGCAATACCTGCGTACAAAGGCCCTGGCGTTGACACCTTCATCAAGGAGTTCGGAAGGCAGCAACTCCTAGACTACAGTTTGTTCTTCTTTCACGTCTTCTAGTTCCATCATCATATGAATTGTTCAGTGAACAAGTATTGGATTAACCAAGGTGCACCCAATGAAGCCTTCTGGGCACATGAAGTAAGCATGTCCACTTCACGCGAGGAATGTCCCCTTTTACTTTCTCTTAGTTCTCAAAGCACGCTACATGCACCTCTACCTTTGACGTTGCATGCTATGGTGAGGGCTACACGAAAAACGCCGAGGTCATTGACTTCTTTGACGCTGCCATTCGTGGATTCCAACATTTTCCGACTTATAACCTCCTTGCTGCGTGGGTATCACCACTCTTCTTCTCATAGGCACATGCGACTAATGCTTACGATAGTGGTGGCATTGTTCCTTCGAATAAGACGCAATACAAGTTGGATGATCTTGAGGCTATCGTCAAATCCCAAACTGGTGCAGTCCCTTACTTTGGATGTGTGAATAATGGGACCGTGCTTTCCGAGGTCTGGTATTTCAATCATGTCTTCGGAACTGTGAGTGGTATATTGAATTGAAGCTAACATGCTTCGCTCACCTCGTATTCAGGAACAATTCGGTAGCTTCAAGAGTATTAACTCGACGACTCCCTCAACCTGCACTAGGACTGGCAAAATCTGGTACCCCGAGAGGGCATCTGGTAGTGAACAGGACGTCGAGAATTAGGAAGGGCATAGCAGCTCGAATAAACATTGGGGTTAAGTAGTCAACTTGAGCCGGCGGGCCGAGAAAACACAAACACACAAGCATTCTGTGTTGTGACCTGTGAAGTTCTGACTCCTCTTATAAATCAACGTACTATTCCACAAGGCAGAATAGACTGAGCTATATCTATAATCCTCTATATCCTCAGTGGTTGTCGCGAAAAAAGAGTTTCTGCTCCTTCGCCAAGATTGAAGTCTCATACCCATGTGAAAGACTTCCATGACAGCAATTTAGCAGGCTAACTTATTTCTACACTGTCTATGTATAAAAGGCAAGAGGTCATGGGAAAGGGCCTGGAAGGTCTGTCTAGATTACAACATCTGAACAGGTTTGGGAGTAGGGACTGTGGCAGGAGGTAGATAGTTACTCATGGTTGCCTGTAGTAAGATACTTCACCAATTGGGTGTCAACATGGATTATTGAGTCAGCACGTGGCAAGACGCGTTTGAATGTTGAAGTGTTAAATTGGAGCGTGGATCCTCCAAGAAAATCATTGCATCGTGTCCTCCAAACAGCAATGACTATCACTGTTGACCTCCACACTGCATCGACAGACATTCACGTTCGGCGAACTCTTTTCGATCTTTCTCGTGCTGTAGTCAGAAGTAAACGAATTATTGTGGTTACGGGAGCAGGTATATCATGTTCTTGTGGCATTCCGGTATGGGCTCGTCTTGCTTAGCGAGTTTTGAATACAATCGCCGATGATATCCTACTTCTCAGGATTTCAGGTCCTCTGATGGCTTATATGCGCTTGTAAAGGAGAAATATCCTGATGTCGTGTTGAAGGGCAGGGACTTGTTCGACGCGTCATTATTTCGGGATCCCATCTCAACGGCAGTTTTCTACACCTTCATTTCGGGGCTCAAGCGTTCCATAGATTCGACTCTTCCAACACCGACACACCACTTTATTAGGGCCCTTGATGCCAAAAAGAGACTCTTGCGTTCTTATACGCAAAATATCGATGGCTTGGAGGAACAAGCGGGGCTTCTCGGGAGTTCGAGTGAAGAAGCAAAAGCCTCTGTCAAAGGAAAAAGTAAACTGAGAACCAGGGACGTCCGTAATGTCCAGCTGCATGGCGATATTCATCGCGTACGATGTATCTCGTGTTCAGCGGAGTACCCTTGTACGGAGGAGTACTTAAGCGTGTTCGAAAAAGGGATGGCCCCCCATTGTCCTGAATGCTTAAACCGTTGTAGGTGCTTCAATTCATTCCATTTATTGTCATTCTCATGGAGACACAGCTGAGGCTAGAGCCGCTCGCTCCGCACGGGCGATCAGAGTCGGGACCCTTCGGCCTGCCATTGTTCTCTACGATGAGCCCCACCCTCTAGGTGATGATATAGGTTCTATCCAAATGGCTGATGTCGGGCGCAAGCCAGATCTGCTCATCGTTATGGGAACTTCTTTGAAAGTTCATGGTCTTAAGAAGCTCGTCAGGGACTTTGCGCGAACGATCCATAATGATTCATCCAAGTCTACATTGTTGGCATCAAAACCAAAACCCAAAGTTATTTTCGTTAACAAAACAGCTCCTGGCTCTGAATGGGCCGATGTCATCGATTATCACGTTTCTGGTGAAACTGATGCCTGGGTGGCCAAGGTTATTGAGGATTGGAAACAAATCAGAAAAGATGACTGGGAAACTCAACTCACTCTTGATGGGACCAGAGGTCTCTCAAGTCCCTTCAAGGCAATGAAACTTGGTTCAGAGAAGATAAAAGTCAGGAAAGGTGAGTCAGTCTCCCCATTAATGTAAATCCTGTATCTTATAACTTCAGGGAGCAAGAAATCATCGATGTTGGACGAGAACAGCACATGGAATCCACCTCAGCAGCAGCAAACAGTGCCTCTTTCTCCTAGCAAACGTCGTCAGAGCACATGCCACTATGAGGACCTTCAAGCTAGTTCATCGAAACGCCAATCAACCACGGCATCTAAACCCTCCAAACATGCATTACCATCTTCCGAGTGTAAAATGTTATTTGGCGAAAGCACAAATCATGCCAATACTGGGTTAGAAGATGCTACGCCGATGGACGTGTCCCTGGTGGATCTCTCTATGCACGATATACAACCAGATGTGGAGAAGCCTCACATCAATCCAGCTCCCACAACACGTAAAGCCTCAACTATCAAAACCCGATCGAAAACGAAAGCCGGTCCCACCACAAAGCGACGGCGACACAAAAATGCGTTGTTGCAACTGTCATACTCTGATCTTGCTGCTGATCTCGACTCTCCCACAGTGTCACCGACGTCCTATTCGACCATTTCCTTCGACGTTTCAATCTGATAATTACAACTTTCAATTCTTTTTATTGTGTACTATATCAATGAGATATCAAAAACCTCTGGCACAAGGCGACAGATATAATGGCGCTAATTAGGTATATATTTAGGCGGCTTGATGTACAGGATCAGGACAGGCAATACTCAATCAGTAATGAGCTCAGAAACACTCCAGTCCTCAAAACTACCATCTGGAAGATAACGTCGAATGACTAGCGGAATTTTGCGCTGTGAGAGCTCCTTAATTGCAATTTGGAGAGCATCCGTTTCACCATCCAAAGGAACAAGCACAGGAGCGTTCATGCTAGAAGAACCAGTTCAATGGTACCGGATCCCTGATCCAAGCCCGACTCACCTGATTTGCAATGCTCTTGTTCCCAATATTCGTGCTCTCTCATACTTTGTCAGGTAGGGCGTTGTCACTCGGACTTGATTTGGTTGCCTCTCCCCAGTAACAGTTGTGCTAGCCAGAGCTTCTTCTCCATTGGTCATAGGTTGGACATTGTCTACGCCATTGACACCGTTGACTTGAGATTCCTCGTTCTCACCGTTACCCTCGCCCTCTTGCTCCTGCCCTAAGATATCATAATTTTCGTCCTAGAGAGTTATATAGAACTTCATGATACTGATTAAAAATCGCCGAAATGACATACGAATGTCTCCTCTTGATAACTTCATGTTTGGGGGTGAATACAGAAACCAGGAACTACGCGTGACGAGGCTGACGTACCCTCCTCCATAGTCGTAGTCGTCGCCAACACCTCCACCATCGTAGCCGTCATCAGACATGGTAACTCGAGGTTGAGGACGGCCTGCAGGTGTGTTTATTTGGTTAGACAAACAACGCGTTCGCTCAATTTCTTGCCGCCGCTTCTTAGTTTTGCATTCTTCGCTTCATCTGCAGAGTTCGCTCAGCTGTTGAACACCGGCTCCTGGAGTCGTCTTGCGCGTTACATTTTCTCTCTCCACACACTTTTTGAGATGTAGGAACATTGTCTCTACTATCCAACACGATCCGAGTCCCGAGCGTTGACCCACTTCTATCATCGTTCAAAGAATTCAGGGAACCCGCCGTCCTTCAATTTGTATGATGCGCCAATCTCCTGGAATTCCTCGAACCGATTGAACCGGATGCTTTGATTCCTTGGTATACGTTTTGGCTGCGAGACATTCCTCAGATACCAAGTTTCTTGGCCGTTTGAATGTTTGAAAAATCCAAGGACTCAGAAATGGACCAGGCAAAGGTGATATGTACAAAAATTGACTTGCCAAAATTCTGCCATCATTGCAATATCATTCCCAAGGACGCTGTCAATCTGTGGCGATCGCAAGTTGACACCCTCTACGTAAATTGTTTCGAAACAACAAGTCTCGATGGAATCACTGGCCATATTGGCTGTCCGCGGCCACTGGGTCGTTCCCGGTTGACATACTATTTCTGCTTGGTACTCTCTTCTCGGATCCGGCATGCTTGTGTAGAAGACACGTAGATGACGTAGAAATGATCAGAAGAAGATCAGTTTTCCATCTGTGCTACTTGAGAAGATTGTCAACGATTATCTTTCAGGAACAGACCTTGATGAGCGATGCGCCAGAATGTGGGGTCGCAGAGCTCTGCAGGTTCGGACGACAGCTTCCGGAGTCTCCTTCTCAAGATCTCGGTGTTGCAGGATCTCGGTGTTGCAGGATCTCGGTGTTGCAGGCTCAATTGGTTACCACGGATCGTTTGTCTGTTCCACGCCAGAGTGATCATTCCTCATCAATATTGTTATTATGTGCCTCCAGCATTGTCTCTTGTGCTTTCATATTGTGTGGACTGTCCTGAGGTCAACGGGGGTGGGGAGATCGTATATCTATGACTGTTCGCTTCTTCTGGCATGACAGGAAATTAGACATCCCCAAAAGAGTATCGTTCTACGTGCATATGCACAAATACGCGTCGGGCAACTTCGAATGTGCTTGTCGTACGGTGCAGAGGATTATCGATCTCGAGTACATCTGTTACCCATCGACAAAATCGGCGATTAATTGCAAAATCTGTCATTCATTGTTCATAACGCAGTCACTGAGTTATTCCTTCTTTCGGAATAATTGCTTGGGTCTTATAATCTGTTAGTCGAAATGTTCGTTCGTGTTCGCGGTTGACCCCGGAGTTTGGTGCTGCCGTGTTGCCATCAACATTTTCGACCATTATTTGTTCTGGTCCTCACCTCCACCATTATCTCACTCTGTCTATAACATTTTCCCACTAGCACATATCTATCGTTTAACTAGACGGTATGCCTCCTAAAACCAACCAGACTCGTGCATGGGGCACCCGATACGATACATTGCCCTCGTCGCCTCCAGCATCTCCAGAGGCCAAGCAGGATGAAATACAGCTGGCACTTCAGGACCCCAATTCATCTCCGGATAGTCAAGAAACACACAAGGAAGACAAACAGCCACACGATGCAAGTATATTTGTTGGCAGGTCTGTCCGTTTCTTACTTTCCAATTGTACGCGTACTCATTGTCAGTAACTCTTAAGCCTTCCTTCAAACGTCGACCAAGCGGAACTCACGCGCCTCTTGGCTAGCCACCTTTCCGAGCATTCCGAGATCAAAAACATCAAGGTCATTCGTGATTCAAAGGGAGGTGTATGCGCTTTTATTCAGTGTGAAGTATGTTTCTACTGCAATACTATTTGCAGTTGTTGGCTAAGTCTTTTCAGGATGCTGTTTCTGCCTCGATATTCCTGAAAAGCTTGCAAAATAGCTCACCAAAACCGTTCCTTGGCAGAATCCTGCGTTATGAGCCTGCAAGGGCTTTCAGAACGCTCCTAATCTCATACAGGTCAGCGTTCTTTGAGCTTCCTGATTATTGTGGCTTCAACCGCTTGTCCCTTAGAAAACCATTTCAGATCATGACTCCCGAAGGGCCCAGTAGGATTTCAGCACGAATAATGCCTGACGTCCTTCTTGATCTTCCCAACGCCATCCGTATTTGGAAACCGAAAAACACCAAGTAATTGGTTTATCATCCTGCATACATGTACTTGCTGAAGTCTTCCCAAGGTATCATAGAATTATATATAATGGGGAAGCTATCGAAGCCGAGAGATTTGCTCGAAGCCTTGCGAAGGGCGAGGTAACACCGAATGAGGAAACGGTCTTTCTCCACCCGTTGAAATTTGATGCAGAGGTCTACTCACTTTCTCTGCGCGTAGATTGCAATTTTAATCATCTTTTCTAGTCCATTATCAAGATCGCAGGATACTTTGGTCCCTTGGAGAATGTCTCATGTCTGACCGAAAACCACGAACTGGTTAAAGGTAGGTTGCTGAATTTGTTTCAGGGGACAAGGGGCTAGTTTGTTCATATGATATCCAGTCCCAAAGAACGGTATCCTTGGTCCAGAATGTTATCCCCTTCCTCACAATGCCATCCGAAGTAAGGAAATGGATACCAGCTGTTGGGAGGTCAAATGGAATCACAGGGATGACTGCGTAGCGGCCTTGATGGTTGGTGTCGTTCTACGGCGACTAGTTCCCCTGGGACTAATATTCTCTAGGTATTAAGACGAGTCTCCTATCTGTCGGTTTCATGGGCGCATCAGCCTCAAATTCAGCACCCTGTTCAACGCACTCATACTCATATACAGGATTACCAGTCTATAGCCAACACTGTTTCTCGAACTCAAATCAAGATGGATCGTTTTCAACCATACAGTCCCCCCAGTTTCAACCCTCTCTCGGGATTAACGTCGTTCAGTAGTGAGGCATCACCATCGCCACACTCTCTTCGGCAAAATGCCGCTCTTGATGACAACGGACGCACAGTATTGAAATCCACCGCCGTTTTTGGTGATGAAATTGGAACTTGGGTCGAACCTGTGACGCCACCTGGTCTGGCGCCCAAATCAGTCGATGACGTTGGAGGAAAGTCCGTCAATCCACCACTTCCTGTAAGAATCGACTGGGCGGACTCGGAATTTCCGTCATTCGTTGATTCCGAGTATGATTCCAAACTCGATTGGAGTGTCTGGGATGAAACATCTTTTGAAGGAGACATCGTCAAGTAAGCATCGCTTTTCCAGAGTTACCAATAGCCATCCTCATTTCTACGGCTAGGGCGCCGTCTATGATGGCTTCTCAATCGGTCTGTGAAGTGTCTACTCCACAAAGGGTTCAACTTTCCCCTCCCTTGCTTCAGGGTGACGAGATATCTGCGCCAGGCTTAGCGATGTCACCCCCAACACCCCGGACAACTTCATCTCAAGCGCCTGTCACACCTGTTAACCAATTCTTTGGTGCACCATTCTCGAGCTTCAGGTCGAGAGAAAATGCCTTGGAGACCAGTGATTCCGCCTCTCTGAGCAGTCGGGAATTTGACCCGACAGCCTTGTTTGTCGGCGGCCTGGAGATAATGGGACCTAGTGCATGGACACAGGAGAAAGTTGAGGTATTCTTCGGAAGATTCAGAGGGCTTCTGCATGTCAAATTTGTTTGTCCTCGTGAGTGTTTACCTTATACCTTAAAAAGAGAATCATCAATCCTTTACCGGCAAATTTTACAGCCAACGGTCATGCTGCTTTTGCATTTATCAAATATGACAACACAGAGTCTCCGGCGCAGGCAATCATGCAAGAGGTGAGTCAACTCATCCTTCATTGGTCCGTAGCCGATCTCTTTGTTAGCACAACCGCGTGTATTCCGGTCGCGCGCTGAAAGTCCAGCTCCGAGATTTAAATCCTCCCCGCAGTCCCTGGAAACCCAATAGAGGACGCAGTCGGTTTGCGCACTACCCCCAGTCACGCAAGGTCATGCTCTCCAGTCGACCTCTAAGTTATATACCAAAGCAAGAGAGCTCGCCTCCAAGACAGAACTTCTCAGAGAACGGTGTCGACAGTACCCCAGTTTTCTCTCCGAGTACTCCACCAGAAAAATTTGAGAACTCTAAGGGTGAATCATCTCCTGTTGATGGGCAGCAGAAAGAAAGTCCTATGAACCGGGTACCGGAGAATACACAGGCAGAAAAATACCGCGAGTGGTATGATGTTCCAGGAGTAGTATCCGTATCTGAATCCGCAAGTGCTTCAAGTGGTTCGAGTGGGCCACCCTTGGTAGCTCCAGTGCTACCTTATCCTGTTCCTCCAGGTTATTACCCCATGCCGTGGATTCCCTTCGCACAGACCGGTCATTATCAGATGTCCTACTACGGTCCCTATACCACTTACCCGCCTGGACCCCCGATGCCTCCAAATCCAACTACTCCCCCAGGCTCCGATACGAATGGCCCAACAGCAGGAGCCATATCCTGGCCCAATATGATGTATACAGTGAGTTTCCTATGTGGTGTTCTAAGTCTTCAACTGGAATATCTCTAGCCCTATGCACCTTATTTCTGTCCACCACGACCTGTCATGGATCAACAAGGCCCCCCTCCATCCAACCTAGGGCCTCAGTTCACTCAACCCTCTCAAGCGCCTCTGGCTCCATCTGGTTTCATTCAGAATGATCAGGGTACATTGATTGCAGTCTATCCGCCAGATGCGCTCGACCAGTATATGTCTGGACAAGGTAATGGAAGTAGCGGTAGTAGTAATTCTTCTACTTCGACGCAATCTATCAGTACAGCTTCAGTGTGGCCCTCAACGCAGGCAGTCAGCGGATCGGTGTCTACTTTGAGTATGCCACCTCAGGCCAGCAGCAATCCGCATCTCGTACATCCTGTGCCTATCACTCATCCCTTCTGGAACCCCACACCCCCATTACTTCCGCCCATGCCCCCTGGCATCATTACTGGCCCTGCTACGCCAACGTACAATGCCAACGCCGCTACTCGAACTGGTGATCCTCACGACCGTTCGGAAGCGAATTCTCCGTCGGCTAAGAAACAGGGTAGTAGTAGAAGAACTCTCCATCCGACGCAGAATGGTAGTCGGAATTCACGTTCATTTAATCATGCTCGCAATGGACGCGGTCTTATACACAGCCAAAATCTCACTGGAACTACGGAAGGAGTTAATTCGCACTACCGAAATCCTCAATTTGGGAGCACCTCTGACTGGACTCAGTACACCAGGCGATGATATCAACAGACCTCTTATTTCTTTATCCTTCCTATTCAATTTTGTTCTATCTTCTTGATCACAATTCTCAGTTTTCCTCCGAAATTTTACTATCGCTGTTACTGTTAATTTGTATGGGGAAGTATATAGAAAACCTAAACAAGAACCTTTTTTTATCATATCATCTCTTCCTTAGTAGTGATCTTCGCCTCCGATTCAATATACATGATCTTCAATAATCGTTGATCGTTTATCATTTGTTCCTCGCAAACGTGATGCTGATGGTCAAGGTCTTATTGCAGCCAAAGATCAGATATGATTTATGTCAAAAAATATCGAGTGTTTTGATATTCTAATATTCTAGCAATGATGCATCACAAGACGGTGGGTAATCGCGTATTTTTACATCAAGATTATATGATGAATCAATGCACAGCAAATGGGAACATATTCAAACGAGCGTAGAAGCGGCTATTGATCATCATGGGGTGTCCAGGAAAAGGGTACGCAGTTAGAGCGGTGAAAGGATGAGAGAGAGACAAAAGGAACAAAAAATACAGGCCTAAATAAATGGAACAGGAGGATGAATGTCAGTTTCGAGATGGCCCAACAATTCTAAGGGAACAGGAATGACATACTGATTTATATACATGTTCAAAACAGGGGTTGTCATCCAAGAAATTACCATACATCGAGAGGATTGAAAGTGAGATGAGAGGGAGTAGAAGTCATATGAGGTGTGTAAGCCAGATTTGAATAGAGAAAAGGGAGATGGAGAAGGACGAGCGCCAGACATGATCCATCCTTTTGAAATCTTTTGGGTAGAGCGAAGAAAGAGAGAGGTAACCCCTGGAACGAAGCGGAGAAAGAAAGAAGATGGATATGCTCCAAGATACGAAGGAAGAGGAAAAGGAGAGATAGTTAGCTGTTTGTTTTTCGTTATCGTCGTGATCATGATCGTACATAAAGAATCAAATTCATCGCTTTTTTTCAGTCGTCCAAGACAACTGTACGCTCCCGACGCCCTTGATGAACACTCTTGCGCGGACGCGACACACTGTGTCGGCTACCTCTGCACTTTGGAATGATATGACAAGGTCTCCATTAGGCATACGCAGGATCTGTCGCACCTCGCCAAAACTCTAAAAGAACAAGATCAGATAAGGTGAGCCAAAAGAGCCAAAAAGCCCTACTTCGCACCACCTCTTCACACTTTTGAATTTCTTGGTGTCATCAGCTGCAATACCGCTCAATATCAATCTTTTTTTCTTTTTCTTATTTCTCATCGATATGGTCGACAATTGTGCAAGATAATACGAAGCCATCTTGGACAATGTACCACCACTTCCACTATGAGAACTTGCTGAAGTATACAATACATCTGCTTTCTTTTTCGTATCATGTCCCAGCGATCGTTGCTGTTGACTCTGACACGTCTGATGTACCAGTTGCGGGTCGAGATGGGGATACTGTTGATCAGAAGACAGAGCATGGATTTGCGGAGCATGTAAACAATCTGATCCATGAGTAACAAGTTTCTCAACGTCATCGACGTTATATTCGAAACCACCGCCTGCATTGGTTTTGACACCATTACCGTACGGGTACATCCTTGGATAACGACCAGTTTCCCGCTCGCGTTCACCGAGAGCCGGTGTGGCGATCTGGGTCGTCATGTTCCCAGGATGTACAACTCGGAGAAAAGATGAAGAGGAGGACGCGGCGGGAGAAGTCAAGGAGCTGAAATCCTGATTATGCTGCTGAGGGAAATGTGGTAGAGGCAGGACAGGTTCAACAGGCGGTGTAATCTCAATACTCGGAACGGTGAGTAAAGTATTTGTGTGAGAAGCGTCAACAGATGAGGATAAGCTTGGTCGAATTGGTGTATAATTTGAATCGGATGGCGGTGGTTGGATGGACGTCTGGGAAGCGGCTGGTGCGACGAGCTCAACTGGGCCAAAAGAGCCGAGAACAGATGGGCGCCATCTAGGTGAATCCTTCCGGGGAGGTGCGACGCGAGGAACACGCGTCGAGGGTTCCTGTGTTATCGTCGCGCGACCAGAAAAAGCACGACTGCTTTTTTTGTTGAAGAGTTTTAAGCGAGATGAAGGTTGGGTGGAAGGAACGCTGCTTTCTCCCAGTTTGGACTGGGTGTCAAAGTGGCGGAAGGACATGTACGAGCGTCGTTTGCTAGAACGGACGGCTGAAGGTGCGTCGGTGATCTAGTCAGATATAAGTGACCGGGATAAAGTAAATGTAACTATTGCATACGGTTATGTTGTTGAGATCAGCGACGAGGGCTGATTCTAGAGTCGGCTGGCCCTCAGTCTCGGGGCTATCGAACGACGAACAGTCGACATCTGGTGAGAGACGCGAGGGATGGGAGCGGGTGTGGCCTAAATGGTCGGTATAGCATTGTTGCTCTTGGATCCATTTGTCAAGGAGGCTAGACTTGGATGGATGAGGACAGACGCGGACGACGTGGTGGACATTGAAGGGATCCTCTTCTGGAATTGTATAGGGGCGATCATGCATGGTACGGAGAGTGGTAGGTTGTGCAAGGTTGAAATAGAAAGGTTGGTTTGAGATTCTCGTTTGGTTTGAGATTCTCGTTGCAACTTCACACGCCGCCTATCACCACTCAATTTGACACTCACTAAATCTCCTGGATGCAGCCATCCCGGTAAGTGTTCCAACTATGATAGGTCTTCCTCTTCTCCTTAACTAACCCACCTTTTTGTCCACTATAACAAGCACGCTGTCTCCAAGCCGCATTCTGTGAGGAACAGATGGGGTACTTCGCCATGGCACATTTAGTTGTTCATGTCCTCATCAATTGACAAGCACTTTGTATCCATCGCCGATATCACCGTTCGCCCCATACAGCAGATTTAATTATGTAATGAATCACATTTCAACATTGTCCTCGACATTGTCTTCACGTAGTGTTCCTGATTACTAATCGTTCTAGTAGTAGTCTACTAGCGAGATTTCGCACCCCACTGCCGTGCTCATCTGCTACGAGCCCCTAGTAATCTCTATTTCCATACATCATTATTATCATGGTCAGGAGAATTTCCAACACTACCCCGTGTCATTCAATCCGACCTTAATGCCCTCCTGACCAGGATCAAGTAATTGATTTGACATTGAGTAGTGACGAAGACGAAAACTACAGTGATATAGAGGTCATTGATCCGCCCAAACGTTTAGAACAGCCCCCAGTTCAGCTCCACTCCAATTTTGGAACCCGGTCTTCTGGTGCCTCAGTGTCAAGATTCTTGTCCTCCCGTGAATCAGATGATGGTGACGCAGATGACGATGACGAACAAGAGGAGTAAGTGCACAAATAACTGCCCAATCTTTATTCCAACCTGGCTCGTATCACAGAGATAACGGACTCTTGAACCTTCTACGTGATATCCTTGCGGCCGACTTGCCTCCGTTGATTAATGGAGTTGATCCGTTTGCCGACTTGGATGAGTTGCAAAGGGATGACATTACTCTCCTCCACAGAAGGAGATTTCCACCACCACCACCACCAGCAACAGTGGCAGCAGCTCCTCCTCCTCCTCACCGTCACCATCGTCAGGCCCCGACTCCTTCATCGTCATGTGTCCCACACAAAGGAATGCGGAACAAAGACATGGAAGGAGTTCAAGCTATTTTGGAACAGATAATTAAAAATGAAATGAGAAATATAGAGGAGAGCCAAAGGAAGCTTGAGGAATTGCAAACAATGCTTGCAACTCTTAACAAGAAGGATAAATAATACTAGAAAGTGTCTATATATACTCTTGCCCTTCAGTTGAGTCGTAGGTAGTTGTTGGAAAATAGCAATATCCTGTGCTCATACTTTCAATCAGGGGGATATCTTGAATGCGCTCGTCGTTCGTTAAATCAATCAGCAAGTTGAGAATCAAAGTCGAAAAGGCATCCACCATTTTGTGCAGTCTAGCTATCAGTCTCGGCCAGTCGCTCCGGCGCCTTCCAATTTTCACATGTGCGTAAAATCCTGTCAAACAATGCGCTAGAATCTAGAACATCATCCTATGGCAATCGCAGCAGTAACAAAACATGAGCCAAAAGACTTTGAATCTCCTTTCGAACATGGCCGCTGGACTGACTACTGGATATTGTCTTCTCAGAAATGAGTCGATAATAGATTGTTGCTTGACGCATATCGCCTTTGGATGTGAATATGAGCTTACGAAATGGATAATACATTTTCAGCTTGACAAGATAGGTGCAACGCGTGACGTCACGCGTCGCGGATGTAACGATTGTTTCCTTCAGTTCCGTAAAATATGCAAAGCAAAGCTTGGCAAACGAGTTGTATATTATACTGTAGCCGCATATCTTCAAAATATGGTGAACACACTTCCAATTATTATTATTCTCATCACACAACTGATTGAAGTAGGCCTACTCCAAGCCAAAAGAACTCGAGCGTTCATCCCCACTCGTAGTCTCACCACCAGCAAACAACGGGAACTAAAACTTGAATACCAAGATAGTCATCAACGTCAGTGTAACGAATTAGAGGAGCCAGTAGTCGTTCCTAGCGAACTTCCCAAGCCCAAACTCGACTATCGAAAACTGATATCTGAAATCCCCCGAATAATAGAAAACACCCTCCACCGTAAATCACCTCTTCCCTCTGTTACACAAGAGGTTCTTTCCAACACGTATAATCAGTATAAGGATACCATTAGAACCATCAATTCTGGTCACCACGAACAACGCTCCTTAGGCATTCAAATACAATCTGCTGTACAGGCCAATGACTTGGAGAAGCAGACTGAATTGCGCGAGAATGCAAGGCAGCTCAGGTCAAAGCTAGGGAAAGCCAAACAAGATCTAGACAATTTTGAACAACAACTCTTGTCTTACTTTCTTATGTTCCCCAATGATACCCGCCCTTCTACTCCGCGCAGTACGGGCCCTGTAGTACTCTCAACACACGGCCCCCCTCCCATTCAGGGCACGCGCTCCCGCGATCACTTGTCCATCTGCAAAGCATTTGACTTGCTTGACTTTGACTCTGGTTCGCTGGTTACCGGGAGTTCATGGTATTACCTTCTCAACGAAGCTGCATTGCTTGAAACCGCACTGACTCAATATGCATTGAGTGTGGCTGTAGATGATGGCTTTACACCAGTAATAACTCCAGACGTTGTCCGTGCAGATATTGCTGCTAGGTGTGGATTTGCGCCAAGAGAATCTAGAGGTGCTGCTTCCCAAATGTATCACATCGCTAATCAGGAACCACACTCTCCACACCCAGAACTAGTCCTAGCTGGAACAGCAGAAATCCCGCTCGCAGGAAAGTTTGCAAACAGGATACACCCTTCAAATAAACTCCCATACAAAGTTGTTGGTGTTGGACATGCGTTCCGTTCCGAAGCTGGTGCTTCTGCAGAGAGTCGTGGGCTGTATCGTGTTCATCAGTTCACAAAAGTAGAACTGTTTGCGGTTACAGCTCAGGATCAGAGTGAGGAAATGATGGAATCAATGAAGGACCTCCAGAGAAAGATTCTAGAAGGGCTTGGATTGTCATTCAGGTAGGTGATCTACACTTGCATCGCGTCTCTCTAAAACGAAACCACCGCTATATTAGAGTCATGAATATGCCAACCGAAGACCTCGGAGCATCTGCATATTGCAAGTACGATATGGAAGCTTGGATGCCTGGCCGCGAGACATGGGGCGAAGTCTCTTCTCTGTCCAACTGCACTGACTACCAAGCCCGTCGTTTACATATTCGCTATCGACCACTCACTCCCAAAGGCTCCACACCCTCTGAACCTGTTGGCTCGTTGCCATTTGCTCATACTCTCAACGGCACAGCTGCGGCCATTCCAAGGCTCATCGTAGCTTTACTGGAGAATGGTGCTATCTTTGGTGAGGATGGCGGAATTAGATATATTCGCTTGCCTAAAGCCTTGAAACCATTCTGGATTGGAAATAAGAGAGATGTAATCAAGTGGGAAGACGAGGTATAGACAATATCCGACATTTGGTACTGAGTCACTCCAGTATACTTCAACTTACATATATGTAGATCCCCTTTCGAGGTACATCTAGGCAAAGGGGTCAGCAAAGGGATTGTTAACTTTTGCAGGTGACCCTCGCTGAGTAGTATGTTGATTCGTTGAGCCGGAGCGTTCACTGTCCGTATTATCCGACATCACATAATTCCTCTTCGGCGCCGCAGGATGGGTCTCTCCATCTGAACTCTCGTAATCACTATAATCTGATAACGATCCCCTTCTCTCTTCGTCGACTCTTCCCTCTGGGGTCCTGATGCCTGAAGCTGAGGTAGGTCTTAAGGGAGGGGGTAAATGCTGTGCGGAAGGGTTGAAGTCGAGGTCTGCAAGGTCTGGATGTACAAATTCATGGTGATATGGGTTGTTGGAGCGACCATCACTGTTGCGAGTGTTGTACGTGGTATTGGCAAAGTCAAGATTTTGAGCAACTCGCATTCCTCCATTTTCATCCGCTTCTATTGGATCAAGCTCGTTGTTCGTTAAGTAAAACTGCTCAACATCGCCCGCGAGAGCGGTCCCGCTGTTAGTTGTGGTGAGTTGAATGTAAGTGTTCAACGCTTCTTGAAGGCGTTCGTTTGTTTCAATTAGAGTACCTATCAGTTCTTCGTCCTCGACGAGCTACAGAGCGTATGAGCCAACAATCACAACAGGTGGATTTAGAAACAGACTTGGGTATATTGCACAATGACTTTCTTTGCATCTTGAGCCCGTGCCAGCCATGACTGCACCTCTTCGTTTCCTTCTAGCGTATCCGTGTCGAGATTCGCGCGCTGGGTAGTATCTTTTGAACTATGGCAAAATTTAGAATGATGTCCTCCAACACACCTTTATCGCATTCATCAAATTACTGGATGCTTGGGATGCATCGACGATACTGCTCGTTACTTTTACCTTGTCCTGAAGGAGGTTTCAGTTTCGTACTCGGTCAGAACATAGTCTACATACCCTTTCGAAGTTGAAAGGTCTCCTTCGTCGCTCGCCGCTCCCTCCCTGTTCCTTTCTTATCTCTTTCCCCTTCTTCTCTCCCTCTTGCTCTTCCTTTTTCTTCTCATTTTCCCTCCACTGTTCAGGCCCTCCCTGTCCAAGATAATAATGAAGTTCGTGCTGGAAGCCCTTCTTGAATCGTGCATACAGTCCTGCAAATACGGACATAGACGCATCATCTTTGAACTGCTCTTGCCAAGCAAGGAGAATCGTCGTCAACCTCTTCTTCACCCGTTTATCAGCATGAATATTAACCCACAGTCCTTCGAGAGCGTCAAGGAACTGAGTATCAGTGAATGCACCTGTGAAGGACGAGGAAGTGAATTATGATTACAAAGATGAAGATTAGCGCGTACTTTTGATCTTCTGAGGTACGTTGTCGACTAAAAGGCGCATGATCTGCATCATGATACATAAAACCCAGTTCACAGCTTTGATAATCAGATAACTGACCACTATAGCTCGATACTGTTGATGTGGTCCACCATGTTTTATTTTTTTCCTCAGGGCCCTAGCAGCTTCGGTTGGCCTGGAAAGCCATTACAATCATAGTCACATAACATTATCAGTTCCATCTTTGTACGTCAGAAATCAGGATGAATGCAATCGTTCTCACCCAGAAGGTTGAAGGTTTATTGCATCAACCAGTTCGGGCATGCTGACCGGCAATTTTAAAGGCTTCACAACACTGGGTATACCCATAGCAGCAGACCTACCATTCGTATGATTCTTCTGCTACTTGGGATGCAGTCATAATTTCTATCCAGTTCGTTATAGAGGACTAACAACGTTGTCAAGAAAACATGATCATCAATGACGTTGCTTTATGGGACTGACTTGTGGTTTCTCTCGGGCGAATGCCTGCTTGAGATTGAAACCTGTTAATGACATCGTGATGGAATGAGCGAAGCATTGAAAAGAACATTCGTCCATTACATAATAGATCCTCTGAACCGTGATGGCTAAAAACACAGGATGTACAAAAATGACAGAGATGCCGATATGAACGCCTTGTAAGCTAGGCCTATAACCCATGAGTGGAGAAACAATACAGAAAATAAGTACAAATTGTAGAAAGCGAGTGTTCATGATCTCGTCACTCATTTTTCCTCATCTATTCATGAACCATCTTCTACCGTCGTTGAGCCACCGTCGGTGACCGTTCTACCAGAGGTAGAACCAGTCTGGATGGCTATTGGAGCGTTCGATTGGCCCCTTGCATGAGGCATAATCGAAGTCATGCCAGCTGACTGAACGCTCATGCCAACTGGACTTTCGAGATATAGTCGTATGAGAATGGTTTCCAGAGCAGCTACACTGGGACTGGGGTAATCAAAATTTCGGGCGTGTTCGCGGACAGATTGGAAGAGCGTGGCCATGTTTTCCCATCGGTCATTCACCAGGTTTGTCGATGCTGGAGCCGGAATAGATTGGAGCTGAGAGGCAGAAGGATAGGTTACTAGCGACGGTGGTGCAGGTGTAACATAGGTATAGGTTTGCTGAGGAGACACAGGATAAGTGCTCTGAGGCGGTAGGGGTGCCAGCATGGACACAGAGTTAGAAAATGAACTTGAAGCAGCTGGAGAAATCGGGATTATAGGCTGAGGAGATACAGATACATCTGCAGATGGTGTAACTGATTGTTCATTGTTCGTAGCTGAACCGGGCGGCGGCGAAGTCGCCCCCGAGGTAACGTCATTGTCGGGTGTCTGTGTCCGGGTGGATGTCAATATTGTTTTGTCTTTTTCGAGTTTCATGGTTGTAACATCTCTCCTGCCACGGCGTGTAAAAGGGAGATTGGCTAAGCCAATCTCATGGGAGTGTTGCGAGACGTCTGAGCCATGATCAGGAATACGTTGCGAGTCAAAGAGGCTGAGAAGAACCCACAGCATGCACGAACTTGTTCCGTATCGAAATAAGTCTTGTAGCTAATCGAGGCTGGACATCCTACTTCCAGCTAAATATATGTGAAGTTGCTCCCAGCTTGAGTACAAAATCAACCTGCCTTGCGACTGGGGACTTTCCTAATGCGCTCTGGATGTTTCTTGATATATTTCTTGCGCCCGCTGCGCGAGTGTCTCGCACATACGAGCTTGGTATGATCTTTGAAACGTGGGGGTACTGCCTTGCTGCCGTGGGTGTCTCCCTGCTGAAATGTTCAGATCTCAATATCCAAGAAGGGTGAGGAAGCTCGCACGCACTTTCACAAATTCGCACATCGTCCGGCCCTCTTCCGCCTGCCTCCAATCATTAAATTCCTGTAGACTAGCAAACACAAGGGTGTAGCCATCATCTGCGTCACCAGATCCATAGGGCTGCTTGGAGTGCTGCTGGGGCTTCGGTGAAGGCTGTTGCTGTTGCGGAGAAGGCTGTTGTGGAGGCGGCTGTTGGGCGTCTTTCTTGAGGCTGACAGAGAAAGTCGTGATTGGGTTCTGAATTTGCACCGTAAACTGAGATTGGCCTGGTATGGACTGGGATGAGATGTGCTGGTGTTGTGGCTGTTGGTGGTGGACAGAATGGAGGGTGTGTTGAATTGGCTGGTGAAGAGCATGGTCCCCAAGACGGAAATGCTGGAAACTCATGCGAACAGAATCCGCTTGCAACGTATTTTTGCCCCAGATGTTATATTTCCGGAGATAAAATGTGTCGCAGGAGACTTTTTGGGATGAGATTGGCACGATTTTCCTCCGGTTCTCACCATAAAGTCACGATTGTCACAGTCACACCTTTAACTCAGTTTTTTCATATTGTAATATCAGTCATGACCTCTTCTCTCAGAAACTCGCTCCATCGTAGAAATCACAAAGAGCGTTCGCAACTTGCACACCGCAGTAAACTAGGTATCCTCGAAAAACACAAGGACTATGTCCAGCGAGCCAGAGATTATCACTCCAAACAAGACAGGCTAAATCGCCTCAGGCAGAAGGCGGCCGAGCGCAACGAAGATGAATTTTACTTCTCTATGGTTAAGGAGAAGACCAATGTACGGCAAATATCTTAACAAGAAGAATGGGCGCACTTACTGTGTGGTAGCAAGGTGTACATATCAAAGATAGAGGGAACGTTGCTCTTCCGGTAGATATTGTCAAGGTTCTCAAGACCCAGGACGAAAATTATGTTCGGACGATGCGAATGACCAATTCCAAGGTTGGATGTTACTCTCTCCTCTGTTATTCTTGGCACTTACTCTCCTTCAGAAAATCGATAAGATAAAAAACCAGTTGACTACAATGGCTGACCTGATCAAAGGTCCTCTGACAGACACAGATGAACAGGACCTTGAACAGGATGAATTGAGTATTCTTCAAAAAGCAAACATACTCCCGAGTTCAAGACAAGCCTTTGGGAAACGGAAAGTCAAACATATTATTTTTGCCGACTCTGCGGAGGAAGGTACGTATCTTGCCTCTTTGTGTTCATTCAATCCTTGATTTGATTTGCTCTTCATATAGCGGCACAATTTGCCGAAGGATCTCGTCTCAGGCATTCTGTAGCAAATGATTCCTCCTCTGCAGCATCTGGAACATCTAGATTAGACCTTGGTTGGAAATCAGATGAGCTTAAACGGAATCACCGAAAGCCGTCGCGAGTTAGACAGAGACAGACCGATACTCCACAGGAGGTCATTAACAATGATGATCTAGGAGTGGATGATGATACAGAACTCGCAAATGATAAGGACAAGGCACCAGTGTCAACTAAACGGCGCCTATTGAAAGAGCTTTCCGCACGCTTACGGCGTGATACCCAGCTTCGTTATGCTCAGAGAGAACTTGAAATGCAGCGGTTACTTATGGGAAAAGGTACCAAAACAAAGATTGCCGGGGTGGAAAAGGCGAACGGAGAGTCCGAATCCGAGGAGGACGAAGATGAGATTGACGCACAGAAAGGGAGGCGGAGTAATCTGGTCAAGAAAGTAGACGAGGAGTTATACAAGCCTCGAGTATACAAGTGGAAAATGGAGCGTAAACGGTAGGATTGACCACTTCACGGTTTTCGCTTTAATTATTCTCTATTATATCGTCCATGTACAAAGATATCACTAAACGTAAACGTGTTGCAGGTGGATGTGTGGGGAGCACTGAGTTAGCAATGACCTCGATTAATCCTTACAGAAATAAGAGGGAAGGTCCCAAGGAGGCCCAAGCAAGGGCAGAGATGAAGAGAAAAATTATCTCATAAACACTGGTAGCTGAAGACACTCCGTTGTTCAAAGGCCTGCTGGTTGTCAGGGCAGTGGCCGAAGGTTGGGCTCCAGACGATACTGGAGAAGCGATGCTGTGAGACGCATTGTATTGCACGTTATTGACACGTGCAGCAACTTCAAACACGGAACCTCCACCAAATTCGTAGAACTATCAGAGTCAGTGTCAATTTGATAGAATCTGTGGTTGAATCTTACGTCGACAAGCATAAAATTAGGTGGTTTTGAGTATTGCGTCACACAACTATCCACCTGTGCTCCGAGTGATCCAGCACCGGTAGCTGCGTTCGTCTGGTTCAATTTCTCAACAAATGGAACGGGGTTGCCTAGAATAGTCTTGTCGAGGAAATGATTGATGAGGTACATTGTGCCAGAAGGGTCGACGTTTGGGCTGGTCCTGTTCATATCACAGTTGAACGTAGGATCAGTAACATCGAATGCAGTTTCCCAGACGTGAGTGAACTCTATCCAAATTCGACATAAATTTTAATATCCGGAAGAAAGTCAAGCAGCATACCGTCCAGGATGTAAGGCACTGAGCCATCTGCCCCGTTGTCCATAAAGGTAACTAGACGTTGGTTGGAATCAATCATCGCACCAAGAGTTGGCCAGGAAGCAGCTGGAAGAGGTATAGACGGTGGTTTAAATGAACGGACATCCAAACCCACTGCCTTGAATATCTCGTCATACAGACCGACGGGCAAATTGTCAATATTGACAATCAACAATGCTAAGACTGCATTTTCAATCAGGTCTTTATTACAGTTCACTTCATTGGACAAAATAGCAACCTTCATTGGGGTTTGCATCGAGCCAGTCTCCGACTATGTAAATAGGTTTCAGTATTTGTGAGTGCTTGGTAGACTGTAAGTGACTTACCTTTAGCCAGATAATCGTGAAGCGTCCCACCATCGAAGAGTCTCTATCGTTGGGATGGGTACTGCGACTATCCACTTGAAAATCGCTATTGTACTTACACAGTCTGTGTGACAGAGCTCAATGGTTCCTGTGTTATTATGTGCTTGCATCTGTAACATCCGGATACCATCATTCAGTTGAGTCATGACTGAAACAATTAGATTCCTATGCTGACACACGCAAAAGAAAGACAAACCATCTTGATCTTGGTTGGCAGCAACTAAGGAGAGAAGAGAGAGAGAGACAGAAAGACATTGTATTAGCACTCAGGGAATTTCCAACTTGAATAATTTCTGGCTTACGCTCATTCTGGGAATTACCAATGGCATAGGAATCGTGAGCACCAACAAAGGATACCGAACCAAAGCTTCTCTCGCAGAGTTCAGCATGACCGTTGCATGTTGTGGCGCGACGATGGACTTCTGAGTTTGAATGTCTTGATACTCCGAACACAGGGAACACTGGGGAGATGAGAATGAGAAATGAGTATTGCAATAATCGTTTCGTCAGTGAGAGTCGCATGGCCAGCGCGAATCTAGGATGTAGCAAAGATGGGAAACAGAGGGGGTGAAGGAGATGGAATGGGAAAAAGAACCAGAAATAAAGAGGGTGAGTATAGTGTAAAGAAAGATGATTATTTATTGGTCAACCGAGATACGGTGGCATTCCCGTTGTCCGAGTGACTAGCTTACCAAGCAATTTCCGACTCCCTATGCTGTGCTATAAATTTTGAGTGGCCAGAAACCAACCAGTATGCGACACTACTCAAGTAGAATGTCTCCTTATGCTCAAGACTTGACTTTATTCTCCCACTTCATTCATCAAGTACCAGAGGTAAGCTTAAAACTTTCTCGAACTCTGCCAAGAGGGGGCCCTGTATAGTGTAAGAAATAATCCTCAGTTACTCGAAGCAGCGTGAGAACTGGGGTATCGTTCTACTAGTAGATGGGTAGCGAACAACATCTGTAGAGAGTTTGGAATTATGTCCAAGTATTCCATATTCCACATGTAATAAGACTGAAACCATCGTGACAAAAGTGATACGTGCAAAGATCTATAGGTGATGATGATGTCATCATGAGTTTGCTACATGAGTTTGCTACTTCATGAGTTTGCTACTTCATGAGTTTGCTACTCTAACACTAACACTCCCTCTCAAACCACAGCGAGGCTGAGTTCATGAGAAAATGCTTGACTTTTGGTAAGGAGAGAGCCTTGGTGAAGATGTCAGCAACTATGACTTTAGGAAGACAAATAGACAAAGTGAATTTTGCCTTCCTCAATGATCTAATGAATTAATTGTCTGAGAAAAGTGTTGTAAAGGGGAGGATTGTAAAGGGATCATTTCTTCCATGTCCATTGTCTTATCTGTCAT
>Ga0157368_1000104_pt1 | contig 37401 bp, 51 predicted proteins | sample AttbisABBM3_FD_113146 | JGI IMG/M metagenome (GOLD analysis project Ga0157368, IMG submission 113146) | Fungus gardens microbial communities from leaf cutter ant in Botucatu, State of São Paulo, Brazil - Atta bisphaerica ABBM3 | ecosystem: Host-associated > Fungi > Mycelium > Unclassified ... | reverse complement strand
TGAAGACAAAATTAAGCATGAAGTTCCTCGTAAGCATTCTTCCCCGTGCAATAGGTCAATCTTTTAACGATGAGCAGAATTCAGCCTCAAAACTGCTGAGGCAGTGACACTTGCTCAAATGTTGGTTAACCGTCAAAAGTCCAAGACGGATCTGATCAACGATGGATTTACTCGCTATTCGCTCAATTCGAAGGAAGGTCTTCCTTCTTGGTTTTTAGACGATGAATCGAAGCACTACAAAGCCAATATACCCGTCACGAAGGAAGCTATCACAGCTCTACGGAACAAGTTGCGTTCCTTAGACGCTCGACCCATTAAGAAGATTGCAGAAGCCAAAGCCCGCAAAAAGCTTAGAGCAGCTCAGCGACTTGAGAAAGCAATGAAGAAGGCTGAAGGTGTAAACGAAACTACTGATATGACAGAACGAGAGAAGGCTAAACAGATTGAGAAGTTGATGCAAAAAGGCCTTTCTGGTGGCAAGAAACCAAAGAAAGAAATCAAGCTGGTTGTCGCCAAAGGTGTCCACAAGGGTATCAAGGGCCGGCCAAAAGGCGTCAAGGGACGGTATACAATGGTTGATTCCCGGATGAAGAAGGAAGTGCGTGTGATGTATCACCTATCTTTGGGCAAGTTCTGACTCAATCCATCTATAGGTTCGCGCCAAGAGACGAAGAGAAAAGCATCAAAAGAAGCGTAGACACGCTTAATCCCATTAGATTATGATACTGATTGCTACTGTATGCTAATCCGTTGATTGGCTGAACCAAACCTTGCGGGTAGGCAGTTTGTGATGCTTGACAATGAAACTTGTCATGATTGAATATGTCCCGATACCAATTTATCCTGAACGACATTCTCACATCTGTCCCAAAATATTTTCCACGCTGCGTCCGAGGAAAGATCGGAGCAATGCACCTGTGGCGATTCAGATCTGAATGCTACAAACTCCAAAATATAACTCACCTCATAGGATATATAAGGCTCTGAACTCTGATGATCAAGCCGGCGTTCTCTAGTGGTGCTTACTAGGTGACCTTGAGGCTCGATGGGAGAAACGGTTGATTGGAAAAAGGTGTCTTCCTTTAGAACGTATTGTCTTGTTTCATGCTCAAGTACCAAGGGTGTTTCAGGTGTCCGAGATCTGAAATATATTATTCATGTAAAGGTATTTCCAATGACCGATCTACTTACGGAGCGTTGTTCATCGCTAGCTTTGCAAGCTCATTTGGCCATGACGATTCTGGGAAATCGCGGTTACAAGTAAGTTTCATCCGTAGATCTCTTGTCCTGTTTCCTAATCAATAGTGAACGGGAAAAAGAGAAGTAGTACAAACTCATCCGGCATAAGGATGTCCAACCTTACCACTGCTCCACCCCGGAGGGTAGGTGCAGGAGTGATAGTGGTACCACTATCTGCCAGGTCACCTCCAACTCGAATATCTTTTTGAGAGGTATATTCAAAAACTAAAATGTGTGTTTGAGGTGTTGTCTCGTACACAAGACGACGCCTCCACGGTTGATCAGATGCTTGCCAGAAGAGAATCGGGGGGCTGAGCGATTAGTTCACAACTGACGTACGGGATTGCCCGACTTACCTATGCATGAACTCTGTGCTCGGATTTTCTTCCCGTACCCAATCCATAACTTCGTTGAACATCTTGTGACCTTCGAATGGAGGAGACAGTGAGAAAGCTGAGGCACCCCGAGAGCGAGAACCGAGAACGATGTAACCAGGCCTATCGAGACGATGAACAAAGGCGCCAGGGAAAAGAGAACGACAGTATATACGTTGCAGTTACAGAAGGAGGCCGATCCCCATACTCTCCCATCTGAGCGAGGAGTTGTTTGCGAGCATCGATATAATCACTACAAATCAAGTGAAGAGCTCAACTACCAATAATTTGAACATGACACCCTCAAGATACTTACCCGGTCGATGCAATGAAGTGATGTGAAATATTGCCATTGATATGAGTGACTACCCTCTCTTGTCCGAACCATCTTCCGACACGCCGAAGGCGGAAACCACTTGTCTTTACCAACGCAGAGGCATGACCACAAAAAAATGGATAGAGAGCATAGACAGGAAGAATATTTGTAAATGTAGTCGTATGCTTTTGTTCAGTTTCCAGGATGCTGGCGGCGAGCGGTACTTTTACATTCTGCAGATTTCGTCAGGCGTAAACTCAGTGAAACAGTCAATACTGACTTCGATTGCATGTTGGATGATAAGCTTTTTCGCCAAAGAGACAGAGATTTGAGAACTTTTACGATACCATATTCGAACCTGGGGCGAAGTTTAGGTCAAATCAATGAATTATTCGTAGACTCACTTTCCCTTCTGATAGATTTTCTAAGAAACAACCAGAAGAACGGGAAAGTGTTTGCAAAGACGTGGATAGGTCAACCGGAAGCGGGGGGACGAAGTCTTGCCGCGCGATGTCCTGATAAATATGTTCAGAGGACAATCAGTACAGATTACCAATAAATGTTGTACCTCTTTGAGAGCTTCTACATGTTGTTCTAGTTGTTCAACAGAAGCCGTGGTGCCAATGATTGTCAAAGACAAAGGTTTATGGGAGAATTGCAGGCGAACATTGTGGGTCCTAGAAAGTGACAATATTTCACTGCCATCTACACAGGAAACGTATAAGTTTATGGCTCAACGTTCAAAGATTCACTGTCAAACCTTTTCCAAGAAGCAGGAAGGCTTGATGAGGGTCCAATGGAAGAGCTGGGAATACCTTGAAGAAACAGCCATACAGCGAATCTCGCCAACAACTTACCAGAAGTTGATATTTCCTTCCTGGATCTTGCCAGCTTCTGACTCTGAGCAAGCGAAGGCCAGGCCCATTTCTTCTCAATGATTGTCAATGCGGCTTCGCGTTTACGTATCTGTTTTGAAACACGTATGCCATAGAGATTCAGAAACTTTCGGAGCTGGACAGCAGTGAAAGATCGATGCAGCTTTGCTATTAACGCCTCGTATTCTGCCTCGTATTCGGTAGAACCGACTGGGCTATGGGACTGAGGACGGAGACTCTCCAGGTCCTCGAGAGTCACTTCCGAATTCTGAGCCACATAACGAAGATACTCTGCTACCTTTGGCCTAGGGGGAGGATGAACGGTATCTGGTAAGTGGGTTGATTGTTCAGGATGGGGTGAATCAGCAAAGAGAGATGCATGTCTCCTAGAAACCAAGCCAGAGGTGGAAACACGACAGGCGAATATGCGCTCAAGACGAGTACACCGTAACACCATGTAAAGTCCTCCCGAAAAACACACTTTTCGGAATTCGCTCGAAATGGAAATCAATGATTATGTAAAATACGTTTCACTGCTACAAAAATACTCAATTAAATTTCGACGATCGCTCTGGAAGCAACAACCGGTTTCATGCTTGAATAACTAGCTATGCTAAGAACACTGCATTCATGGACAATGCCAGAGGTTACATTTGCTGCTCAATTGCCGCAGCTTCACAATTGCACAAGAGGTTCAGATAACCATATCGAGGGTACAGCGAAACAACTATATATATAGTGACCAGCCAATCACATTACTGTCAGAAAAAATCCTGCTGGTCTCCGTCATGCCCGCTACTCTTCTTTTACAGGATCCAGAAAATATTGATTTCTCAGATATTGAGAATAAGTATGCACAATATCTCTCTATTCACCTTACAGTCTGAAACTTTTCCAGGTACCAAGTAAAGCAAGATGAAGGTTTTGACAATATCCTAGTGGTAGACGGCGTTCCCATCATCGGCAAAGACAAACTCGACAAACTTCTGACCAAGATCTGCAAAGAATTTTCAAAGAAAGGAGTTACTATCAAATCAAATGACATTCATATCCCATGGGACGAATTGGCTGGCAAAAGCAAAGGGTATATCACACAAAATCTAGTTCCTTGGAGTGCACATCTCACCTGCACGCTAACAGCTTTCTCTTTATGGAATTCCGCAGTATCGATGAAGCCAATCTCGCCCTAGCAGCCCTTCATAATCATCCATTTGATGCCAAACACACTTTCAAACTTAATCGGTTCTCTGACATCGAAAAATACGCAAACCTAGATGAAACATATATAGAACCAGAAGCTGAAGAATTCGTACCCAAGGTGTGATTATATCCCAAAAGAATATCGTGCCAAGGTAACGATGGGTCTAGGAACATCTGCGAGCGTGGCTGGCCGATCCTCAAGGCCGAGACCAGTATGTGACATATCGCGGTGAAGAGGTCCTGATTCACTGGCATGGGAAGCCCTCACAATATGAGATTGCATACAAACCAGTACGTATCCCCCCCTGACTGCCAGCTCTGGCGTGCGAGAATTGATTTTTTCCCTCAGAATTGGACCAACTTCCTCTATGTAGCATGGTCACCATTGGGAACATATAGTGCGACTTTGCATCGTCAGGGTGTTCGCATTTGGGGTGGCTCATCTTGGGGTCAACAGCAACGATTTGCCCATCCCTTCGTCAAACTCATCGACTTCTCCCCATGCGAGAGTTACCTTGTCACATGGTCTAACGAGCCCATTGTTGTTCCTGATAATGCAACACAAGGTCCTCAATATTTCTCACCAGATGACGAAGGCAACAATATTGCCATCTGGGATATCAAATCGGGACATCTTCTTCGCACATTCTCCACAACTAATGAAGGTGAAACTCCCGGGCAGAAGAAGCAAATGCAGTGGCCAATCCTGAAATGGAGTCCCGACGACAAGTTCATCGCACGCACGACCCTCGGTCAAATGATCAGTGTCTACGAGCTTCCCGCAATGGGTCTGCATGGGAAAAAAAGTCTGAAGATAGAGAGCGTCGTTGATTTTGAATGGTGTCCCCTTGGAGAAAGAGACAAGGAGGTAACAGAGAGGGATACCAAAGAAGGAACCAAAACAACGAAGAAAGCCCGGGAAAACATGCTTGTGTACTGGACGCCCGAGGTAGCAAATCAACCGGCGCGTGTCACTTTACTTGGCTTTCCCAGTCGGACTATCTTGCGCCAGAAGAATTTATTCAATGTTACAGAGGCAAATTTCCGTCCTGTCTTAGCATTGCTGCTGCTCACCAACTGTTCAGTGTAAAATATACTGGCAGAATCAGGGTGATTTCCTCTGTGTTAAAGTCGATCGGCATACAAAAACAAAGAAATCTATCTTCTGCAACCTAGAGATCTTCCGGATGCGCGAAAAGGACTTCCCGGTTGAAGTTGTTGAACTCAAAGGCTTGTCTCTGTTATGGTTTAAAGCAATGTCATGCTTACGATCAATTCTCAGACACTGTGATTGATTTCTCATGGGAGCCCAAGGGAGATCGATTTGCGATTGTTTCCAGTAGTGATCCTAATCTAGGAAACCCCGGTCCAGGTACCACTATCAAGACGGACGTCAGTTTCTATCAGCTTGATCATTCGAAAAATGACTTTAGACTTCTCCGTGAGTTATTACGTGTTTACCTTGGAAATCTACCTAAACAAACGACAGGTAGTCTGTCCAGTCGTACAAGCAATGCCATTCGGTGGTCTCCACGGGGACGTCATGTGGTATTGGCGACTGTTGGGTCTTCCACTAAATCAGAACTAGAGTTTTGGGATCTGGATTTCAATTCAGATGATGTGAATCGCAAAGATACCCAAACGTCCAAAGAGGATTGGGCAAGTGGCATCCAGCTCCTTGGTACAGCAGATCACTATGGCGTCACTGACGTTGAGTGGGACCCAAGTGGACGATACTTAGCGACCAGTGCGAGTGCATGGACTCATACGGTATGGACTTTCACACGTAATTCAAATGCGTGTTAAACCAACAGTTTGGCAGCTGGAGAATGGTTACGCCATCTGGGATTTCCGAGGACAAGAACTCATGAAACAGATCCTAGATCGCTTCAAACAATTTATCTGGCGGCCGAGACCCCCAACCTTGCTGGCAAAAGAACAGCAAAAGAAAATTCGTAGAAATCTACGTGAATTTAGCCGAATTTTTGACGAAGAGGACGCTGCAGAAGAGAGTAATATTAGTGCAGAGCTTATCGCTTTGCGCAAGCGGCTCGTAGATGAGTGGAATGTCTGGCTTATGTCGCGCCGGCGAGATTTAGCCGATGAACGTGGACACAAAAACGATAGACGTAGTCCGTCGAATGAAGATAAAGAAGAAATCGAAGTATGGGTGGACGAAGTGATTGAACAAATTGAGGAAGATATGTGATTAGTGGATGCTCGGTTCCGCTCGTTTGCTAGGCATTTCCCGTCTTGTACCATGGTTTTCGCATTGATGAGAAAATAAATGCTATACACGTGGTTTCTAGACAGAACCGGGGGCGAAACAGAAGTTAAATAGGCTGTTATCGTCCACATTCCTGGGACAGCATTTTGGTCCGATAACCGTGGTTGCACTCACACTAGCTTTTGATGGCTTACACGAATACGATTCTCCGAGAAAATAGACATTTAAGGCTGAAACAAACAAGCTGAGAATTCTACGATGGAACTGTATGTACAAACGTGGAAATTTATTGGAGGGTGCGCACGCCGTGGTGTGAATTGCACAAAAAAGCGTGAGAAGATATCTACCGGTTCCATGTTGCGGAGCCGGAGCCGCGTATTCCGGTATCTGATAAGACAACACTTGACTAGACGTGATAAAAGACTCCATTTCCCGCCCCGGACTTTCTCTCTGCCTTCCCAATGTCTATTGCCTCTTCCACATCGTCAAGCTCTCTACTTTGGGCGACAGGTGTGTTTCCCTCCTTCACTTAGCTTTGTATTCTAACTTGCGCAAAGCCTCGAAGGAATGGGTCATCCAGCCCAAACCCAAGCCAGGTCGTAAGCCCAAGAAAGACCTCGCACCCTCTGTTAAGAATGAAGACGATGTGAGACTTGTTCCATCGCGATCATCCTTCCGCCACTAACATTATATAGTCCGATGCCAAGGGCCGTCGAGTTCAGAATAGGTTGGTGACTAGTTTTGAACACGATTCCTCCTTCTGAACACCGTGGTTCTAGAGCTGCACAACGTGCATTTCGTGAAAGAAAGCAGTCTCAGCTTGTCGAACTGCAAGCACGCATCCAACAATACGAACAGGGGGAGATCGAACGCAATGTTGCGTTGCAAAACATTGCCAAACGCCTGAAGGAAGAGAATGAGGCTCTGCGACGAGAGAATGTACTGTTCAAAGACAGGATCTCCAAACTTGAACAAGAGAAAATGGTCCAACAGGATACCAAACGCTGGAGAGAGACCTCTCCTGCGAGTGTCGGCTCCCGAGCTCCTGCCCGTAAAAAACCTCGTCCCAGTCCTGAGTCGCTCAACAAGCCTATATCAGCTCCTTATATGCCCTCGCCTCCTTCCATGATCAATTCCCCCAATTCCTCTGGGTCTTCTGATTCTAGATTTTCGCCCACTTTTGAAGTGCAAGCTTCTGAGATGACACGTCCAATTGTAACCGAAATCAATCTGAGTCATCCCTCTAAATCAATTCCTTCGGAACCAACTTCTTCCTTTCCAACATTTGATTGTGGTTTCTGCAGTGACGACACGCCTTGTGTTTGTCGCGAACTCGCTGCCCAACAAGCTGCCGATCGTTCAACGTTCACCACGACTTTCAAATCTGAGGATTTCTCTTCGATGGTCATACCGAGTGTTGTCCAACTCGAGCCAGCTGCCCAACCTCTCCGACCCTCTCGATCTATCCTTGATAATTTGCCCTCATATAAACCTCCTGTTCCGCTACGTCGTCGTGCAACACCCAGTGCTGTCAACTCCATTTTCCCTGTCCAGGTATTAACAGAAACTCGGCTATCCAATCCACCTTCCGGTCCAATTTGCTCAGGGGATCCATCTAACTGCCTTGCATGTGCAGATGATGCATTTGGGAAGGCATTCTGCTCTGCGGTCGAGAAGATCGTTGCAACTCGCCCTCCCTGCATTGAGTTTATGAGAGGCAGTCCACCAGGATCTTGTAGATGCCACTCGGGGCAAAGCGGTTGTGAGCACTGTTCGCTCGTGCCGTCCATCTCTTCATATAGCTCTTCTGATATTTCGGATACCATGCCCACCAATGATGCTTGGCATCAAATCAAAGACCATCCGAACTCCTCGTTTGCTGACCTCTCCCTACTTGCCAGCGTCGTTGCAAGTCGCGCCAAGTGTATAGGACCACGAGTTGTATTATCTCCTCGTCCTGAGTGCATTTCCACTCCATCACCTGTGGTCCCTGCTCCCCCCGTAGACAGTGAAACGATAATATTGACCGATCCTCACGCTCAGTACCGAGAGAAGGAAAAGGCCCAGTTACAAGAAAACGTTTCTCCTCGGTTGGTACATCAAGATGTCCTAGTTCGTTGTGCGCAGCATCGTATTTGCGATGTCCCTACTTCTGCAGTTCGCGACGCTCTTCGAATACTTGATGTTAAGTTCTCCTAGGTTTTACTATCTACATCTTGACAGCTGGTGCATTAACTGCCCATTGTAATAATATACCATCACATCCATGATTGCAAGTATTACCAACTCTGTACTTATTATCACTCTACCACGTTCTCCGATTAACATGTATTGACTTCTTCGCTACTTTTCTGACCGCATTCGACAAATGCTCAGGGGATAAACCTGCAACATGTTTAAGCTTCCTGATCATCTCTGCGATATCCTGTCTAAATAGACGTCGATTACGGTTTTTGACAAAGATAGTCGGCCTTGCGGTATCGAGAGAACGAAAATTTTTGATAAGCACACCTAATGGCAATCCTGCATGTCCTGAAGGCAGGGGTTCCACATATGGCCACAATGTCAGAAGGAGCGTCCTCGCTGTGGAGAGCTGCCGAGTGAGAACAAAAGCATGACAGAGGGCACATATTGCTCGGACATCAGGTTGGATCCCGTCAGCAATCATGGACTGGAAAAGTTCAGCAGCTGCCTTGGTCTGACCCTGACTTGCATACCCTTGAAGAAGGATAGTGTACAAGACGACGTTTGGTTTGATGCTAGTAGAATGCATAATTTCCAGTGCCTTTTCCATTTCACCCCGGAACACAAAAGTCTCCATCAGTGTCGCGACATGATAGACCAGTGGCATCAGCCCCCGAGCCAGCATATCGTTATATACGTCAACCATGGCAGATACATCGCGCCTAATAACTCCCTCGTATCGCATACGAAGTCCTAACAGAGTTGCATCGCTGAATATGCCTCGCGATCTCAGCGACTGCAAAAGCGAGGTTGATAGGTTAGGTCGTCCAGGCCAAATAAACCTCAATCCGGCAACTGGATCTATAACTGGGTCTATTAGCGAATACTCATTTGATGGAGGTGACTTGGGATCCATTGATTCTTGCGACAAAGAACTCGGAAGAGCCTTATCGTCTCGGAGAAGTCGAGCCTTTTCATTCCGGACAAGTTGAATCATCATAGCGTGTAGGTGATGGAGAGAGGGACGTAATACTGGGGAAATTTGCCGCAACAGTCGATAGCCCACAGAAGGGGTTACTTTCTCAAAGCGAATGAGATGGTCTATGAGGATTTTAATGGTCCGCGAATTGGGCCTAATATTAGTCGCCTTCATGAGCTCAAGTACTGCCCGAGCAGCACCCAAACCCAGATCGGTCACCAGGCCTCGCATCAGAACATTGAAGGGTCCAGAGGTACATTTGACATGCAAGGCAGCAAATGGCCATCGCACGCCGTACTTGAGTTGACATTTCTGGAGCTGATCACGGTGGTCGGTGGGCTGGCACCGGGACAGAAGCAGAGATGCGATAGAAAGCGCGAATTCATGACGACCAAGAACCATCTGTAAGTGCAGAAACGCTGTTAAAACAGTAGGTGATCCCTCAAAACCTTTTTCACCCATGAAAGAAAATATCTCTTCAGCTATGGTGAACTTGGATTGAATGATACAAAAACGAACGCCGATGAGAAAAGTATAATAATCTGGTGAGATGGTTATAGGATGTTCTAGGTCTGGTAAAGGACTAGTGAGGCCCTCATCATTACCCGAGGCGGTGAAATTTTGGAGGGGCCCAATGGCACTGTTTTCGAAGAATGATAAGAAGTATCGAAAATTCGACTCGTCTTTCAAAAAAAGTTGCGTTTGTAGGAGTCGATTCATGACAATGGTTCTTCTTAGTGGAGACAAGGAGGACATTGCAGATATTGCAAAGTCTCGTACTTGTATGTCGTAGCCTAGGTGTCGATAGTTGTTTGCGATCACAGCATGGGTATGATGATTTATGGGGAAACCAGCTCGCTCCATCAACTTTAGGCACTGGCGCGCACCGTCGAGATCGCGGTTCCGCAGATGGGATGTCAGAACTGCATGCCAAGTTCTTCGAGAGGGTACCACACCGGCTTTTTTGTAGTCCCTTAGCACCGACTTTAGTGTCGCTGCTACGAAATTTTCCAGTTCGTAGTTGGCTCTCAGTCGCCAATCGAGAAGCCGACAGGTCGTCATACCGAGGTAGTCCTCGGCCAGGCGGCAGACCTCCAATACGAGCGGGTATTGTCTGTGCCGCGACAAAGTCCAGCAAATACCCTCGTATGTGGAAGCGTTCAAACGAAGCCCATATGTAACCGACAAGCTCAACAAGCGGATGCAGGAGACAGGATGATCTGAAGCAGCGAGTAGATTGGCAACATGACGAAAGGTGCGACAATGTCTCAGGATTTCGTGGACAGGAGAGAATAAGGATGATCTAGAGTTGAGATTTCGAAGGGCCATTTCGGCAGTTTGACCATGCTGCTTGAGGAAAGTAATGAAGGCATTGGCGAGGTGTTTGGGGGAGCGGGAGCGTATACGGCAGGAATCGGGCGACGAATTTTTGTTGATGGGATTCCTTTTCACGCGAGCGTCTTTCCTCGACTCGTGTCGAACAGGATTGTATCGAGAACTTGTGGCTGCTCGTAGTTGTCGAAATCTGAACATCGTGCAAGCGCTCCTTGAACTCGAACCACCATGTGGTCCTGTTTTTCCCACAGTTCTGTGAGGAGGAAAGGAGGGCAAGTAATCGTACAGAGCCCGAGTTCTGACATTCTCCAAGAAACCAACTTTGCCTCGTCGCACCACCGACCGACAAGACTAGCTTTACGGCCAGTTTAGTGTCACAAAAATGGCCTGCGTACCTGCTAGCACCCCACCCGCTGCCCAGCTTGCTGCAGCCCCCAACCGTCCACTGCCGCCAGCAATGTATGACTACGTGTGACAAATCCGCCTCATGGAACCGCAATGCACCGACCTATCTAACGTGCCAGGCTTGGGTCAGTCGTAGGACTGAGAAGAGTAGGATATAGATATATTGCGAAGGAAATCTGCGCCTGTACCGAGCTGACTAACTGAATGGGGGACCTTGCCTGCTGGCTCACTATCATCATGATAACTTTCTGCTACTTGTGACACATGCCATGCAAATCATACCCTTCTACTGTACATCTTTGTACATAACCTCTACTCTGTCGCCTCCTTGACCAAATGGCCAGAAACTGTGTCTTAGCATTCGCTTGCTTGTTGCGATCCACGTGATTGTTGATTGTCAGGATGAATTTTTTCAATGTCAATCTTTCACTTTTGAAAAAATGGTGAGATTCTTGGCATGCCAATCTCATTTAGGCTCAATGTATTCAGCCCAAAGAACGCAAGCTGCGCACATCCACTCATGAACCATCTGTCAAGTTATCCAAGCGGACCTTTGCAGTGCAAGATAACGCTGTGGAGCATGTAGACATTGGCAGCAGCGCTGAAGCTTCTGTATGTATGTATTAACAGTACTTTACCTCTATGAGGCTCACAATTCACAGGGAAATGACATTTTAGCCGCTCTAAATGCAGACCCAACCCCATCTGAAACACTGACCAAGAAAGAAAAGCAGACTTTGAAGCGGGAAGCCTTTCTTCACAGTTAGTCTCCATTGCTCGTTAGCACCTGATTCTAATGGCCTGCTCGTGGAGTGACTTAGAACTCGAAGGTCTTGGAATGCGGTCTTCCAAGTCTCATGTTCGGCGAGAAAAACGCAAGGCAAAAGAACAATTACATGGTGGTAGTTTGAACGACATCCAGGCGATTCTTGCTACCATTGCCGCTTCAACCCAATCTGACGAAAAGGCAATGAAAGAGGAGAGTCCTGACTCCACAGAGACAGGTCAACACGGAGGGGGAGGCCATTCAAAGGCGCAGCAAAGGTCAGGGAGAATTGGAGAGGGCAAGACAGAACCGCTTTCTAAAAATCAGCGTAAGCGCATCTTGTCTGTATCATCGATTCCCGTGTCTCTACACCATGTTTTAACTGAGTTTTCTCACAGGAAGATGGAACAGCTCCGACAACCACTCATACGGTCTAATCCGGAATTTGCGAAAAATCCATTTGCAACTATACGGATTCATGCCGAGAACACGCTAGTCAAACACAAATCCTTGACCTAAATAAGTCTTCGGTAAAACTTCATCAAGACGTGTGTACATACGGTAAGGTAATCAATCAATACAGGTGTCGGGTATATACAGATGTGGAAAAAAAGTTGGCAGGGATTGAAGGCGGTCGCGAACTGAAACAACGAATAGTTGCAGTCAGATAGAGGATATCAGTATATGTTCACTCGTCCCCTATGCTCATACCAGCACTCCACACAGTACTCCCACTGCCTCCTGTGCTCCTTTTACTTCTCCGACCTTGCCGTGGGACAATTTCTGTAAAACCGCTGCTACCACCTTTGGCTAACTCGACACTCAGTTTCCGTTCGTGGGCATCCAAGGCCGCTAATGAATTTTCAGCCTCCACGTGTTCCAGAGCTTCTTGCGTCAGACTTGCGGAGGTAGATACTTCAAGTGTTCCATCACTATTCATATGGTTTGATGCGCTATCAGAGTTTGTATCAGTGCTCCTGCCTTGGCCAAAGCCGAAGAAGGAGAATCGACGGTTAGTAGTTGTAGTTGGTGGTGTATCCGATTGAGACCGTTCTATGGGTGCAGATGAAGGAATTGCGGTTGGCATGGACGACTGGGACATAGGCTGAATACCCATGAGCTTCATGGTAGCATTCAGACGCTCGCGTTCCTGGCGGTCTTCGTCATCCTCCTCATTACCTAGCTTACGAGCATTTGTCAGAGTTGTAGACCCCGGTTTCAATGTCAAGGGTCGAAGTTCCTGTTTTTTATCACTGGAACTACTGAAAGGCGAGATACTTCTCCAATCAAATGAACGAGATCGATGATTCGCCTTTGGGTTGAGGACTGGAGGCCGGGTTGATATAACCAGGTTTGGTGACTTTGCACCAAACTCAATCAGAGATGAGGATTGAGTCGGTGCAGACTGTCCGGTGAAGGGAGGTTGAGATTGAACTTTGGAAGCAGTCACGGATGGTTTGGGGCCCGAATCTGAAAAGGCAGGTGCCGACGGTCTTTGAGAAACCTTCTCGTAGTCGGCAGCCAACACATGTTCATATCCTTCTTGTGCAATGATACGATCAATAATTTTGGAGGCATAAAGTGATAATGCTTTGTTAGCGTCCTTGAGGGACTTGATTTCGGAACGCATGGTCTCCATTTCAGCAGAAATAGGAGGACCAGAATGGCTACTATCTGCGGAGCCAGAGGCTTTTTTGCTTCGTTTGGACCTACCATTATAGCTGACTTGTTCTTCAAGATTGGTTGGAGCCTCAAGCACGTCCTTGTTCTCCGCCCGGCCAAGCTCGGCAGCAAGGTCAAGACCAGGACCAGTGATTGGGAGATCTGCAAGAGACTCGCCCCTTGTTTCGTGTATAGAGTTAGTTCGCTTGCGGTTTTGACGACTTGAATGCCGAGAGAAGCGAGATTTCTCGTGATCACCCTCGAAGCTGATGCTGTCATCAGAAGAGCCCCCGATACCCCCACCTTCTTCATCGACACGATCAAGAGTACCGCGGTTAGTACTGCCCAAGCCCCCGACGTCAGTATGTTGCTCAACATGACCAACATTCTCTTCAGCGTCGCTTTCACTAGTCGCATTGCTGGTTCCAACCTGTCGCATAAGGTCAAACTGGCCATTCAAGGTTTTCTCCCGTAAGAGAATCATGTAGCTCTCGTTCTCCTCCTGAAGTTCGTTGTTTACCCTCTCAAGGTCCATGAGCTGGGTTTGGATGAGCACAAGAGTACTCTGAAGGGAGGAGTGAGATGTAACGAGCGTCGAAAGCTCGAGTTTGAGCGCTGTCATTTCAGCTGGCTCATTCTCAGGATCATTCGGGTCTTGCTGGGGAACTGAGGGTTTGTGTATAGATGGTGCCTCTTGTAGTTGGGACTCTTCGTTATACTGCTGCTCTCGAATTTCCCTTGCAGCTTCTTCTGCCCGTTTCAGAGCTTCGGATAAAGATTGAATTCGGGATCTGAGGTGTTGCTCATTATCATAAAAGGCCTGTCTTTCTGCCTCAAAAGTCATAGTCTACGTGCCCAGTTGAGAGGGAAATGCGGAAGGAGAAACCCACAACACAGACCTGTTCGTTATATCTCCTTTGGGTATCTCGCTTTTCCTTCTCCATTTCGCGAATTTGTGAGCGCAGCTTATCTGCAATGTCAATTCGTTGGGCCATTTCCGCCTCTGACCGGGCCTGTTCATTGTACAGCTCATTCAGTCGTGTTTCAGTGGTGTGGATGGTCGATGTCAAACTCTCAACGTCGCCAGTCAGGGAGGCAATGGTTTGATCCTTGTCTTGCAGTTGCAGTAGAAGCTGGAGGTAGATAATTAGGTTAGAATAAGCTTCGGAAGCGTGTGACTACCTGCTCTTTCTGATCAGTCTCCTGCTTGAGAGACGCAAGCAGAGCCTCATTTGTTTCCTGGGATGGTAGAGTTGTGTTCGTAGATATTCGTCGGTTAGCAGCTGAATTTAGAGGAGAAGGGACACGAGGTGATACAGCCGAGCGTGCAGTTGCGCCTCTTGCAATGGATGCTGTGTGTGCCGAAGGAGGTCGCCGAGTCGTGGTCTTTGGAGAGAGAGAGGACATGAATAGTAAACAGAGAAAAGGACAGAAGCCGTTACCCTGGCAATCATTCTATCATTATCATTACCATGTCCAACCCTCTACCAGCCGTCTCTCTTTTCCACAACATCCAGGCTTACTCGTTCCCGCAGGTAACGTCTCGACCTGCTCTCTCTCTCTCTCTCTAACAACCCTCACAGCTTCTAACCTCTGTGCTGCGTCAAAGTATGCCATGATCCTCCCTTCCATGCTTGCTGCTCATCGACACAGCATCTCCTCTGGGATCTACTTCTATCCCTGCCCTCGACAACCACTTGGATTATGTGCAACCGGCATCTGCATGCAAGCGTGGAGACGTTATACAAGTCCAAGGTTCTGCAGCGTCTGGAAAATCACACTTATTGTACTACATGCTTATGAACTGCATTCTCCCACCCTCGATTGGCCCAACCAAACTCCAGGGTTGGGGGAAACTTGCTGTCCTTCTCGACACCGACCACAAGTTTGATGTCCAGAGATTTAGTCAACTGCTGCGATCACGCGTTAAACGCTTCCTACCCCTAAACTCATCCGATGTTGAGGTGGCCATAACCATGGCCCTGGACCTTTTCCACGTTTTTCAGCCCACGAGCTCGCACCAACTTATTGCCACTATTCAACACCTGCCAATGTATCTTGCTACCAATCTACCGGATGTAGAGCTAGGCATTCTTGCTGTTGACTCAATCACTGCATTCTATTGGTCTGACCGCTTCATTCTTGAGCAAGCTCGCCTTGTCAGTCGCGACAGCGCTCCTGCGCGACCCAAGAATCCTCTCAACCATGTTTCTGTGGCTCTTCAATCTTTCGCCCGTTCACATGGTCCCCTGATTCTACTTTCGGTCTGGGATCTTAACCTGCCGTCGAAAGCTCAAGTCCAACGCCACCTCGATCCTCCAGCAAAATATGCCGACACAAGTAAGGAGATATTACCAGTCTCATGTCACATCACCCTTGCTGCGTCCAGTGCAATCGCTGCGTCCAGTGCAATCACCGGAACTAAAGACGTTTCCTTCACCAACACAACTCACTTGTCGGGAATCGTGCGCACTCCCGGAAGTTCACAGATCACAGAATTTTCACTTTATACGACTGAAGACGACCTGTTCGTTCCATAGATGTTATTGGTGCATGTTGTATCGATCTCGGTGGCTGTGGTGGTTAAACATCTTCCCCTAGTCGGAATTCCAGGAGATGAGTTACAGTATCTCATCAAATGGCAGGAACAGCTGTTTGAAGGATTGATATGGGAAGACCAATGTGAAGGAGCATCACAACTATATCAAGACTAAGTCACCACAATATACCTAGATTCCCTGAAAGTATTGATTTTGACTGAGACCAAAGAATGCATCATCATATGACTAAACACACACACATACCTTACCCCTTAAGCTTGAGTAACCATTGAGTCATCACAGACCATTGAGTCATCACAGATCAAACATTACCCTCCTTTTAAGATCACATCTTCATGACTTTGCTTTGGGAATTTAAATTGTAGGTCCTTCCACTTGTAATATCAATCTTCCAGTTATTGTAAGAAGACTAACCACTGAAGTCCATGGCAGCCTCTGTACACAAGTCTCAAACACTGCTGCTAACTTCATGAAGTTTGTCAAGCCATTACTGCTACTCCAATTTTGGAACTCCTTCAGGTACCACCTACAAGATGATCACACTTCCTTCTCTTTGACTATCATTCAATAAGCTCACTACCATCCACTAAATCATTTTATCTGAGTTCTTGACCACCTGGTGTAATCATTTCTAGGTTAGGTTAGCAATGTTCTGCCTGATGTTCTACTTGATTGGTATGGACTTTAAGGTATTTGAAGTAGCTGTCACCTCCAAGGAACTTTATTCTGTTCTCTTAGGACTTTCCTAGAGGTGAGTCATGTATCTAGTAGCTGAGAATAATAAACTTAGGACTTCCCTGGAGATTGTAAACTCCACACACCTTGTAGACTTCACCCAGTCACTCTAACAGTCATTGATATTACCACCCAAAACAAGTAGTTATCTACTTTAGGTTATGCCTCTCCTCTCCTCTAATAATTCTGTCGATTGCTACAAAATATTCAACTTCTTTACATTACTGAACCTTAGCTCAAACAGCTATGATCAGTCATAGCCAACTGCAGGTGTTGCACCTACTAAGATGAAATCTATCTTGAATTGTATCTATGCAATTATCAAACATTCATCTCCTTGAAATTCCACTGCTTTAAGAACTATCCAATGCAATGAAGCAGAAGCTCATCAAAACCAATAGTGCACCCAATACAACCTGGCCTCCAACTAGTGAATTCAGGAAGAAGTCACCCAACACCGCAAGAGGGATGGTCAGACCGATCCCGATCGTTGCAAGGAGTGGCGTGGTTTTCAGCAAGGCAACAAAAAATAAGTAATCGCCGAGGAAAAGAATGACCGCCTAGCTTCATATATGAGTCAATTTACCAAGGAGGGGACGAGAGCAAACATACAGTGGCAAGAAGAGCAGACCATTGTATCGTTGACCCCGGAAACTCAAATTTCTCCACACCTGTCCAGTGCAGGATCATGCCAACAGTCCAGCATGTTAATAGGTCAAAAAGGCCGACAAAGCCGAGGAATAATTGCATATCAATCCGCGATTCAGTCTTCACCTGTACCTTGAGAAACACAACATAGAATGCGTAAAAAAAAGCCGAGGTCAACGCAAGGATATCGCCAAAAAGACGCCGAGAAGAGTGAATGGGTGTACCGAGCAGTATTGTTAGGACTGAAGGAGAACCGGGAGCTGATAAGGTTGATTGAGAATCGGAAAGGGAGACGAGAACGGCACCCAAGAAACTAGCATATTCAATGAGAAGTAGAGTGATGCGAAGTACAAGAGTCATACCTCGTGAACACGGCCGTCAATTTAGGCATTGTGAACCTCTCGACGCTGAAGAAGACTCCTATCCCAAGGGTGAAGAAACCTGGCTAGCTCAGTTAATGTCTGCCCCTGTCAGTCATAAAAGACATTATCGTACCACTTGTACTAGCGATTACTGTCGAACTTGCAACCGTAGTATAATTTAATGAAGCATTAATTGTCCAGTTGGCAATGAACCATAGCCAACAGAATGCAAATGCAGTCTCTGCGGTCTCCCAAAAACTGAGAGGTACTATATCGCCCTCTCTGTCACCCGAAGTCAGAGTGTCATGTTGAGATGAAGCCGGAGTGCCGCATGCTTCTGCGAACTCTTCATCTGAACCCTCTGATGTGACGAGGGATTCATACTCATCTACTCCCCTTATCTTGTGTGAAAAAATATGAGATACTAGAAGAATAGTAGGACTTACCCCGCACTATCAGCCGACCTCATTCGTAACCATTGGGTGAATCGAGGGACCAGGTAGAGTGAATATGAACCTGTAACGACATATGTAACTCTGTAGGCGATGGGTTCACTGGACACTCGACTAAAGTGGACAGTTTATACTTACAGAAACGGTTTATCGTACCCGTCTCTGTACAAGATCTGTTAAAGAACACCTTTAGGACCATTAAAAGATCAGCAGTCGACATCTTACTTGCATAACAAATCCAGATACAGTCCACAGGATAACTGCGAGCAAAAACAGAACTACCCCGATGGTATGGTCATTCTTCTGGCGCAGAGTAACCCGTCTATCAGGTTCCGAGGACACCAAGTTGACAGTAGTGCATTCACCAATGTACTCTGGTTCCCCTGGTGCATCCATTTCGACATCGGGAAAATGCGGCATTGGGAATATCTCTGGGGCTCGTTCGAGAAACAGTGGATCTCTCTTGGCCGTAGACCCCTTAAGGGCATCTTTGTGCATGTTTAATTGTGGGCACAACCCGAACAACCTAAAAATGGTGCTCTTAGGGTCGTTGGGTGACCATCAAAAGCACATCAAACACCAAATCAACGTTCTGGGAACGAGATCATGGTCATTATAGTCATAATGGGGATATCCTACATGGCTACTATATTTAGTCTCTCACCGGATCGACTTCCTCAATACCAGGCTTATCCGTTCCAATTGTGATGAACCCGATCAAAACCAAAGCAGCGCCAACCATGACTTGCATATGTAGAGGTACATTCAACATGAAATCACCCAGCACCGCGACAGGGATTGTCAGACTAATTCCGATAGTCACCACTAATGGCGTGGTTCGGAGCATAGCTAACACATAGAGATAGTCACTTGACCAAGTAATTACCATCTGCCGCCAGGGGTTTCATCCGTCAGGACTATACTTAGAGGTATTCCAGGACTTACATTGATGACAATGGCATACCACTCTGCTGCTTTTGTCGGGGGTTCAAATACCTCCACACCAGACCAGTGCAAAAGGAATCCCAACGGCCAGCAGCCTAGAGTGTTGAACAAGCCAACAAACCCAAAAAAGAGCTGCATGTCAATACGACTCTCGTTTTTTATGCGCACTTTCAGCAGTATTACATAAAGAGCATAAAATAGAGCTGAGATAAGCGCAAGGGTATCCCCAAGGATTGGTTGGGAGACATGTTCGAAGACAGTTATAGACCGTGTTCCATCTGTGTCTCTGGATGGAATTGGATCCATGGAGTGAGCAGAGTCCGAAAGGGAGACAAGGAGAACTCCAGTGAAACTGATAATTTCGATTTGGTTCATGGATGCGCCGAAGAACAGGGAGGGCACACCAAGTAAAGACAGCAACAATTTTCATAACTGTCAATCTTTCAACTCGGAAAATCCTTCCAATACCAAGCGTAAAAAAACCTGTCCCGTTATGAAACTTCATAACACAGCTAGAAAGAAGACTTTTGTACTGACCGCTGGTGCTAGACAAAATTGTTGCACTTGCAACAGTGGTATAGTCCAAAGAAGCATTCACAGACCAATTCGCTATAAACCACAATAGACAGAAGAGAAAAGCTAGTTTCGCCGTCTGGTAGACGTCTAAAGGTAACTTCTGGCGATCTTCAACTTCAAGTGTCGCTGCCTGTAACAAGGGAGTGTTAAACAACCTTGGACGCACTCCGACGTCTGCTTCGTCAATCGTTTCCGAAGCTACCAAGGGTTGGTATTCCTCCACTCGCCTGACAAGAACACAAAGTGGTGAGCCAAAGTCGAATCTGGAACTAATAAATATACCCGCTCAGTCCCTCGGAAGAAGACAAGGACATTCTCTCTCCCCTCCAGAGTTGTCGCACGCAAAATGGTATTAGATAAATCGTGAAAGCGCTGGTATTGAGGTATGTCACCCTGATAAGTAGACTTGTGAGAGGCATGTCTTGTACAAGATAAGCGTGTTTCCCTACAAGAAAGGTTTTTCATATCCACTTCTAAAGAGGTTCTAGTAAAGTCTTGAGAAAGGAAGTGTATCCCTCAACGTCGCAAGACTTGCCTGGGTTACGAAATTCGAAGCAGTCCACAACAAGACGACGGCTAATAAGAAGAGTAGACCAATAGCATAGTCCTTTTTCAAAGGACCTTTCCCCAGCGGACTGGTAGAAGACTGAGCCACTGCACGGGTATGAGTAGCGTCATCTCCTAGGGTATCCATAGAAAGGTGAAGGAGATGAGAATTCCAGAGTGACATATGACGTCAGAATTGCATCAGAAGAATACACGGTACAAACAATGAAACTTTTAGTTTAATTACAATGCCTATGTAACAGAAGTGGTTGGCAGGCCTGCCGGCCTGCTACCAGGAAGGTTAGAAGTGTGTGGGCGTATGAATGGGAAAAGATAGATCAATTAAGATGATCATTAATGTCGTTGGTGTGGTTGATATTTAACTTTTTCAAATATGCGGAAGAGACTGATGATGAGGTTACTGCAATAAGCGACAAGACCAATCCCGACAAGGCAAATCAAGATAAGTTGGTTGTCACATATTCGATCACCCACACTACCTTCAAACCGAGGCAGATTACTAGGGGGTCGAGGAATTTCGTTATACCACGAAATGGCCGATGGCAGCGCACAGGGAATGAGAGAGGTGAAATAGTTGTCAAAACAAAGGGAAAGGGCGGCAGACCAGGCGCAGATGAAGAGCACCTCTGACAACGTGTGGGCTAGCTTGCCGGAAGTTTGCCAAAGGCCAACTGGACGACCGAAGTATTCGAGCTACATAGAAGTACGTAACGAAGATCATGATGGGAACTGATAAGGCGTACATAAATGGCAACCATTACATGGAGGAGGGTCAGAGGTGCAAAGATAATGACCACGGTTCTAGTCGCAGCAGAGATCAATATAAAGGAAAGAGAGGGTGCAGAAGGAAACTCACGGGGAGCTGCCAACAGCCCCCATTGCGTGATTATACATTTCGATACGGCGTATTCGAATGGCTATTCCGAGTGCAGCGGTAGTGAAGGCAATGTTTATCACACGAAACAGCTTTGAAACCGATGAGCCTCAGATAAAGCGAGCGTAAAGGCGAAGCTTACTAGTGGAACATAGGGGTTGATGAGGATGAATCTACGGATTTTTTTGCGGCGGGTAGTACTAAGAGAAAGTCTTTCCTCGTCTGACGGAGGACTTGAGTCAAAATATGCTGCTTCTGCGTCTCGTTTACGATGGGGACCCTGTGCATTCAGACGCGAAGTCCAGGGAGTATCCCAACCAGGCGAGTTCGCCTGATGCTGGGTGAGTTGGAGAGCAGGATGTGGAATATTGAGGCGATCGACTTCACTGGGAGGCCCTGTACCTTTTTCCCTGTCTATTTTGCGATAGAAAGAGGGAGGCTGGAGGCTAGCGGAAGAGGGCAGAAAGTCTCTGAGTCCTCGACGAGTGAAAGTCCACCAACGAGACTCGCCCTGAGAAAGGACCGAGTGCAGCGAGGCAGCATCGGAGGGTCTGGGGTTGGCCTGAGAATTGTCCAGGGGAGGTGTTAGTCTGCTCGTTGGAGACGGTGGCTCGTCGCGGGCCCATGCTGGATAAGAATCAGTCAGTACAGTCCATTGGATGAATGGGAAACCTACGAGGAGATGTAACAACCTTGACCGGGGGCGGCAGAGGCCGCTTTGCAATGCTGTGAATACTGGAGGCATGGTTGAGGGAGGAGCGGGACATGACTCAGTCATCCATTTACATTTATTGATTTATTTGTCTGTCTACAGAACTCTCTTCCCACAACCATTCATATGGACATCCCCTCGCTCTCCCAAGGCCCCGTCGGTTCTCGCTTCGTCTCTCAGGACGAGATAGACCTTGCAAAGCAGCGCAAGGAGGACCAATGGAAAGCTGCCTATGCCAGGCTCGGCCAGGAGCCTCCACCCCAGCACCAGAATGAAGATGCCTATGATGGCCGTAGTCTTGCGGAAGTAGGTTCTCCATCTCTCATCCTTCTCTCGTGTTCACGTCCCCTCCTGGTCTTCCACATCTCTAGAAACTCGCTGCGAATAGGGTATGTACTCTTTTCTTAATCATTCGTACTGTGTTGATTTTTGCATAGATAGCAAAGCAGGAGGAATGGGAAGAGAAAAATAAACTGGGTCCCTCCTCTTCACTCGGGGCGTCATTCGAATACTAATATACCACAAATCATAGCGAATCAGTTTCGTGCCCTAGAAGAAGATGAGATTCAGTTCCTCGACTCTATCAGACAACGTCAAGAAGCAGAAGAGCGTCAGCGCAAGCAAGAAGATGGTGAAGAACTCAAGCAATTCAAGCAGTACGATTCGCCTTTTCCCCATGCTCATATCGTCTTATGCATTCTCTAGAGCTGTCGCTGCTCGCGTAAGTGGCCTCAACAACCCACCTCCAATTCCAGGTTCTGGGGAAGCATCAAAACCGAAAGCTGCACCTCAACCTCCCAGAGCAGCTCCGAAAAAGGATGCTAAGAAGTCCCTCAAAGGCATCGTTGTCAGGAAAAAGACTAAATTGGCACCTGTTCCCCCATCCAACAAAGAATCTATAATTCACAGCCGTCGCTCTCCTCCAGAGGATCTCGATTCTACACCAGATGCAAAACGTCGTAAAGTATCTGACGTAGGTTCATGATATCCGTTCGATGCCTGTGATGTATTCTGCTATGATACCACTATACTCGCATTGCAAATTTTTCGGTTCTTGAGATCAAGTGTACTTCCTTATCCCACTCTTCTGCTGGATGCCGGTGTTGGCGTCCACCGTACACGGTTGAGATCTCTATCCCGTCCAGATCCGGCGCCGGCAGCCTCTGTCCTCTTCGCAACCGCAGCACCAGATGTGCTGCGCTCCAATAGTCTTCTGGCAGCAGGTGTCAAATTTCCTGCGGCATCTGCACGCCTAGGTGTCCATGAAGGCGGTCCCATATTTCCTTTTGGTTTTCCTCCTCGGGAAACACCTGGTGTTCGCTGTCCCGTCATTTCCGCTTTAGCTCTCAAGTTCTTTGAGGCCGAGTTTGCCAGCTTGCGTGAAAGAGCCTCGCGTGACGACATTTCACGTATATGGAACGGCGTCCTGGGCTCTGCCACATCTATGTTCTCTGGCCGAGATAAGATCCTGGGCGTTGCATTAAGGGTACCCCATGTCATTAATTGTTTCACGGCATCTGAACCTAATTGTTCTGGTGTTGGATTCGGTAGGTTGGGTACCAATGCACTAATATCACTGAGACTTGGCGATTTTGGTCGATCTGTGGAGTGCTCAGGGTTCAAACTTCAAATGAAGAGGTGAGGTGAATGACGTACAGGGTGTGCCACTAATAGCTGCATCTATCCTGCTACGTGTCGGACTTGGAGGTTCAGATAATCCAGATGAATTTGTCTTATGCTCCTGCTCCATTAGTCGTGTATTTCCATGAGAGATAATTTTTGATGATCCATCTTTCTTTTCGGAAGTGTTAACTTTGGGTGGTGGATGGTAAGGCGAAACGTCAGCATCGGGTGAAAACATCAACGAGTTCCTTGTCTTTCATAAATCAGCGTTTTGCATACATTCGATGGGGAATGGTATTTTACCCTGAATTTCCAGCCATCGACGCCTGCTGCCCTCTGATCCTTCCTAGGTGCCATGACTGCCTCAGTCGCCTCCTCGACACTGGTCGCCTTTACTACCACAGCCAGTTCTCTATCCTTAACAACATCCTCGCCCTTCTCTTCTTTTTCTGCAGCAGTGATCAATCCCACAGGTGTTGGAGCTTCGATTCTGAATTTCTCCCGTACTCCGGGAATAACACCACCACCACCAGGTTCAATCAACATTCTTTCCCTCGCTTCAATCATCCTCTCCCTCTGCGCCTCCGCCCTCTTCTGAGCCTCCCAAGCCCACGTATAATTTTCTTTCCTCTTCGTATTTTCTTGGTCCAGAATCTGAGTGAAACTAGAGTTATCCTCGGAAGTGTACCGTGTCTGGAATTCATCTAGAGACAGAGAGGTGTCATAACGTGGCCTTTTTGATACTCGCTCAACATTGTCCTCTATATCAGTAAGAGTAGTATGGAAGGGTGTGTCACTTGGAAATGAAGCGTATGGTGTCGGACCAGGTGTCGGACCAGGTGTCTGACCAGGTGCTCTTCTACTAGCTGAAGACCCCGATAGTGGGGTATTGGAAACCTGTTCGAGTCTCTGGACAGATGCAGCTATTGATCGTGAATCTCGAGAACGTATGGCGTCTAGATAGTCGTTGGTAGCATCTAAGTGAACGAGAGAGGGGAAGAAGTCTCTAGTAATGATATCTGTAAGTGCTGCAGTATATTCATCCTCTTCAAGGATAATTTGCTTATTGAGAGACCGCTCGGGTTTCGAATTTGTATCGTCGTTAGCCATAGGAAGGGTAGTGAAGACGGTGGGCAGTAAAGGAGCGGCTCAGGTTGTGATCACATGAACCAAGACTTAATTCTATTCTCTTCGCATAACTTACACCAACTTACACCATCCATTACTCCAAGGGCACTACTATACTACTATGCAAAACTATGCGGCAATAAAAAAGAGACGCATATGAATAAGTAGGCCAACAGAAGAAGTCATTCGAGGTATGCTGCATCTGCATCAGTAGGATATCCAACAAATCATCATCACGGGTCATTACGAACAAACAGAGAGGAAGAGAAAAGAAAAATGGGAAGAGAGAAAGAAGACCAATTTGACAGACTAATGAATGTGATTAGAGCAGACTGAATTTCAGTCTCTCTTGATAGTGAGATGATCGAACTGGAATGCAAGAAAATAACAGAAATCCAAGTAACCTCCACATATTCAGAAGCTTCGATCTGCACCGTGTATCATAATACTGGCATCATCAACCACCAATCAACTTCCAGATCTCGGACTCCGTAGATCCTTGACATCCAAAGCATCTCCTGACGAGAACCCGGACTCACTGTTAGTACCGCTGTTTCGTGGCCCAGTACCTCTCGGTCGTCCTATCCGGCTTTTGGCCAACACAGAGCTTCCATTCGATGGTGGTTTTGTCTGCTTTGCTATTACATTAGAATGATAGTTCATCTGGCTCGGCAAGTGCGGAAGTGACTTCATTTCGTCATGATCTGAAGATTTTGAAGGAGATATAAAAGCAGGCGTGTTGGAGCCAGGTCGTCTGGACAATATCGTCGACCGGTCAATCCGGACATAGTCTGAGGAATGGCGGGCCGTGCTAGAGCTCAAAGAAATTCGCTTCTGTCCACTCGAATAAAGACTTGTGCCACCCGGTGCTATGGAACGTTTTGATCCAGGGGTACTGGTGAGGAACCCACTAGGAGATAGTGGAAGCAATGTAGGTGTTGCTGGACGCGAAGTAGGTGTAGGTATTGAGCTTCCTGTGGTCGTTGTACTTAAACTTGCACCAGAAAGGCGAGATGCTGGCCGACGGATTCCAGTACTCGGGATTCCAGTGTTCTTTGTACTCGGGTTGAGGGCCAATGAGCCTTTGCCAAAAGTGGGTGAAGATGTTGTGATCCCAAGACTAGAAGACCCAGAATGGCATGCAGTTGGACTAGTGGGACTAGAAACTCGCCGCCTTTCCCTCTGGCGTTCTCTCTTTACGGGAGATGGCGAATCTTCCATGACTAATACCCAGCCCGATGTGTCACCATTATTGTTCCCCTTTGGCTCGTCCTCGTTGCTTCGTCGAGAGTCTACGCTCCGTCGGATGCTATCGAGACTAGTTTTTGCTGTGGTTGCCAACGAAACGGACGGGGAGGAGGAACTACCTAAAGCATTGACGGGCGACACTGCTGGATTAGCCCGTCCCGTAATACTACCCATTCTCAGTCGTGGGACGCGAGTATGAATCTTCTGCTCCAGCACACGAACCCTTGCCCGCATTTCGGAGACCATCTGAACTCCTTTATTCTTGGAGATGGCCGTTGAAGTGGAGGATGAGGAAATGGTGCGGGACGTAGGTACGCGGGTGTTGATAGGGGTAAGAGGACTAGAGAGAGTTGGTAGCGTAGTCGACCGGGACATTGTGGAAATGGGGGATGGGAAATTCGTGGGTTTTCCAGAAGCAAATCCTGCACGTTGCAGAAGCAGGGACTGGCCAGACGGTTTGGAGGGTGGATTGCGTTTGGGAGTCATTGTCACTGTTGTAGAGGTGGAAGGCGTAGATTCTAGGACGGGAGACAAGTCGGACAGTTGAAGTTCTCGCGGCATACTGGAATGAAGCAGGTCTTCGTCAGAGGGAATGGAAATATCGGGGAATCGCTGTAAGAAAGATGAAGATTTTGAGTGGTGTCTCTCTCTGGTAGATGAGGTTGAGGCAGCGGAGGCAGCAATGGCAGACGTTAGCTGTTCTCTGAGAATGGCTATTTCGTCTTGGGCATCTAAGATAAGATATTTGTTAGGCAGAAAAGAGGACAGTGGAAAAATTTACCTCTCAACTCATCTTTAGTCCGTTGCATTTCTTCTTCCAGGCTCGCTTTTTCAAGCAAATCATGCTCCAGAAGAATCTTCTCTTCCAGAGTCTTGGTATACTTGGCCTCCATGTCTATCAAACTTGAAGATGTGACGCGTTTACTCCGCTCTAGATCATCCGCTCCCAACTCCAGGTCCCTCAGAGCGGTCTTGGTCAGCTGGTGTTCCTGCCGCAGCTTGTCGAGCTCCCGTTGCAGTGAAGTCGTGGTGGTATTATGGGTTGTTTGAAGGGACATATACTTACTCTGTCGGGCGGCAGAGTGAATGCTGCGCACAACAGCACCACGGAAACGGCGCACCTTCCATTCGTCGCGTTCTGTCTCAGTCTTTCCGGCCTTTTCTCTGAGCTCCTTTTCCAGCTTGGTTGATCTTTCCAAGTCAGCCTCCATTTCGGCCTCAAGCTCCCTGCTGGTAGCCTGGAAGTCGTCCAGCTCTTCCCTTGTGTGGGCGAGGATATCCACGATCTGAAACGATTGAGCCAAATGACGACAAAAAGACAGAGCGAGACGCACTTCGAGGTATTTGGCCCGCCAATCCGCGTGCGAGTAGCTGTTCCATGACACTTAATAAGTGGAAAAGGGAGCAAGAGAGGAGACCTACTCGAACTGGCTGTCATCCTGAGACAGATGCCGATCCTTGCGGAGGGCATCTGCTGCAGAGAGGACGGCAGTCATGAGAGACCTGGAAGAGGAGGAGAACGAGAGATATAATGTTGTTGTTATGAAAGCACATGAGCATTGCCTTATTTAGTCTGTCTACCGTAGAATAGATACATGGCTACAAGCCCTCAGGCTTTGCGCACTTGCGCTTCTCCAGCTTTCCAGTCTTTGGGCAGCGCATTTCCTGCCAGGAGACAGGCTCCAAGGTTGTGCCTGTCCTCGAGTAAGCCAAGCCATATGAAGAGGGTCACCCTTCCTACCTGCCTCACTCGTTGCGAATATCACCCCGAGATCATTGCGTGCCGTGGTCACAAAGTAGCTTCGGGCATCTCCAAGAGATATCTGGGAATTTTTGTCTGCCAGGTTGCATCAGGTAGAGGAGGTACACGCACGACGACACCGCGAACGACATCGCCGCCCCGGAAACAGTCCCCGATTTTCACTCGATCTTTTTCAGTCGCCCGCACATCCTGTGTCCGAACTACACCCATGAACTCTTCGCCAGCGGGCAGTGGAACTCCATCAACCACACCAATCGATATGAGAGCTTGCACAGGTGACAGTCGAGTCACGGTGCCAAGCACCACAGACCCAGGCGACGGCGCATGAGGGCGAGTCCGGGGCACAGACAGTGTCTACGCAACAACAGGAATTTCAAACAGAATAAAAATCGTTATTTCCTCATCGGTACTAATTACGAAAATACAAACAGAGCCTTCGAACCGGGGAACACCCATGATGCTGGAGCGCACCTGGCCATCTCGGGAGTAAGTGCCAGGGCCAAGCTGAAGAGCTGGCCCGCGAGGAATGGGAATAGGCTGACCAGGCAGGAAAGACATGCGGGAAAGGGAAGTTTGTCTCTGTTGTTGCGTCGGACTAGGACTACGCGAGTCTCTTCAAACTACCTTCTTCCTTACCGACTCTGACCATGGCCTTCCACCTCACTCGCACCTTGACTCGCCGTATGTCTTTGTATACTCTGCCCCACATCTCTCCTCAGCTCTTTCCCAGGTTTTCATGTTTCGGCACGACGCGGTGCACTCTCTCAATTCAATATGCCGGCTATGAGTCCAACAATGACTGAAGGCAGTATTGCATCCTGGAAGAAGAAAGAGGGCGAGAATTTCTCGTCCGGCGACGTTCTCCTTGAAATTGCTCGTGCAAACACTCTATATCCAAATTTTCCGATGCTGACTTACCGCTGTGCAGGAAACCGACAAGGCTACCATCGATGTCGAGGCCCAGGACGATGGTATTCTCGCCAAAATCATTGTGAGTTTTCTTTTTTTACCTGTATATTCATGGCTTTGATTTGTCGCAGATTCCTGAGGGCTCCAAGGGTGTTCAGGTTGGTTCAGTGATTGCAGTTGTTGGGGAGGAGGGTGATGACCTTTCGGGTGCGGCCGCTCTCGCAGCGCAGGCATCAAAGCAAGTGCTTCCGAAGCAAGAAAAGGTTCTTGAGCCATCTAAGCAGGAGACTTCCGTCCCTCCCGCTCCCCAGTCCAAACCTGCGGAGACCGCGGCAGAACTGCCCGTCGGCGACCGCATCTTTGCTAGTCCAGTTGCAAAGAAGATCGCTCTCGAGCGCGGTATTCCTCTAGTCCAAGTCAAAGGGACAGGTCCTGATGGCCGCATCATCCGTGCCGATGTCGAAACCTTCAAACCTACTGCCCCCCGGCCTGCTCCTGCTGTTGCTGAATCCACACAAGATTATGTTGACATCCCCCTTTCAAATATGCGTCGTACCATCGGTGCTCGCCTAACACAGTCCAAGCAGGAACTTCCCCATTACTACCTTACCATTGAAATTAACATGGACAAAACACTAAAGCTCAGAGAAGTTTTCAATAAGACTTTAACAGACAAGAACAAGACCTCTAAACTCAGCGTCAATGACTTCATCGTTAAGGCCGCTTCTTGTGCCCTCTCGGATGTCCCCGAGGCGAATTCAGCATGGCTCGGTGAGGTTATCAGACAGTGAGTTGAACCCTTTTCAATCAATAAATCCTCCCCTCACATTGTACAGATACAAAAAGACCGACATTTCTGTGGCTGTCGCAACGCCCTCTGGCCTCATCACACCTATCGTGAAGGACGTGGGTTCCAAAGGCCTTGCTACAATTTCGGCGGAAACTAAAGCCCTCGCTAAGAAAGCTCGTGATGGCAAGCTGTCACCATCTGAGTACCAGGTGGATATCTCGTTGAATCTTTGGGTATCCGGTATCCTGACATACCTGCTTCTTTCCAGGGTGGTACTTTCACTATTTCCAACCTCGGAATGTATGACATCAATCATTTCACTGCCATCATAAACCCACCTCAGTCATGTATTCTTGCCATTGGTTCAACGCAAGCTACCTTGGTACCCGCTCCTGAGGTGGAACGGGGTTTCAAAACGGTACAAGTCATGAAAGCCACACTGAGCTCAGATCACCGTGTTGTCGATGGCGCCGTTGGTGCTCGATGGTTGGCCGCCTTCAAGGGCTATCTCGAAAATCCTCTGACTTTCATGCTTTGAAGTGTCCCTTTTGTTTAGAGTTTCGTATCAGTATGCTGGGATACCTTTTGATTAGACTTGAATACATATTCTAAACCCTCGATTTATATTCAAGAATTATGTTCGAAGCACATCTTGGTGATGTAGACTACTATGCCTTTGCTCAATCCCGAACCTCGTTGTCATGTGATGCTCTAACTTTGAACGTTCAACGCGTGTCCTAGCTCCTGTTCACTCTTGGTCACACCCTTGACCACGGTGACCCAGGTATGGAGGACGAGTTCTTCGCGTCCGTCCTCAAGAAATGGGCCGAGTCATCTCAACAAGTGGTTGATCTCAAGAAGCGTCTCTCTGAGGTCGAACAGGAGGTGAGGCGGTATAGAACTAATGCTAATGATTAGTGCTGATTATCCGGTTTATCACTCCTCCTTAGCGAAACAAATATCAGCACGAAATAGGTCGATTGAAATCCCAGGCTCAGAGCGAAGGACTAGTCAAGCGTCAATCGCCTATTTTGATAAACTGCGGCGATAATAAAACCATGGACCTTGACGAAACTAGGGATAAACTGGAGAAAGCTCGAGCTGAATATCAACGACGGTTAAAGGAGGTGTGTTAAAGTCTGACCGTTATCCGGACAATGCTGAATATTTGGGTGTAATTTTATGTTGTCCAGTGGAATGATGCACGAAATAGTGAAGAAATTTTGAAACGAGAGGTTGAAGAGCTCAAGAAGCAACGAACGCAACTACAGTCCCAGGTACAGACCGGGCAAGTACAAAGGTCGGAGCTGACGGACCTTCAGTTGGAGAAAGAAACCATGACGAATACGGTGGGTTCCTATTAGTCGCCCTTTAATCATGTAAACTGAAGTTTCAAACAGATATCTGACCTCAGAACGAGATTACAGCAAGCTGAACAAGCCAATGTTGAACTCAGAACAAAGGCTGTAAGTTCATCATTCTAGAAGCCCATCAAGCACTCCTACCAGTTGACCCTATCAAGTCGGATATGCATAGCATGGGTGCTCAGCAAGTTATGAAGCTTCAGGAAAAAATGACCTCACTAGAAACCGAGGCAAGTGATAAATCCGAGATCTAATGGTGCTGACAACGTTGAGTTCCTGGATATTTCTAGCTCCGGGAACTCCAAACCCTCGCGCAAAATCTTGAATCTGTAAACGAGAGTTTACGAACGGACTTGGCAGCTACTAGGGAATACCTGCAGAAGGCCAGAGATAACAACGCCGGTTTCCGGAGGACCATCAGTCAATTGTCTCGTATAGTAAAGCTTCTAATGAAATTATTAGGCTACGGTTTGATTAACGTTTCGAATCCAGGCACGAAATGTTGCTGCAGTTTCCGACCCAGCATCACCAATTCAAGGTCCCAGTGCACAAAATTCGGTCGAGGTTTCACAGGCACCATTAACCGAGATCACAAATGTCAAGCAAGAGCCTAAGGTTGACGTTGATATTAACTTATCTTTCAATTTCAATGATGTAACGATTGTCGCTGAACCAAATGGGACATTGATGCCCATGTCATCCAGTCGACAAGAAGCTCTAGCGTCACTCCCTATCATCATCCCCAACATCAGCATCGATGACGAAGATAATAAGTTCACTCGTAGCTTTACGAGTGCCGCGATTGGAGGTAGCATTCAGTCTCTAATTGTTCGGTATGTCAAATATAGTTCTGGAAAATATAAAAGATATTTATTGACTGATGGAGGAGAGTATCACACAGCGGTACAGACCTTGCGAGGGGTCGGAACATCGAAGAGTATCTATGCCCGAGATTGGATCACAATCCTTGGTGTCCTTCCACCCCAGGGCAACACGGCTATATGTTCGTTGGTCTGGGTAGGGAGAAAGATACATACACGACCCCAGAAATGCGCAACCTGTTTGTTGGACTTCCTAAATGCAGTCACAAAGGTGAACGATATTTCACGTACCTTGGCGTGTACAGAGTCAGTCGCGTGGACTCGCTGAGTGTTACAGAATGGGGAACCCTTGACGATAGGGTACGCTTGAGTCCTTGATCTTAAAAGCCACATTTGGTTTGACTCGCGGTACCCTAAACAGGTCAAGCAGAACTATGTCCAAATCACAAAAAACAAGGCCAAAGATACACGAATTAAAGAAGATATTCTAGCAGCTTACGATTCCGGAGAACTTTCCATTCCCTGTGTCCAACTTGAGTGTATAGACTTTGACGAGGAACTGTATGCTGGGCTTCTTGCGTTCCGCGCCAGGCATGGTACTGCACAGCGCGGCCGAATTCCCAAACGAAGCCGCGATGATGATTGTGAAGGTAATCCTCACTTGCAACAGACCAAACGGAGTGCTAGCAGCCGTGTGTTGCAAAACTGAGTCCATTATTGTCGACATACCCTACTTCAACATTCTGGTCTACGCCTGCTCTCGTGATACTCTTCTTCTTTATCTGATTTACTTCTTTTCCTTCATTCAACGAGTTAACTTATTTCTTATTTCTGTTGAATTTGGAACCATGCTCTATCATTATCATCATTTGCATTTCCTGTAGTCTATATCTATGACTCCTCTATGAGTCAGTTGATATGATAATAACTACTAAACCTCGCAATGAGAGTCCACATTTAGACATTGACCTTGCAAATTTACTATAGGTTAGGGCAGTTGATATCCCTGCCAAACAATCTATCTTCAATCTATCTTCCTATCTCAGCTGCAGCAGAGCTTGTCTACAATATATCATTTTCCAGTACCCCGAAAGAATTCAATCCACCATGACACTTCAAGAGTTTAGCCTGCTCTTGTTGCTGTCTAACTACTGCTCCAGATTGAGCCATGTTGAAATAAAAATAAAATAAAAAAAGGGGGGGAGAATCGACTGGTGTGGGTGCACATATTTGCAACTCCAGCATAAAAAGATCTTACTCTGTGAGCTCAACAATGTGCTGCTCTTTCTGAGCTTTTCGTGACACAGAAAGATGGACCAAGCATAACCAAGCATAAGCAACTACAACTTCATGCCCGGCAGACTCAAGAAACACACACCGCTTAAGAACCCGGGTTGGTTTATTGTAACTACTAAGTATACCCAGCATCTTATCCCTTCTCAGAACGCCCTTACCTTGCCCTCGGACTTGAAGGCTCAGCAAACAAGTTCGGTGCAGGAGTAATCAAACACTGCGAGGACGGCGCAACATCTGTGCTCTCAAATGCTCGACATACATATATCACGCCTCCAGGACAAGGATTTCAGCCTCGCGATACAGCTCTTCACCATCGTGAATGGGCACTTGAAGTAATCAGTGACTCATTAAAGAATGCGGGCGTGTCTATTCACAGCATCGACTGCATCTGCTTCACTCAAGGTGAGCCTTTGTAGAGTATTGTAGTCTTGTATTGCTCACCATCTTGGATAGGCCCTGGAATGGGTGCACCCTTGCAATCTGTAGCGCTAGTAGCTCGCACGCTATCATTGTTGTACAATAAACCTCTGGTTGGTGTAAATCATTGTGTCGGGCGTGAGTCGCAGATTTATCAGGCAATCACATATCACCCCTGATATCCCAATAGACATCGAGATGGGTCGCGAAATTACTGGAGCAAACAATCCCGTTGTTCTATACGTCTCTGGCGGCAACACCCAGGTAATTGCATACTCTCGACAGTGTTACCGTATCTTTGGCGAGACCTTGGATATTGCTGTTGGAAACTGTCTGGATCGCTTCGCCAGAGTTATAAATCTCAGCAATGATCCCAGCCCAGGCTACAATATAGAGCAAGCAAGCAAGAAGTAAGCGCATTCTTGACTATCCGAATTCACACTGACGAGCCTCAACCAGAGGAACGCGACTAGTACATCTGCCTTACGCAACAAAGGGAATGGATGTCAGTCTGTCTGGAATCCTGACATCTGTAGAGGCTTATACGCTGGATAAAAGGTTCCGTCCCGACGGTCAACCACTAGATGGGAATGACACCGATATTATCACCCCTGCTGATTTGTGCTTTTCTTTGCAAGAAACTGTTTTTGCGATGCTGGTTGAGATCACAGAACGGGCAATGGCCCACATCGGAAGCAAGGAGGTATTGATTGTCGGAGGGGTTGGCTGTGAGTGATCGTTGATTCTTCTTGGGTACGATCAGACTATATCCTTGAGCAGGCAACGAGAGGTTACAGGAGATGATGAGAATTATGGCCCAGGAGAGATGCGGTCAGGTATTTGCGACGGACGAGAGGCGAGTGTTTTCTAGCTGAATCGCTGCTTACAAATGAATGGGTGATAGGTTCTGCATCGATAACGGTATTATGATCGCCCAAGCTGGCCTCCTGGCGTATCGAATGGGCCAGACGACCCCCCTTGCGGAGAGTAAGTGTACACAAAGGTGAGACGAATTCGGTTCTTTCTTCGCCAAATTTTTTACGTCCCTTGTAGGTTCCGAACAGATAAAGTACATGTTGCATGGAGAGCATGAAGTTGGTCACATGCAAACCTTCCATAAGACTTGGAAGTAACATTCGTCCAAGAGCTGAGGTACTAGACAGATAGCGTTGAGCAGGCAGCATGTTGATTGACACGATCCTTCAATATTGAATTACTGCATATAGATATGTACACAGGCTGTCTCTCCTGCAGTTGTTCATGTAGAACTGTCTACGTACTTCCAAAACTTTGAGCCCTCGGTAGTCATTAAATCCAATTTGCAGGAGACCTCATCGAACACTTGCCACCACCATTCATGCAGAATGCCAAAGTGCAGCGCGTTCACATCCGGATTTTTCCTGGACAACCATGGTTTATCAGGGAGGATGTAATGGACGCACCGCACTTTTTCATCGTCCCATACGTCTGGGTGGACAGTTCGAAGCATTCTAAGCGCGTTATATTCCCATGAGATAGGTATCCACTTCCCTTCATAGAATTCCGAAAGTAGGTCCTGATCCGGGAAAATGTAACTCGTGAGCTTGGAGCTGGATGAGATAAACTTGAAGAGCTTATTGGCCTGTTCCATCGAAGGAGTGAGAACAACTGTTCCAGAGTTAAGTAGCCTATGTGTACGAGGCGCATTGGGGATCTTTTTGTCTGATGTGGCGTTGATCTGGGCATAGGAAGAGTATGCACAGTTCTCGGGTGTCCTGTTGTTTCAACTTGAGTTGACAACACATGAAGCATGAATGTATGCTTCACGTACCAGTCTCCCGGGTAATGCTTGAACTTGCGAGGGTTACAAGCACAAACGTAGGTAGCGGCAATTTGGTCTCCAGCCAGGTCGAGGTCGAAGAGGTCATCCATGTTGCGCCTGACCAACATGTCACAATCCAGTAAAACAACGCGCTAGAAAGCACTGTCAGTGGCGATGTAGGAGTCCAGCCAATCGATTCCTGACACGAAATTCAAACAACTCAAATGCCCTGTTCGCGAGGTCAGGTCCCGCCACAAGAGTGGTAATAGTTGATGCTGACCTTAATTTCGTCCATGTATCGACGAATCGATCCTCGCAGAGTTTCTCACCAGAAGTGGAAGTAGGGCAAAGTGACTGAATCTCCCTCAAAATTATGCCACTCTTTTTCAGGATGTCTCTGGCATCCTGGGATACTGGGGGAGTGACCATTACTACAAGTGGATAGCGGGGAGTAGTGGATCGTAAGCTATAGTAAAGGACCAAAACTCCGGGCAGATATGATGTCGTCGTGAGCAATGTAACGTATGCGCAAGGAGCGTCTTTATCCATGAGGAAAATGAGGAGATATCAATGAGTGGTAGGGGGTTGGATGACCCACTAGCAAGTCTAAATTTCGCCGCCATCTGAAGAATCCCACGCGAGGAACAAACAAATGCGTCATACCATCAGGACCTGCTCCAATCGGTCTTGGACATGACAAGCAACGGGACAGAAAATCGAGAGTAATGTCTGCAACTCTCATCCGGCCAGTAATCCAGGAATACTTGAATGCCATTCCAGACCTTATATCAGTACGAGGATAGATCACAATATTCGTGGCACGAGAGGCAGGATGATGGAGTAACTTAAATCTGATAAGAAAGCATTAGACATGATTTACACATCGACGGGACGACGGAACTTGCTAGGATCCAATAAGAAAGGTTGGTTGCAGGAAAATATTCACATGTAGTACTTGTCAAAACGGGTTTTCTCCAAACCCTACCACCTGGGCCCCACAGTGACGCCGCGGACATACCGTCGGGAGCCCAAACTCGTGTTGATGCAATGCGTCAATCGACCGTTCCAATAGACACCGTGATTTACATCGTTCCTACTTAGTACTGAACCCATGCCTGACACGAAGGTGCACCTCAGTTCTCGCGCTGCTTCTCGCAACTCAATCTGATGGGTGCATAGGAAGATATTCCGTCTCACGTTCTGAATCACATCATTCTCATCATTCTCACTGTTTCAGGGTCTCACAGGAGGTGGGCACGGCGTTGGAAAATGCGGTGGTATAACAGTCAGTCGGCCTGGATTCAGTAGAGGACGATCAGGCTCAGCTAGGCTAGTCACTAGCTTGGTCAAATTTATAGATTCAAATAACTCTCCTCAACGAGCCATGATCCAGCCTGGTGATCATGTCTAGTAAAAGCTAGGACATAATTCCCGGTGGTGCCGGTACTGCGGTATCCGGCAGGTACCACAATATATTTAGCATTGATTGCGCATATGTAAATATGCAAAAATAGATTATGACCAAATGTGACAACTAATTAATGCAATTCCAAAAATATCTTATTACTGAGTCAAAAGTCAATTTATCGAAACATAGTATTTAGAACATTCTGATAATACAATTTCTTTATAAACTTGAAAGCTCCAATTCTGTTCCAGCTCCTCTAAATATTTCTCCTCAAAATTTCTATTATCCCACCCATATATTAATTTACCAGGTAAATATATGGCAATTTTCCTCTATTGAACTTATCTTTCTTCTTCCTAAGGTTCAGTACTCATAGCAGCTTTATTCTTCATACTATTTCTTAAATTCCTCTATTATTTTCTTTGTATTTTCCAGCTTTTCTACTCCTTTCTAAGTATTTGCTTCTGCTTCTGCTATATACTACTTTTATTGCACTAAGTACTTCTCCTTTCCTCTTACAATTCTCCTATTCAAAATTTTCTCTACTTCATACTCTCCCATTCCATTGATTAAACAGATTATTCTTTTGTCTCTTTACTTTTTCCTAGTATATCTTACTCATATTTATTACAAGATAGATTTTTACTAACTCTATCTCACTGCATTTGTTTATACAATAATCTTGATCATGTAAGTGCTAACAAATCTCTTCATCAAATTTTATCTTTTTCATGAGATCTTCTGCTTTTTTAAAATTTTCTCTCTTTCTCAACTCAAATGTTTGTCAGATATAGTTTACACTAGGAGGCAAAAGCCTGCAGGGTTGGCTTGAGAATGTGT
>Ga0157368_1000103_pt1 | contig 37606 bp, 43 predicted proteins | sample AttbisABBM3_FD_113146 | JGI IMG/M metagenome (GOLD analysis project Ga0157368, IMG submission 113146) | Fungus gardens microbial communities from leaf cutter ant in Botucatu, State of São Paulo, Brazil - Atta bisphaerica ABBM3 | ecosystem: Host-associated > Fungi > Mycelium > Unclassified ... | reverse complement strand
TTTTTTTTGTATATACAAAAGCATATACATTAAAATCGCACGCAGATGTAAATATATTTAATGTATCAGTAAGTTATAGTGTTATTGAAAGGTAGGTAACTAACATAATCACATTGATAGGGTGGGGCAGGGGACTAACAGTCCCCGTGTTTTCGATTAACCGATATTGATATGCACATGTCATATACTCTCTGTCTTAAACGGACATAGATCTGTTCGTGAGTCCGCTCGGTGCCATCAGAGGAAGTAGCTAGCAACATTCTATTATGATTAACGGGGAGCTGGTCAGCATAAAACAATGTATCGGCTTTACTGAGTTGCAATACCTGTTACACCCTAGTAAAAAGCTATAATTCTAGACAGCTAGGACAAACAATGCGTCTCTACCACGGAACATCATTCAGTGCCTCTCAGAGCATTATCACCTCAGAGAAAATCCTTCATGAAATACAACGCACTTATAGTGAATCTTCACTTTTTCCCACGACGAACGGCCTCGTCTACTTGACGGATAATATCGGCTTTGCAATTTATGTGGCTAATAAAGAGGCCATATTCCGAAGAGAGGATTTTCTTTCAGTATTCGAAGTTGAAGTGGACAATGCTGAACTTTTGCCAGACTTTGACGAACTCGATTACGTGCATAGGATAAACCGTATAGACGCTACGCATTTGACTTATTCCGACTCTCTTGAAAAAGCACAGTCGTGCTGCATTGCCCGAAGTTTACATCTTTTTACAGACATCACGAGGCAATTAGTTTTGCCTTCTAACATAAATAAGAAACATCAGCTCAGGCCGTTGACAAGCGAGCTCATTATGCTTAGAAAAAACGGTGATCATCAAAAAGCATCTGACATGCTTAAAGGGCAAGTCTGGCACACTTTCACAAATGACTTGGAGCAGAAGTGATCTGCCCAACGCTGATCCACATTAAATGTGAAACATCTGTTTTCGCTCATAGCGGACAACGATATGCGAAAACTTCATCGGAGCAACTACTCGCAGAGTCTGTAAGACGAAAAAAGGCGGGGTGGTGAACCCCGCCTTTATTCAAGTTCCTTCAGCCCTTATGAGCGTCCGGTCAGTTGCTTGATTACAACGATAATGCTTAAACTGACATGCACTATCTGCAATGCCAGCAGGACAGTACCTAGCGTTATCACTTAGCAGCCTCCTTTACAGGAGGGCGCTACCCACCGCTTATGCCCTTGAACTACCCTCGCGGTGTGTATCAATTACGAGTCGATACATGCAGCACCCATTGAGTGGGGGCAAACCGGACGGCTCCACCCGTTGCCGGTTGGGAGAATCCTTTAAGATTCACCCAGAGGTACTGCATCAACACGTACAGACATTATAAAAGCATTATAAGGCTGACGCTATGTTGACGTGACCGTCAGTAGTGCTAAAATTGCACTACGAGTCGATACATGCAGTACCCAGTTCACTGGTATGGCTTCCAACCATACATTGAACTGAAAATTAACCTGGTCTCCAAACCAGGTTTTTTTTCGCCTGAACTACTCATAAAGAAATTCATAACGCCGCTATTGTAACACGTCCCACATTCCTACGTAGTCGCAGAAATGTAACCTTAAAGCCCATAATCAGTTCATGCCTCTAGTCAGTAAAAGCGACAGCGAAAAAATAATTTTGTAAATCTCACTTCGTAATCAGTTTCATTCAAGGTCACTAGGAAAGCCTAAGGCTTAAATCCAATCTGAGGCTTTAATAAAGACCAATTAAATTTTTCGCTTTAAAATATTGAGAAATTAAATAGTGCGCTATAAAAAATCACATTATTTTCTATCGGTGAATTCCACTCACAAAATAAATCATAAGGTTATTATAAGGCGCCATATAAATTAAATATTTAATATTACTAAAATAATAATATACCCAAGTAACCAATTGAGTGTTATAGATGCTCCTAAAGCGCGCTTTCAGCCAATTTAAATAGCCAATAAATGGGTGGCCAATTTAAACCGCTCACTGCTATTATTAGCCTGTGAAAAGTGACAGGCTAATATAGGTATACCCGCCGTCATTCTTTCCTCAACATCGCCACCGCTTCATTACCCGACATGTGAAACTGCACCCGGTGACGCGCCGCCACGTCCAGCGCAAACACCTTCGTGTACACCTCCGTTGACTTCAGGCTCTTGTGACCCATCAGGCTCTGCAGCGCCTTCAGCGGGATCCCCGCGTAAAGCATGTGCATGGCGTAGCTGTGCCGGAAAGTGTGCGGCGTGACCGGCACCGAGAAGGTTACGCTGTCTTCCGCTGCGGCCGCCACGGCTTCGTTAATCCAGGTCCTGACGGTGCGGTCGGTTACGGTCCACAGCCGCACTTTTTCGGTCCGGCCGGTGTCAGGATTGCGCCGCTCGACCGGAATACGCAGCGTGGCCACCATCATCTCCAGCTGGGCGATGTAGTGCGGATCAGACAGCGGAACCAGCCGGTGGGGCACTACGCCGGACGGTGCGCGCCCGGGGCCCCGGGCAGCCTTCTCGCCACGTTGTTTCAGGGTGGCCAGCTGCACAAACGGGTGGGGCGGCGTTAGGGTGAAGTCGGCCCGGGTCAGGGCCAGCGCCTCGTTGATGCGCGCGCCGGTGTTCCACATGGTGGCCAGCAGCATTTTTCGGTGCAGATCCGGCACGTAGTGCAGCAGGGCGCTGACCTCCGGCGCCAGCAGGTATTTGGGCAGGTCATCAATGAGTGCGGCCATCTGACGTAACGCCAGCGCAGCCGGATAATCGATGGCAACCGGAAGGGAGGCTGTCTGTAACGGCTGACCGTAGGGAAGCATACCCGTCATGACTTTCTCCGGATGAGGCAGCAGGAATTTAAATTAGCACACATTTTATTCTTTCCTGTAAGCGGCAGTTTCAGCCTGCATGGTAGTGTGAAAGGCTTCAAGAAACAGGGTGATATCACTGAGAGCACGCTCCAGCTGGTAGCGGCCTACGACGGTTTCAATGTCATCCTCTGATATACCGTTCCGGTGAACCAGGTCGTGCCGGGTATTAATAATATCTTTGAGTCGGCTTACAGGCCATTCAGGCTCCTGAAGCAGAACGGCGCCAAAATACCTTTCAATATGCTTCACATTATGAAAAGTCATTCCCTTGACAATGGCCTGCACGGCCTGGCGATAAGCGTCAGCGGGAGCCGACGGCTGACAGCACACTTTAAGAAACTTTGTCTGGTTATCTCTCAGTCCGATCTTATGCTGATTGGATCGGAACAGCAGGAGGTGTGGCTCATGATTAAGCAGCGCCCGGGCGCAGTACATGAGGCAGGCTTCCATCACGCTTACCGCGTGAACCCACGACATTCGTAACACGATGTCCGGCTGGTAAGAGAGGTTGAGCCCCTGCAGCGTTCTCAGTTCCGAGAAGGCGTGTTCACAGCGGGCATCGACAGAGTTGAGTGAGGCGGTAAACTCGTCCCTCAGACAGTCTTCATACGCCTGGTCTGACAGAAAGTCCTGCCAGTCAGAATAAATCTGGCCGATGGTTTCCCATTCCGGCGTATCGGGCTCTACTTCAGGATATTTCTCGGCGGCCCACGCCTCAAACCGTTCCTGCTGCAGCTCACACATAAGTTCTTTGGCACTTCCCATCTGAGCAGTCCTCCGGAGTTAAATCGGTTTCGCTTTATTATCGATTAACACCCTCAGCCTTTTACGTGCCCGGTGGCCAGCTCCCGGGCCAGCGCCTCAAATCCCTGGTGCTCTATCTCGAGGTAACGGCTGTAAATACGCGCATCCCGCTCCGTCAGGTTGTCAGGGTTGCCCTCAAACCAGCGCAGCAGCACCCCGATGGCGTGATCCATGGTGTCGAGGTCATATTCATGATCGCCGGACTCGCCGGCGTCGCGCAGTTCCTGGCGGAACTGGTTATATTTTTGGCTGAGAACGTCAAGCCCGAGCCGGGTGGCGGCATAAAGGTTGTTTTCACCGGGTGACAAAATGGCGTTGCGGATTTTTTCAAACGCGTAACTGAAATAGTTGCGGTCCAGCATTGATTCAAACATGACAGTTCTCCAGGGGATTATATGGGCGCTACTGATAATGAACGTTACTGAGCATGCGAGATATCATCACTCACTAATCTTTAACTCATGTCACTTTAATAATAGTTATTAAAATCCTGCTTATATTCCCTACTTGCAATTACCGGAAGCCGCTCACCACCGGATCCGACTTTTTCCATATCGGGCAGTAACCGGAAGGGTAGCACGGCGGCGGGGCGGGCGGAAGCGGGGTTTTGCGGGGGGATTTCCGCTGACGCATCCCGTATGTTGTGTCATGTGCATCTGAGTGAGTCACAACATGTGGTGTGCTGCGCAGAAAACCGCCACAGGAGGGGAGAAGATCCGGTTCTGGCTTTTTTCGGATCTCGGCGCAAAAACAGAGAACAGTGGATATGCCTGGAATATCCATATGCCAGGCATCTGCATAGGTAAGGCATACGCATATATTTATCATATGCATATGGTGCATATATACATATGTGGAGCATCTGCATATACTTAACATATGCTCGCAGCCGGTGCATGAACTTCATATCGGATATGCCGCACACATCCAAAATATTCGGGAGGTAATTATGAGAACCGTATCTATTTTCAAAAATGGCAATAACCGTGCCATCCGCCTGCCCCGCGATCTGGATTTTGAGGGGGTGAGTGAGCTGGAGATCGTCCGGGAAGGGGACAGCATCATCCTGCGTCCCGTCCGGCCGACCTGGGGCTCATTCCTGGAGCTTGAAAAAGCCGATCCGGACTTTATGTCGGAGCGCGGGGACGTTGTCAGCGACGAAGGACGGTTTAACCTGTGAACAGGACTTATATGCTGGACACCTGTATCTGCTCGTTCATCATGCGCGAGCAGCCGGAAGCCGTCCTGAAACGCCTGGAGCAGGCGGTGCTGCGCGGCCACCGCATTGTGGTCTCGGCCATTACTTACTCTGAAATGCGCTTCGGCGCCACCGGCCCGAAGGCCTCGCCGCGTCACGTGCACCTGGTCGAGGAATTCTGCGCCCGGCTCGATGCCGTCCTGCCCTGGGACCGCGCCGCGGTGGACGCCACCACGGAAATTAATGTGGCGCTGCGCCTGGCCGGCACGCCGATCGGCCCGAACGACACGGCGATCGCCGGACACGCCATCGCCGCCGGCGCCGTGCTGGTGACGAACAATGTGCGGGAGTTTGAGCGGGTGCCGGGCCTGACACTGGAGGACTGGGCATAACAGGCGGCCCACCCAGTGCCAGTCTGACAAGCCGCACCACCTCGCTCTGCGCTGTGACGACACGCTTTCTCAGGTACTGCCTGGCTGCGCTGACGGTAGTGACTGACGCCAGCCGGTTTTCATTCTTGGGTCTGTTCATCAGGCCTCACTTTCTGACTGACAGCCCGAAGCGTTTCACCTCAGGGCTGCCTTCTGAGTTTACGGGACCGTGACCGCCCTGTGGTCAGGCCGTCACTGATGTTCCGCCATCAGATAAATGCAGCCGGGAAGCTGCGGACAGCCCCGCGGGCATGATGAATGGAGCGTATTCATTGTGGGGCAGGGCGGTACTGCTCATTGAGCGCCTGTGCAATGGCCTCGGTTTCTGCATCGGGTGTGCCGTCGGTGTTTTCCGGCCTGAAATGCATCTGAAACGCGCTGACGGTTTTCCGGGTGTCTTCATCCAGAACCCCACTGAGCGGTATACGGTCATAACCGTAACGCCTGAGCGCGGTCTGAAGAGTCAGAACATCGGCTGGCGCATCGGGTGCACGACCGGCCAGACACTTCTGCACCCGCAGCGGTTCAGGCCACGCCCCCACGCCCTGCCCGGCCAGGGCCTTCCAGGGAAACAGCTTACCGGGATCCTGTTTACGCAGCGGCGCGATGTCACTGTGGCCGAGTACGTTATCCGGCGTGATGCCGTAGCGCCTGATAATCTCTTTAGCCAGGGCCGTCAGGGCGTTAATCTGCGGCTGAGTGTAAGGGTACCAGGTCTTCTGCCCCAGCAGATTTTCCGTAAATCCGGGGTTCACTATTTCAATGCCCACTGAGGAATCATTCAGGTTGACGCGTCCGTTCCAGTTGCTCACCCCGGCGTGCCAGGCTCGCCTTTCTTCACTGACCAGCCTGTAAACGATCGGTTTACGTGTGCGGCTGTCGACACGGTCAGAGATCAGGTAGTGCGCGCTGACATTTTCGCCGGAAAGGAGTCTCAGCGAGGTTGTATCGTCGACCGCCGTATAGTGAAAGACTAGGAAACGTATCCGTTCGTTCTGCGCTGCCGAGGAGTGGGTGTCGTCCAGCAAATAATTCTCTACGCTGACGTGCGGGGGCGTTTGCTTACTGCAGCCCGCAAGAACCGTTAAGCAGCACAGGCTGGTCGGTATTAATGCCATCCATTTTTTCAAAGTAAACATAACTAATCCTTTATTTTATTATTCTTTTCCAGAGGCACGGGCATTCTGCGGCGCAGAATACTGAATTCAAAGCGACTTTCCTGGTAATTTATTCTGTTTTCTAAGAACCACATGATGAATTCATTGTTGTTTCTGACCCCAATTTTTCGCATTACCCTCTTCTTGTAATAACTGACGGATTTTTCTTTCAGACCTGACCATTCAGCTATCTGCTTAATTGTCATGCCGGTCATAAAAAACCAGGTGACAGAAACTTCATTTTCGGTGAATAACAGACAGCGCTGTGTATTATCCATAAACGTCACAGATCCTCCATTGCATGATTATGGGCTAAAATTTTTTGTGAATAGAAACCGGCAGAATTAATCTGCCAGATAAAATTTTTCGTATTAATTCGATTCTTCTTTCAGGGACCGGGTAAAGCTGAAATCTTTCCCGGCATCATCAACCAGGGTATATTCCACGGTCATCTCTTCACGGCTCATTACTTTCTTTAAACTAAAGCGTTTATGGCTGAAAGGGGCGATCATCCTGCTCATGCCCAGCTGCAATGGCTGGTCAACGGAAGACGACCTGATCTTTATCGAAACAGGCGTCACGTAATAGGGCGAGGGATTATACAATTCCAGTGAATGCCCGCTGTCTGATAAACGAACGCTCAGACTTTCGGCAATTTTTTTAATATCCATATGTCCCATGAACGGTCGGTAAATAATCTTCAGCTGAGTGTTTAATCCGACCTCCACTTTGTTAGCATTTTCCCGCTGCTGAGATTTCTTTATGCCGGGTATTTCATAAAGGTTAATCCAGAATACAGATTCCCGATCCCTGGGCAACGCTCGCATTTTTTCTGTGGGCAGTATTCTCAGATTCACTATTTTTCCGGGCGACATTTTTGTCACCGCAGGAATAACGATGAAGGGATAATTTTGTTCTTTATTGAGATCGCCTGAACTTCCGTCATCAATCCAGCTCTGAAGTAAAACCGGCGCATTTCTGTCGTTATTAACGATAAGCAGACGACTGCCACTGTCGTTGCCGCTGAACAGTACTCTGTCCTGCAACGGCACGACCGCTGCATGGAGCCCCAGCGAAGTAAATAAAAAAGAAAAAAAGAAAAAGTGAGAAAAGCACTTCATCACCAGTACCTCACCACTATATATGCCGTCGCATCCACCTTACCGGGTGTGACGGAGTCAGCCGCATTCAGAATCGCGTATGAAGCAAAATACCGTGATGTGATGTCCACCTGGCTGTTGCTGTTTCTGGCGCGATTGACTTCTCCGGTGAGCAGAGAAAACCAGCCTTTTGTATAATCGTCGGTATACGCGTTCGTTATAAATCCAAACGGAGTGTCGGAGCCTGAAGCTGTTATGGCAATACCGACATTCGAGGCATAGCCGTCCTGCCCGTAATGGTCTGACACGAGGTAGGGCATCCACTGCGAGTCGCCAGGGGCATTGGCGGGACGCGGATTAGTGGTTCTGAAGGCAACGGAAATCTTATCAGGACCCACGCCTGCGGTCTGATTGATATAGGCATTGATGAGTGGGCCGCCACAGCGGTAAGTGATTTCAAAGTCTCTACCCGTTTTCACGCCAGACTTTAAATCGCTGACCGTTACCTTGGGTAAAATAACAGGGTTGGTATAGTTAAGAACACGGCATCCCCAGGCCGACTGTTTGAACGTGTTTGCCGGAGAGTAAACCATGCCGAAACCAATCCAGTTTGAGTAGCCGAAGCCATCATAATTTGTAGCACTGTCACTACCCGGCGTGATTTTTCGATCGTCATTCCAGCCGGGCCCGACAAATACAGTGTACCCGTTCGGCTGAGTACATTTGTAAGATATACCGTTTGCGGTGTCTTCGGCTGGGTCACCGCAGCCGAATTTGTTACCCCCTCCTCTGTAGGTGGCAGGAAACCGGTAGATTTCTGCCGTCACGCTGCTGAAGTCGCGGGCATAAAAATTGAGCTTGTTCCCTTCCTTGTGCCCCGATATGGGAGACTGCTGCCAGTATCTCGAGAACACCTTACCGTCTTTATTGCGCGTAATCTTGATACCGATAAAAGGAAAATAGGTCTGGTAGACGCCCTCTCCGTTGCCGTTAAGACCGCCCACGTTACTGTCTCCGTTGGTGGCAAAATTCTCATATGTTTTGCCTTCATCGGCGAGATCGCAGGTATAAAGCAACTGATCTCCTCCCTCAGGAAAGGCCCCAGCCTGGCCTACGCTGGCAGTGGTAGAACCAATCAGGCCGACCGGCATAAACTCCGTCGGCTGAAGAGTTATGGGGCCAAAAACCAGGGGGACACCACCTGTGCTGTCACCCCCTTGTCCGTTTTGATACACTGGCGTGCACTTGGCCAGGGCTGACGATGTAAAAAACGTGACCATCAGCAGGGAAAAAACAGCTGCTTGCTTTTTCATGTTTGTAACCTTATTGACAGACTGCGGTGACATAGTTGAGCGCTTTTGATGACCTCAATTTCACGTGCGCATAGCGGATGACACACTGTTCACCGGCCGCACTGCCCCAGCGGGCGGTCAGCGCCTCTCCGTTTTCAAGCCGCAGGTAGGTGTTCCCCGCCTGACTTACCGTAGCCACGTTATTGCCCTCGGAATCAAAGATGTCGGAACCCAGAGGAACCCAACTGCCATCACGGCGTTTCAGCTGCATCATCACGGGGATTCCCTGACGGGTTTTAAAGACCAGTCGTGTGACTGAACCTGCATAGGGCGTAACGACATGCTGGCTGTCAATAATATCAACATCCGCAGATCCGCTTTCAGGCGCATCAAGGTTGATACTGTTACGTCGGTAAGGCATCAGCGAAGGAATGATGGCGTAACCTGCACTGTCGATTTTAATATTCTGACCGTTAAGCACCGTGGCCCCCTCAGCCCCTTTGGCCTCCACAATCGCAAAGGTATCGCTCACGGTATGCCCCAGAGTGATCCCGCCACGGTGTACCGCGACGGCACCGCTCATCGACCCCGATGCCTGCCAGCTTCCCGGCGATTTTGATACCGTTCCGCTCACATTGGCTTTGGGCAGAATGGTGGACAGACTGAGTCCCGTATTGCTGCCCGCGCGGGCCTGGCTGTAGTTCAGGCCCCACTGGGTAGTATTGTCCTTGCCAGCGCTGCCAGACAGCGAGGTCTGATAGCTGTTGTCATTATTACTGCTGACGTATGTCGCAGACATCGTCGTGTTCCGGTTATCGCGCCCTAAGGGCACGGAAAAATTCAGGGCAAACTGGGTATCTTTGTAATATTCCTTGTGGCTGTCATCTTCAGGCATCCCGAATCTCTGCGCGTCTGAAACCCGCGTACGGTACTGTCTGGAAATGCTGAAATCCATGTGGATACCGTAAGGCAGGGCCGTGTTGTATCCCACCTGATAAGAAGTATCTTTATTTCTTCCGTCGTAATAATTTTGTGAGGATCCCGAAACATAGACGCTGCCCAGTGCGCCAAGCGGCTGGCTGATGTTGACCTGAAGCCGATTTTTTTGCATGTATGTTCCCCCTTCTACCGACGACAGAGGGGTATCGGAGTTGTTAAGAGCCACAATATCCTGCAGGTCCCGGTAACCCTTCGTGGAATACCGGTAGCCGGCAAAACTGATTGTGGTGCCGAGCGGCCCCAGCGTCTTACTGTACTGGGTATTCACCATCCATCCCTGCGTGGTTCTGCCATTTTTCAGTCTGGCATTTGACCAGGTGGCGGATGTCCCGAAAGCACCGAGCGCCGATGAATAAATTGCGCCGCCGCTGGCCGCCTGATAACCACTGCCGACACGTAATCCGCTGTTTGCCGTTACCGTGTTTGAAACGCCGTATTTAACGGAATACTCGGAAAACTGATTGAAGCGGGCGTAGTCGCTGATTTTTCCCGCAGAAAACACATAGTCCAGACGTCCGGGACGAACAGAGCCTGGCAGGGTAGAATAGGGCACTGCATATTCAGTGATGCTGCCGTCACTCTCCGTGACCCTGACCTTCAGGTCACCACCATAGAAAGCCGGTGCCAGGTCATCAATACTGAAGTTACCCGGCGGCACGGTCGTCTCATAGATTTTATATTTCTTCTGAAAAACCTCGACTTTCGCGTTAGTTCGCGCAGTTCCCCTTACGGTCGGTGCGTACTGAACCAGCGAAGGGGGTAATACACGATTGTCTGTCTTCAGGCTGACGCCTGTGAAACTGAGCCCGCTGAAGGTTTCAGAAGAGGAGCTGAGCTGTCCTACTGACAGCTCACTTCGCAACAGCGGTAAGCCGCGTTTTACATAAAAGCGTGAGGAATTCCACCTGGAACCATAACGGTTACGGTTGAAATTGCCCTGCTGCCGGAACTGCCACTTGCCTGCATTAAAGCCGCTGCTGAGGCCGAGGTAAGTTGAGCTCAGTGCGCCTGAATAGCTGTTGTGGGACTCATACTGGTTGACTGTATAGTTTGAGAATAAAACAGTGCTCCCTGCGTCAAACTCACTCGCCGGAATATAGTCATCCGGCCGCTGTACCAGCAGGCTCTGGGGCACCACAATGTTTACCCTCAGAGAAGAAAGATCGGGCGCTGCCTTTGCCTCCGGCAGAACGGCTTCAAGAATATACCTCTCTTGCGCTGCAAGAGATTCAGGTTTCTTTTTAAGGGGTAAACTGTTAATGAAATCCCCCGTGAATACCGGTGTCAGTTTTTTATCTTTCATTTCAAAATCCACTGTTTTTTTAGAAAAAAGTTTATTATTCAGATAGACAGAAACATCATACTTCCCAGGTTTATAAAAAGAGTCTTCGCCTGATAATGCAGCAATACCACTCAGCCCGCTTGCCCTGAGCATGACAGGACTGAATTCATATTCTTCAGCATGGATATAAAAAGTACAGCAGGAAAGAAATAAAGGATAAAATCTGATCTTCATTTTCATAGAATCATAAAATTAGTTATCAGCGATCAGGAAGTTTACTGGCGTGCCATAATCATTGATCATAACCGCATTGAGCGGGCCACTTAGATGTTTATCCTTAATTACTGTGGAATATTTCCCACCGGGCAACAAGGTGATTTTTTCGGCTAAAAGACGATTTCCATTACTGATATCTCTTATAGAAAGGATATTCGCCGTGTTGTTATTTACCACCAATACTCCATCATGCACTCGGTAAGAGATATTGCTTTCGTCTTTTGCAGTAAAAGCATTTACCGAGGCAGGCCTGTAAATAATTTTTAACCGACTCCGGATAATGATATTGAGGCGATTATCCTTACCTTCATTTTTTCGGACACCCGGGATCTGGGTAAAATTCAGAAAAAAAAGAGACTCTTTATCCTGTGGCAATGCGCCGGATAACAGCTTAATTTTTACCGTCTGCCCCCCTTTTTCTTTAATTTTAAAAACAGGCGGCATGGCAATAAAATCCGGTTTCTCGCTGTTGTCGGATTCTACCTGAACAATAAAAGGATTATCACTGGTGTTATCAAAGTTAACTGTTTTTTCAGTTATACCTTCCATTACAATTCGTGAAGCGTTCATAACCACAGCAGCCTGCGTTGCGCTACTGATTAAAAAGAATAAAACTGAAAATATTTTCAGGTATGTTAAAAGTTTCATAAATTATTCCAGCCCCGCGAGAATCGCGGGGCGCAGTTTTTAGAGATAGCTGATAGCGTACTGAACTGTCGCTTCGACTTTACCGGCTGTGGCAGCACCACCGGTAGCAATATACTGAGCGGTATACTGTGCCTCCCCGCTGGTGTCGCCCGGGTTGAGTGAAAATGCCTTAGCAAACGCCTCACCTGACTGTAAATTAATAACATTATTATCCGGATCCAGTAACTGAATAGCGACATTACTTGCCGGAGAAGAAGTGGCAATGTTTTTCAGGTTACCGGAAGCATCAACACTGGTTGATGCAAAATGAATTTTAATATCCTTGGCCGCTGCTCCAGGATCAGTGCATCCTGTCAGCTTCATGCTGAATGTCGTGGGTGAAGAAGTATTACCCGCGGCGGAAAGATCGCTGATCTTTGCCGTCTGCATCAGTATAACTGGTGCGGCCGAAGTAGAGTCATTGACACTGATGTTACACGTCTGGGCGGACACTTCACCTTTGAAACGAATACTGTTTTCCTGTGCGGCAAATACACTGCTGCCTGACAGAGTAGTCAGGGCAATAATCCCGGTTAACAAGGTCTTTTTGAACATTCCAGTGCTCCTAAAACGGTTGTCTGTTAATTAACATGCAGAAAGACGCGTTTGGAATTCAATCATTCATTCCGCATGTAATTTATCTTAATGAATAATACTGACGTACTGAATTCGAACTAATAACGTAATCAGCCAAAACAGTCTATGCGGGACGGAAGATAAGCGCACCTTTGAATTCCTCTGATTTCGTTTAAATTAATATTATTTTTATGTTTAAATTTATAATGTTAAAAATCAACAAGTTAAAATAAATTTAGATTGATTTATTATAAATATCACAAAGATAAAGTCGCTCTATAAAGACGTGATATACTTATTTTAAATTGATCTGATCAGCTTTCGGATTTATGATCTTCTGCTCACAAAAAAAATTCCCCCTGCTCATTAGACTTATCTTCTGTGCGGGATTTTGATGACTTATTTCACTGGTGGAGAATGCCTTGAGCAGAAAAATTATCCTTAACAGTTTTCTGACTTTTGAACCGGATAAAAAAAGAATCACCGGCAGGGGTAACCCGGCGATTATCAGCGCATCCGCATCACTGTGCCTTGAACTGCTCATTGAAAATGTAGGGCAACTGGTCACGCATCAACAGTTCTATGACTATGTATGGCGTCGGTTTGGTACGGAACCTGCTTCAACAACCCTTTATCAAAATATCTCGGCGCTGAGGCGTGCACTCTATAAAGCAGGTCTTCAGGAGGATATCATCCGGACCATGCCACGTAAGGGTTTTCTTCTTTCTCCACAGACAACCGTTGAGAAAGAAAGCCTTTCATCCTTATCATCCGTCAGCCCCGTGTCGAAAAGTGCTCAGGCTCTTTCTGCAGGCGGTCATAAAATTCCAGAGCATGGCGCTTCAGATGAAGGGATGACTGCTGTGCAGAGTGAGCAAGAGACTGATCACGTGAAAAAAATTTTTTCATATTCATCTCTGGCTGAACACAGGATTTTAAAAGCCTTTCTGGGATCAAAAAAATTGATGGCTGTAACGATTCTTTTTATTCTGGTAGTTTCACTCTGGTCTTTTTTTTACATCAGAGAAGGACTGAATTACAATGATGCTGTTTTTATTTACAGTACGGATTACAAAGGCTGTACCGTATTCAACAATGCAGATGGCTGGCTTAGAAAGGAAGAGGTAAAGAAAAAGATAGATGATCTTAAAATAAACTGCAGTGCAACTCCTTATGTTTATCTTACCGCCTTCAAACATGCAGACAGTCTTTCATACTTTAACTGCGAGCACCCATTAGACGGACGTGTAAGAGCGAACTGCCGTTCACACTACTATGTGAAGAACCTGAATAATGATTAAAATCATCCTCCTGATCATCTTCTGTATTGTCATTTATTTATTTACACCATTCAGCAGGAATGGAGAAAACACCATTTCATGCAAAGCCGATGTCTCTTATCTGTGGAAGCAGGATCGGCTGGACTTACTCATCACGCAAAATCTTCATGACGGAAAGGGCGTTCTTTCAATGTCAGGTATTTTATATGAAAACGAAAAAGTAAAATCTTATCTGAGTAAGACGGTTTCATTTTCATACGTTCAGAACCGTTTTTTCTACTACTTCCGATCTGAGCTGATCATGAACTCACCTCAGATGACGATGAGCCTTACCGATCAGAAGGCATGGCTACCCGACTTTTTTACAGAGAACAATAAACCGTTAGTACTCAAAATCAGGCCTTATGGCAAAAATGCCTGGGTTTTTTATCCCGAAAACACACCGCTTTTCATCTGTGAGAGAAGCCATTAACGGATATAAGGCCGGCTGAATACCCCTGTCCTCTACGCCCGGGCTAATGCGGACCAGAAAAGATCGGTCAGGGTGTGTGTAACGGCTATACTGGTGTCACCACCCGGTTCCGGCCTCCGTTTTTGGCCCTGTAAAGAAGCTGGTCTGCCAAAGCCAGCGCTTTTTCTCTGTCTTCGCCGAGTTCACAAACACCTGCTGAAATCGTGATGTGTTTCACTACGGGAAACTCTACTGTGGCAATGTTTTCACGAATACGGTTTACAACCACTCTGGCTTCGCTCAGCGTTGTGTCTGGAAAAAAAATGACAAACTCCTCACCGCCGAACCGGCAGACAATGTCCTGAGTGCGGCATCCTTTTTTTAATAAACCTGACACAGCTATCAGTACTTCGTCCCCGGTATCGTGTCCGAACTGGTCATTAATCTGTTTGAAGTGGTCGATATCAAAAAGAGCCAGGGTGTGTAAGCTATCCCCCTCCACAAAAGGCGCAGTGAGTTGATCGAACCCCCGCCGGTTATGAAGTTTCGTCAGATGATCCGTCAGGGCATCATCGCGCAATACAGAAAATGTTTTATTGATGGTTTTTGAATAAGCCAGAAACGCTTTTTTGAGCCTGTCAGCCTCTCTGTACCAGGCTTTTATTTCATCCATTCCGGATAACCGCCCGGTCGTACCTGAGCGTGTCAGGCGTGCCAGCTTCTCAAGTGGCTTTGAAATCCTGGTGGAAATGTAAAGACTCGCGATGACCAGCAGAAGCGACAGTAGCAGCCCGTAGAGGATCACCTCTCTGACGATACGTTTGAGCAGTGCGGCCGTCACGTCAGTTGAAACGCAGACGAACACATGCCAGTTAGTCTTCACAACGTCAGAATAACCCAGCAGGCAGTCCTGATGATTCAACAGGGTTTTCATGGCGCCATATTTTTTCTGTTTCAGCTGCGCCGACAGGTCCGGGCTCAGACTGATTCTTTTCCCGGTCAGTGCCTCATCCGGGGAATAAACCACTTCGCCGTTATCGGAAACAATGCTGACAGTCGTTTTATCAGCATAGAAGTGCTGGCTCAGAAGACGACTCAGCATGCTGACCTTTGTAAGATAGATTGATCCTGCCAGATAACCCAGATATTCGCCTGAGGGGGAATATACCGGGTTCGACAAAAAGATGAGGTAGTTTCCCGTATAGGGGGTCAGGGGTTCAGAAACAAAGGGGCCTTTTTTTACCGCCTGAAGCTGCCCGGGCGCCACACTGAGTAACGTTCCTGACGGGATGAAATTTAAGGGAGAAGCCGCCACGACCTGTCCATCAGACGACAGGGCCAGCACGGAACTGAACATATCAGACTGCAGACGGAGCCTGTCAGTCTCATATTGCAAAGCCTGCAAATCCCTGTAACTGGTTATCTGTCCGGCGCTGAAAGCGAGTTCCTTCTGAGCCGTCCGGAACATGTTGTCGGCAGTGTAGGCCAGTTTGCGGGCATACGCAGTGCTCGATTCCAGAATACGCTGTTCGGTCAGGTTCCTCAGCACAAAGCCGGTCACTGTGGAAAGCAGGACAATAGTTAGAAGTATGCAGCACACCGAGTGCAGACACAGGAGACTCTTTAGTGAGGGCTTGCTTGGCATCGTTTGTCCCTGATGGCTTATTTTTTTGCTACTGAATAAATGATGGCACAGACAGTTATCAAAACAGGAGCGGTTAAACAATCAGTAAAGCAGCACTGCTGATCAAAAGAATACAGCATGGAACCTTTTGCAGACTGGAAAGCCAGCTGGCCGTTTCAACTGCACATGTTATGAACTTTATACAGAGCAACACGAGAACAGAGCCGGGCCTCCTTTAAACCCGTATTACAGGCAAAAGAGGGGTATACTGCAGCAACATCGCTTTACTGAAACGAAAAATCAAGCCTGCCAGTCGTGATGAAGACATTTTATGTCCAGGGAATGCCACCTCCGGCACGACAGTAGCAGCTCGGGCTGACCGACATGTTTAATGAGAATGACCAGACTCAGCGGGGGCTATCCCACCATCCGACCCAGGAATAACTAATCCAGCCGGTAACTGAGGTTAGATTAAGAGCGCCCGGGCGGTTCCGGAAACTTCCATGCTTCAACACGAAAAAGGGAAAATTAAGCATAACATTATGAATTTAAAATATTAATTCTAAAAAACATCCTGCACCTCCTTAATGTTGAAAACTATCTATACCGACAGAATTGAGATCTAACAACACGCTCCCTGAAAACAGTAAAAGTCATAATCCAACCACAAATCAGAAAGTTAAGTAAATTTCCGCTTCTCCCTTTTTTCGGATCCGCGGGAGGTAACAGAAGCGCTGTGCGCAGCATGCAGTGAATCAGGCTATAAATACTCAGACAGAACCATAAAAGCCTTAAGATCAGCTTTAAGTACTAAAAGCCAAAATCCTGCATACCGTAAGTATCGATCACTGCATGCAGGATTTATGTCAGAAGAGGTTAGTTCGTCATGGAGACGGACCGGTTGGGCGGGACAAAACGAATACGTTTGTATTTTTCATCCCATTTCGGCTTCCGGATAAAACCAGCGGCTTTGAGCTGGACGGCCAGCACCCAGAGACTGTCTGAATATCCGATTCGCCGGTGTTCCTTGTCGCTGATAAAGGCCAGAAGGTTTTCAACGGTAAAGGTGCAGAGAATCTGCACGATATCCTGATGATTCAGTTTTCCTGTTTCCAGCAACCTGATAAGAAGCGTAAGGCGTATGCCCTCATCAGCAACATGCGGAGCCAGCCGCGTCAGCCTTGCAAAAGACGTAAATAAAAGATTGTCAGACAGCTTAAAGATTTTATTTAGGTTGAATACACTTATACCGAGTAAAGTCGTTTTTTTATACTTACAGTCCAGTTGATGCCTCTGACATTTAAAGGAAGGTGAAGGCAGGCTTTCTTTGTAATCCTGACTGTCAGGCCAGGACAGCTATACCAGATCAGCGGGCTGTTCTGGGATTAGCAGGCTGGGACTTGGGACTTACTAGCCTGCTAAAAGATTGTTCAGGTGAACAGATGGTGCTGAAATGTGCTGAACACCATGACAATACCGAATGCCATCAGCGCCAGTGTCGAAAAAGACCTGACAGTAAGGCCAAGAAGTCTGGTGCTATTTCTACGCTTTATGAAAACGCCCAGTGTAATCCAGAATCCAGAAGTGGTAAGAACAACGACTGTGAAATGTAGAAAAATCTTGGCGTACCCTACCGGAGACGATAGGACATTTTGCGGGAAGATTACGGATGCAAAAATCAGTGCTTTCGGATTCATAAAGGTCGTCAAAAATATGCTGCCAGGAGTAAAAATGCTTACAGTGGTGTTTATTTCTGAGAGCCATATTTTGACAGCGAGGAAAAAAAGATAACCCGCACATAACAGCCTGAATAGACCAACCCCCGAATTTCCTGACGAAGATGATATAAATACCACAACTGACCAGGATGTGATGCTGAAAAGATATCCCGCCCATTCAGAAAATATCAGAAGATGGGCTTTACTGAATCCCTGTCTGGCACCCGAATTAAGAAGAAGAATATTCGTCGGGCCGGGAACAAACAGGAGTGCAGCCCAGGAGAAGACAAGAGCAATATTCATTATCACCCCACTTTAAAAAAAGTCAAATTAGATAAACTCAAAAAAACAAGAAAAAATTAAGAAACCGAACACACAGTGCTTCAGGATAATGCTACCTTGCCTGTTTGATATCTTTATTAACAATCAGATAAAAGGACAGTATTAAATGAAGCCCACAACACAGCCATAACAAGCCATTAATACCCACATATGCCATAATATATCCTGATGCAACAAGACCAAATGGAGAAGCAACTTTAAATATTGTTCCCGTTATCCCCATAACCTTACCGAGGTGCTCCTTTTGCGTACTTTCCTGACGCCAGGTATACACACTGACACCAACTATGGTCTCAAAGAAGCCGCTAAGAAAAAAAGCCATATAAAATATTAACCCGCTTTTATCAACAAGCAGAATCAGATAAGAAAAAATCTGAAAAACCACACCTGAAATAAAAGCACACCCTAAACCAAATTTTTTGCGGATGAAACCAACTACAAGCGAGCCGAGAACGCCTCCAATACCACTGAGTGATACCATTATGCCAAGCCTTGCTGAACTAAAAGAAAGCACTGCCTGAGTAAAATATAAAGACTGAATGATAAACATAAGCATACACATATTAAAGATACTGACTGAAAATGACATCTTTAAAAGCTTGCTGTTTACATATAAAATTTTAAGACCGGTCTTTATGTCATCCGCTAGCCGTGTTACTTTTTTTACATCCGTAGCATTCATTGAGAATTCGTTAAGGGCATACCATGATAAAAAAATCAATGAAGCTATTACCAGATAAATAATGCTGAAATCAGAGAAAAGAAGCAAGATACCAGAAAGTGCTGGTCCCATTGCCTGGAAAATACTGACCAGAGAACTGAAAGCTGCAGAGGCGGTACCCTGTTGTGACAAGGGGACCGCCTCTCTGACCAGACCCATTCGTGCATTCAAATAACCGAAGTTCAATGCCATCATAGAAAAAGCACAAGGGAATAAAAACCATAAAGGTTGGCTTGCGTACTTAACCGCTAACCAGCTGATAGTTATACAAATTAATTGCCCACCCAGCATCCACTGACACCAGATTTTCCGGTCAACACGGTCTATCCAGACCCCCATAACTATAGCCAGTAAAACATAAGGTAAAAATTCAACAGCTCTCATCCACCCCATTATCTCGGGTGAATGAGTGAGCCTGTAGATCAGCAGGGGTAAAAATATTTCGTAAACTTTTCCGGCAAAGGTTGAGAATAAGGCTCCCAAAAAAAGCCATCTGAATTCCTTTATCAACCATACTGATTTTTCAGTATAATTACTTTTGACATCAATGTTTTCAGAATTATTATTATCCATATTTCAATCATTTACCTTCAGTAATTTGCGAGGAAATTCTGGAGAAAAAATCAGGCTGTCACGAATAAATTGTCCGTCCTGCTGACTGACACGGCGATGAAAATCAGAAGAAGGAGGATGACCAAAATACTTGTCTGGAAAATCAAGCCCTTTTGCACGCGTTAAATCATACCGGCTGTCGATATCAACAAAGCGCATCACAAATGCCGTCCTTGTCTCAATAGGTCCTTCCAGAAGAGGCTCGCTTACATGAATGACATTTTTATTGAAAATAAAGACATCTCCGGGCACAAAAGCATCTGTGCATTTAAAGTATTCAAGAAGAGTACTGATAGCCGATGAATTGAGAACGGAATGGCGCAGTTCTAGATAAGACTGAAGATCCAGGTTTTCAGGATCATTCTCAGCAATACTCTGCATCATTTTATCGATGGCGGGATCAATATCGCTGTACATAAAGCTTCCTGAAATTATGTTTTCAGGCACATAACTCATCCCGCCCCCTTGTCCTTGAGGATCAATATTGGTGAGAGGGACCCACATTGAGCAGCCAAAGTCGTCCCCACGCTGATAACCAAAGCTCTGAGTACCAATATGCCACGGAAAACCAGTATGCTTTTCTTTCTCGATCTGAAACCCTAAGCCCTGTGTATAAAAAAGACTTCGGTTTGCCAGAGTGGTCAGTGTATGAGAGAAATTGTTATTTCTGATTAGATCTGAGAGCACGAGATCATTTTCAAATATGTCATATCCAACCCGTTTGAATCCTGTCTGATTTTCGGAAAGCAGTCGCATGTGATCATCTATACTTGTCTGAAGATGATTTATTGTGAAATCTGAGAGAAAGCGCCGTAATACAACAAATCCATTTTTTTTGAAGGAGGAAATATCATCTTCGGTTAAAACAAACTTATCGTTGACTGTAGAATCCATCATTTTTTCCTTGCTTTATCAGATAATGTTAATAAATTTATTTTTTTCCATACTCGTGAAGGTCATATTTGAGAACTGGAACACAGATTGTCTGAGCCTGAGTGTACTGTTTCAGACTCCATTGTCCTCCAACTTCGCCTATTCCACTTTCATTAAAGCCACCAAACGGACAACGTATGTCTCGTATGTAGGGTGTGTTGATACCGATATTTCCGGCATTCAGTTGATTGGAAAAGCGCAAAGCCTTACTTATATCTGAACTCCAGACAGAGCCGGCAAGTCCGAAACGTGTATCATTGGCTATCTGAAGGGCGTGTTTTTCATCATCAGCAGTGAGTACGCAAACCACAGGCCCGAATATTTCTCTTTGAGCCAGTTCGCTTTTTGAGTGAACACCGGTAAATACAGCAGGTTTAAAATAAAAGCCTTTCTCCTGCGCATCCGGAACGTATCCACCCACACGTAATATGGCACCATCATTTTTTGCTCGGGCCACAGCCTGCAACACTTTATCCCGGTGTTCGCGGCTTATCATGGGCCCTATCTCCGTATCCGGAAGAGTCGGATCACCGACTGTAATACAGTCCACGCGCTCCTCAAATTCCCTACAAAACTTCTGTGCCAGTAATTTGTGAACGATAATTCTTGAACCTGCCGTACAGACTTGGCCGTTGCTGCTGAATGCTGAAACCAGAGCTCCGTTAATCGCGTCCTCAAGACATGCATCTTCAAGTATCACGGTAGGCGATTTTCCTCCCAGCTCCAGCAGGGATCTTCTTATATTGATTTGCGATGCACTCAGCACTTGCCTTCCAACCTCAGTCCCGCCAATAAAGCAAAACATATTAATGTTCTTATTTTTTATCAGAGCCTGGCCGGTAGGTTCTCCCCCACCATGGATAATATTAACGACGCCGGGAGGGAGCCCTATTTTTTCAAAAACAGTTCCAAGCATCGATACTGTAACTGGCGCAAGTTCAGATGGTTTTAGAACGACTGTATTGCCGGTTATTAATGCCGCCGCCAGGTTAATGGATGAGATCGAAAGAGGGCCGTTCCAGGGTGTCATTATGGCAACAACCCCAAGGGGAGCATGACGCGTAAAGTTTATATAGGCGTTCCCAACAGGTACACTTTGCCCCGTAAACCTTTTACCTTCCTCTGCAAAAAAACGGAAGTGCTCCACTGCTCTTGGCAAATGACCGAACTCGCACATTTTCAGGAGAAATCCTGTATCTTCACATTCCCGTGAGGCAAAAAGTGAAAGATTTTCTTCAATTGCATCGGCGATTAGATGCAAGAATTCAGCACGTTCTTCTACCGTCATTCTGGGCCAGGGGCCTGATTCAAAAGCAGATTTAGCTGCATTAACTGCTTTCTCAACGTCAACAGCGGAGGAGATATTAACTGAAGCAATACGATTCTCCGTCGCCGGATTAACAGACCATAAATGCTGGTTTTCAGATGCCTGAACATGCTTACCATCAATGAAATTTATTATATCGGGCATATACGCCTCTGCCTTACGTTAAAGGAATTCCTGTTTCATTGTTTTTGCGTAGATACTTAAAAATGGCCTCAAACTTGTGACATGCTTCCTCAAGAACATCATCAGTGTGACTGTAACTCAGCCAGCCATGAGACTTATGCATATCGATGCCGTAATTCAGCATCAATTGCTGTAATTTCTGGTATGCGAGATCATATTTATGGATTAAATAAAACGCATTTTCCGATGGGCAGACTTCGATATTTTCATTCTGAGAACCTATCATCAGATGGAAAATAGATGACTGATTAAAAAGACGGATATCAACATTGTGTCTTTCAGCAAGATGATTCACAGCATTGACAAAATTTACCGCCTTTGCAGTTATTTCTTTTTGAATCAGCCCATCTGAAATGATGTTTAATGTCGTGAGGCCAGCACTGGCAGAAAGAGGGTTACCATTAAAGGTTCCGCTGTGTACAACTTTACGGGGATGTGATGCATTGAAACAATGCATCACTTCGCCTGTACCAGCAACAGCCGCCCCCGGTAATCCCCCACATAGTACTTTTGATAGCGTTGTAATATCTGGCCGTACACCGGCCAAAGACTGCACTCCACCTGGAGCATAACGAAATCCACTCATTACTTCGTCAAAGATGAGTAAACTCCCATGCTTCTCAGTTTCTTCCCTGATTTGGCATAACCATTTCACGTCCATCGGGAGTGTCCCACTACTACCGCCCCCTGGCTCAAGTATGACCGCAGCAACATTATTCTCTGACAATACAGACGTTAGCTGTTCAGTATCGTAAGGAGGAATAACATGCAGATGAGCAGCAGACAAAGGGTGTCCGCCAACTGGCCAGCCGTCCACCACCCCTGAAAGTGATTCATCGTGCCAGCCGTGGAAGTGGCCGTCTATTCGGACTATATCGCTACGTCCCGTGTAGGCCCTGGCGATTCTCATTGCAAGAAGGGTTGCTTCTGTACCTGATGAGCAGAACCGTACGCTTTCTGCGGAGGGCAGCAGTTCAATAATTTTTTTACTCCACTGGATGAGGCCACTGTGGTTTCCGGAAATATGTGTTCCTCGTTTCAGTTGTTGAACAATAGCCTCTATCACAGCAGCATGATTATGGCCAAGAATTAGAGCACCATGACCCATCCAAAAATCTGTATAACACTTTCCAGACTCGTCCCATTTGTACGCCTTTTCAGCACGACTGAAAACAAGCCCCGATCCGGCAGACCAGCTATCGTGGGTAGTTCCGCCCGCAATACTGTTTTCTGATGTTGGGTATACAGTGCTCATAAAATTCATACCACGCTTTCAGGATTCAAAAAGTCATGCAGTTGGGGAGACCGTCTCGGTAAAGTTGCTTTACTGGAGTGGTAATACTGTGAAATGTACTCATAAAAGAGAATGAAGTGTCGGGTAAGCTGACGGAGGGTATAAAACACTCGCTCCACATCCTTTTCAGAAAAAACTGAGTCGTTATCGTAGAGATTTTCAAATACGGATGTCTGATGTCCGAGTCGGGCATCAATTGAAGCATGTTTCAGATACGCTGAGAACTGGCCTTTGGCAAAGGGATAGTCCGTTATCAACCCGTCGTAGTAGCTGTTGAGGGTCTCAATGTTGAAATCTTTGCCATCCGATTGCATCAGTGCAAAAACCGACGCGTAAACCAGCGTGCTTTCCATTGCAGTTTCATTCAGAAAGTTGATCAGTGCTCGTGTGGAGGGGAGCGGCATGGCGTTTATAACCAAATCAGGTCTGAGACCATCTTCTTCCAGACCGTCCAGAAAAATCTGGCCATGATCGGCTTCTTCAGCATACTGCGCTGAGAGTTTTTGTCGAATATCAATAGATTCGCGGCAATATGCAACTCCGTTTGCCATATATTCATTGGCCGACTCAACATAGTGATAAAATTCGATCCCCCATCCCTGGATCTCCTTCTTCGTGCAGCGTCCGGAATGAACCCGATTCCAGAATGGCTGGTTATTAATGTGCTTACGCCAGAAAGCTGACTCTTTTTTTACCAGCCGGACAAGTTCACTGCCACTGAGGGCCCCCTTGATTGCGACATCGATTAGCACCCCTTCCTGACAGAAATAATCGAGTAATACAAGGATATCTTCAGCAGGTGCATTCGCCTCCTTAGAAATCTCTTCAACCTTTAATTCACCATTGAGGTATGGGTAGGTCTTTTTAATTAATTCAGCACTTTCGTTGCTGAAGGTGTATTCATTTCCATAGACCCGTAGTATTGCACCGGCACTGTCGGCAATCATTTCGGCACCAGGTAAAAGCAAAGGTAAAGAATTGGCATGGAGCTCATATTTTTTTTCAGCCTTCATGTTTTATCACCCCTTTCTATCGATAACGGCAAGCATTAGTAAGCTCTTCGAACGGAATATTTTCATAATGTACACTCATATCCCAAGTCCACATTTTTAGAGTTTCAACAAGCATTTGTGCAGCAGATAATGCTTCATCAGATCTTTCTTTATCAAGAACCGCAACGCAGGAACAGACTTTTTCCAGCCAGTCATTATGCCCATATTCTTCATCCAAAAAGGCATGGTCTACCAAGGGTTTGATAATCCCTTTCTGCTCTTTGTCATAATGTTTAGTTAATGCATCGTAAAAGAGCATCCCGTCTTTGCGATCCCCGCCCGTTGACTCAAGAAATGCCGAGCACGCTGCATATGCAATAGTGTCAGTTCTTGCACTCTCACGCATATGATTGATAATCGCCTGAGTGCTGGGCAATGGAGTATGATTCAGAACCTGTGATTTAGAAAAACCTAGACGCTGTAAAGCTTTTAGAAAAAAAAGTTGATGGTTATATTCTTCTATAAAATGCTGTGAGAAAAGCTCTCTGATTTTTCTGTTTTTATTTGAGGTAGCCGTTACAAGTGAGAGTCTTTTCGTTGCGCCTTCTATGAAGTGGAAGTTTTCAAGCATCCAGCCCGCGAAAGAAGATATTGATAGTTGGCCTGAGGTAAGGTAATGCCAGAAATCCAGAGTAAAAACATCTTTTTTCCACTGCGGAAAAACCTGCCGGCAGATTTTTGCAAAAGCCTGTGGCTCAACCGTTAACGTATCATTTTTATCTAAAATCTCTATTGCACCTACACTTTTCAACTGACTCAAAAGCGACTCAAAATCATTTTGAGAATATGAGTTTTCGGCGGCCAGTGTGTGAATGCTTTTCGTCCCGTCCATGCATAGCATAGTCTTTCTTAATTGCTCTGGCTCGTTCGTTTCAATAGTAACTTCCGAGTCATCTATAAATAGCTTCAGGAGGTTAGGCTCTTCTTCAATAGAAGATGAATACTTTAGATAAGGGTAGCTCATATCAATTACCTCATTAAAAAGGCTGTATTTCTACAGCCTTAAGACCCGAATTTATTTGACCAGAGCACCTAATGCGCGACGCTGGTCATTCGTGGTTTTCTTTTTCACGCTTACAGAAAAAGTCGCATTTTTTGGGGCTTCGTCTTTTTCTGATTTCTGAGTGTTAATATTATTTTGCATACAACATTCCTTCTTAAAGTTGAAGTTAAGGTATGGCGTTACTGAGTAGTAACGTAGGTAAGCTATAACAAAAAAATTAACATATCAATAAAATTCATCGTTTTGCCACTGACCTAATTTTACATATAAGCGATTGTTTTTTAATAAAAAACATATTTAGAAATAATATGAAACTTAAATTAAACAAACTCTCACCTCATGAAACATTAGTGATTTGTATGATTATGGTTAGATATTTCACTTATGAAAAATCAATAGAAGTATAAGATTTATCTATATAAGATTCCTGAAAAATCATTATCAGGATCATACCTGACCTAGAATAATTTATATGGAGTATGTATGTATTTACCCGACGCACTGGAAATGAAAGACAAAGAAAGGATTTTTCAGTTTATTCATGACAACAGTTTTGGAGTCCTGATAACGCCCTCACTCGAGGCCAGCGATCTCCCTTTTTTACTCATGAGAGGGGAATCTCATCTCGGTAAGCTTTACTTTCATATGGCCAAAGCTAATGCGCATCAAAATTTTATTGATGGTGAAAAAGCCCTCGCTGTATTCCAGGGGCCTCACAGCTATATCTCACCGACTTGGTACGAAACATCAAATGCAGTACCAACATGGAACTATATATCCGTCCATTGCTACGGTGTAGTAGAGAAACTCTCAGACAGTGAGTTAGAATCATCAATGTATGCCTTAGTCAGACATAATGAACCTGACCTTTTACAGCAACCATCTCCAATGCCTGAACAATACTGGAAAAACAAGCTTCCTTTTATTTCCGGGTTTTCACTTAATATCGAACGGATACTGGGAAAAGAAAAGCTTGGACAACACCGCTCAGTGAGTGACCAGAAAAAAGTTTTCAGTATGTTATCTAACTGCAGAAATCATGATTCACAAAAGCTGGCTCTCTATATGAAGAAGAATAAAATTGGTACCGGTGGAACTGATTGAAATAAATGAGGTGCCGTATGTAAAAGTTGTTTGGCCTGTATTGTTGGGTGTTTATCGCCCCCGACTCAGATGGAAGTATTCTTACATATCTTTTTGCTGTAGGATGCTTTTAAAGCACTCTCTTTTTTTAACTTTATTTCTTCTGTAGTGGCCAGTAATCTATCAAGGAGTTGAAGCAACACAGAACTATAGTTATTGATTTTATCTCCGATATCTACGGGTAAATTGAAACGTACGGCATGCATTTTCCCTGAATCGTTGCAAAAAATCATTAATAACGCATGCTCTTTTTCCATTGTTACCGGGTATATAACTACAGGACCAGTACCGGTTAAAACCCGGACCTTACGGGAAACGTCTTCTGCAAGAAAAGATAAAGCGTTCAATGAAGCCGGCACCGTTATTACATGCATACACTTTCTCCTCCGTCAGCATTTTGCTAATCAGGGACCATGATTCAATATTAGATTTATGATCAGCCAGGGACAACACATCACTTACATTAATCAATAAATAATTAATCTTTGACAACACTTTAAAGGTAAAAAAATATTTCAACAACACAAAACCTAATTAAATTATTACCTTTACAAGTTTTTTTGTAGGTTAGAGTATAAGGTTTTTCCTAAATTTCTTATATTGAACATTAACTCCAGTTTACTAAACATCAATCACAGAGCTGATTTCTTAATGACTGAGTTTCAAAATTTGGATTTTCTATGATGTATCAGAAGAACATTTATGTCGGTCTAGAGGCCAGTTTACTTATACTCAAAATAACCACTACCAGACCTAAAAAAAGAAGAGGTGATGCATGCCTGGGACAAAAACGAAAACTTTTTCGGGAAGGGTGGAACGCGTTGTACATGTGGCCACTGTCATGACGTTAACCTGATGCTGTATGGCGTTCTGCTTTCAGGAGAGCCGGAATGGTTGCGCATCTGCACGACTGAGATTAAACATGCTGAAAAAATCGCATTTCTCAGCCCTGACGCTTACGTTGAAATCAGGGTACGGGACGTACATTAATATCCAGGGGACGACGTACAGGGAATTTCACTCCCTCAGTTAACATCGTTTGCCCCGACTGAAAACATTCACGGAGATCGCAGTGAAACCCTTCAGCCTTTTAGTAAACCATCCACTGGATGAAACTTATCTCAGTCCCCCGGAAGACTTCTGTACGGAGGATGAATTGCCCGAAGAGGAGACTGAAGTGCGTCACGCGCTTACAGCCATGTACGTTCTGACAAACCGTCTGATGAACATCAGCTTATGGGACCGTCTGTTCAAGACCCGTAAATACTTGTCAGCCTGCCGTCCGGCGGCAGAGGCGCAGCGGAAGCTGAGGGCGCTCGCGAACAGTACGCCCTTACACAAAGCCGCGCTGAGGCGCATTGTGAGCGTCATGCCTGAAGATAACGGCGGCCGCGAAGCGCTCATGGATTATTTACGTTAAGAGAGTGGGACCGCTAAACCTATGCAGATTGCACGTATCTATCTTCGGGTCAGTACAGATGAACAGGAACTGACGCGGCAGAACAGTATCATTGAAGATGCCCGGGGCAGGGGTTTTTATGTCGCTGGCGTCTATACAGAGAAGGCTTCAGGTGCGAGGGCTGACCGCCCTGAACTTCAGCGTATGATTGCCGACCTGCAGCCCGGGGAGGTGGTTGTGGCCGAAAAAATTGACCGCATCAGCCGTCTTCCGCTTACGGAGGCAGAGCAGCTGATCGGCTCGATAAAGGCGAAAGGGGCAAAGCTGGCCATCCCCGGCATAGTGGATCTGTCTGAGCTGGCCATAAGCCAGGACGGTGTGGCCAGAATCGTGCTCGAATCCGTTCAGGACATGCTGCTTAAGGTGGCCCTGCAGACGGCACGGGACGACTACGAAACCCGAAGGGAAGGCAGCGGCAGGGCGTTGAGCTGGCAAAAGCGTCGGGAAAGTATAAAGGGCGCAGGCCGGAACCCAGAACGCACGAGCGCATCATCGCGCTTCGCGAGTCCGGTATGACAATTGCGCGCACAGCAACTCTTGCCGGATGCAGCATCAGTCAGGTAAAACGAATTTGGGCGCTACACAAAGCTAAAGATTCAGCTTAAGTATCGAGACTTATTGACTACTATTCTTGCCTTTCTCAATAAAAGCACTCGGACAATTTGAGGGCTGAATCCCTGTGAAGTTTTGGAGATACAGTCATAAAATCATGTGCAGTGGCATCACTAAAATGCCCAGCACTCTGGCGGATTTGTCCAGCCCGAGTGTAAACATCTTCATCTAACTCTGAAAAAAGCTGGAATGCGACATAGTATTTTTCATTGTTTTTTTCAAGATGCTCTAAAAACGAACCTGAGACTGTTGGACCAACCATCTCCCGTAAAGCAGAAAGAGAAAAATGTACAGCGAGACCTTCTTCGAACCAGTTGGCACCTTTACCTAAAGGAGGTAAGGGTCTGGGGTCTAAGATATGAATGATTTCGTGAGCCAATTCGTATATTGCAGTAGGCCAGTAACCCGCAGCATAAAGACTTAACTCTGCATAAGCGCCAGTATCATCCACCGTAAAACGCACCTTCGGACCGCCATCTACGAACTTAGGAGTTAGTAGTTTTTTTTTCCTGGGTCCAAAAAGATTTCGAGCGAGCTGGTCAAGCTTCGCCTGCAGTTCAGCCATTTCTGTAGGTGATTGGTCTGGCCGGGTTGAAGGGCAAGTAAAGTCGATTTGTAAGGCCATAAATTGAATTCCTTTTAACAAAAAAATTCTGCGCATGCTCAACCGCAGTAAGTATAAGGTCAGTTTAATTCATATCTCTTGTTTTAGTGGAAATGCCGGCATCTCTGACCTGTCGGCAGCATTCCAGTACCACCAGTTACCCGGTCCGTATTCCCTGTCGTAATGGGCCGTTTTCACCTGCTTACGCTGCAGGTACTCAGGCGTGTTCATGCCGAAGACCTCCATGGGCAGCGCATCCACGCCGGCAACGTCCTTCAGCACAAAGTCCGGAAACACGTCTTCCTCGCCGTCGTAGCGCAGCGGCCTGATAAAGGCGCGTTTTTCCTGCCACAGCCGGTCTTCTACCATTCCCTCATAGCCGGAATCCAGCGGAATAAAGCGCGGGCTGACCGTCATCAGCGCCACGTCGATGACGTTGCTGCAGCTGAACGGCCGGTTGCGTCCGTCTGTGTGCCTGAACGTCGTTTCCGGCGGCTCCGTTTCCGCAATGACCACGACCTTCATGCCCCGGCGCCAGTCGCCCAGCTCGCGGCCAAAGCTTCTCTTCAGGCGCAGGCGCACGTCCTCCGGCAGCACCAGGTCAGGAAAACCAAAAAACAGGCCCAGCGGCAGCGTGGACTGCAGCCGGGCTTCAGCAGCCTCGCTCCAGGCGGCCAGCACGGACACCACGATGAGCCGCCTTTTGCTCTTCCCGGCCGCTCGCAGGTGCTCCCGGTTGGCCACGACCTGCGGCGTGCCCTTCATGGCCATGAGCAGCAGCGACTCTTCCAGCGGCACGCGGCCGACGCGTATCCGGCCCGCCGTCTGCTGCAGGTGCCAGCTCACCCAGCCGGGCGTGCGTTTCTTTTTGTCGAAGGCGGGGTGCCAGACGTTGATGCCGGACTGCTCCCACAGCAGGTGAAGCAGCCCCAGCAGGCGCATTGAGGGCCGGCGTTTACGCTTCACAGGTTCATCACCGGGCACGTCTTCAGCCGGCCTGACCTCTGAAGGGGCCTTTTTCTGCAGGCCGGTGGGCAGCCTGACCACGATGGTGCCGTCCGCGGCGGTGCGGACCGCATCGCCCTGATAAATCTCCGCCTGGCGTTCGTCTGACCACACCGAATAAAACCGGCAGTCCGGTTTGTGCTCATTGCCGGTGAAGACGTAGGAGGACAGCCAGCAGCGTTCGGTCTCCCGGGAGTAGTGGACCTTCAGACGGCGCCTGACGGGGTCGGTCTCTGCCGGCAGGCAGCTGCAGGTGACCACAGTGGTTTTTTTGTTGTCGCGGGCGTGCTTCAGCCAGCGCTGCCAGGTCCCGGCTTCCTCCTGCTGGAAGGCTTCACTGGCGTCCTGCTCACCGCGCTGTCCCCGGAAATGCACCGCGTAGGTTTTCTTTCTGGCCATGACCGCTCCTCCCGTCCGGAATTATTTTTCGCAGCCGCACCGGACATCACGCATTTATTTATCCTGACACGTCACCGGCGTAGATTCATTCCACAGTCTTTCGAATTCCGCGTTATATTCAGCAGCAACCGCTTTATTATCAAAAACTGCCAGCGCATTTTCCGCATTGCGCTTTTCAGCCGATGAAGTGTAATTAAACGACCCGGTTTCCGTATTCATTCCGTCGGCCACAATAAACTTGTTGTGCATGATATTGTACCGGTCGTCCGTCCGGACCGGCAACCCCGCTGCAGGCCAGCAGGGAAACCAGCGAATAGCGGTCGTGACTGACCTTTTCGTCCGCGACAAGCCGGACCGCCACGCCGCGCTGTGACTGGCTTATCAGCGCCTGTGCGACAGGCCGGCTGGTAAATTCGTAGGCCGCGACGTCCAGCGTTTTCCCTGCCCCCGCGATGACATTCAGGATAAGGCGCTGCGCGCTTCCGCCCGGCGAGAAACCCACGGCGATATTGTATCCTGCGGACGCAGAAACGCTGAATACGGCAGACATAATAAATAAACTGACCCGCATAAATTTCATTATTTATTATTTTCCTGACAGGAAATAAGAATGGTATTATGCCCCCGTTCCGTCGCGGAATAACAGCGCACAGACACAGTAAATATTATTTTAATACAGCAGGCATTCTCGCTCTGAGATTCATTCTGCGTCAGAACATAAAGGGGTGGCCGTGTTATACATGACGTTGTGTCTTTTCCTGCTGGTGATGAGCCTGCGTGAACTCTTCCGCCTACGTAACGCTGCCACAGAAGTAAACGCCGGAACCGTTCTGCTGGCCTCCGCCATTATTCTGCTCCCCCTGACGCTGGTTGCACCGGTTCTGGCGGGGTTCTGGACGGCCGGAATGGACATCACGCGGCACACCCTAGATGAGGTGGCCATAACGGCCCAGTGGACGGGCGTGGCCGGGGCGGCCTTCCTGAGCGGCCTGTATTTCATGCTGGCCCGGCGCGCCGGCCGGCGTTTCTGGTACACCGGCGGCTTCATTGCCTCAGCGCTGCTGGCGTTTATATTTTCCAACAGTCTGTGGTTCGTTTCGCACAGAGACGCTGCCATTGTGTCGCCCGTGCTGCTGGGAGAGGGTGAGGAAGACTGCGACGCGCCGGCCGTACTCGTTCGCTATCACCCGGATGCGCCGTCTGACTGGCGCTGTCCCACCGGCATAGTGCTGATGGGAGAATCCTCGCATCCTTTCCTGCCGTGGCCGGACTACCGGCATGGAAAAAGCCGTCAGATGAGCGACAACATCAACGCCCTGATAAAGCATGCGCAGGAGGAATCAGAAAAGAAGGCCGGATGATGCGCCGGCGTCACCCTGCCAGGGTTGCCGGGTTACAGATGCCGTCATAATCTGATATATACATCAGTCAGTCATACCAGTATCAGGATTGAGAAAATGAATGTCAGCGATGAAGCCCTGCTGAAATCGGGTATCAGCCAGGCAGATTTGAGCAGAATAAAACACAATGTGTCGGTACACGGGGGCACCCTGGAGGAAGCGATAGAAAGCCTTGCAAACCGCTTCCGGGCCCTGACATGGGTTATCACGTTCAGCGTGCTGGTGATGGCGGCCCTGCTGGTATTCAGTTCCCCCGTCAAAATTATTGCGGGTGGCGTGTCATTTTTGATCGTGATTGCAATAGTACTTTCCTCCCAGCCCGTAACGCTCGCCTGGAAATGCTGGCGTCACCGGAGAGCTGGTCGTCGTTAATTATCCTGTGACCTGCCTGTTTCAACGAGATCAACAACAACCTTGCCTCTGACCCCGTAGTTGACAATTTTAATCGCCAGTTTTGGGCGGCTCATTGACTCCAGCTTGTTTCTGAAATCACTTCTTAACCAGCGGAAAAGCCGCCAGGACTCCGGTTTCCTCGTCAGTCCCACCAGGCCGTAAATATTGGCCGTCAGTGAAACGGCATTATAGGCCGCCAGACCGTACTCGGGTCTGAATCCCATAAAGCTGGCTATTTCGGTTGAGGCATCGGCAATGATGCCCTCGGAAGAGCCGTAGGACGTGTGGTTAATAATCTCTTTAGATATGCTGTTAAACCCGTCAATCATGATGATCGCGCCGGCCACAACAGCAACAGGTGTCATCGTGGCCAGCAGAACAAAGCCGCCGTAAACTGTCAGGCCGTTCAGTACCAGATTGACAGCAGACACGGCATAGCCCACGATCCTGTTATTCTCCCTGATAAACTCCACTTTTGCGTAAAGCTTCGCGGCCTGAGTACGCAGCATCCTGGCCTGATATTGAAGGCTGTCGTTCTCTGCCCGGAGATTTTTGACACACGCCATGCATTCTTCATCGGTTTTTGCCTGACGTGCTAGGGCAAACTGGGCTTCGATAACGTCTCTGATTTCCTGCACGAACTGGACGCGGGAGAGGCCATGTTTAAGATGGCTGGCAGCGACAACATTCGCCGTGTCGGCCAGCTTCCTGGCTTCAAGGTTGACCATTGTCTCTGCCCAGGCCTGATTACGGCCGCCTGAGCGCATCATCGAAAGAAGGGCTGCATCCATTTCTCATTTCTCCGGGGCTGACAGAAAACAGGCAGGAAATGAATCCTGAATAGACAGATTAATACTTTGGCTCTTTGTGATAAACAGGATCGTTTCAGCCCGACAGCTTCAGCGAAAGATAACGGTAATACGCCAGCCGCTCTCTGTAAGCGACACCTGACGCAGCCTGTGCCACATTAATTTTATCCCGTTCGTCCCTGTCTCGGGCGGCCAGATGATGTGACATGGTAACTCCTCCTGACATCGGTATACCGCACTATCCTTATTCATAACGACGGAGGTCATTATGTGTGGATGGTTTGCGCAGTACAGCTGCAGAGACGAGTATTTTGAAGCCGCAGGTATCACGCCGGAAGAACTGCCTTTCGACAGTGCCCCCCTGGGGCGGTACAACGTTGCGCCCGGAACGCGCTTGATGCTGCTTAATCAGCGGGAAGGGCAGCTTCATTTTGATCCAGTGTTCTAGGGCTACAAGCCGAACTGGTGGCACAAGGCTATGCTCATTAATGCCAGAGGGGAAACGGCAGCCTACGTCAGAATGTTTAAGCCGCTGTGGCAGCACGGTAGGGCAGTCGTGCCGGCGAATGGCTGGTTTGAATGGGCCCGGAGGGATGACGGCAAACAGCCGCATTTTATTTATCATCGTTCACGGCAGCCGCTTTTCTTTGCGGCGCTTGGCAAAGCGCCCTTTGGTCAGGATCATGGTCATGAGGGATTTGTCATCGTGACGGCCGAAAGTAATCAGGGAATGGTTGATATTCATGACAGGCGGCCGCTTGTACTGCAGCCTGAGAGTGTGAGGGAATGGCTGAGCGAAGACACTAATGCAGAAAGAGCCAGTGAAATAGTGCATGAGTGTGCTGTGCCAGAAGGCGACTTTAAATGGCATAAAGTGGATAATGCAGTAGGAAACACACATAACCAGGGAAAGGTGCTGATAGAGCCGGTATGAATGCATGTTGTCTACAGACCGGCAGTAACTTTGATCAATTCACTGGGTAAAAATGAATAAAACTGACTGGCTCATGAGATTTCGCCGCTGCCGTTCAGCGGAGACGCTTGAAACCGTGTATGAACATCTGATGTATTCAGACCACACTGACGAACAATATGAAATCACCCGTGCCTACGATCACCGTAAGGCTGAACTGGCAACCGGGAAGCTTTATGATCGTGTTCCCGCCCATGTCTGGAAATTCGTTGAGTGATCCCGCCATAGAGGCTTTTCAACAGAAACTGGCTCAGCGAATACAAATTTTTTGTGTTCGCTGAGCCAGTTGAACAAGCCGAAGGCGCGTTAGTAGAGACGATCGTTTATCCACATGTGCACAGGCTCGATCCAATAAATATTCCAGTAAGATCCTTATAGCTCCAAAAAGATCCCGCAATCTCTCAGGCCTTGTGGTGACTGACTTCAGGCCAGTTCCAGATGTGTGCTGGCGGGATAAACATGTGTGCTGGCGGGATGAGCATGTGTGCTGGTGGGCTGGTAATGTGTGCTGTTGGGATGTAATGTGTGTGCTGTTGGGATAGAGATGATCTTTACTCACAGTAAGATCCTGAGACTAGTAAGTGAGATAATTATATGAAAGATGAGTCATTTATCGGTGATGCACTTTACAGTGACATGGTCAGTAAAGACAAACAACTCACAGTTAATTCCAACAACACCGTTCAGCCTGTAGCACTTATGCGTCTCGGTGTTTTTGTACCCAAACCTACGAAGTCTCAGGGCGAAAACAATGTTGTGGATGCATCTGAATTATTCTCTCAGTTAGAGATAGCACGGGCTGAGGGATACGATCACATTAATATTTCTGGGCCACGTCTCAATATGGACAGCGATTTTAAGGTCTGGATTGGGGTTATTTATGCATTCAGTAAATATGGTCTGGCATCAAACAAGATCGAACTGAAGTTTACTGAGTTTGCCAAAGGGTGTGGATTTTCTGCTAAACGAATTGACGCCCGTCTCCGGCTTACCATCCACGAGTCTTTGGGGAAATTACGTAATAAATCAATATCTTTCAAGCGCGGGAGCGATGCGAGAGGAAGTTATCAGACTGGCCTTCTGAAGACCGGTTATTTTGATGCTGAGAGAGATATTGTTCAGCTGGAGGCTGATGAAAAACTGTGGGAGCTGTTCCAGTTAGATTACAGAGTCCTTTTGCAACATCATGCCATTAAGGCTCTTCCAAAGAAGGAAGCCGCCCAGGCGATCTATACTTTTATTGAAAGTCTTCCTGCCAACCCGATTCCTGTCAGCTTCTCAAGGCTGCGCGAACGCCTTTCTCTTAGCAGTTCTGTCAGTGAACAGAACCGTACGATTAAAAAGGCGCTTGAGCAGTTACAGAACATCGGTTATCTGGAATTTTCGCTTGTTCGTAAAGCCCGTGAAAACTTTGTTATTATTCACAAACGTAACCCCAAGCTGAAACCTTCCGACATTTAAATGTGTGCTGTTGGGATAAATACGTGTTCGTCAGTGTTGTGTCCTGCACTGAAGCAATGTCCCGGCCGATGAACCCGCCAGCACACACACTCAGCGGTTTTTGTGAATTCCTGTCTGTCACCACACATATTCATTTCCTTAGGGTGAGTTAGCACCTGCCAGCACACATGTTCGATCATTCAGCCGGGAGATTCCCCTCCAGCACACATTTTCGTACCTCAAGCACAGAATTGTTACCCGTCAGCACACACATCAGTACCGTTTGCTTCATTTTTATCTTTCACCCGAGCAACTTGCTGGTTCTGCAGCCCACCAGCACACATGTACTCGTGTTTAAAATGTATGTGAGGTACCCGCCAGCACACACAATTGCATCTAAGGGCGTTATTTACACCCGCCAGCACACATTTTTCTGTCCTGAACCCGTCAGCACACACCGAGAATTGGATTACTTCGCCTGTCCCCTGTCAGCGCACATTTTCAGGTTCATATCCGTTGATTCTGCAGCCGCGAATTTCAGAACAGAGAGCGGAACCGTCCCTCCAGCACACATATTTAGCTGGTTGGTTAAGAAATGGTTTGCCTGCCATATAGTTGCTGTCCTGGCCTGGTAATGTCTGGCTGTAACGACGCCCTTAAAAGAAAGGATGCTGGTCATTCCGCCTGCTCATGTGTACGAAAGGGTTTCCCTCCAGAACACACATTTGTTTATTACTTATTCATTCCCCCCTCCGGCGCACATGTTCGAGGGAGGGAACATGATATCCCTTCAGCACACATCTTTATCTGAGAGATTAATGATAATAGTTAACAAGCCCTGGAAGACTCGTGGAGTTTTGAAGCAGATTTACAGCCGTATAGTATCTCGTACATGCATTCATCAGACCTCAGCCAGGAATTGACCGATAAGTGTATCTGAGACAATAAATTAATGTTTATTGTAGGCGGTGTAATGGACGTAACCTCAATCCTGTGAACGCAGACCTGATAAATGAGACAGCATACATCTTCAGTGAGCTTTACAGACAATAAATATGGGAACTTCAATTTGAAATCTAATGATAAAAGCATTTAAAATCAATAATATAGATAGTAATCAAGTCAGGGTAGGGTAGGTGCTTGTCAGTTTGCATCCAACGGATTAAAGCTTTCTAAATTTTTGCCTTACCTGGATGATCTTTGAATGACAGACTAAAGAAATCTGTCAGTTGGTATATTTTCCGTTTGTACAACATTTTTATGATTTTACGAAATAAGTTGATCTGACGATTTTCAGATGTACAATCAGTTTCAAAATTGACAACGGAACGGTTAAATGAAAAGTCATTACGGTGGCGTGGACGAGACGGCCCGCAGAGCGAGCGCGATGCTGCGCAGCATGAGCGACGATATTTCAGTCAGAAGGAATGAGTTCGGCCTTGATCAGTACTATCAGACGTTCACGCGCAATTCCGTGGCTAACCTTCCCAAACTCAGCCGCCGTGCCGTTGAGCAGGCCATTGAAGAAATGGAATCGCAGGGACACGTATTTGGCAAAAAAGATGCCGGTAACACCCGGCATTATGCGCTGACCATCCAGGACGTTGTCGATATCTATGCTCATCGTAAAGTGCCTAAATATCGTGATGTGCACGCGGGGGATGGGCCTTTTGTTATTTTTGTTGTGAACCTGAAAGGCGGGGTATCAAAAACCGTCAGTACGGTGACGCTGGCGCATGGCCTGCGTGTTCAACAGGATCTTCTTCAGCACGATCTTCGAATTCTGGTTGTTGATCTCGATCCTCAGGCCTCGAGTACCATGTTTCTCAGCCAGGAAAACAGCATTGGTTCCATAATGGAAACAGCTGCACAGGCAATGCTTAACGATCTGGATGCTGTCCAGCTCAGAGAGGACATCATTAAACCCACCATTATCCCCGGTGTTGATGTTATTCCTGCTTCAATTGACGATGGTTTTATTGCAAGTCAGTGGAATGATCTCGTCAGAGAGCATTTGCCTGACAGGCTTCCCTCTGAAGTATTGCGCCGGACGATTATTGATCGTGTCGGTGCTGATTACGATTTCATCTTTATTGATACGGGTCCTCACCTCGATGCCTTCATGCTGAATGCACTCGCCGCGAGTGACCTGCTGCTGACGCCC
>Ga0157368_1000102_pt1 | contig 37631 bp, 37 predicted proteins | sample AttbisABBM3_FD_113146 | JGI IMG/M metagenome (GOLD analysis project Ga0157368, IMG submission 113146) | Fungus gardens microbial communities from leaf cutter ant in Botucatu, State of São Paulo, Brazil - Atta bisphaerica ABBM3 | ecosystem: Host-associated > Fungi > Mycelium > Unclassified ... | reverse complement strand
TTAGCAAGTTGGCTGAGTACATCAGCCAACTGTTCATTAGTATTGTCACTCCAATAGAGTTTTGACCATGAGCAAGTAGAAGAAGTAGGTCTATTAGCTATAATAGTATTAGTAGTAGGATTAGTAGGAGTATTCTCCTAGTGAGGATTGTTGTCTGTAGGGACAATACTTAGGCCAGGAACAGGTGAAACTGTTTGGCCAGAATGGACAGTACTTGATGGAGACCTTGGAGATGAGCAACCTCTTTGGTGAATTTGTCTTGATCGTCATAAAGTATTTGGCAAGTAAGCCAAATGGTCACTAAAATGAGAAATAGTGTTGAAGGGTGTCCCAAGCAGTGAGACTGGAGTTGAAGTTGAAGAATTACAGTGAGAGGAAGCCATTTTGAACTTTGAAGTAGAGAGGTTGTTTTGTAGATGGAACTGCAACATAGGATTTAGCAGACAGAACTGCTTGGAAGTGACAGCAGACTTGGGAGTCTGATAATACTGTCAGGTACAGTTCACACTGGGGTAAAAGTCTACAAGATAAACTCGGAGATATGCAGACTCATAGAATGACCTTGGCTTCAGCTTATGTGCTGTGTCATCTGTCTGCCATGTGGTTGCAATTTCAGAGAATAGGAAGAAGTCCAAAATGGAAATGAGTACTGATTTGGTATGTCACTGTTGAACACCAGAGATTGAGTTTAATAAGAAGTTATCTTTGTTGATTATCAGACTAGCAAATTACAGTATAACTACTAGTCTTATATATGAGTTTCTACTATAAGAGATGCTTGGGGTTTCAGTGTTGAGACACTAACAAGAGTAACTCCATCATGGAAGACTGAGTTGAATAGAAGTATCTCCACTATGGAAGATGGAATACCCAGATGGTTGTAGCACCACTGTAAGGTGTGTTGTGAGAAAGGTGGCAGGCTTGTATAATTAGGAGATGATATCACCATGGGGATGTAATTTCTGAATGGGTGGACTTGCATATGACAAACATATGGCATTGTTAATTGTAATCTTTATCCTGTTCTCTTGTGATTTTATAGAGTTTTGAAGCCCTTCCATACTTCTGTCTAGTTGACCCAACAGATGTTCAGAGTACCATAGTATATAAAAATATAGCTAACTTGTTCACTGAAATATTCCCACCTTAGTTTATAGTATCTAAACTTTGTTTGATGCATTCTGTCTAGTCCTACAGTTGACTATATAGACTTAGAGCAAGGAAATGGTCTGCTTAGTCAATGAATCACCTGATAGTATGTTCAACTTCCTGTGGATGTGTTTATGTTCACTGAGTGATTCTCAAGGCTATTAGGATCTCATATTTATTATCTGTGCTCCGATTTTATCACATAGTCTGTAGTCACTAATACATTCTCTAAAAATTTTCCATGCAATTTCTCAGCAAGGATGAAAAAGAAGTCCCAATGAATTTGGGTCACCAATGAAACAGATAACCGTGTCTACATAGATCCACAGTCCATCAGCTCCACAGTCCATCAGCAAGTTTGATGACTGCGACATGTTGATTATATAATATTTCGTCTAGCATGCCTTATTTAGAAGGTACATGTAAACTCATTCTGGTTAGCGCCAAGGTCTTAGGTTCCATAACATTTCACCTCTATTGCCAACCAACTAAATTCCCCCCCCCCCATTGAATGTCATCCTTGAGTTTTAAATTCTCAAGGACCAGTCAGTACGATTTGAGGAGCTCCTTGTAGAACCTCTATGCCCAAATAAGTAAATGTGGTGCAGATGAATGTTCACACTGGAGTTCAACACAAGAGTCAAACTCCCAGTGAGTGTCCATACCTACCTAAGTATGCTACGAAACATTCTGCAAGTAAATATTTACAATGTAGACACCAGAATGACTCGTTTCGACACCTATACATCTACCACTGCTCCTGATGATGGTGAATCGTATCCTCTACTGACTTAATATAAAGTGCAGGTACTTCTGAGTCTACTTAGACGGCTGAATTACCCCCCAAAAACAGTATATTTTGTTAAGGAAATTACAGTCATATAATGAATGTCATATAACAGTTCAAAATATTCAACAAATATTCATAACCTGATCAACACCATAAATTATACTCGAGCACGCAATGACTGTCGCTCAGCGTCAACCAACATATCAACCACCTTGTCCCTCGCATCCTCCATAGCTTCCCCACATGTCTCAAACACACGACTACCTAGGATTTTCCGTAAAGCGTACATTTTCTTTTGCTGTCCCGTAGATGCAGCGATTGACGGTGACGGGGTTGTCAATGGCATAGCCGATGTCAGAGTTATGTTCCGACGACGGACAGGAGTCGGTGTCGTTGGTGTAGGTGGCTCCACAGAAATCATCGGTGGTGGCGCGAGACCAAGACCGGAGGTTGTCAAAGTAAGCAGAGATACAGAAAAGAGAGAACGATACAGAACAAGTGCACGGAAGATTGTACTAGGCACTTGACCCTCGTCATTATCATCCTCGTCGGACACATTATCCAATGAATCAATTGAAGCTGAAATCGACGAGACATCTGAATCGTCACTATCCTCCTCTTCCTCCAGTATGCTTTCTCCAGGAACAATGGCCTTCCAGACGATAGGAGCCGCATTCGTCGTAGAGGTTGCCTTGGAATGCAAGTCATTGATACGCTCGACATTCCGAGCCAACACAGCAATCTCGCCCCCCAGATGCTTCGCAGCCTCAAACAATAACTCCAAATCCTCTGACGGTTTCTCTGGGACTGTTTTCCCTTTGGAATTGCTCGAGTTGACTTCACGAACAAACCAACTCCCAAGAATATCACCGAGCTCCCTTTTAATGAGACACTCGGCAATAGCATCAACGATGTTCAGACCTTCGGTGAGCGCAATGTTGGGAAGAGCAGCATAAACATTTTCGATAGTCGAAGAAAGAATGACCTCGTCTTTCTTGTCAACGCGAGTGGCAGATGACCAGATGGCACGAGCACGCATGCGGAGGACGGGCCGTGTAAGGACAGGAGCAAATGAAGATGAAGCAAGAACGTAGAGGTATAGAGCACAAATAATAGGTGAGGTAGACGAAGGGAGGGATCGGTATAGCGTGAGTGTGTGTGTGAATGATCGTGCGGCATCTAAGCTCAAGCAACCATGTCAGCATAATAATCAGTCAAAAAGTTGGTGATTAACCTCGTCCAATAATAATCATCTCGACTTGTTTCCTCACATCTTCCTTGTCGACATCCCTAGAATCACTGCCGACAAGCTTCCTGAACTGTGTCAAGCCAAGACTACTTCCAACCCTCGCCAAGACGCTGATGAACAAAAGAACCGTTACTGCCAGGTGGGCAATCTGTACCCAGTCACGCCAAACTACTGTGGTCACGACTGGAGGGTTGAATTGGGAGACAATTTCCGGTGCATAAACAAGTGGAACTGGGGATGGTGAAAGGACGTGCCCGTGACTCTGCTGATTAGTAGGGTGCGAATTTGGAGATGTGACTGGTGAGTTGAAGAAAGAAAATAGTACGAAAACGGCAAGAAGGTATTGTTGAGATTGCTGCCGAGGTTCTGAAACTGTAGTGGCAGATGTAGTGGCCAAAGGTGTGGACTGAACAGGGACTGTAGGTACAGGCAGAGGTGTTTTCCTTGGTCGTCCTCGTTTCTTCTTCTCTGGCTGGCCACCACTATTGAGCACAACGCTTGACGCTGATTTAGGCTCCTTCTTGGACAAAGGTAGAAGGTCCTTTTCGAACTTGGCTCGCTTTCTCTTCTTTCCCGCACCCTCCCCATCGTCGTCGTCGTCATCATCTTCATCATCTTCATCACCTTCGTCATCACCTTCACCGCTATCGAGAGGAACTTCATCACGTTCCTCGCCACCAAATCGCCCCCGCCACTCTCGCTCCCATTCTTTCAAGAGGGCTGGGCCACCGACAAGCCCACAGACAAGAGCTTTGAGACCATCCTGCTCAGCACGGAGACGAAGCTCACGACGTTTAAGCACGCGAATGTACTCAACGGCCTTTCCAAGAACATTGGCCTTCGAGCACTTCCGTGCGACCTTGACGCCATCGACATAACCTCTTTCGTCAATCATATCGACCTCACCATAAGGGTTCAAAGCACCATCATTAGCACAGGCAGCTGTACCACCATGGGGAGCAGCACCGTTGGCTGACTTGATCAAAATACCCGTCTTGAGGTTCTTCTTAATCTTCTTGGAAGAACCGCCAGAGTCACGATCCTCAAGGACACGGAGAGCTGGAACGGCCATACGAAGAGACTGGATGCGAGCATTGAGGTTGGTACGGTAACGGCGTTCTATTGTCGTATGACTTGTCTTAGAACGAGCAACATTGGCCGGTTGGATGATAGAAGAGCTTGTTGGAGCAGAGGTGGAAGACGAATCATCGGGGGTAGCTGAGGAGAAGGGTGGTGTGGACGGTGGAGGTGTGGACGCCGCTGAAGAAGTCGATGATGGAGTGTCTGATTTCTGTGGTGCGATAGGAGATCGCAGACATGGGATTGGAAGCATGGTTTGTAAAGGACCGGTAGCTACAGCAGGGCAATAAGCATGTGTGTCAATGAATCAATTGGAGAACAGGCGACAGGCTTACTTGGGAATAACTGGCCGGCCTGAAATGGAGTGCCGTTACCATTCATGGGTACAGCAAGCAAAACGCCTGCTGATTGGCGTACATACTGAGCAAGTTCAGCTGCTGGGTCGCCAGAAGGATCCGAATTAGCAGAAGGGTTACTGGCAATTGTCACAGGTGAGGAGTGGGAAGACTGTGCCACGTCACTGGACATGATAGCAGACTGTTCGGCAAACGAGTGATCGAACGAAGTTTCCAAACTGGCAAATGATAGTGCAGACGAACTGCGCATTGAATCATTGGTGTAGCTACCACTGGGGCTAAGGTATCCGGGACTAGGAACACTTTCCAGTGAAGGGGAATATGAAGGTCCGGAAGACGACGAAGACGACGTCACACTTAGCCGTCGCGGTTTGGTATTCGGTGTCTCCAGGCCCGAAGAATCCATAAGGACATCTCCATTGGAGCTAAATGGAAACTGTGCAGCAAGGATATCTGCTGGTGAGGCAGAGGAAGAGAACTGAAAAATGTCGTCAAAGGAAGGGTAGCCAAGGCGGTCGGAAGCGCCCAAATGCAAGGCGCTGGGTTCAATGCCGCTGCCTGAGAGTGACATATCAAGACCCACATCGAGCATACTAGAAGCCAGGTTGAAGTCGATATATTCATTGCACTGTTTGGAATTGCCAGAAGAATTGCTGGTGCTATCACTCACAGACTCCTCGGGCCAAAGAGCACCCAGCTGAGACCAGTCAGGAGGTGGTGCAGCAGATGGATCACTGTCGTCCATAGCGGCGTTGTTGATGATAAGATTCAGGGGATCAGAACTGTCGAGCACAACCAGGTCTTCGTTTTCTGCCATGGCCGCTGGTTATAAAAAGGCGTCTGCATATCAGGCCATTTATTCGTACCACGTGACAATCGTTAAAATAAAAGCATGACGATTAGCTAATTTAACAAATGTCTGAAAATAGGTTTGGTGCCTCCTTGTGTTCCACATTCAGATTGATGGCGAGTCCTGACTCTGTAGGCAGGTCGCCCGCTATCAATCATATCCCACTTGGTAACTCATCCTATCATCATAGATTTCAGCCTTTTCGGTGGTGCAGACTCGCTACTCGAGGGCCGTTCTCCACGCCGCACATTCCCCTCTGCGTTAGGCAAGGGAGATGTTCCACTGCAGCCACCGCAAAATCCTGCAGACTTTCTCTGGCTACATACAGAGGAACCTCACCGCTCTCGCCGCCTTGAAATTATGAAGAAACACCCAGAAGTTACTAAACTGATGGGCTATGAACCACTCACAAAGTACATCGTCCTTGGAGTTGTCGCACTTCAGTTCTCAATTGGTATCCTTCTTGCGAATTATCACATCAAGTGGTCGAGCTGGCTATTTATTCTGCTTGCATACGCTATTGGTGGGACCGCAAATCACAACTTGTTCCTTGCTATCCACGAAATCACGCATAATCTGGCGTTCCCTCGAGTATGGCAGAATAAGACATTGGCCATCTTTGCCAATCTACCTATTGGAATTCCATATGCTGCTGCCTTCAAGGTGAGCGCTTTGTCCTTTGAATCTTGTCTACGGTTACTGATCATGTTATCATCGGTTAGAAATATCATATCGAACATCACAAGTTCCTTGGCCAGGATGGTATCGATACCGACCTCCCCACCAATTTTGAGCTCTTCTTTCTCAACAACGTTCTTGGCAAAGTTTTTTTTGCGTACGTCTTCATTCACTGCTCGATTTCCTTCTGAAACATTGAGTATGTCTGACATCTCCATCAACAGGACATTCCAAATTCTCTTCTACGCCCTCCGACCCACCTTTGTCCGAACCCAAACCCTCACCTCCTGGCATATCCTCAACATCTTTGCCATCCTGTCCTCCGACTATGCCATCTACACCATCTTCGGTCCAACGCCTCTTATTTACTTCCTTTTCTCTAGCTTCTTCGCTGGTAGCCTCCACCCTTGCGCCGGGCACTTCATTGCCGAACATTACCTCTGGGACGGACAAGATCAAGAAACATACAGCTACTACGGCTGGTGGAACATTGTTGCCTACAATGTGGGCTATCACAACGAACATCATGATTTCCCTTCTGTCCCTTGGACGAGGTTGCCAAAATTGCGTCAACTGGCACCAGAGTATTATGATGAATTGCCTGCCCATCCGAGTTGGCCAATGGTTATTGTGAATTTCATTAGGGATCCCGAGGTCGGAATCTTTGCCAGGGCGAAGAGACTGCCAACGGGTTCTAGTACCGTCGCTCCGCCCCAAGCAAAGAAAGTGGCAGGAAAGAGTGAGGAGGAGTAGGAGGAGGATAAGAGAGTGTGACTGTGTTTTTTTCGCGGTTCTTTGCATCATTTATCAGTTTTCGAAAGTTAGACTCGGACTAGAATTTCGTTCGACATTCTGGATCTTCAGATTTATAGTTATACTAATGCTCCATCTCATTTGCCACGAAATTGTGTTATCGCAGCAAACTCCCATGGATCAATCAAGGCTGATGAGACAAGTTGAATAACGGATACTTCTGGGAAGAAACCTAGAACGCTGCTATCAGATCTGCTTATAGAAATACTGACCTCAAAACAGCATGGGGCGTAATTTATATCGGCATATTTTGAGAAACGGGATCAGCCGGATATTCTGTTGCTGCTGAAGAGGAGACGCAATAGCTTTTGGACGTAATAAACATGTCCGACAACGTCACACATAGATAGATCCAATGAAATTCTCTGAGCTCCAAATGAGCAGAAAGTAATATATACTTTGCTGTCTACCAATTGCAATCCTCCTCTCATCACGTTCCATCGAATCAACGAATTTATTGCAGCGACAAGGCGCTGCACCCGCCCCTCCTTGTCTTGATCTTGATCTGGTTTTTGTATTTGTTCATATGTGTGGGATGCGCAATAAGACAATGTCAAAATTAACCACTGACGGGGATCGAACCCGCAACCTTTGCCTTGTAAGAATAGGAAAGCAACGCACTACCATTGTGCTACAGTGGCGATAGACATCCTATGGAAAGTTGATACCTTCGCAGGTTTGTCTACTTGTTAATCCAATCTCGCTGCGTCCGAGTAAATTGGTTTCCGAGACATGAACATCTTACTATCGGGATGGACCCCCAGTTACCTATTTATGTCTTTTCACTTCCTCCTCTTCTGTTATGTGTCAATTTCAATCGTCTGTGGTGTTCACGAGTTCGGAGAGCTTACCGGCACTTCCTCTATCATTGCTTCTCTCTAGGTACGAGTCAAGATTCTTTCCCGCTGAATATCGCATAATCTATCTCTGTACAATCCAGGGAAGACAAGGTAACACCCTCCAAAGAAGGTGAACTCGGGGGTAAACCTGTTCCTCCCGGGTATCTGCTTGGGGTTCTTTTTTGCCTTGGTGTGGTACTCGTGGTGATCATCCTACGCGTTGTCAACAGTATCATGGCCCGTTGTGGACTTAAATGGTCGGGTTGCTTTAGGAAACCTAAGAGAAGCGCATCACGTCAAAGATCTGATGTACAGCACGATGAATGTGCCAGACAAGAAATACCTCCCTATCTGCCCCTGTCGAAGGAAATCGGCGTTTCTTCTACACAGCCAACCACACCACCCCTCGATAACCCTTCGCCATATGTTCCAGTAATAGCTGTGACAGATATTGGTGCCGACGATCTCTCTCCCCAACATCACACGGAAACCGTGCCTTTGCAATTGCAGACCTCTTCGACTCCAGATACTGCTCGCATTCACCAGGACCAGGAAGACCCACGATGCATCTCACTGAAGTGGTCACTATCAATGCCACCATCATCACCAAGGAGTGTCATTTCAAATCTCGAGATCAGTCAGAGATCGTCTCATAGGTTAGAGTCCATGTCCTCATTTTCCCCGAGCACCAGGCCATCGATCACAAGCGATTGCTCTCTTTCCCTTGAAGAATTTCCCCTCCCTCCGTCACAAATTTCTCTCCCCTCAGCTATTTTCCCATCATTAGCTCGCTTTCAAGACGGGCCGAGAAAGTCGTGGTATTCACCCTTCAGTTTTCCAACAAACCATCGCAGCGTGGCAGTTGATGCAAACAATCTTGCCTTTGAGATCTCAAATCAAGGCAGAACCTATGCCCTTCCCAACATCACGGGTGCCCATCCATCCGGCTATCGTGATAACTCCTCGCCTGTTCAGGCTAGTTCCATTACATTTCCACTATACCCCAGAAGAGAGGATGATGACCATACGAGTTCTCCCTCTAGATGTCCTTCTTGCCAGGACTCTGTCATAACGTTAAGAGGAGATCACTCGTCTTTCATCCCTATGCCTGCTCTCTCTTCCCCACCGCCTGCCAAGTTGTCGTCTTAGTTAGATCTCCATCGTTCCCCGCCCAAGTTTGTATATCTCTTTGCTGATCCTCCTTTGATCCCTTGACCGTTGTAACACTCATCTATGAACCAATGAAAGATGACAATGCTGATCTGCCGTTTAGCGATATGCATATGGCAAGGGGCGAGGACTCGTGTGGATATTTTGTCCGGCTTTTCCAGACCAAAATCTAAATGACACTCATCATAAACACTGCCAAAAATCAAGTGCAGCACGAGCTGGAGTAATAGAATTTTTTTAGCAGGATCCAATATCCTCGCGAGTCGAGTTGCCTACGAAAGGAACAAGAATATGTATTATGAGGTTGCTTTCGGCGGGCACATCTACAAAGGGATATCTAATTCAATTTTTCAATCACAGATCCGTGTCAAGTATACATCTGATTATGCAATTGGTATTCGTTACGAGGATCAAAAATTAATCTAGCCTCACAAGGCAAGATGTTCATTGCCTGATTCAAATTTGTAGTAAATCCAGGGCCTCTGAGATTGAAATCAGGAGGTTGGAATCGCGTATGTCAGTAGCAATATCAGCAGTCCTCTCTTTCTTGATGACTGCCTGCATGCTCAATTTCTGGCGTATATATATATACATCCGCGATGTCGCCCTCAAGGGAGACAGCTGAACTACGAATCTATCACCATCACTAACAGTTCTCTGGCAGGCAGGGTGAGCATGGATCAGTTCTTTCCCATCGGTCACTAATTTGATGACGTCGTGTTTCAGAAACACCAATCACTCTGTTCTATATTTTAGACATCTCGCCTCTTGTTGTACTGCCATTACAACCCGCAGTAGCAAATGAATGTCTACTTGGAGCTACTGAGTACCAGCTGTATGGAAAATTCAGATCGTTGATTAAGCCAGCTTACAACTGACCCCATGCCCGAAATCTCGAATTTCACAGTGCTGGGTACGCGGTAGATACGTTTGGAGTGCGCCTAGAGTTCGATGTAGTGACTGAGATGCTAATAAAGGGAGAAACCTGATCGGTTGTTGTTTGCTGTTTGACTAGTACTGCGAACCGCGATTCCCTGCTTGTTGATCCTCTCCTCTCTAAATGAAAAACATATCACTGTCACAAACCTCAGAAGAAAGAGCTTGACGATCTCGCAGAGAGCTCTTTGAACCTTATCACTAGTCCCTCCAGAGCTTCAAAAGAATGGAACGATTAGCAATCGCGTACGTGGTGTCCTCTTGGAAGGACTAGCAAGAGCAACCATAATTTACAAAGTATAAAACAGCATGGTATCGGATTTCTTCTACCCAGATGTGGGAGGTGTAGAGAATCATATTTACATGCTCAGTACAGAACTCCTAAAACGAGGTCACAAGGCAAGTGAATATCATCATCATAAATGAGAATCTACAATTCATCAGAGCGGGGACCCAAGGTTATTGTGATTACCCACGGACACAAACCCGACCGTGTAGGCATCCGTTGGTTTTTGCCTTCTCTCAAAGTCTACTATATACCCTTCCTACCTATCGCCTCGTCTGCAACCCTTCCCAACTTTTTCACTTCCTTACCATACCTCCGAACGATCCTGCTCCGTGAACGCATACAACTGGTTCATGCTCATGCCAGCCTGTCATCTATTGGTCATGAAGGCATTTTGCATGCTCATCTCATGGGAATTCGGACAGTTTTCACGGATCACAGCCTTTTCGGTTTTGAGGATGCAGCGAGCATACTCACCAATAAGCTTCTAGCGGCAACCCTCAAGAACGTAGATGCAGTTATTTGTGTTTCTCACACAGGGTAAGCTAACAAGTTGAAACAATGAAATCCAAGTTTTTTTTGTTGATGCATACAGACGGGAGAATACAGTCTTACGCGGGCAGTTATTCGAGAAGGAGAAAGAAGACCCTACCAAACTTGCGGTCCGACAAAATATTTATGTGATCCCGAATGCCATCATTGCACAACAATTTAAACCTTGTCCTTCCGAACCAAGCGAGACCAGTGTGTACTTCTCCACATAATATCACTAAGCAAACCAGAACTCACGTACCTGACAGTCACCATCGTTGTGCTTTCAAGGCTTGCCTATCGCAAAGGTATCGATCTTCTTGTTGCAACTGCCCCTCGAATATGTGCCACTTTTCCCAACGTACGATTTGTTGTCGGTGAGTGTCTGTCTATATACGATAGAGAAATCTGAGTTTGTCAGAGTAGGAGGCGATGGTCCAAAATTGATTGATCTTCTTCAGATGCGTGAAAAGTACCTCTTGCAGGATCGGATTGAGTTGTTGGGTGCCGTTCGCCACACCGACGTGCTTTCAGTGAGTACCAAATCTGAGAGTATTTACCTTTACTAAACCTGAAATTCCCGGCTAAGGTTTTGTCCCGAGGGTCGATTTTCATGAACACGTCCTTGACAGAATCCTTTGGAATCGCAATTCTGGAAGCGGCGTGCGCAGGCTTGTACGTTGTATCAACCAGAGTCGGAGGTGTTCCAGAAATTTTGCCACAAGACATGATCAGTTTCGCAGAGCCAGAAGCAGATGGTATGTATAGTCCAGTTGTAGGCACCCAGTATTTAATACACGGACCAACGTGTAACCATTGTGTTTCGGGATCTCAACTGAGTACCTGGCTTCTTTGACAGACGTTTTCCGTGCTATCTCTGAAGCCATCATGATCATTGCAGCAGGAAAACATGATCCAGAAAAGGCCCACGAACGCGTGAAAACTTTCTATGATTGGCACCAAGTTGCCATGAGGACGGAAAGGGTGTACTCGAAGGTCATGCATTCACGTCAAATGGAGCTTATGGAGCGCATTGAAAGGTATGTCGGTGCATCACAGAGTGCAAAGCAAATGAATGTTGAAATATTTCAGGACAATGGATCTGGGTCCTTTTGCAGGACCAATATACACAATTATCTTGTTGGTTGACTGCGTATTTTTCCTAGCATTAGAGTGGTTCTATCCACGCGAGGATTTGGACTATGTAGAGCACCATTGGAATGGCGATGTCCTTGCAGAGTTTATACCTGTATCAGCGGGTAGAGATGTTAATGAATAGAGAAGTGAATGGTATTCGCTGCCCACGACTATCGTTGTGGTGGGCTCAAGAGTCTGATTGCAGAACGAGCCGTCACATCACTTCCTTAGAGGAAATGAATCGCTGGAGACGTGCACAACGCGGGAGAGTTGATATGAGGGAAGAGATTGGAATTACAGTTTTACACATGAGACGAAGACCTGAAGTCGAGTAACCCAAACCCGATGGGACGTTGCTATAAACTATGGGGGAATTGGGAAATGAGATGCACGGAGGAGACAAGTCGAGTATAAAAACGAGACTGAAGTGGATGGCAGGATATAGGAACAGCAAGAAAGAATAGAGCGCGAGGTCATTGACAATTTCTAAGGTCCTCCACCACGCCGAGCACGCCGACGTTTTCGTCTCCTATTTCCGATATCAAGGTCACCGTCGTCTGCTTCGATGGGCCCATCAGGAAGGTGGCTTCTAGACATATCGTCCCTATCCCTTTTACTACCGGTCTGCACACGGTCTCGCAGCGACTGAACCATCATAAGGTCATCAGTGCTTCCATGAGAAATACGTGAGAGCAAAGATGCTGCTCTTGGCATAGGGCCACTGTCTAGTCGCTGCTCGAACGTCTTGGCGGATTGAGGAGTATAATTGTCCTGGCGTGTTTCCAGGTGCCCAAGGGTGTGAACCTCTGGGAGATCAGGCTCACCGTAATTATATCCTTTATCTTGATGAATTACCTGAAGTGGCCGTGGGCCACCACGCGTCAGCATCTCAGGCGGAACTTCCGAAATACGCTCATTAAGTAATCGTGGTCCTTGGTTGTGCATATTTTCGTCTGCAGGCGTTCCAGTCATGTCCCACTTTGACCGACCACCGTTTGGTGATGTGTATGTATTTGGAGCGCGCCTTGTCTCGTGGAAATAAGGCAACGCGTCTCGACGGTTATTCGGACGAGCAGAAGTTTGAGTAAGTTGAGGAGGCCGAGGAGACCTGGTAAAATCTGCTTGTTGACCGTGGTATCGTTCGCGACCCTGTTGTGCCGGGCCATCACGCGGGATCGGAGCCGGAGGCGTTTGTCTTAAGTTATTATTCTCAATCCGTGACATCTTAGGTGGAGGCTTGCGATAAACAGGAGCATCAGGGTGATCCACAACCCGTAAGGATGGCTCATGGATATGAGAGGATGGAGGTGTCCACCTTGATGAGGTAAACGACGGCTCTTGAGACATAGGTGGTGGTATGGCATCACGAGCGGAGTCGCCAAACCGCCGATGGGGTGATGTGCTACGTTGCGTTGACCAGATTTTTTGCTGTGCTCGATCTAATGGCTCGGGAAGAGACTGAGAAGAGGATGTGAGATCGAAAAACAAATGTGCACAGGGAACCATTAGCATACACTCCTAGGAGCCATGAAGCGGCTCTGGCGTTGTGGCCAGGGCGTATTTGCAGTTTTATTTGCCAATATAGCTGAATTTCGTGGAAGAGACTGTGAAGATGTCAGAGCAGTCCTAAATGAAAGTGCTACCTGCTTACATCTACCTTATCAGCTCGATGAAATCGTTCATCCACCTGTACATAAGGATCTTCTCGAGGCGGCTGAAATTGTGATCAACTCAAACACCGGATGCCAAGAGAATGGAATGTGCCCACCCTAGTAACCGACTCTTGTTGATAGGACCTGGATTCCTTATCATGATTTCTCGTTTGAGGAATATCATTGGCTGAAAACAATGACCAGTCATTCTTTGCATTTAATGTATTGGCAACGGCATCGACCCCAGAATAAGTCTTTCGTACACCAATCGGTATACTATTTGCACTTGATGCTGGAGCTTGACGTCCGCGAGGCTCACGGGCGGCCTGATCTTCTCAGTTGCTGATTCAAACAAGTGGGGAAAAGGCAACATACCGATCGGTCTGGACGAGCATGAGACTTGTCTGACCTTCTTTCTTGCCAAAGGGCCGACGGCGGGGGCCCTGGGCGAGTATCGCCGTCTTGTCGAGACCCAGACCTGGAAAGGTGGGGAGGTGATGGCCGGTCACGATATCTACTTATTGATTGAGGTCTGCCTATTGATTGAGGAAGGCTAGCACTGGTAAATCCCGGAGTTACATAGGTTGGATCTTGATGCATTGCACGAGGCTTTGAGGGAGGATCACGCTCCCGCTCTTGATAAGCCAAATGACTGTCATGAGCGAGAGGTGGTGTTTCTACAGCTATCCCGCAATTCCTGTCTTGGTTCATCAAGTCATCCCCACGCTGCCGTACCTTTGGCCGGTCTTGTTCATACCCTCGATTATAACCTGATGCTACGTCATGAAGCCCAGACGGGAGCTGATTATATCCGACTTCATGCGAGTCTTCTCGCCCGGAATGGGTTCGATAGACTTCATATTGTTGGGGAGGTCTATCAAATTCCCTGTCCGGCTTCTCCCAACCTTGGAAGGTAAGCGACGGTGATTGAGATCGAGGAGGATCTCTTGGGCACTGATTGGAGACTTCAATGTGGACAGGTCTCACTCTTCCAGCTTCCCGAAACTCCTTGTCTTGAGGAGGCAATGGCTGTCGCTTGCGCACTGGAGATGCTTTTGTCAGGTGATTATAACACCAATAGGCAATCACTACTTACAAGGTGCTGGGACTGTATTTTCACTCCTCGCAGGCGATCTTCGTCCTCTATCGTTGTTAGATGGGTACGTCAAAGGAGGCTCTGGAACTCGGATCTGCATCGGAGAACTATGGGGGTTTGAACGCCTTTCAAGCTGGATCTCGGTTAGGTGCGAAAAATTAGCTGAAAGATCAGCAGGAGCCGTAGTGGGCTTCGCTGGCAAACCATTCGCCTTCTCAGATCCGGGATCAAACCTTGAGAGGCGGTCTCTCCGATTCTGGACTGGGGGATTGGGATCAGAAACAGAAGGAGGGGACCGTGGTCGTTCCGGGGAGGTATCCTTTTCACATCTAGATTCGACCTTGGTTTGATAGATAATGACAGGCTCTTCTTCGGGTGAACGCAGGGGTGAAACGGGCCCTGTTAAATACGAAGAGAAAATAGGTTCAGAACCGAACTGAGAGGATCTGGAAGAATGGATGTCTTGGGCGCGGAAACCCGATAAAATGTCCCAGAGTGAGCAGTGCGAAGCATACCAGGCAATGTGGAGGCAATATTGCCTCGAGTATGACGACACAGGTATCGGTGCCGCAAATACGAAGGAAAAGGGGTAATAACGTACTTAACGTGGAATTTGTTGTATCGTTGGTGTGATCAGATGCATATGTACGGTCCCTGTTGTGATTGTGACCCTTGCTGCTAGCTTCCTTATGCTGTATCACATGAGGAAGCTCTCCAGATTGAGTATCTACAGCACGATCATCCTTAGACTGGTTTTGGGCACGATTCAATTGCCGCCGCACGCTTTTTGCAAAGTGTTGAGTGGCAGACGGTGGTACAGAAGGCCGATTATCGTTCTTCGGTACATCAGTCGTGCTTTCTTTTTGCGGTTCATTGGGTTTATTGCCTCGTCTAGGCGGGCGCTGGTTACCATGAACGCGAGATTCCCTGCCTTGGGGAGAGAGTGATCTTGAACGATCACGCCCTCTCTCAGGAGACCGTTCATTGGTACCTGGATGGTGTCGATTTTGACGGCCATCAGAGTCACCGTTACCCTCGTATCGTCTCGCAGAACCCGAATTGTGTCTAGTATCAGGTCGATAGTGACGATCATCGTGGGAAAGAGCCACAGGGACATCTGTGGCACTTGAAGTGGAGGTAGACTAACCAAAACGTCATAAGCGAGAAGCAAGGTAAACCCTGTAAAGGATGGCTAGAAGACTTACAGGACGGTCCCATGTTGAGACTTTGTACCGTAGGTCATAGTAGTAAAACTCATTGGGCCTATCACGAGAAAAACGAATCTCCCACTGAGGTGGAAGAGGTCCAATGTGATCATACCGACTCCCATCCTTCAGTTCATGACCAGAAGTGTCGACCTTTCTGGGCCGAGAAGCCATGGCTGTCGCTTCTACGATTGTAGGGTCGGACGGAGGGACATAAGGGATACTGGCTGTGACAGGTTTTGGAGGAAGGGCGTGGGTTAACCTGGTAGGAATTGTTAGCTTATGGTTGGATTGGCTAGAAGGAGTCGGCGGCGGTTTGGAAAGTTCAGCTGTAGGGACTTCAGTTTTGTGATCTGGAGTTTGAGCCGAAAGAGTTTCTTCGGGCGGCAAAGAAAGCGAGCGCGTAGGAGCCGCCGCTTGAGAATTCGTGCGAGGCAAGGCGTCTGTAGGCCCGTTTTGCGGGGCCGAAATTGAATTCTCAAGGGTCAACCTTTCATCCTCGTCTCCCAAAGAAACAGCATCATCTGTTGCATGAGAATTAGAACCTCATTAGGAAAAAACTACGAACTCGCGAATACCTTCATTACCCCAGTCCAAGATCTCGTTATCTTCTTCAGCCATGTTGGTTGTGGCAAATGTGTGGGTGTTGTGTAGAACTGTACAAGGCCATTATTTGAGTCTCCGCACAAATCAATTCAAACTCAGGCCTGGCAGCACAAATTCATATAGTAGTCTACTATCTTCTAGGCTGGCTTTGTTTAGACGGATAAGGGCACCAGATGCAATGATTCTGCCGACAAACTCGACCTACTCTCCTGAAGAGGGTGGTTTGTCAAACCGCTCAGCGGTAGAGTTCAGTATACCCGTTATATTCAGGAGGATACATCGACTTCAGCAAATGGTTAGTGGAGACCCCTTTTTTCAGGATATGGACTCTTGAGTTTCATAGGATTTTGAATTGGCTGCTTGGCAGCTCACATATCTTTGCCTAGCACCACGACGCGTGTGAGCTCGCAAATTTGACTCAGCTATCGAGGTATATTGACTCTTTAGATACTCTTTAGATATCGCAATGTCTACTTTCACAAACGTACGGATCCAGCTTCAATCATGCACGTCCAAGACTCACAACGTTTACTAGAAACGAAGAATACGTGGGCCAGAGATGACCCAGCCATTCTGGTCCTTATTGCTGCATGTCTTACTGGTACGACATGAGTTCCTTGTCCGTGCAGTCATATCACTATTCCCAGCTGCTGCCATTGCTTGGGGAATTGTATACAAAATTGGTCTATGGGCAACTCTCAGCCTTGTTTTGTTTATGATCTTACGAGACTTCTTATTGTCTGGAATCATCATTGCGACAATCCTATGGTGAGCTTTTGATATTTAATTTCATGTTGACGACAGAATTTGGATATTTTGCAAGGTTTATTTCCAACCGGATGCTGTTGTCACCACCTTCACATTCGACACCAGCCGACTCGTTCGTGGAGTACGCCTACGTATTTGATGTTCACACAAACGCATTCTTTCCTTTATACCTCACACTGTACCTTGCACAACTTTTCCTGCTTCCCATAGTCGTGAAGGATAACTGGGTTTGCCTTTGGCTAGGCAATACTTTGTATCTGGCTGCGTAAGTTTCACCCCATGTCCTGGCGACTGTTGACATCTCGCCGCAGATTTGCACAGTACACATATGGAGTCTATCTTGGTCTCAGCGGTAAGTAAGTCGGCGCCTGGCTGATATCAGTACTAATTAAACCACAGCTCTGCCTTTCTTGGTTCGATCTGAGCTCCTTCTGTCGCCTCTACTGCCGCTATTTACTGCATACATATTGTCGTTACTTGGGTTCAATGTGGCGAAGCATGTACTTTTCGCATACTTTGGCCAGTAGATTACAATATATGTTGGCATATTTGTGTTGGCAAGCAGCTGATCAGTCATCACGTTTTCCGCTCACATTGCCACAGTCCGAGCCTCTATTCCATCCACGATCCTTGCGGTTCACACCTAGTATTGTGTAACCCCTCGTACGAACCCAAAAATGAGCACTCATCTGGAGAAGGCTATCGAACAGATCCAAGACAGGAATACGCAGAGAGATATCGACTTTACACAGCATACGCTCGACGATGGGAGTGTCATCAGTACTCAAGAGCGAGTTATCAAGGATGTACGATGACCACAGTTCTGTCGGCCTCTGCTCAGTAATGACTTGTTTATCGTTCGGCAACTTGTAGGTTCAGGCGCCAGCAATGTTTAAACCCACACCGGAACAGTTTTTTGCCAATCGTGGACAAGACCTCACAAAACCGGACATTGCATTCCTGAAAAACCACTTCTACCGAGAAGGGCGGCTGTTGGAGGAGCAGGCTCTGTGGATTCTGGAAAAGGGGACGGAGCTCTTGCGCCAGGAGCCCAACGTACTTCAAGTCGATGCACCTATCACTGGTGCGTATGCCAGTATATCTCAACATGTGGCGGACTAATGAAGCATCTTAATGACGGCCTGACCAGTATGCGGCGACATACATGGTCAATATGTCAGTCCTTTCTCATCATGTCGATCTTGATCCTGATATCCTGATCCCAGTACGACCTAATGAAACTATTCGAAGTCGGGGGCAGTCCCGCAGATACTAGATATCTCTTCCTAGGGGATTATGTCGATAGAGGCTATTTCAGTATAGAAGTGGGTGGAACCTTTGTTCAACCTGATGGACACCTTACGATATGACGTTTGTCAGTGTGTCCTCTACCTCTGGTCACTCAAAATATGGTATCCCGATACATTGTTCCTCCTTCGCGGAAATCACGAGTGCCGTCACTTGACAGATTACTTTACCTTCAAACTTGAATGTGGGTCTTGTGGTTCAGCACGAAGGGCTGATCCTCATATTTTACAGGTAAACACAAGTATACTGAACGCGTTTACGACGCATGTATGGAGTCTTTTTGTGCCTTGCCGCTTGCGGCTGTCATGAATAAGCAGTTTCTCTGCATACACGGTGGCTTGTCACCGGAACTAAATACTCTGGACGACATCCGTGCAGTACGTATTGTTTGACCTCGTCGAATGAACTATTTTTCATTTTTCTTAGATTGATCGGTTCCGTGAACCACCCACACATGGTATAATGTGCGATATCCTCTGGTCTGATCCTATGGAAGACTTTGGGTCGGAGAAAACCTCTGAAAATTTTGTACATAATCACGTTCGTGGTTGTTCATTTTTCTTCACGTAAGTGTTTCACCAAATCGTGCTTACTTTTCCTGATTTTCTCCTCGTAGTTATCAGGCCGCATGTCAGTTCCTTGAGCGAAATAACCTGCTTTCCATTATCCGTGCTCATGAGGCTCAAGATGCGGGGTATGTCCAAAGTCCTACAATTGATATGTAGTCTCAAAGTGAGACCAGTTATCGCATGTACCGCAAGACAAAAGCGACTGGTTTCCCTTCCGTGATGACCATCTTTTCCGCACCGAATTACCTTGATGTCTACAACAATAAGGCCGCCGTCCTCAAGTATGAAAGTAATGTCATGAATATCAGACAATTTAATTGTACCCCCCATCCTTACTGGCTACCGAACTTCATGGATGTCTTCACATGGTCCCTGCCCTTCGTTGGTGAAAAGAGTACGTTCACACTTTTATTCAACCACTACCGTTCACTAGCCAACTACAATAGTCACTGATATGCTTGTCGCTGTCCTCAATACGTGCACCAAGGAGGAGCTCGAAGAAAGTGATGAGGAAATCGCCCTGGTTTCACAACAAGTCACTTCAGACGACTCAGTCGAACGGAGGAAGGTCATCAAAAACAAGATTATGGCTGTTGGTCGCATGGCAAGGGTTTTTGCTCTCCTTCGGTACGTACCATCTTGTACCTAACCACAAGCGCTAACCGGTCAACACTAGAGAGGAATCGGAAAAAGTTTCGGAACTCAAGAGTGCTTCCGCTTCGGGAAAACTGCCGTATGGTACTTTGGCGTCCGGGATGGAAGGCCTCAAAGAAGCCATTCAGGGCTTCGACGATGCGTGAGTATTTATGATGCTCCAGGTCAAGTGCAACTCTCACTTTAGAATAGTCGTAAATCTGATATCGAAAATGAGCGTCTTCCACCTGAACTCTTTGATGTTGATTCGGAGGAGGGTAAAGCTCTAGTATCGTCGCTACCGACAACGCCTTCAGAAACGACAATAGAAGATTATTCCGGTGTCAATGCGAATGGCGTAAATGCAGGGCTTGAGAGAGCCATACTCTCCCCCACCGCCATCAATACCAACATACCATTACCGAAATCTCCACCTAGGTCTCCACCATCACCATATCCTCCCACCGGGGTGGGGGTCAGAAGGGGTCATTCGAGAACAGCTAGCTTGGGAACCACCATGACGAGTCCAAGTACACGGAGACGGAGTTGGGAAGACACGAGATGGCTTATTCAGGATGCTTTGGAGGGACAGGATAGAGTTCCAGAGGAGGATCAAGTAGATGGGCTTGCAAATCGGCTAGCAGGATCAAGCGTCGGTAGTTCGGGAGCTAATGGTGCAGGCGCTCATGGATCTTCTAGCGGATCTTCCCGTTGAGAATTGTATGGTGTTGAGTGTCTGACATTGGCGTTTTCGTAGTTCTCTAGCAGTACCTCTTCTTTTCTCGCTGTTTTTCTCCACCTGACTTCTTTTACTCCTCAATCCAGTCTGTTTGTGAACATTGTCTTCTTCTGTTCTTTCTCCGAGCTATCGCCTCTTCAGGGTATCATTACGTTTAATGTGATTTGTTTCCATTTGTTGTCGGTTCGAACGTGATCGGTTGGCAATGGTGATCATGCGCCACTAATATGTGCCTTCGAAAAGTACCGAGTGGTGGCTTGCCTTTTGACTTGCCTTTCTGAAAGCGAAGAAAGTATTTTGCGCTTGGCATTCCCTTGAAATGATACGGCGTTGACTGCCTTGGATTTGTTGAAAGCAGTTTACGGAAGATTCAAGTTCGAAAGGTGAATATTTTTAAATTCGAAGTCAGGAGCCGGAGACCGGCACCTGGAGAGGATACGAACCCACTTAGCCCCTGGTAATCAGAAACAAGGAACAATGAGTATAGATACAGTGGATGAGGTGATGTCCCTCCGTCCAGATCCAGGGGGGTGCAGCAATTTCTCATGCTTCTGGATCCTAATGCAGGAGGGTACATTGATCATCCAGCCTTCTTTCTTCGATAGATCAAGTATTTTTCACCTGTGCAAGGAACAACAGCTACAGTTGCCGAGTTTCTTGGCCGTGCTTCATCTCCATGAATTGGGCAATATTGATCGGAATTATGTTTAACCTTCATGAAGAGCTCTAGGAAGCAGTAATGTCGAAGAGAACGAGCCATCGGTGTGAGATTGTGATCGAGAGACCCGGCTATGGTTCCTTGTGTGGATATGAGACTGTACAGCAGATCTCTGTTCCTCCACGCCGACATAGTTGTGCATTTCGAAGAGGATTGACATGAGGCATGTGAGTCAGACGACGGTCTGACACAATGCCTGTTGCATCACATGGTGAACTTACCTTTTGGCACGAAATCATAAGCAGATTTTTGAGTAGCTGAGTAGCTTCCCAGGATGTGAAACGTAATGGAGACGTGTACACAATCTTCTCCAGCTATATATCGTACCCTTATCAAATGGGGACTTGTGGGTTGGGGGGCAGTGACATGTTCTGGGCGAACAAATTAGAGACTTATTTGTCGTTGGATCGTGAACTGCCGAGGGTTGTATCATTTTTCGATCATAGAGTATAAGTATACAAATGAATTGATCGGTACAAATTTTTTAAAAATGACGATTTTTATCCAGAAATTACAATACTGTTGCTCTACAATCTTTCTTATTGCAGACTCGGGAAGATTTCAGGCATGAGCTTTTTTTTGCGAATAAAGTAATGGGGGCTCTCTGAACGCAGCGAGAGGGAGATTGTTCATTGATACTGTCCAGACAGCAGGTCCCAGGTCAGCAAGTGCCAGTCAGGGGCGTCGTCATCTGCCAATGAAGAGGCAGCCAGCAATGCAGTGACGCCTGATTTTTCGCGAACGGGCACCATGGTTGAAGCTTACAGAAACTTGAGGTCGTGTGCGATATTAATATATCCTTATTTTCTACGGACGACTTATTTATATCAGGATGCATTATCTATATTAAGTCGCGATAGTTCGGTAGACTGGAGTCTGGACTCCAATACAAGCTCACGAACGGAGGCAGAGACTCTAACCAAGATTCTATATTGATGATTGTGCCAATGACGTGCTCGGTCCTTTCCAAACGTGAGCTCGTACCTACTCTCATTACTACTGTTGCAAGCATTTCCCATGAATTCTGGTGTTGTCGTGTGATCAGTCTTGAATCAATGATACCATGGCTTACAGCCTTAGCTCTTAAGCTCCCCTTGTGCACCCAAGGCTGAATAGCTATTTCCAAAGATCGAGAGCATTCTCTTAACATTATATAGTCCTAGTCCCTGCTTGATTCATTTCTAATTCCTCTCGAGCAAAAACCATCCGGCAAGTAGGAAGGGGAGAGGTCTAGTACTCTAAAGCTTCTCACAAGGAAGGTGTATCGAAAGGGTTTGACGAGCCTACTTCTGTCGAGCCGGTATGCTTATTTTACATGTCCCTATTTAGCCACCAGTACCTCCAAGGGTCGTTTGTTCCGACCGACTTGTTTGGCTTCCGGAGAACCCCGCTTGAAGTAAGCCTAGGTCTTCGTCAAGTCTAAGATTTTCTTCTCCAGGCATTTTCCTGATCCAGGGACTCGGTCAGATATTGTATCTACCATTCGATCAGCAGTAAAACAGTGGACGCAATCCACCGAGGTCCTAGGGACGAACCCATGTACTGAATCAATCACAAGAACGACGTGACGGGCGCAACGCGTTACCTGAGGATACCAATACTCGGACGGCCAGAGCTATACAACGAGCTTGTCATCGCCTCGTGAGCCAGGACTTGAAGCTGCTCAGTACAGCTGAGTTAAGAGGAAATGAAGGGGAAGGGGGAATGGGCGTTGAACAGCAGCGAACTTGGTAGCTGGGGCAAGTGTGTGTTCTGGTAGCGAGTTTCTCGTATCATGCCACGGTTCTTTCGGCAAAATGTTTCATGTTGAGAAGCTTCGTAGTTCTCTGTAGGCATCTTGCTTCCGCGCGGTCATTGAAGGACGTCTGAGGGTCCGGTGTGGAGTCCATGATTCTATTTGATGATTCATACGGACCGACCGCTTATATAGCTTTAATCACAAACGGTGAGCCCGAGGAGATATCGAGATATCAAATGATCAATCCCCGTGGTAGGACTGTCGTCCCACCTACGCCAATTAACCTTATGACCCGAAAGACGGGAACGAAGCATCGGTTCTATGCTTCGAGTGGGCAGTCAACAGTCAATGCTTAGTCGTCGTTTCTTGTGCGTATGTCGTCACATCGAAATGTCAACCTCATTGGGATAAAAAGCCTCGATTTCTGGACAGATGACTAGATAACCTTCGATATCACCTAAAAAAGACAGCAGTACAGCTGACTAAAAGCACTAGATGCTATGAAGAACCCACCAGCGTCATACTTGAGGAAAAACATGTGCTAAGAGCTTATTTAAGCCTCAGTCACGCCGTATGTATTTGTATTTGCAGACAGTCGACATCCTCAGATTTCATTTGTCAAATACAGCATCCACCTCTACCATGGGGTTGCGTTTCAACGAACAGTCTACCTCAATGGGCCCAATCAAACTGTGTCGAGACGCCATCGGATGAAAACACCAGACGAAGGTCCATCTTGGAGTGTCGGTGTCGAGGAAGAATCTTCAACATGAATCCGGATCACATTGACAGCTGTCTTAAAATTACAACATATGATCCAAGCAACTATTCGTCAGTGATTCGGAACCTCTGACCCCACCTGTGTTCATTCCGTCATTGTGCAATTTCATAAGAATTCTAGCTCGGACCCGGACGTTGTTCCTTACATTCCGTATTTCCTCCTAACGGCACTCCACGCAGGGCCTGCAAGGTGGTTTCGGGAGACGAAATGACTCATGTCCTGCTCAGGTATTCGATTGATGTCTACACGATTCCAGTAACGAGAAAGAATATAGATGATATCGTGAGCATCCCGCTCGGCGCCTCGGCTGATGGAAGAATCACCGACGTGAGATTTGCATGGGACCTGAATTCTTGACACCTACATCATCCATGAGTTCAGTTTTGCCCGAAGGAATTCCGAGACATTGAGGAAAGGGACATTTTGTAATTTCATGATATTCGTGTCATCAAGGTGGCGTGGACCAGTTTCGCCAGCTGGTAGTATTTCAATCTGATGTAGAACAGTAAACGCACTTGATGACACATTTTCAAAAACATTTTAAGTGTTCACCTCTATTGGTGGGATGAAGGCTCGATACGTGACATGAAGGCTTGGAAACGAAGTGAGCGTGTCAGACACCACAGAATAACGGAACACGAACCGATTTGACCAAGATGAGTGAGTACTCGACCAGTCTTCTTTCCCTGCGATGGCGTCCCTGATGCGTCTGAAAGGATGGGGGAGGGTTTGCCCACCCTCAACAACACAGAATATCTCCTACCGGTCAAGACCGTTCTTGGTAAGAGGATCTAATATGTTCACAGGATGATCTCACGTCACTGTGCATGGTACTGGAAAGTATAGCCGAAAACACGCTGCCATAGAATGCGTGTCGTATCCCACTCTCTTGGAGTAACCGGGAGAAAACAGCGGCAGAGTCTAGGAGTCGCTTTGTCTCGAGCATTTCGGAAAGGAAGGGCAAGAGGTGAGAAAGTATTAAGTGAAGGCATGTTATGATAAAAAGAAGCCGCCACAGCCAAAAGCAACGCTGGTGGGCGATCGTTGGATATGTAATAACCTGACAGAGAGAATCAGGAGGCCTGATCGCTCCCTATATCGTTTCAGAACGCGGGTAAGCCCGATCAGCTCAGAACTGAATCCAACACGTTGAGGAAACGTTTCTTCGTTTGTACCAAGAATTTAGATCCTAGGCATACTTGAAAAGTAATCCCATGCAGGGCGTATAGCAGTGCTAGCCTCTAATTGGCAAGGTTTTTCCGAAATCTTGAATTGTGTGTCCATTATGAATCTCAGTAAGAGTGGGTTGGCATGAGTCCGTAATTCTGGACTTCAGATGGAGGATCGTAGATACACAATAACATGAGAATAACATGAGATTCGGTCTAACGTGATGCTGAGTGACATATATGTCACTATGTCATCACGGGACACAGGGCATGCCGAGGTTCGAAGCCAAGATTTCTCCTTCAGTTATTTGAAGCTGCCCATCGTCTCCTCGTGTGTTCTGGGCGCATGCAGGGAGCTCTCGTCACGGCTTCGAGAAAAAATGTAGTGGGAATGTGCTCAAAATTCACCAGTTCAAACTCTCTTTTTGCCCTCAGTCGACTAGTTCGGCAGCAGTCTCATCATGCCCGCTTTCCATACAATACTCAAGGTTTTCTTCGTTGTGAAACCTCACCCAGATCATACATGCAAAGATTTATATCACCATTCAGGAATTACATCGGTACCAGGCATGTATCCTGGTTGCTTAGATCACGTACACGGCCCGCTGATTCCAACGGCGTTCTTGAGGACCAGGAGGACTTAACAAAGGCTGCCATTCTCGAAAAGGTCATGAAAGGACGTCAACCGACAGATCTTATGCTTCGTTGTGCGTCCTTGTTTCTTCCATCGGTGCGTCTTCAACTGACGAAATGACCAGGCACTATACTCGATGCTGAAGGTGCTTCTACCCATACCCTCGCATATGATTTTGCTGACATGATGGCACACTCAAGGAAATGTCAAGACGATCTCTGGTCACTTCAAAAAGTCCGACTTGATTGCGGAACATGGGTTGAATGCATGTCATGTCCATTTATTCGGCCCTCTCTCTGATACGTCGACAGGCTCGTGACCTTCGTAAAATTGACTCAAGGGTTCCTAATCTTATTCCAACCATTCTTGTACGGAGGGAAGCTGTCTTGGTTGGTTTTGTCTCCTTCCACAGAAAACATATCCATATCTTGACCTCCGCCAGGTTAACATACTACATATAAGGGCTTTGGTTAAAGCAGACACTGTTATATTGTTTGACACATATGGATCTGCTGATTCACGACTCCATTCCGTGTTTTTATACCATCTTGAGGTGAGATAGATCCATTTCCTAAGTCACCTTTCTCATTCCGTAACATAGCATAATCTGAAGTTAAGAGGGACTACTCTGCCATACGAATTCCGGTTGGTGTGATAGAGAAATAAAATAAAAATCAAACTCATTACTGCCTCAGTGCCCTAGAATCCATATTGTTATCCGTCATGAGCGCCCTGGAGGCAGAAATGGTCTTCATTCGCAATCTTGTCGGAGGTCTATTAGCAGAACTCGAGGACAATATCGATCATGATCGTTTCAAGAGGTTACTCCATTATTCGCGCCGTCTTGTAAGCTTCAAGAATAGAGCGAAATTGGTCAGTATTGTTATCGCTACTTTCACGTTTACATTTGATGTTCACGTGGTTCATGCAGGTTGAAGAGGCCCTGGAGGAGGTTCTTGCCCAAGGTTTGAATGATAATTTTTCTCCTAAAATATAGAATTTTCACCGTCAATTAGATGAGGATCTGAATGCCATGTATTTGTCTAACAGAAGGGGCGATCTCGAGGAGTCTGACCACGACGAGCTTGAGCTGTTACTAGAGTCCTTCTCTAAGCAGGTGGAGGAGATTGTTACTGAAGCCGAAAGCATTGAGGTGAACGATATGATGACCCAACTGCTAACTGATTTGTGATTCTTTTCCAGACTAACGTCCAGTCTACTCAAGAGATTGTAGAGCTTATTCTTGACTCAAATCGCAACGCTCTCCTCGCTCTCGATCTCAAGGTGCGTCTTGGTGCCAATCCTCTTTGCCCAGAATTCACTCCTTACCAGGTATCCATTGCTACTATGGGCCTTGGCACTGGAGCCCTTGTGGCCGGTTTATTCGGCATGAACGTGGGTCGCGTTGTTACTCTCTTCCACACTTGCACTTACGATCAATGATGATAGTTAACCAGTCACATGGAAGAGCATCCATATGCGTTTTATTTGATGACATGCTTGTCCTCGGGCGTTGCGCTAATAGTTACTTGGGTAGCGCTACATAAGTATATTAGCTCCTCTTCCTCTAAGAAAACTGTCTCTGATGCCTTGATCTTAGGCTCGCTAAAATCCGACGTGTTGGCCTCTCGAGTACTCAAAATTTGGGTAGGAAAGCAGCCAAACCCTGGCTTCCTTTACCACTTAGAAGAAGATTTCCAGAGGGTTGGTCGTGAAACGCCATCTGAACTTGACGTCACTGGCTCGCTGTCAGATATCACTTTCATACCTGATCTCCAATGTCATGGCTCAGCAGACCACAGGTCACCATGTCGAATTTCGATGCTAGGAAGCCAAGAACTGATTTGATATGATAAGGCCCATATACGGTATTGGCTCTCGTAGAGGACACGAAGTCAACGCAAACTACTTATATTACATTATCCATTTGCTGTCAATATCTATTCGATCATGATGATGTGCGAATCTCATCACTTGATATCAATGGGAAGTTGGATATTTTCAGGGCCCCAGCTTCCATTTAGCCGATAGGTCAGGTGTTGAGTACTATACTTCCATAAAAATAAAACGTCCAAGTGGTGATGAGAGTCCCTTGATCAATGTCTCAAACACCACGGGTTTCTAAATCGTTTCTAAATCGTTTCTAATTCAAGGAAGTGATTGCTAGGGTTCTGTAATCACAGGACTTTTTTCATTTCGGTACAGGAAAGTGTCGCAAGTTCGAGATCTGTCAACTGTGCAAACATGACAAGCAAATCTTTTTTGCTACATACAGTAGGCTGTACTAAACCTCGAAGCATTGTGTCACTCATATCCGAGGTTGTTAGTACGAGCCAGTGCGTGACTGCAGGGATGAGGATAGGATGACTTTGAGGTTTCCGAAGACTCCGAAAATATCTGGACACCTTTGATTTGGACTGATGTGTTTGCTATAGGTTGATAGGATTCCAGGAAGGCCGATGGGTGATGGATTGACCTATTCACTATCTTTGTCAGGAATAGAATGATCGATGGTTTTTAATGACTGGTGAGATTTCAATCAAAATTCGAAAATGAGAGATTCATTAGGAGGGCCTTGTCCAGTTAACTTCTAGCCTAGCCAGGATCGATCAGTCACCCCACGCCTCAGTTGCATGCGGCGGATTAGAAATCTAGTGTACAAGCATTGTCGCTGATGCATTTTTCGACATAATTTGAAAGCGATCATAACTTCAACCCTCCCAGATGATCCCTATGGAAGCTGAAATTTTTGGGAGATTTGTCCAGACCAACCCCTTCACCTGAATTTTTTCCAAAATTTCGGCGATCCCAATCAGAAGATTCATGCTGACCAAAAATATTCCTGACGAACAACATCGGGTCCCGTTGGCTACTCGAGAGCTCAATCTAACCTGGATTTGGCTACAAGTTGGTATCAAAGCGAGTGGAGAACATACAATGTTCCTGATGAATTGCCCATGATCTGCGATGCAATATTAATGTAAAATCATTGTATTCGGATATATCAGCATCTGTCAAACAAAATCAAGACCGGGGATTCAATCAGTATCATAGTTGCTGACCAAGCCAGATTGACCTCTAAAGTAAAACACATGCACTAAGAAAAATAAGATTCGAAAAGATTATGGTTCAGCCCGGGTTCGAACCGGGGACCTTCTGTGTGTAAGACAGAAATCATAACCACTAGACCACTGAACCAATCAAAAGACTAGGTTAGGTGATCTGGTCAAGGTAGCACTTTAGAATAGTCCTCCATGGCTGTGCCTGTTATATACATTCGGCTAAATCACTCCTAACCTCAGTACCGGTACTTCTATTCTGGCAGAACTTAATATCTCTCACAGGGCTGGGATAACATTCAGTGTATCGTGGACGAAGCAAGACTGTAATAAGGAGTCTACTATTTATACTCAATGCCTCTCTGGGAGTGTGCTGCGGTTATCATAATCAAGATGCATATGGTGCAGGATGACGGCTGATAAATGTGTCAATTCGAAGATGCATCGCCGCATAAAGCCGGTTGTAGCACGGCGAACCTTGGCCATAGACTACTTTGTAGTCTCGGTTCACAAGTCAAGGTCTCTCAAGCCATAATCTTCAATGACGCCAGGGTCAGTTTCCACGACTCTACCCTTCTTAATTGAAGGTGTAAATGTACCGGGCGCGACGCCTATACTGAAGAGGCGACAAGGTGTGCTATCAACCCCAACACCCATTCATTGTTTCATGTGTTTGTGTTTTCAGATCCAACGCCAACATATAGCTCCAAGTCGCTTGTATCATCTCCTTTTCTCTTCCTCCATAACTTTGGGGCTTCTTTGACTGCCTGTACCACTGTCAATGTCACTTGGGTATACGCAGGCCCGCCTCTACCGCTTGATCTCACTGCCACCAATGTTGGTGTCATTGCTCCGTCTTCTCAAGCTTCGCAAGTCAACACTTTCACCGATGATCAAGTACTTGCAGTGCCTTCGGGTGCTTCACAACCGCAGCCAGTCCGAGTCTCCATTACGCAAGGTATTCGTCCTCAAGCCTCTGCAGCACCTTGGATCGTCAATGTACCCTCGGGATGGTATCAAATTTTTGCGAGCCTCAATTCAACATTCGAAGATCAGACAAGCCCATTTTTCGTCCAGCTTGGGACTGATACATCGTGCCTTCTGGGTGCTAACCCTACAAGCGCAGTTCCAATATCCTCTTCCTCGAGTGTATCCATACCGACATCTTCTGGAGTAACGACCACCCCAGGGCTTACCACCCGAACAAATAATTCACAAGTTGGTGTTATTATCGGAGTCGTCGGGGGGACCGTCGTATTCCTGATTATTGCTCTCATCATGTACCTCTGGTCACGAAAGAGGAAAAACACCCCCGAAAAATCCGTCAGAGGGCAACCCTCTGGCGCCAAACATGGCAGCGGGTGGGGTGGCTTAGGTTCCCTAAACTCTGCTCACTTCGAAAGGAGAAACCGTGCTTCTTGTGACCTAACATCCGCAGCAAGTCATGAATTCGCGAACCATGGTACAGCAAGGGCCGGTTGCGCCGCAAATGATGAGAACAGAAGTGACAGCTCGATCTCTTGTTCACCCTCTTCAGAGAAGTTCGCTGGATCTCCTGTTCCCTATACGAATCCCTTCGACGATGTCGAAGGCGGTTTGGTGCTAGCAACTTTACCTATCTCTTCTTCAAAAGCTTCCTCCCAGCAACTGAGCTCATCGGCAGATTTACACGTTCTATCACAAAACAACTTGATATATCATAACGAGCCTCATGATACTCGTGAGAGAGCACCTTTCGCTGATGTTCATCTTTGTTCTTCCTATTCATCATCTCCATCAGCAGATGTCAAGATGGCCAGGTCATACTCCACCTCATCTTCTACTCACTCTCCTTCAACCGATCTTAACCACCAGACATATGTTAACCGTCAGTCGACAGAATTTCCGTCTATGACAGCCAGAAGGATGCCTCGAAAACCTGTTCCTGTCTACGATTCATCTCTTTCGGGCCCTTCAAACCCAAACTTAACTAGAGATACTTCTAATCCCCCAGTTTCTTACAAACCTTCGTCCGTATCTTCGCACGCACCTTCGCCCATCACTCCCACTACTCCTCGTTCTTCCTTTAGCTTGTCAGCTTACGGTCATTATTCCAAAAAGCTACAACCAAGTCCCGATGGTAACAGCCTCGTACACAAAAGTAGCTTCGGACCTGGTGGAGTTGAAGGGAAATCGGTACATTATCTGATTCCAGATATGCCTCTCCCGAGTAAGAGTTGAATTGCCCGTTCAATCCACCTTCTGGAATATTTTGTGGTGCTATTTCTTGTAGGCTCGAGCAAACTCGAGATGTAGCCCCTCCACTGATTCAAGTCTGATTGTTCGTTCCACTGTATACCATCGAGATTTTTGTTGTACTTGAACAATTCCCATGCCCCTGGTAGTGTTATTTATATCACATGGTCCTCTGCTCTGTTGCTAATCCACACTTGCCGAACGAAATTTTTATCTATCAACAATCTTGCATCATGGAAAGAGACAGATTGGAAAGAGACAGATTTTGATTGGTCGTCGTTACATAATCATTCCCAGTGCTTCTCTCATCTACTAGTGATGCAATTTAATTGGACAACTTGTCGCCCTTTGTTGAAGTTGAAGCGCTTCATGGTCTGTGTAAAAGCCCGGGGTTGTGTCCGGATGAGCTAGCAGTCCTACTGCATTAGTCTTCTGGTATCTTATCCTGTGACTGACCTGATTCTAAGCTTCTTCTAAGTTTTGTCCTGAGCGTCCTTGGCAACAGCCGAGTCTTAAACTTCGTTCAGCGTTTACAAGAGTGCGGATGACCTCTTGCTCAAGAACTTGCCCTGACGGCAATTGACCCAAGTACTTGTATTGGCTACCGTAACTAATATTCAGGTGGCTCTTTTATTTGTCTTCCTCAATTGCACAAGTAAATTTGGAAGCTATAGTTGGATCTCCTCAGGTGCTTGAAAAGGGCAGTGAAGCATCAATCACTGCATCTTTACTGCCTCCTCATCACGAGCCTGTATCCGCTTAGAAACTGTCTCCTGAACCTAAAGTGTTTATAGCCGTTCTATCCTCTGGCTATTAGCTCCCCTGAAGAAGTAACGACGTTATCCCACTTCCCTCTTGGAACTTGAAATTAATATCTACATTGCCAGATACTCCCCGTAAGCATGGAAATTAAAGAGAGGAATTTCTGCTAACAAATCCAGGTATAGACTCGGGTACAACTGCTCAATTGTACAATCATCACCGATGATCGACGGCGGCTTCACAGTTCCTGAATTTGTTGAGCTTCTTGTGGCTTCAGTGCTGGCTGGACTCATGGCTGGGATCCTTTTGACCTATATCCACGACCGATGTTTAAGGCGTTGCTGTCTACGTGTGCAGGATTTCGAGGATGAGGCCAAGGCGCATCAAAACGGGCATTCGTCGAGTGGCGATGCATCCATGATTGATATACGGCAACAGACCCCGACCATTCCTATCCAAACTCCACCACCCGACGAATGTGCCATGTTTCCAGACCACGTCATCCCTCGAGTGGAGGCTGGATATTCATCTACTGGTCATCAAATCCCCGATAGAACACTCGGTTCACAGCCATTTACTATAATTCCTACAATCGACCACCCTTCACCACAAGCATTCTTTATCCAAAATACCAGGCACCCAAACCATAATAGTCCGACGTCGGCTAGGATTAACGATCAAGAAAAAAAGGGTATTTCGAGTTATCATGATAGGGGCCTGAGAAATGCAACTAGTGCGGACTTGTCGAGTAGAACAACGACTACTACTATATCGACGATGCCACATAGCGTTCGGGCTTCTGGTTCTCCACGCTATCCGGCTTTTTAATATTAATAGACAGGCGTTCAATGCACTTTCGTTGGCGTATTTGGGCCAACATGGCTTCTTCCTTTCTCGTGGGTTGGTAGATCAGGACAGTTCAGATATGTGAAAAAGATATAACTAGATATCTCTGGAAATACTGTGTTGAGAGATTGAATGTTTCGACAATGAGATCAGCAGCGAGAGTGTTCAAGTCGACCTACGGAGTGTAATTTGTGTCAATTATCTCCTACGGTCCGCCCTGATACTACACTGATTCATTCACATAATATACAGGATACTTCTGAGGAATGAGATAAGCTAGTTCCTCAGCTCTGATGCACAGTGTCTTTCTTTAGACACTATCTAGACATTCTTCGAAAAGGCCAGAGCTCTTGATCTGGCAATTCACATTTTACTGTACACTGGTAAATCCTGTATTGCCGTCTCCCGTAGCATTGATCAAAACTTAGAAAAGTTCTAGACGATGAACATCCTAGATATAAGGACTCATTAATCAAAGAAGTCTGATTAGTGACGTCTAGATCAATGGTTATTGAATTAGCCACAGTCGGTGCGGGTGAATGTATTAACTCATTCCCAATCATCAAAGAATTTCTATCAGGATCCAGTGAGAAGAAGTCAGACAAGACTTACACAGAGTCAATCATAACTCAAAAGAAGCACTCAAAAGAAGCTTTGTAAGGCAACTTTCAGCTAAGTATTTTGAACTATTAGCTAGATAGTGGCAAAGTATGGGTTTTTATCAACTAGCAGCAATGAATCTGAACTACTTGCCATGTACTGGAGATAAAACTCTGAACTTGGAGGACTGCAAATTCAGTATTCTTTTCCATGAGGCTTTCTTAACACTAAAGAGAGAAAAATATTCTTAAATAAAAGACTCAGAAAACTCTACTCTAAGTTATAACTCAAAGTATATCTGATGAGTTTCTATGGTTTTTATAAGACTAAAGAGAGAAAATTCCCTGAGTATTTAAGATCTATTGTTCAGACAATACTAACTATATGACTTATCTCTAGAAAAACCTAAGAGAACAAAATAAGGTTTCTAGAGGCAACAGCTATCCTATATACTCTGACATGCTTCCAATCTTATATTAAGTAACACAAGAAAACTCAGTGGAGTTTCTATTCCAAGCTAGTCTATCTTATATACTACAGACTGTGGTCTGTATGCATACTACAACTAACCTACCCTAAAGTCCATGTGCTTTCTATAAGACTGTTGCCATGCTGTATGATATTATTTGTTCCAAAATCTTTATGACCTTCTCTGTATTACATGATTGTATGATCTATAACTGTAACATGTGTAACCATCACATATAATGCTACACCACACTCCATTGCCTAAGTTTAAAATAAGAAAATAAAAATGAAAACCTAAAAAGAGAAATAAAAGAGAAATAAAATTAGATCTATCATTCACAACTCTGACAGATACTCCTTGTTGTTGGAAGAAACAAATATACAACAGCATGGTATAGTATAGACAGCTGATAACCACTTACTAATAGTAAGATTGTTAGTAGAGAGCTTTGTTAGAGTATATTATAAAATAAACTACTTATTTGTTTGTGATATCTAAACCTTAAGTATACCCTCAAAGGTTTAGAAGTGATTCATAAGTTTAGGAGAATAATGATGATGAATAATAAATAATGTTGTTAAGTCTAAGATCTAATTCTTAGATATAAAGATATATACAAGCAAGCTGTTTCCATTATATAATTAATACTTGTACTTGATAGAGCTGTTATCTGTTATAGCAAATATCAGGCTAATTTTAGAAGATTACTAATTATATCACTAGATTAATATGCTTATATCTCTATAGATACTAATTACTATGTTATATATAATATATTATTAGAGATAGTTTGATAAGTGCTTTCCAATACAAGTTTGATTATATGAATCTATTTAATAGTTTCTAAAATAATAGCCAATGAAACTTGTAGTTACTAATGATCTGATATCTTAGTAATTTATTACCACTTTTGTACATCCTATATATATGCAAATAGCCCTCATTTGTGGCTTTCTAGTGCAACTTGGTTTGTGAGAATTAGTTCACTAGTTGTAAAGATATAAGTTGAATGAGGTTTGTGACAAGATAATTTACACTTGTTATATAAATTTGCAGATATAATTCATAAGACAGATTGATTTTGGGACTTAGTAGAAGTAGATATAAAAGTAAGTTAGAAGTTGAATGCTTATTAGGCACAATTTACATTAGGAGATAAAAGCTTATAGAGTTAGCTTAAAGTTATACTGAGTATAAAAACTCTATATAAAGAGCTTGGTGTGTTATAACTTAAGTTTAAGTGATAGAACAAAAGACAATTCTTGTATTGTATTGTGGCAACCACTAGACACAATGTCCAATAGCAGCACTACAAGTAAATTTCTCAGTAGGGATATCTAGTGAGGAACATGAGTTGTGTATTCACAAGAGAACTCGACAGGGAACCACAACAGTATTCTACTGACTATTTATATAAGTATCTATGGTCCATGCTATGATTGTGCATTGTCCTACCCTAATGTCCATGCCCTGTCCTCATATCCATTACTCATCTTCCATATGTCTTTTTCAAGGCCATCATACCATGTCCATGTGCCCTGATGTCACACTCTTTAATCTCCATTGACCATGTGTGCACCATGTGTACACTATGAGGAACCCATGTTTCTTGATGTCATCCTAACCCTAGACTCTTCCCAATCCTTCTAGATCCTAAGTCCTTCCAGACCACTCTAGACTTCTCTAGGTCTATGACATAATGTCATATGACTTCTCTCTCTCTTGTTGTAGACTAATAATAATACTACTATCTATATCTTAACCCTAACCCTACCAAAGTCTGTCCACACTTTATTGTCTTATAATATATTGAGTAATATAAGAGAACTTAATAGAGTTCCTAAGTACAATATATTCTACTTATATATGCTGGACTATTGGTTTGTGTTATACTGAACCTAGTCTATTCTAAAGAGTATGTGTACTATATGCTATTGATATATAGTATGATATTATCATCTTAGAACCTTTCATGTCCTTTTCTTATATTACATGACCTTATGACTTGTGACTGTGATATATATGACTGTCATGTGTAATGTCACATCATATTCTTCACCTAAGTCCAAAATTAAAAAAAGTAAATAAAAAATAAATAAGAATAAAAAACAGAAAAAAAAATAAAAGAGAAAGAAAATAAATAAAATCAAGTCCATCATTTACAACTTTGACATAGTAATACAGACTTTTATTAGAAATAATTCACACTTGCTAAATATAGAAGATAGGACAAAAGATATGACTTAGTGAATATAAAGTAGAAAGGATTTAGAAGTAATATTATAGGTAATAATCTTAGCTTTAACAGATAACATTATGTCTAGTTTATTTATCATATAGTTGTATTTCAGAAGAGATAAATTCAAAAGGAAGTAAGATAAGTGTAGCACAAATCTAAGTTAATTACCAGACTAAAGAACTCACATAATGATTATTATTTTTAAATATAGGAAGTTCGTTCTAATAATATTACTGTTATATATACTCTAGATTGTTAGGTATCACAGAAATTGTTATTTGAAACTCTATGAGTGTCAGAATAGTGAATAATGGACTTGGTTTCTTTCTTTTGCTTTTATTTTCTTTTTCTTATTTTTCTTTATTTTATTTTAGTTTTTATTTTAGTTTTTTTTAATTTTGAACTTAGATGAGAGATGTGGTGTGATATCACATGTGACAGTCACACAAGTCACAAAGCATAACAACCATCACAGGATGTCACAGTCACAGTCACATAATCATGTGACACAAAGAATGATATAGAAGGTTCTAAAACAGATGATATCATATAGTATTATAACAATATGTTGGTCTTATGGAAAGCATATATACTTTAGGGTAGGTTAGTTGTAGTGTACACACAAACCACAGTCTGTAGTATATAAGATAGACTATATTATACTTGGAACTCTATTGAGTTCTTTTATGTTACTTAATACAAAAGTCATCTTTTGTTTTTACTTAAGAATTTAAGTTATAACATTAGAAATTAATACCCTTTTCTGAGACTGCTCAATACAGAGCCCTTTCTTATACTCTTATTCTCTCATCATCCTTTACTAAAGACAACATTACCTTTAGTCAAGAGTTACTGAATTCTAGGTATAAAGTATTATAGTATGCTCAAACTCTAGTATTTTATTCTGGTTTTCTTTTCTTTTTTTTAATTTTCTTTGATTTGATTTTTGATTTTCTTTTTCTTTTCTTGTTCATTTTTCTTCTTGGATAATAAAGGTATATGACTATGGTCACATGAGATGTTATATGATATGAGATTATAAGTCTGGAATGTAGTAGAAGAATCTAGAACAATAATGTCAGGAAACATGTTTGCCTTGTGAAAATGGTATGGTAGACTCATGGACAATATGTGTATATTACGGTAGTGTCAAAGATGAAAGCAGTAGACTTATTTTCATTTTATTTTCTATGTTTATTTTACTTTTTATTTATTTTCCATTTTTTTATTTTAGAACTTAGGGTTAGAGTTAGAGTGATAAGATCATACAGTCACATCAGATGACATGGTCACAGTAATGGTCACAAGTCATGAGATGTATGGAAAGATGTAAAAGGTTCTGAAAGAATGACATCATATAACATGTACAATACATGGCTGTTTAGGGTAGGCTAGAAGTAGTTAGCATAGATCATGAGGTTTTAGTATACAAGATAGACAATCCTATACAGAGTTCTCTATTGAGTTCTCTTGTGTTAACCCAATACATGGTTCTATTTATTAACCCACTCTAAGGTCTTTAAGTCATAATACTAGAATGTCATATTCCAAACTCCAAAACATGTCCAAGACATATTTAACTTCAATACGACATCAAATCCCTGTGGATATTTGGTCTTATTTGTGTCCAAAACTCTGTCGGTAGTTTGGTACTTTATAATGGACTTAATTCCACCAAAAAGTCCATGGTTATTTCGCTTTATTTGAGTCAAAATCTGCGGTCATATTCATTTGTATCCATTGCCTAATTATCTCCTTCAAACTCCGCAAATTTACTCGGATTTTACATGGAGTTTTCCCCTCTCCAAATCTGAACTCTGTTATAAACTTAAGACCTTAGAGTTGGTCAAAAGGATGAACCTTATATTGGGTTAACACAAGAGAACTCAATAGAGAACTCTGTACAGGATTGTCTACCTTATATACAAATACCTAATGGTC
>Ga0157368_1000101_pt1 | contig 37703 bp, 47 predicted proteins | sample AttbisABBM3_FD_113146 | JGI IMG/M metagenome (GOLD analysis project Ga0157368, IMG submission 113146) | Fungus gardens microbial communities from leaf cutter ant in Botucatu, State of São Paulo, Brazil - Atta bisphaerica ABBM3 | ecosystem: Host-associated > Fungi > Mycelium > Unclassified ... | reverse complement strand
GTTGATTTAAAAAAAAAAAAAAAAAAAGAGTGTGATGGTTACATGTTATAGTCACATGATAATATAACAAAAGAGAAGAATATAGAGAGTTTTAGAATAAGTAATATTATATAGTATAGTAATAATATGTTAGTCTTATAGAAAGCATATAGACTTTAAGGTAGGTTAGTTGTAGTATGTGTACAGACTATGGTCTATAGTATAAGATAGACTAGCTTATACTTGGAACTCTATTAATTACTCAATATAAGAGTGTGCTTTTATCTTATTTCTGAGACTCAAGTCATAACATCTACTGCTTAACTCTCTTGATAGTATGATGTATCTTCTAAATTGTTAACTGTTTTAGTAGTGGCATTGATGATGAAGAAGTGGTCCTTGAAAATTTGTTCAAACTCAGATCATAATATGATAGGAAAGATTCTAGTAGTAGACTTCTTATAAAGGATTTTCTTAGTCCACTTCTAAAGAATAATAAGGTCCAAAGGGTCTTGTTCTGGTTACAAGTAAATTGGTCCATAGATAGTTGGATATATAAAGAGTAGATATTGAAGAAGATATAATTTATTTAGTAATCTACACTAAAATCCATTGACAAAGATGTATTAGGTTTGGAGTAGCACAAGGTAGTTCTAGGTACTAGAGTTTTGATAAAATATTAAGATCTAGACAGTGGTTGGAGAGGTGGAATACTTACATATGTGAAGGCAAAGTTTGATATTGAAATTTATAGGTTCTGAAGTTAACATATAAAACTGATGAGGATATTGTTGGTGGAAACTTCTAAGGCATTCTGTTGCTTAGTTATCTTTTGGAAAAAATGCTAGAAAAGTTCTAAGACTTCATTAGTATTGATGGATTCATAAGATGGTTACTTGGAGTAGATATTATTTAAGAGATGAGAAAAGAGAAGAAAGATTGAAACATAAGAGTAGATAATTCTGGATTACCAGACCAAAAATATATCAAGATTTCTTTAGAGAGATCTTGTTCTGCTTTTAGGATAGCTGAGCAAAGTTTATGGAGTTGGATGAAGTTAATTTTAGAAGAAACCTAAGTTTATTGTTTATATAATATACTAAGTAAAAACTTACCTCTAGAAAAAACCTAAGAAAACAAGATAAGGTTTCTTGAAAGTAACAACTATACTTAATAATCTAAGATACTGTTATAATTTTAAGCTTGGCTCAGGTTGTAACTCAGGCAACGACTTGTGTAAGAGTGAAAATGATAATCAATTAGTAAAGTGTAAAGATACAGGATTATATCTACAACTATATATACCTATAGACCATGAGAAAATAGGAATATGTCTTCAAGGAAAGAAATAAGAAAAACATAAGGAGAATATGAGAAAGCCTTTACTACTATATGAGGAGGATGAAAGATACAGTAAATATGAGTCAAAGATGAAATAAATTCCAACATATGTTCAAGTTATGGCAAACATAAGGTAAATACTTGTGGAACATAAGATAGTGATTATAACAGATACATTCCAATTTAGTAGAACAATGCTGACCAAGTAAGGAATAATAGTGTTTAGATGGTTAGGTACTGTAAGAAGATCTGCTTGAGTATGAAGTTCAAGTGCTCAAACTCTGCCAAACTCTGCAGTATTCTTATTTCCTATTAGTTGGCATTCCTCTATCTCTACTGAATTCTATAGCCTTCCTTAATCTAACACTGCTACTCTCTATGGTTATATCTCACTTAGTACTGCTGTCAGGGACAGTTCACAATAGGGATGAAAGTCCACAAGATGAACTCAGAGATGTGTGAACTTGTGGAACAACCTTGGCTTCAGCTTATATACTGTGCCATTTGTCTGCTGTGTGGTTGTAACTTCAGATAATAGGAAGAAGTCTGAGATAGGAGTGGGTGCTGATTGGGTGTGTCACTGTTGAATACTGGGGATTGAGTTCAATAAGAGTTTATCTTCATTGATTATCAAACTAGCGAATTACAATATAATTACTAGTCTTATATACTGATACTTACTATAGGAGATGCTTGGGGTTCCAGTGGTATAACCCCTATTTCCCTGAGTAGAGGTTTCGGTGTTAAGACACTGACAGGAGTATGACTCCATCATAGAAGGCTGAGTTGAATAGGAGTATCTCTATCATGGAAGATGGAATACCCAGATGATTGTATCACTGCCATAGAAGGTGGGCTTTATTTGAATTAGCTGTTGACAAGGAGTATACCATGGGGATATATTGTTCCAGATGAGTGGACTTGGCATATGACAACTGCTTAATGTTTAGATACTGTTCCACTTTGATTGTTACTGCTGAGAGCTCCTTTCCTTTCTTGGTAAATATTTTAGATACTTCTATCAAGGTTTCTGACCATCTGGTCACTACCATTCCTTGGTTATGTCAGCACTGTTCCACCAGATTGGAATGTATTTTAGTAGTATTTAGAATAGTTGTCATTCCTAAGAGTCCTCATTCTGTTTTATTAGGACTTTCTGGAGAAATTGTAAACTCTATGTAATCCTGTGGACTTTGCATAGTTGCTCTAACAGGTACTCTGGTGGAAACATCTAGAATAATGTCTAGAAATAGCAAGCACTTATCTGATGGCAACTAGTGATATGGAATAACAATCACAAAGGCACTAGCAGTAATCAGAGTGTTAGGAGGCAATTTACACTCATTGAGTAAATTCACAGATGTAGCATGGAAGACAGATTGATTGTGACTTAGTGGAAGTTGGAAGTGGGAATGGAAGCAAGTCAGAAGTGAGTTTGCAGTTCTCAAACTTGGCTTGATACCTTAAGTATACTATTATATTATTTTTTTATTCTTTTAATTCCTCTTATTCCTTTTACTCCTATCGCTTATGGACTTATTGGATCAAGGGGGTGTGTTAGAAGTGATATTCTCAGTCCCATCATAGTTGGTGTGGACTATGTTTTTACTCAGTCAGTATATCATATATCACCTAATCACATGTACAACTCTGTGTTTTTTGACTTCTTAGTTGTCCACAGCTCACTGGGCAACTCTTAAGTTATCAGAGTGACTCCTAAGGCTGCTAGAACCTCTTACTCATCACTTGCGCTGCAATTTTAACAGAATAGATATCCTCTTGAAAATCAATGGAGTTGATATGTCAAATACTTGTTTCTGCACCACTTACCACGAGGACTGTCATATCCAGAGGACTTGGAGAGATAAAAAAAACAATCCAGGAGCCATGTCAAAAGGGGATGCTATCGATTTTTCTTTCTTGTCTTGAAACATTCGTTCAGAGTTGGGAAACTGTTGTTAAAAAAAGAATAAAAATGGAAGATGGGAAATGAATGTAATTATCGTGGCAGGAGAGTAAATAAGCAGTTCAGACGTTGGAGTAGGTACACCCTACACTACTCAGAAATAGACTGATACCAAGAAATCCGAGATCGCTCAATAATGAGATTAGGCAGGAAGATGAATATGAATGAGATACAGTACTGTATAAAAGCCAAAGAAAGCCACTGAAAGGGAAACGAATTAAAATCAAATATCAATCCAAGATTCAACACCCAGACCCAACAAATTGAATGTTAATGGTAATAATTCAATAGCGATAATCGCAATGCCGGCGTAGACAATCACTTTCGTCAGTACTGTTAGTTGAAGAAGTCAATGATTGTGAACGACTAGGAATAACGGGAGAAGGATGTTACGAACCATCAGCATCATAATGTTTTACCGGAACAGCCTTCGCCTCTTCATCCTCAACAGAGATCTTCACTCGTGCATTCCCAGCAGACTTATTTGGCCCACTGACACTTCGTAACTTGACTTCGATCTCGCCCAATCTATCCTTGGTTACGCTCCCGCTTGCACCTTCGTCCATATCAACCCTTACGCCGACTTGACTTGGCAGGTCGATAACACTAGGGATTGGATGTAACACTCCCAAACCCTGCGAGGTGACCGCAAACTCGCTGGGTACAGATTTATATTCGGTAGCAGGAGTGTAGAATCGTCTGTTGGGCAGTTGGAAAACCCGGGCAAGAAGTCGGAATGTAGGTGGAAGGATTAAGTGTAGCGTAGATTTAGCAAGTAAACGCCATGTGAAGATTATGAGGATCCCTATTCTCGGAGGAAGATACTGGTCAAGCATGGTATTGACTGACGGAGTAATGATGCTTACCCAAAGTCATCTTCAAGGCAGCCACACTCCACCAGAGGGCTACATCACTCCATCCTCGCTCTACTTGCACCCAACTAGATGCAACCGAGTCCCAGAACCAACCGCTACCTGGCATGACGACATGTGATTGTAACATTGCCCCAAACCCAGAGTTTAGCATCACCCATCTCCCAAGAAGGGCCCCAAAGAAAACGCTCGCGAACGCAATTGCATCCTCGAAGCAAGGGCAATCATCGACAGGCTGTGGGTGTTGATTGACAAGGAAAGCACATATCATGATGAGGAGTATTGGAACTTCCCAGCCACCGCCCACTACCCAATTCCACAGTAGACCGCCCAAGTTCAGCCCACGGCCAATATGCACCGTGTAAGTCCATAGTGGATCTGCTGTGGTAGATGATACAAAGAGGTCAAAGGAGCTGGGAAGGGAAAATGTGATTGGGATGCCATCCCAGGAGCTGTACGCCCACCATATCACTGTTCCAAGAAAAACACCAGATGCACAGTCCGTAAAGGAGTGCATTGCGGTGTATAGACGACCAAAAACAATGGACAAGGTATAGATTCCTAGTAGTGCAGTGAGGAATGCGAAGGTCACGGGTGAGATAGATGGGGCGGTTGATGATGTAGACGGGTATGAGAGATCGTAAACTAGAGCGAATAGGAACAAAGCTATGGAGACGCTGTTGGTAGAATGGGTAGATGGAAAGCCGTATTCGAGGTGATGCGAGCCCATGGCTTGTAATAATCATTAGTACGACCATAGTATGCACCTCAACTGGTATGTTTCTTACTGAGTCGCGTAACGGGAGGAGAAAAAGGTCTCGGGGAACAGAATAAATCTTTGACAAATGAGGAACAGTATACACCGGTTGCGAGAACCATTAACAGACTTAAAGAGGATTCAGGTGGAAATGGAGATTATCATGAAGCCAAAACGTACCCTCGACCAAGGTCGTTATAACCAAAGAAATAGCATGCCGGCAAAGCTGTCATGAAAAAGGTGTGTGTCCCAAGAGACGATGTGTAGACGAAGTAGGCGTCCAGCCAAGAGGACCTCATCTTCTTCTATCCTCCACTCGTCAGACTGTTCGTACGCATAGCAGGGAAGAAGTAACGACCCACTTGCACATCAGCTATGACTTTTGATTCCCATTGCACTGACTTCACAAGTGCTCGTCGTACGCCGGCTCTCCACTTTGGCAATGTTGCCTCATAGACGTCCATTGGTTGTTTTCCAGGGATGTGGTCCTCCAGGATCAGGTCGGTTTTTGGGTCCTTCGAGGTGTAGCTCCCATCAGATTCTGATGGTTCGTGGACGTCGCAGCCGAGGTCAGGCGCGAGTGAAGAAGACCGAGAAGAAGCGAGTGATGGCGGATAGGAGAGTGTAAACTCTCCAGAACACCCTGTTATGTCTGCGTTGTACATGATGATGTTTCAGAAATAGTGATTTAGAAATGTCGCCATAGGACGAATGGAAAGGAGAATCTTTAAAGAGATATACAACAGACTGTTGTGATGTTTTTCTTTCTTACCTTTCGGGGTAAACTTCTCCGATATTCCCACGGAAATCTTTTTCAAGATTTTCAAGATTAACTTATATAGGGGTAATTGAGGTGTCTTTCCAACTAGCTCTAGTCCGGGAGGACCCATTCTCCCATGCAGGTCGGGACTAGCGCTGGTTTCACTGATGAAAAAACAGTTGACCTTTCCCCTCCAACATATAGGAGTCTCTCACTGGGATAATATCTCTTTCCTCCGTCGTGCCGATGGCTCAAGAATCTTTTTTTCTTTGCAGCCAGGTTCTGTAATACCATAACATGGCCAGCGAGTGTAAACGCAAACCCAAAACCGTCATTCATGAGTGATGGAGAGGAAAACATCTAGTCTGTCATGAAGATGCAGGCGACCTGATATCAGAATAATCTGAGAACCTACAACTGTCGCTTATTAAACAGAAAACAAGGGCATTACCAATGGACTGGAACACCAGAGTCCCGCCAGAAGTAATCAAATTTATGACCTCGGCCGATAGATGATGGCCGAGCAGCTTAAGAATACAAGAGCCAATAGTTCAAGCATCGACATTTTATACCAGTGACAACTACACCGTATCAATAACCTACGCCTTAAAACATGTGGCTGCTCGAGCTCCACTACAACCAACCTAGTAGAGACGAACGGCATCAAACACAATGTTAGGCGACCTAGACCCAATCAGCAACCTTGATCGAAAAATTGCCCAGCTCGCAAAACACTCACAAGAAACCATCACCACCTGAACCAGAGATGACATTGATCACAATAGTGTTAGCGCCAGAAACGAGCGTTCCCGAAGCTTTTGTTGAAGTAAGGTCATGAAAAACCTGGAGGTCTGTAACAGAAAAAACTTACGGATGTTGACGGCATACAAAATGTTCTATACATCTCCATTAGATATACTATACCAAAGTTGCGAATCGACTCACGTTTCCTCTCCAGGTACCGCGAGTAACACCTAAGGTAGCTGCGTGAGCTAACACCACGAGGGAGATCGAAACGTTTACCTCGAGAATTCGGTTGACTAGGAGGAGAGGGAGCAGGTCCTGTCCAACCATTGACCTGCACTTGTGGACGACCTCCAGCAAAGGCGAGTGTTGTCGCAATCTCCAAAGTACGTGCACCAACTGAAAATCCGAGAATTTAAAACGGCACTCGATTGCCTCAACAACAAGGCTCACTTTGGCTAGAGGACAAGTTGAACTTGATGGTAACAGAGCCAATAGTCTTGAAAATAGCCATCGGAAAGCTGCTAACTGCACTACCAACATTGTAGGTGACTGGATGCAGTCCAAGTAAGTGAACGGCAAGTATAGCGAGAATTTTCACTACGCACTTGGGCCCCAGTTACTCATACGGGAGTCGCTCGGGCTCATCAAGAAAGACTCAATGACTTTGATCAGGTAATTGAACGGATTAACTCACTGCATGGTTTCAATCTTGCTGCATTTGGAATGAGTTATCAGAAGGTTACAAGAAAAACAATGGTCACTCACTCAGCATTAAGGAAACCACGAGGAGTACCGTCATATTCACCAATTTGCCAGATCACAGAAGGACTCTATTTAAACATTCAGGATCACTGTATCTCATAATGGGGTTGTTGGACTTACAGGTTCAGCAGAAGCAATATTAACACTAGTTCCGACATTTGCGGTTACGGTAACTGATTGACTTGCAACAGCCAGTTCCATCTTGTAGACTATCCTTTAAAGTTAAGACTATGTTTCATGACGAAGTCATCCTTACGAGTCATGGTGTAGGTTCCAGGCTTCATCCGAGGGGAGGTGAACGCTCCCGAGGAGTCAGTACGTACCCTTCAAAACGATACGATCAACCTAAATCAACAAGAGAATCAGAAACACTAATCAACATACCAATACTCGGCTTCACTGTTGCTGAAACCGACGGACATGAAGTTGGCATAGGCAGAAGGGAACCCTGTCGCGTGCCCGCCAACTACACCGCGAGAAGCCTTAGGGACAAGGCCTGTGACAGAAAGACCTTCCCAGAATGAAGTATCTGAGGTAGCATTAGCCTATCAGTAGTGTATAGCCGGATTGGAACACACCGATATCAGCAGAAGGGGTTGCTCCGGTTGTAAAAGTCATAGCGTAGGGACCGTGCAAGCCCATGCGATTAGCTAAGTGAGATGTATAGTAAGATCAGATAAGATGTGAGCTTTCACGACGATCTACTGACCTTCGGTTTGTGTATGTCCCGAGTTCTATGATGCACCGAATCAGTAACTGGCCTCCCAAGAGAGGCAGAGTTCAGGATATACCATATCTTCAATAAGTTGTATTTAGTTGTATGACATTATTTTTAGTTGGTCAGTTCAGACTCACAAAAGTAGAGTTCTTGTACGGAACCTGGTAATCAAACAAACAAATCAGTATCTTAAGGCAGTCAAATCATTCAGACCCGCCTCCTTGGTTATCAATGTCCCTGAAGAACGGACCACCAGAGGACCCCTCAAAACCGGTACCCGGGACAATCATGAAGACACTAATCCCTGAGCCGGACACACTGTGAATAGCATCGTCGATGAATTGCCTTGAGGAATAGAACTTGGACCGTGTTTGACCATTGACTGAGAAGACGTCACTGCCCTCAATAGCTGTACCGCCATTCACGTTGGAAGCTATGGGACCATTGGGAACTGTGGACCTTGCGAGACGAGCAATGTATCGAAGTTCACCGACAGAAGGTTCTGCCGTGGTACTGGAAGCGAAGGTGGGGGGTCAATATGGAGGAATGTGCAAAAGGAGAATGGGACATCTACTAGGTTGCCATATGAATCGACGAATCTTTGTATTTCGCAACGTAGTAACTGGTAGACGTATGAGATACAGCTGAAGAAGGAAAGAGAATGCAACAGACTGTATGATTCCACTCGCTGAGCAAGTGATTTTGATGTAATTGTTGTCGTGACCGGTTTGAATCCAGCTGCAAGATGCGCCGATTCCAGAGGCGATCTGACTGTGCTTACCACCCTGATCTTGAGCCTATAGAGACATGGGATTCAGTCTTGCAGTATAAAAATACGATCATCATGCCAAACCTCTAGGCCATTATAGACCATTGAAATGATGTCTCCATTGGTTTTGTCAACTGCACATGGACATAAGAGCTAGATTCATGGGTTTCATCGATGAAGCTGAGATACCTTTGAAGATGAGACCGGCATCCGTATCGACGGTATAAATATTGCCGGATTCGGTGAGGCCAAACGCAGCAAATACACCAGAGATGAAAAGGCTAGCTTGAACGAGTGCGGCGAGAGCAAACCACTGCATGGTTGGAGTTTTGGAAGCGCCCGCTGGGAAGGGAAGAGAAGGAAGGGGGGCTGATGAAATGTCGAACTGGGCCCATACAAATATACGGGGGCCTGTATACTTTTCCAAAAAGCTCCAACGATTGACCGAACAACGGAAAAATGGGTGGCAGATATTTTGCCGACGTAGTTGTTCGCTCTACGAGTATCTTAGATTCCCTGGTATCATGTTGACTTGTGATTTCCGGTAAAGACATGGAAACGGGCCGCTGGGAGGAACCTTGATTTATGTGGCAAGAGGAACAGAGCGTGGAAGACGGATCACCATGTGGACTGGGTTTTTATAGAGACCTGTTCCCCAAAGAATGGATGAGAGACACGTGATGCAGACTGGTAAGAAAGAGAAAGAGCACACACACAGCGGCGGGCACAATGGCAAGCAACGCAATCACAACGATGAGCAACGTGGGAAAACCAAGACAGCACAGCCTCTCCCCAAAGAAACGAAATCAATTATTTATTTATTCAGGATAAACCCGTGCTTTTTCATTCATCTTCACCACCATGGTTTCTGACGCTCCAGCCGACCTTCACATCCCCGACAACTATGTGTCCCACACCCTCAAAACCCAGAAGCCTCTACCCCCCATTACATGGCACAACTGGTACAGAAACATCAACTGGCTCAGTTTCACTATCCTCACCGTCACCCCGCTCATCGGCATCGTAGGCGCCATCTTCACCCCTCTTCGCTGGCAGACCTTTCTCTTTTCCATCTTATACTACTACCTCACCGGTTTCGGCATTACCGCTGGTTACCATCGTCTCTGGGCCCACCGATCCTACAACGCTTCTCTTCTCCTCCAGTATATCCTTGCTCTGCTGGGTGCCGGTGCCGTAGAAGGTTCCATCAAGTGGTGGTCTCGTGGCCATCGTGCTCACCACAGGTATACCGATACAGAACTGGATCCTTACAATGCCCACAAGGGTTTCCTCTACTCCCACATCGGCTGGATGATGTTCAAACCCCGTCGCAAGCCTGGTGTTGCCGATGTAAGTGACCTTACAAAAAACCCCGTTGTAAGATGGCAACATAGAAACTACCTCCCTCTCCTCCTCCTCATGGCTTTCGCTGTTCCTACCATTATTCCCTGGCTTTTCTGGAACGATGCCCGAGGCGGATATGTTTATGCTGGCGTCCTCCGCTTGTGTTTTGTCCACCATGTAAGCTTCGACTCTACCTTTTCAGAGGCATATCGCTTTACGTGCCTTCTTGTCATAGTCCACATTCTGTGTCAACTCACTCGCTCACTGGCTCGGAGACACTCCCTTCGACGACAAGCACACCCCTCGCGACCATGTCATCACTGCTCTTGTCACTGTCGGTGAAGGCTACCACAACTTCCACCATCAGTTCCCAATGGATTATCGAAATGCCATCAAATGGTACCAGTATGACCCGACCAAGTGGTTCATCTGGGTCTGCCAAGCAGTCGGCCTCGCCAGCCACTTGAAGGCAAGCACATCCATTCCCCCGTTTCATTCTGATAAATGACCAACCTTGTTCAGATTTTCCCCGATAACGAAGTTCAGAAGGGTCAGCTTACTATGCAGCTCAAGAAACTGAGGGAGAAGCAAGAGAAAATCACTTGGCCAAGCGACAGCAACGACCTTCCTGTCGTTAGCTGGGAAAGCTGTGAGTCGGTTTTTTCGTGGCTCTATCGTGACATGGGCAAACGGGTGATTAGTCCAGGAACAGTCCTCGAAACGCCCTTTGATCGTTATTGCGGGTTTCATTCATGACGTTTCCGATTTCATTGAAGAACACCCTGGCGGCCCTCACTTGATCATCAAGATGATTGGCAAGGATGCAACGACAGCCTTCTTTGGTGGCGTCTACGACCATTCAAATGCCGCCCACAACGTGAGTGAAGACGTTTGGATACGCACACGTGCAGGCCGCTTATTTTTATTTCAGCTGCTCGCTATGAAGCGTGTTGGCGTTCTCCATGGCGGATTCCAGCCGGGTGTTGACGAGAAGTCTATTCCTCCTAGTCAACGACTGAAAATTGCACGATACAATGAGCTCAGTCCATACAATAGCAGCACCGCGTACTCTGATAGTGAGGGTCTTTTGGGATGAAGCAATGTGGATGGAATTTAAATACGGTGCTCCCAATATCGAGGAGGTACAATGGCATTTCACGATGATCACGATCAGTTGTCGGTATTAGGTTTCGAGACCAGCCTGTTTTTTTCCTCATCTGTTGTGCAATTAATTATTCATCATCATCCACTGCAATAAAGCTTTCGGTCATCTGTTGTCGGTTTATCTTACAGATCAATGGAATGGAATAGAATGAATCATCAATCGGCATTGAGTGACCTATGTAGGTTGGACATGCAATGTTTAGTGCAAAGTTTGCAGAAACTGGTCAATGAAGTTTGTGATCTTATCGGGCGTCACGTGAATTACATCATCAAAGCTCTTGTTCATTACCTTTGGGTTTTGAGTGTCTCAATCAATCATGGTCAAAGGACACGGAAAATCTTCAGCCTCATCTGCAACTCGGATAAAGCATCAGAAGAAGGCTGCAGTATCTCTTGGAATCGATCCTGATACAACAGCCTCAGCAAAAACACAAAAGTCTGGGAAAGGCAACAAGGAAAAGAAGGAGCCAAAAGTTAAGGCATGGATTCTACCTGTGAAACCTGCAAGGGCTCAACAGGATCCTTTGGAAATGGGTGGGCTTGCTAGCAGGCTTCCACCGGAGATGGTCGTTGTGCTCAGAAATGTTGGGAAGAAGGCACAGGTCACGAAGATCAAAGCGTTGGAGGACTTGAGAACTAATTGGGTCGAGAAGGCTTCAAGAGGAAATGCTGGAACCGGGGAGAACAAGGACGTTGGCGTTGATATGGATGTGTTATCAAGTCTGGTCGAAATGATTCCTGCATGGGTGAGCTGAAACCTTGAAAAGTACATCTGCACTACAAATACAATCAATCCTTAGATGCATTATATTCCGCCCCTATTTATTCATCCCTCTCGTCGCATTAGACAGCTCGCCATTTATATACATCTTAATCTGCTCAAAGTACCAGAAGTAAGGGCTCAAGTGCTCTTTTATTTGCAAGAAACGGCAACGAGCGAAATATTGGAAAACGTACTCGGAACCTGGTGCGTTCTCGCTCATGATATCGACAAAGTTGCGAGTAGCGCGGGGAAGGAGGCTTGGAATTCATTCGTTCGTCATTGTCCAGGATACTCTGTGGAGGAATCGCCGACGGATACGTCGGCCGAAGCATACTTCATTCTAGATGCCACTTCTAGGCGCACGCTGTTCGGTTTCTTGCAACGGACTGTCTTAGGTCCACTGGGAGTATATGCGTATTTAAACCCTCCTCCGGCAAGTAGTGTCCCCACCCCTCCTGAACAGCCTAATCCCAAAAATCGACGACCTGGAAGCAGTAACAAAGGGGCGGCAGCAAGTAAACGACAGCAACTAGCTGTTGCAATTGCTGCCGCACGAAAGGTTGGGATAGAAGCTGAAGAGCCAGTGAGGAATAAATCTGAGGAGTATGATGAAAACGAATCGGATAGGAGTGCGAGACTAAGAATCAGCGCCGTTGGTGGCTTGCGATGGTTTCTTGGTGAGATCTACTTGTTGAGAATTCTTCGACGGCCTGACAGGAAGACAGATGATGATATTATTTCGGAGGAGATTATGATTTTATTGAAGAATCCTATATTCTGGTCGTTGTTGTATTATGCCGAGAAGGCACCATTTATCCGAGTGGATGCTCGCAAAGATTCCGATGGCATGGAAAGCTTTGGGTACGGACAACCCAATGTCAGACAGGCGGGATGGAGCTTATTGATGAAGTTGTTGGAAAGTCACAAGGGTGCGCTGAGGTAATTCTTTAATTGAAATGGCATATCGCTTAGTCTATGCAGAGCGTATAACGTCAATTTTACCGGTTCTGAGCTCAGCTGTGCTGAGGTCTGCTTGGGTTGAACCAGACACACTGGTCCAAGGGACAATGTGGCAGCCCTTGTTGACATTTATCAAAGGTATGCCCAAAATTTGACGATATAATGCTGCACACCTGAAACGAATACATGTGTAGGTTTCCCGAGCTGTTGGGAGATGGAATTATCCAGGTCCTATGACAACTACCCAAAGGACGAAAACGGGGATGAAGAAGATACCAACAATGACGAGGACAGCGAAGATGGCGACAAAAGTCAGGAAAATCACCAGAAGTATGAGCGCCTCCCGGAAACAATCAAACCATCTTTAGCTTATCAAGACTTTTTGCGATTTCTCCAACTCGGATGTTCTGGCTCACCCGCTGAAGGATATCCAACGGTTGTCATCATTCTTTCTACCATTCCGTCTTCAGTTAGTTATTCCATGTGGATCATTGTACGGGTTTTCACCAAGAGTCGTAGATCATCGCGTTACCAGGGGCCGAAGCACCACTCAAAGGTCTTTTTGTCTCGCTTTGGGCAGCGCTCGATGGACGAGCATTAAGTTCATTACATCGTTCTTCTGTATCCGCCGCATTCCTCTCTGCACTCTTGGAATGTGTCGTATTTATGGCTCGGCGGCTGATCCCTGACTCGAGGAAATATGAAGATGGAAAAGAGCCCGTGCTCACTTCCAATGGTACATTGGATGCTGGTGAGGATGCAAAGTCCTTAGTACGCGAAAACTTTGGCAAAGCGTGGCAGGAATTGAAGGACGGACGACTCAAAGTTGAAGAGAGAGCGGCCGCAAGGCTTGTCGCACAAAATTTGGATGCGCTCGATAAGGTCGAGCACGATTTTGCTAGTGAGAAAGGGGAGACTTTAGGACTGCGAGATGCAGCTTGGAAAACAGTAGAATTTGGGCTGAGGAGTGCGACAAGAACGAATTCAGTGCTGACGGCGGCATTCTTGAAGGTCCTCTTTGATCATTTTAAAGAAGCAGCAACAGTGAAACAGGCGGTAGAAGAGCTGGTCAACGCAACTCTTAACGAGAGTATGCGAAGTGTTACTGAGTCCCTTCAGATGGAAAATGGACAGCCTATTACAGAGGATATCAAATTCTTGGAGTGTATGCTGGGGCAGTTTCGGGAGGCCTTTTTTAATGATTGGACTTCTGCTCAGGTTCGTCCGCCAAAGATTGTCGTTTGTGCCTGTCCCCGAATGATTTCCGAACCAGCGTTTCGATGAGCTTGTTCAAACTTGGACAGACGTTCTGTTTGGAACATCACCTTCATTCTTGTTTTCATATCTAGTCTACAGGAAGCACGAGAAAAGCGTCTTGGGTTTATGGTACTCAATTTTGGACGTCATCGTTGCAAATGCTCATGATGTGGAGAAGACGAGGAAGTTGGCTATGGAAATCGTTCAGGCAGCTCAGAAAGGCGATTTACCTAGGTATCTCAGACCCAAGTCAAGCGAGTTGGATGATGTCGTCGGCTGCTTGCTAGGTAGAGTGTTGAACGGAGGGCTCGTCTCGGATGTAGATTTGGTCGTAGTCAAAGCTTTTCTGAGAGCCCATTGTGCGTATTCTTTCCTCAGTTCTTTTCTAAAAAAAATACCCAGTCTTCTCACCTCGATGAATAGCTTATTTCATTTCTGAAGCTGGATACGCGAACTTCGTTAAGACGATCGAGACTACTGTTACTCTTCGCGTGGAACTCCTGATAAGAGGATCAAAGCAAGAGGATTTAGATTTAGCAGTGTTCCGTGGGCCCATTGATCTGTTAGACCTCGTATTGTCACAGGCCCCAAGTGGCGAGGAAGGGGTTTTTGAAAATGTCCTTCCGAATGTATTCTTGTTCGGTTATCTCATACCCGATTGCGTGGTGTATGGGTTTGACGCGGGTTCTCATGTGTTCACTGTTGCTAGAGAGATGTGGGAGCGGGAGACTGATTTGCAGAAGGCTGGAAAGGAGGCCTGTGAAAGGATCACTGCCAGCCTCAAGTCGAGATTGAGGGAATTATTAATTGACACGCAAGTGCAGCCTTTGTGAGCACCTTTGATTCGATGGTATTGTCGTGCTAAACGTTTATTATCAGGCCTAGAGAGATTCTCGGAGTATTGTCAGCTCAGAAGCTCGAGATCTCGATACTAGATGATATCTTTCCCTCTTCAAAAGCGCTTGATAGCATGCTCCGCCACTTACCTCACGATCCAATTAATCCAAGTATTGCGGCCTTTGATCCTCTCATTCCGATGGATGCAGACTCCCCAGCCCATGGTCCTCAGAGTACGGATAGTCGAGGATTTTCGACTTACGCTCGGACTGTTGAAGCCTTGTTGCGAGTATTCTTGGAAGATAGAAAGCTTGCAAGACAGAACCTGTGGGCTCTCAGACATTTTATCGTGCTTTCTATCTATGCTAGCGACTATCAGAATGTGCCAGCAGGAATTTGTCCGGTGTTTGAATCTAAAGCGTTGACTGAGCTTGGTGACTTAGTTAGTCGGGTCCAACAGATCACTACATATCTGATTCTCCGGTCCCTTAGGGTCGCTCAGGATGGTTGGAGGCTGGGGGTGATGAAAAGAGTTGGTACAGCCAATCGCGGTAACAACGGGACGCAGTTAGAGGATTTTGTAGTAGGGGTGTTGGATGCTGCCGCAGAGTGTGATGAAATTCTTGATACGAGGGTGCTCAAGGTTGTTCTCGGGGCTATACTGGAGGATTTAGGGTCAGAGGAGGCTGAGCATTGGGTTGGTTTTGCAAGGAAACTAGAAAGGACTGGTGCGACATCCATCAATTCGATACCAATTTGAACAGTTCTAATATTTCGGTGTAGCACCTCAGACTTCCATGACCGTCATTTCAGCTATCACGGAAACAAAAGTAGAATCGCTTCGTCTGGACAGATATCGGGATGAACAAGCGGATAAGTTACTTGACATCAAATACGACAGGGTAAATACCGATGGATTGCTCACTCTGAGAAGGCTCGCTGCTGCAATGCCGGATTTGGAATATGAGGAATATGATCTTCGTTACCTTTCACCAAATCGTGCGGTGAATGTTTTCAAAGCTTGTCGGAATTGGGCTGGCTCGTTTGACTTCAACATCAGCAAAGAAGTCGAAGGTGTTATGGTGCTCATTTTCATCCTCCTAACGCCTGTTTTACAGATCACTCCTGGATCTCACTGGGAGTCTATTTGGGATATAACGGAGAGTAATATCGTAGTAAGGGCACTTTCTACCGCCGAAATATGAAGTATACTCAAGTTCTCTAGGATTTTCCCATCGAAGACGACAGCACGCTCACCATCCTTATTCGAAGTCTTCGGCTGGTGACCATTACACAAGATCTGGTGAAACTCGACGAGTCTCTCAAGTCCAGGTGGGACCATAGGAGGATGTCTATCCTAGAGAGCACTAGAGACATAGCTCTGGTCAAATCGGGCAAGTACTTCTTTATGTTTCTATCATCAACTTTCTCATTCCGGATAGAGTCTATCAGCCCTTCCCTGCCCCGCTCACGTTGCAGGGAATTAATCATGAATGTTCTCAGAGAGCTACCTGAGTCGTTGATGGACGAGAATACTCTACCTAAAGTCAGTGCAACCTTTATTCCCTTCATTCACGACTTGATGTTGTTCAGATGTGTCATCTAGTAATTGACCATTCTCTGGAAGTCCAGAAGATGGCATATGGAATTATGCAAAGGGCAGCTAAGAAGCGCACCGAGTATTTTGTCATCGAAGCTGGGGTTGATATCGAATCCACAGTGCAGGCTACTCTTCCTTTGGAGTTGCTGGATATCGTGCAGAGACATGTTGATTTCGTCAATATCAAAGACGAAGAGGAGCAACAGGTAGGCGTTGTCGACATTAGCAGAGGTGATTTATCGTTGACTGGCTCCTAGAACATTTTCGGCTCTTTACTAGCTTGGATGCTCATATTCGATCTCTTCCAGGATGCAGTCAGTATAATTTTTCTCTGATGGCAAGGATCTTGTATTGACCATTCTGTCAGTCTTTGAGAGTCAAGTCGGAATACATCGAGCAACTTAGCAGTGCGGATCTTATCAGTAATAGTTTCATGCCACTGTTTCTTGCACTTTTGCACCTAGAAGGAGGGCTAGAAAAAGCATTTAAAATGAACATCTGGGCCGTCGACGCTTTTTATGTCGATTGTGAGTCAATTAACTGATGTGGAAATCTAAGCTCATCACATCGAATTAGTCTTTGAGCTCGGCAATTCAATCAGCATACGTCTTCTCGTTGCTCATCTTTACTATCGCGCTCTACTCTCTGTTCCGGCTCTTATTCATTCGTGGCTTTCCAGCTGCAAAGACAGACAACTTTCATCAACCTTGACTACGTACACATCGCAGTACTTCTCTCCCATCATTATTGACGTCGAGCTCGCTCATGTCAGGGGACCCGCTGGTCAGGAGCTTGCCGACGATAACATGACAATCAAAGTTGCTGCCGCTGTCAATGAGGTTCTAGCCTCATATCTGGTAGATGGACATCAGCTAGAGATCAAGCTTAAGATTCCTCCGGATTGGCCTTTACACAAGGTTGAAGTTAGAGATTTAAAGCGGGTTGGGGTAGATAATGACAGGTGGCGAGCTTGGATCTTGGCGGTGCAGCAGATGATTTGGTCGAGCGTGAGGACCTGGTTTCTTTATTTTTTTGAGCCTGCATTTGACGCGCTCGTAGAACGGCCGGATAACGGATGGTTTGGGTCTCTTCAAGAAGAATGTAACACTCTACTTCCAAGGACATGTTGAATGTGCTATTTGTTACTCGTATGGGCTATTCTCCATGATTCTTTTTTAGGTTACTAACAATTGCGTAGGATTATTAGTGTGATGGACAGCAGCTTACCGAAAAAAACTTGTCAGACATGTAAAAATAAGTATCATGCGGGATGTCTTTACAAGGTGCGGTCGAATGTTTTGGTGTCACGAGAGCGCAGTGAACTAAGCATTCATCATAGTGGTTTCGTACGAGCAATGCCTCTACTTGTCCATTATGTCGCTCGCAAATCATCTTAGCTTAGAGTAGCAAATTTTGGTAGTAGGTTGAGACTTAATTTGAGCTGCATAAAAGGGATATAATCCTAATGCACTCAGTAGTTTAATGTAATCTCTGTTAGTATATCGGTCAGTACACGCGCCTGTCATTGTAATGATCGCGCGAAAGCGGGGTTCGATTCCCCGACAGAGAGTATTTTTCTCTCATTGTCACAGTCACCGAGAGAAAATTTTGTAAATGGTCTCCTCTCTGTTTTTTCAGCTCTGTTGTTACTCTAACTATGCTGCTTTTTCATAAATGGTCCTTGTTGAGCTTGAAAACTGTAGAAAAGTAAAGGATTACCTAGCGGGATGGGTAAGATAAAGGACAGGAGGATGAAGAAATCTAGGGAGGGTAATGTTCACCTTATACCGGCTGGAATGACCCAAGATCTACCTCCAGATGATACTTTTTGCTGAACACCACTCGTCTTGATAGCTAGCCGTTTCAAGTATTCATGGCTGCAAATAACTATGGAATTGTTCGACTCAAATCTCGACTCTGACCTATGAATGCGACACGGTACAGTTCTCACCTCACCCTTGTGTTCAGAGAGAAATACTATTGCTGCTGTGTGCCAGGATGGGTATGTTACCATTCTTGACCTCGAAACCGGAACATCCCCGTTTGAATTATCATCATCGTTTGAGAAGTAAACTTGATGGTGCTCGTGTGCTCAGGGATTAGTTACGGTTGGAATTTGCCATTCATGACAATCAAATGATGTCGTCTTTCTCAATATCTCGCCTATATTTTTCATGTTGTTAGCATGGCTGAAAAGCTTTTTATTACTGTGATTCTATTGGTATATATTGTTATTATAGATACTAACTTCTAGCAATATGATGATAGAGAAGGCAATAAAACATGGATATATGATTTATGGCAGAAGAGTCTGCAGAAACAGACAAGTATCTGAGATTTGATGCACTCATCTGTCATGAAAGACAGATGATCATGGAATGGTCCATGACAATTAACACCTTTAGTTGTCCACACTGTAGCTATGGACATAGTCAAGAATATCTTCTGGGGATATCCCCCTGGAATAAGAATCCTGTTTTCTGTTTTGATGATAGAATATAACAAGGTCAGTTATAATGATAACGATTAGCTCAGATTCACGGTTGAAATTGAGATTACTGTAAGTACATTAACAGCACATTGCATGATAAGCTTTATGTGGGTGGCAAACAGTGTAGCAGACGACCTGTCCTGTGACTGTTCGGATCCTAAGTAGCCAGTTTCGTGATTTCATGATCCTGTTGAAACAAGCGCCAAGGAGATGAGGTTGTTCGTGAAGTGCTCGCATGCTGATCGGTGTTCATGTGTTGGAATGAAATCATTGCATAGGTGAGGGAACCTGACGCCTGTCATCTGGCGAATCTTCTAGAGCATTCTATGCTATGTAAAATCTTGTTTGTTATTCTACCACGACACGCTGTTCGATAAAATTTGCGGTCGTCTTTGGAATAATAGCCATCCATAAAGAGGACCCTTATTCTATCCTAGGATCTATCCTAGGATCTGCTTGCATTTGTTGGAAGTGAAGATGTGGAACGCTCTGATACCGCTGGTTAATCCATGGTTTCTGGAAAGCATAGTACATACAAGCGATCCACAAAATTTACAGTCCTCGACGGGTAACGAAGTTCTCAAGGTCCTGAGATATGGCTACCCCCAGAACAAATTTACGTTCGTTATCTGTGACTGAGGTGACGTTAGAAGTCGGTTGTAGTGACCACGATGGAAGACATGCCGAGAGCAAATATACTAGAGTTAAGAAAATTCTCCAGTACTTCTAGAGCTGTTCCAGGAGTGATCAAGGTGTAGGGTTCCGATGCTTTGCGAACAAACTTGACCATAAACTTGCTGATCCTGTCGTTCTGAGAAAAGCCTGTTTCAGTCAAAGAACCTAGATGGGTGACAAAGATGAGGATACAGGATCAGCTTGACGTGCTTCCCATTTCTCCTTGAGTTTGGTAACATCTATGTATCCAAGAGGTTTCCTGTTTCTGTTAAGGACCCTGCCCGGTGATTATCAGGTTGAGATATTCTGATTAATGCCTACTTGACAATCACATACGGTATGTAGGAGAAGTCACGCTCATAAGCGAGCTCGATTGCTCGCGAAATATGCTCAGTCGAATACAAAGCAAAAGCAGGTGAGAGTTGAAGGTCCTACGCAAGCGATCAGCGCTAAAATGCGATGTAACAAAGCTAGATCAACCTCAACAACTGCTCCACGATATTTGTCGTGCTTTAAAGTGAAAAAAGAAGGTTGTACCGCACTGTCTGCGGTGGTTGCCATTGACCGTAAGACCTAGTCTGAGCAATTAATCAAAGTCATCAAGCGTGATTTGACTTAACACATTGTGACACCTTGTTCCAATCCTCGAAATAAATCTTACATGCAGCGTCCATGTCCGAAGAGCATGAAAAAGTGCCTCCCCCAGAGCCTAAACCCATCCGCAGACTCGAGAAATCCATAATCAATCGAATAGCTGCCGGGGAAGTGAGTCCTTCCGGGAAAAGTAGTCTTTATATTCCCTCAAGTCAACTCAGATTATACACCGACCAGCGTCGGCCTTGAAAGAGCTTTTGGAGAATAGTCTGGATGCTGGCTCAACTTCGATTCGTGTCACAGTCAAGGATGGCGGCTTGAAGTTGCTCCAGATACAGGACAATGGCTGCGGTATTCGCGTGAGCATCGAGCATTGTGTGCTCGACACAGGAATGGCATTAAATGCAGGCCCTCCCAAACAGAAAGATGATTTACCGATCCTCGCTGAAAGATTCACAACATCGAAGCTGTCAACATTCGAGGACTTATCTCGAATAACAACATATGGATTCCGAGGAGAGGCCTTGGCATCCATTTCTCATGTCGCTCACCTCTCAGCCATCACGAAGATGAAGAAAGCCCCAACTGCTTGGGAGTATGTGTACTTGCAACCTCAATCACATCGGGAAGGCTGAAAACTTGGGTCGCACAGGGCGACCTACATCGATGGTGTATTGGTGGATCCAAAAACACGCCAACCCAGTGAACCCAGAGTATGCGCAGGAAATGATGGAACAACTATCACCGTAGGCTCCGTTTCTCTCATTTTCAGGAGTCGGGCGAAAATCTCAACATGTAACAGATAAAAGATCTTTTCTACAACACTCCAACACGCCTCCAGGCTCTCCGCAATACCTCGGAGGAGTATTCGCGTATTTTAGATGTGATCACCAAGTATGCAGTCCACAATCCAAATGTGTCCTTCACATGCAAAAAGGTACCCTGTCTGTCTTCAGTACCTGTCTGCCTTTGGCTGATTCAATTATCCAGTCCAGTTCCACTACCCCTGAAATCGCTACTCCTGCTTCAAAGACTGTTCCGCAAGCAATCCGGTTATTATATGGCCATTCCATTGCTACTCAACTACTCGAAGCCAGAATCTCCTCGAAGGACCAGAAATTCCCTTCCGAAGATGAGGATGAAGACGAAAGTGCAATGGATATTGACCTTCCCAAAGGCCCAACGACTTGGTCTGCTGAAGTTCATTTTAGTAATGCCAATTACCAAGCGAAGAAGATGGTTTTTCTGCTTTTTATCAACCGTTTGTGCTACTTTTCTGTTTCTGTAGTCTCGCGTCTGACTTCTTTTCCTCAAACAGACCGTCTTGTGGAATCTCAGCGCATGAAGCGTTCATTGGAGGTAGTATACCATGGAGTGCTTCCCAAAGGGACATCACCGTTTGTGTACTTGAGGTATGCTGGTGTCAATCATTGTTGAATCTGACTCATGAACTCAGTCTTGAAATTGAACCTCGTTGTGTGGATGTAAATGTACATCCGACGAAACGTGAGGTTCACTTTTTGAACGAAGAAGAAATTACAGAGCGTATTGCGGATACCATGCAACAAAAGTTGGCTGCACAAGGGCAATCAAAGACCTTCGAGTACCAGGTGAGATCTATCGTTTGTATCTGTAGTGATATTGGTTTAATTTTGGGACCGCAATAGACACTACTGACAACAAATATTAGTGGTCCTTCCATTTCTAGGAAACGGAGCAGGAAAGAGGCCGAGAATGAGGGAGAAGGTGAAAGTAGAGAGGAAAAGATAGAGGATGCCGCAGGATCAGTTGGAGCAAGTGAGCCTTCCCTTCTAATATTTGGATTCCTCTAACGAATTCCCCAGAACAGGAAAAGAAATATTCATATCAAAAAGTCAGAACCTCCCTTGAAGATCGGACTCTCGATTCAATGTTCCTAGTGCGAAATCCTACCCAAATACAAGATCAAGGAGTATCCAAAAAAGGGAAAGAGAAAGCATCTGTAGAGGGGGTATTGACACCTGCGAAGTCTAGAGATGTCAGGGAGTCAGAATGTATGTTAACTTCGGTGAAGACTTTGAGACAAAACGTCCTCAAGATGCGACACCGGCGTGAGTTCCTTGTTGCCAGATCGTGGTTGATATATCCAACTACTATGCGCCTTTGTTCTGTTTTCTAGAATTGTCTGAGATCTTGGAAAAACATACTTTTGTCGGCATCGTTGATACGCACAAATGTCTTTCTCTCGTCCAGTATTCCACTAATCTCTATCTTGTGAATCACAGCTCTCTGGCGTACGTTGTTGTTATTCCAGCTCATGTCTCGGTCAGTATTGATGTGGTGTATCTAGGGAAGAGCTGTTCTATCAACTCGGACTACGACAATTTGGGGATTTCAGTAAAATGAAACTTGAACCTGCGCCGTCTCTCAGAAATCTCCTGGAAATCGCTGTAGATGCCGAAGACTCAACAAAAAACAGTAGTCTGACAAAACCTCAGATTGTCGAGGTATTTTTTTTCTTCGGGTCCCGGGTATCAACTGATATCAACTTTCTTCCAAGAAAATTGCTCAGATACTCACAGTACGGCGCGAAATGCTTGCAGAGTATTTTTCTCTGAGCATATCAGAGTCTGGGCTCGTGTTGAGTCTTCCAGTCCTACTTCGTGACTTTGTTCCCAATCTCGACTTTTTACCCATGTTTTTGATGAGATTGGGACCCCAGGTGCGGCATACAAGTTTTTGCGCTTCGCAGTGCATTTGCTGAACACGACTTTTACAATCTCAGGTTGATTGGATGTCCGAGATGGAGTGTTTTGACACCTTCTTCCGCGAGCTTGCGTACTTCTACAGTCTAGGTGCTACGTTTGCACATAAACCTGGGTCAGAAATGTCGAAGGAAGATGAATCTCATGATAAAGCTGAAAGATGGCAGATTCAGCATGTTTTGTTCCCTGCTATGCGCCATTACCTTCAACCTCCAAAGTCATTGTTGGATCGAGATGTTGTCCAGATTGCCAGTCTACATGACCTCTACAAGGTATTTGAACGTTGTTGAACCAGACCATCCCTCATTTCCAACATTGAGATCTTTTGTGAGTCTGTATTACAGTTCCCAAACTCTGTTTATCTAACATACCTAATCCAAAGCGTACATTACATTGCCTTTGCTAATAGAGTAATAAAGATGTACATCCATCCATTTACTTTTGTAATCAGATATCCCTGATACTGAAAAGATAAAGATAACGGAAAGCAGAGCAAGAAATCAAGACAAAGACAAGAACAAAGACAAGAACAAAGAGTGTTTGATAAGATTATCATAAACGCGAGCCATTCAAGATAATTTGCTCATCGGAATATGTGACAGGAGAATCAAAAACGAAAGCATCTTCGTCGCTGTCGGTATCGGTTTCATGAGTGGACTCCGTAGAATCGCTGTTGTGCCGAACTTCAAATACGTCTAGGAAAGGTGTCGGAGGAACAGCATTGATCGTATCCACAGCGGTGGATTTAGCAAGAATAGCAGCTACGCGAGCTTCAAGTTTTCTACTTGGTATCGAGGAAGCCTGGGTATCTGAAGGGTCGCGATCTTGGAAATAACTCGTTAAATCATGGAGATTCTTGACGAGCCCTCCGAAGTCGTCGCTATTACCTGTGTGGATGATAGGAGTCGTCGCTTCTAGCTCTGGCTCGAAGATAATTTGAGATGGGCGAGTAGGCATACTGCATGTGTCAAAGACTGCCATGACATTGGTCCGACATGCTTCTCGGAGGGTATCAATCTGTGCAATACACCAGCCTGATTCATCTGGTACACCAAAGACTGTTGTTGTAATCGTCGTAGGTATTTGCTGCGACAGATGACTGTGCATACTCATTCGGAGGACATGTTTTGCAGGTGTTCCTGCATACATGGCCATTGGCTCCTCCAGTACATCAAGAGCTTGAGGAGCAAGGTCAGTCTCGAGAAGCCGGAGGAGAGGCATAAGAAGTTCTGAGCCAAGAAGTTCTACGGGGTTCCAGGTTTCGCGTTGCTGAAAGAGAATTTTAACGATCTGCATCGCTTGTGTGCGCAGCCAGTCTTCGCTATTGAGAACCAATCCTAAAAGGAGAGTAACAATCTCCGTCCAGTACTGACTGCCATAATGATCGCGGAGACACGAGATGGATTGTCGCATGAAGTCGTCTTTGGTACGGAAAGCACCTTTGGAGAATGAACTCATAATTCTGGCAATGCTCTGACGCCCATCTTGGTTTGCAAGTTTACTAATATTCTCCGTGAACGCAACGAGTGTACTATCTCGGCGATCATTCACCATAGCATTTAAACACCAGGGAAGTGAGACTGTATAGAGGTCTCGGACACGGCCCTCACTTGCGTCGATGAGACGATCATCTTGAATCTTCGCCAGCGTTTGCAAGATTCTCATCGTTGCTTCGCTCGTCATGGAGGATCTGAGACCTTTGAGTAACGATTGTTGAAGGAATGGCTGCCCTTCCCAATCTATAGGACAGTACGATAAGAGGAGGTCAGACATAGAAGGATCGTCAAGGTCAATTCTTTCAAGGACTGCATCCAATAGTGCCAGAACCTGCAGAAACTCCTTTTCGACTGTTGTTGAGAGACATGCACAAGTGCACCAGAATAACTGGGGAAGAACGATCCTGTCGACATCACCGGTTTTCGCTATCGCGGTGATCGTCAGGAGGATTTCTGATGTGAAGGATTGGATATCATCGTCTGGTGCAGCGATGGTATTGGTGAGGCGGCCTAGGAGAAGAGCGAAATCACCTTGCTTGACACGTGGCATCAGAGCTCTGAAAATCTGTAGGGAACGGAAGGCTATGCTTCGTATTGAGCAAGATGTACCCCACGCCAAAGCAAGGGAACCCCAATGATTAGCGATCTGAGGATGCAAAGGTTCAAGGAAACTGATTGCACTGGAACAAAGCCACAACATCTTAGTTTCGCACACATCTGGTGAATCATCTTCCGTCCAACAATGTTCGTCGATTTCACTCATCAATTGAATAATCGCCCCCTTGATTGAGGGCTGCGCACGAGCAATAGAACGATCGGCCAGCTCGGAGTAGCCTGGGGTCCATGCACGAAGGATCTGGAAGAGCATACTACGAGCTCGTTGTCGAACAAATTCGCTTCGATGGTCTATATGAGCGAAGAGGGAGTGGAGTAATACTGGAAGTTGAGCCCTGCAGTCCCAGCACCGCTGCAGCGTGACATCGGATAGGAAGAGCCAAGCATACTGAGCAGAACCGAGGACGAGCCGGGGCTCATCTGAAAATAAATCGTTGAGGTTTGACCAAAGGTCAATATCCTCTTCATTTGGGAATTGGAGTTTATGATCAATGGCAGGGAGCATTCTGGCAGGCTCAATGACCGAACATAAGTCCTCAAAGATCTGTCGTCCGACGTGAGTTTGGCACAAACCGGTAACGATGTTGGTTGCACAGCTGATAAACTTGGTGTTCCCAACTTTGTTTGCTTGTTCAAGGAGAAAGCGGATCGCAGCATGGCCATTTGAGAGATGAGGAGGATCAACCAATTTGACCCACATCACCAATATCTGCTCTGGGTGACTTTCGTTGTAACGCAAAGTAAGGAGTGTGAGGTAATACAAGCAGTTAATGCCTTCCGGGGACAAACTTGTCCGGTCATCCGTCATGAGAACGACATGTGGCAACCAAAACTCTAGGCTTTGCAGAAGAACAAGAATAATACTTGAAGTTCCTGGTGTCGCTGGTAAACAGGGCAACCACTCTCCCACCTGCTTGAGCATGTTCATAGCTTGATCAGGGTGCTCTCCGGCCAAGAAATCGGAAATGGCTCGATGCGCGTAGATGTATGCGCAAGATCCAGAGCCAATGGCCGTTGCTTCAAAATTGGACATTGTAAGAAGCCCATACGACTGCTGGTGAATTGCCTCAAGCATTTGGAATGCTTTATTTCGAATGTCTGGTTCAGGATGTCGTAGGTTTGAAAATCCGAGACAAACGACTTGGCTAAAACTGAACGACCCTGCTTCGCTAGAACACACAGCATCTACCACGACTTCGAAAAACTGTCTGCTGCTAGAGTTTGCTTCGTTGACAAGAACCACAGCACGGGACATCAATGCTACGGTAACCTCAGATGTGATCTGGGGTGACGATAGAATAGCCTTGAGAGCCTTTCTATAAAGTTGGGAATGAATTGGTGAGACAATGAGATCTGGATACTTATGTACAAATGACAACTAACCTTCCACGAGCCCGACTGGGCGTATGAGCAGAAGCACAGATTGCCTTGATCCGATCGAGAACGGCAGGTCCACTTAGAGGCTTAAGCATCTCCAATGAGAACCTTTCATCTGCACGCTCCGTTGGCGAATTCGCAGAATCCTCCGGGGGAAAGAGAGCCTTTGCCTACATCGACCACACCAGTTATATTCCAATTTCACATCAACGAAAAAAAAGACTCACACAAAGCGAGGCTAACGCTCCAACAGCAGCATGCGACAACAATGTCGTTTCAGTTTGGAATCTCTCTGTTGAATCAGCAGCATTCATTTGAGGACTTGCGGCTGCCGCCTTCTGCATCAGCTTAATTCTCCTCACCGCCACATGACTTTGTACTCCAAATTGACACCACTCTTCGCACAGCCGATACAAAGTCAGATGCATATTTGCCGCCACGAATCGGTTCAAATCCTTGATCGATGCCAATGCATCAAACACCCTCTCAATCGTACCGCAAAAATACCTCCTCAACCTCTGTAACGAATGGTTATCCCTCATCTCTGGTGTGCTCAAAAATCCTTGTGTACTCCGTATAAATGTCAGAATGTTCATCAAACTCGTTTGTCTCCCTGTCGACCGCTGATCTTTCAAAAGATGCGCAGTGTAGAAATAAATCCCCGCCACAGCCGAATGTAACCTCTCCTGCCTCCTACTTCGTTCCATACTAGCAAGACCACCAGAAACAGCCTTCATCCTTGTGTCCTCGACAAATTGAATTTGTCTGCTCCCCAACAATCCAATATTGGTTTCAGCCACTGGTATAGTCATGCCTGCACTAACTTTCATCCTCGGATCATAATCCGTCTGTCTTCCGGCCAACGATTTCAGATCTTCCAATAGCTGCGGATACACATTCGAAGGGAATGAACTGATGCACAATACGGCGATATCTCTGAATAGGGTATACTCTGAATCCAAGAATGGTGTGAGGCGTTTGAACAAGTATCTTGAGTTTGGGTATTTTCGAAGCTCTACTTGAGGATCGGCAGAGACATGAGCGGGAGTAGATTGAGGTGGTCCACTGGAAGGATTAGCCTCGGGCAAAATCGAAGTTGAACAGATAGTTTTCATCCAAATATGCCACTGTTCAATTAATCTCTTACTCTCGTTGATCAATCGCAACCCATCCTTCTCAGTGACGACTCCCGCACCTAGACCTCCACGATTAGCGGGTTTGGACAGTCCAGCAAGTTGAGAGACCTGCGGATGGAAACGGAGAGCAGCCGCTGCCAGAGCTTCACGGAAGAGTGGAAGAGACGAGTCATGCTGATTCATGCAAGTCTGCATGAAACTAGGGAAAACATATGACCAGAGCTTTTTGTCAAGGTCGTCCGGGCTGCCAGCAAGGTCGAGTAAAATATCAGACTTTCCAGCGCTCTTCCTTTGCTTCAGCCGATCGAGTTCGACATCCTCCAAAAGATCCTCGAAACCGTCGAGATACTGATGATCAGTACCATTGAGCAATCTATGCGTGATATCAAGCGTCAACTCGACACCTGAATAGAGTTTCGCCACTTCCTCAACCAAAGATCCAAGAAACCTGACTACCTCAATTCCAATCATCCTTATCCCCACCGCAACATGAGCAAGCAGGAATAGGCTCGCCGCCTCGACCTCAAAACACTGGTTCTTGATATCCTTAAGCTGCTGAGCGAAACTCGCTGCATCTACTTGTACCAAATGCATCTTCCACTTTTGTACTGTCATTTTCCACAGTTTCAAAAGCTTGATGCACTCCACTGATAATTCCGAACCTGAAGCCTGTAGAATTCTGACAGGGTTAAATAAGGACGCAGTAAAGTGTCGAATCATTGTTGATATATTTATCGGCTCATCCATGATCCTCTTGACAGCTTCCATAGAGACATTACTAAGAACCGGCTCGACGTGTAGAACACCGCGTAAAAGCATTTGTATAGCATCGCCTAGTGGGATGGATGAATGTAAACACCTCGGCCATGCAGAATAACATGTTTGTAAGAGGTTGATTTGGGATGCGTGATGGATCGGATAGGCTATAACGTATGAATCATCATGTTTGCGAATGATATAGTTGGATGACTCTTCAAACGAGAGATTGACACGGGAATAAGAGTATTGGTCTTCTAGTACAGACATATTTCCGACATTGTGATCACAGATGCTGGCAATATGATTGAGAGTCGTGCCCATGCGATTGACATATTCTTGGATGAGGGATTTACTGGCAAGTGAGGATGGAAGGACAGTTGAACAAGTGGGATAATCAGATTTCGGGGGTACAATGGAAAAATCGGGTGTAGATGGCCATGCTGGGATACCATTCTCTTTCTCCATAAGCTGAAAAGAAAGAAGTGTCGCTTGAACAGCAATGGTGATTCTGTCAGGGGACAGTAAGCCTGGACCCCCACCCCTCGGCAAAGTAGCAATATTGGATTCTTGTAGCAATTCAAGACATAAATCTCGACCGACGTCAAAATGACGAGAGAGGATAAAGTGGACGACGTAGGTAAGAAGATCGAATTGATCATCCGGGTGGAAGGCGGATAGCTGTTTGGCGTTAAAAAAATGTTTCATGAGTGTGTCTAGTTTCGTGGCAGTGGTAGAGGGGGACTCCTGGCAGCGATAAAGGTATGTCCAGATGAGGCGTAGAATTCCATTCATAACCATAACTCGAGAAGGTTTCTCCTACTTGGTTGTGAGGCAGATATGACGGACCGTTGAGAATGTGACATACCTTTAGCTTGGTAATTGATGTTTCGAAACATGACACCCAATGCTTCAAGAAGAATACTTGAGGTGCAACACACAGACTCGTGATTGTCAGAGGGAAGGCAACTCGCCAATACCGAGGTTTGGACATCATTTCTCGAGCTCTCAAGTAGATGATTTCAATCGCCTTGGCCCATTGAGGGTTGTTCGTTTCTGCTTGAGCGGTCTGATACACTCCGTCGTGAGTAAACATCTAGCAGAGGGAAGTAGAAGCGTACTTTGCTTATAGGATGGAGAATATCCACAAGCGTCTCTGCAAAGGTGGTCTTCAAGCGTGAACCATGTGCATTGGCGAACACTTTTGCGAGAGGCTCCATGAACTCTGCTCCCTCTTCAAACGCTTCATATGGCCAAACCTACGATCATTGGTGTCAGTTCCTGGTTCACGAGAAGTTACTATTTACTTTGATCTTAATATGCCTCAGGGCTTTGACCAAATTCTCGTACTTGACATCAGCATCCTTCGACATCTGACTGGTCGTAACATGGCTGAGTTCGGCCAGAAACCGATCAGTAACACTCATAAATCTGTGCAAATCATCTGAGTGAATTTGGTTGACAAATGACTGTCGCACAGGACACACCTGATGTTAGCGATATGTCCCAACAACGTCGCATAAAGCTCCGCATTCGTCCTGTGATTCACAGACTGAATCAACAATCTCATATCCGGTCTCCTGAACTGCTCAAATGTCGTCTCTTCTAAATTATAACCCAACATCTCTCCGAGTGCATCTTTCGAAATCGAAGATAATACATATATTAACGCTCGACACATAATATATATCGAAGCCATGGACTTTCGCTCGTTGAGAATAGATGGAACATCAAATGCTCGTCTATGAAAATTGTTGCGCGAAGAATTGGGGGATTGACCAGAATGGGCGTGAATGATGCTGGCGCTTACAGATTCGTGTTGACTTCTTCTCCAGCGCATAATGGAATCTATTACTTGTTGAGAGTGTTTCTGAGCCAATTGACCGAGGGAGCGGAGATTATCGTCAAATTTGGTATCTACGTTGAGACCCATGTATTCAGGAAGCAAAGGGTTTTGATCCTATCCAACAATCATTGACACAAGGGACTTGAAAGACAGAGACAAGGGCTTACGAGAGGTGCACGAAGGAAATTGTCGATTTTGCGCTCTGCAAGGGCAACAAATTGAATGAAGACCGCATGGAGGGCGAACTCTGAAGGGGTTTTCGGGTCCATGACTACTTTCTCTTCCTCCATATCTATCGATAGCGTATCATTCCCAATCATTTGACCGAAGGGTAGTGGCGGCATAGGTGGTAATGAAGAAGGCATTCCATGGCCCAGATCGAGACCAAATTCCGACACCCCATGAAGCGTCGATCCTGAGTGTGAATGCGGCGGTTTAGCATAGCCATGAGTTTTTGATCTACCACGACCGAAACGAGTCTCTGTCGATCCTTGCGTAGGTGGTCTCTGGAAAAGAGAGGTGGAGCCCTTGGCACTGGGAGGATGGACGTGATTCAAGGAAGATGTAGAACGGTTGAAAGAATTCTTGAGTACTGGATAGGATGTATCTAGTTGTGGGACAGGAGGAAGGTCATTGTTACTATTGCTCTTCGTACTACCCTTAAACGCAGCGCGTATGGAAGCAAACGAAGGTTTTTTCGTAAATGTGGAACCCGTATTGCTGACAGATGGGTGTGAAGAATGCCCAAAGGTAGTACTTCGCTTGGCTGCGAAGCTCCTTGTTGTAGCTGAACCAGCAGAGTCGATAGAAGTGGAAGAATGCGCTCTAGAGTGGTAGAGATTTCGTTCGCCCCCGAAGTTTGCCTGCGAGGCAGATGGATCCCAGCCAGAACCTGCGCCACCAAAGCCTCCTCCGAAGCCGAATCCAGCGCCCGAGCGTCCAAACGACACAGGTATAGACCCCGCATTCCCTTCGTCAAAATCTTGCAATGATGCAAATGAATGAGAGGCTCTAGGAGCGGGGTTCCTCGAGCTCACCTGGTATCGTAATCTGTACTCCTTCGTTCATGACTGTGCCAAGTCGGTATCAGACTCTCCAGAACGTCGAGGACTAGCAAAACGAAGAACAGAAGAGCTCTGAAACAGCACTTGACCAGAAGCGCCGCAAAATGGTTCGATTTGCTGGCTTGTCGGGCGAATAGGATGGAGACGGTCAGGGAAGAAAAAGAAAAACTATCTAAGTCCGCTTAGACGCCGTTCTTAAATTCGGCCCTGATCGTCCTATCTTTCATTACCACGCTCCTCTTTCTCGTCGGTACGACAAAACACTTTTCCATTAAACAGACATTTCCCAACCAAGAAGCCGATATCTTTCTATCTTTGTTCCAGAATTTAGCGTTTAATCTACTGCTCCACTCCTGCCCCAAACAATAGACTCAGGACAGTGGCATCACGACGCTACCCACACCAAAAATTATACAGTCTAATTGCCTCTGTAATCCACCGTATTGGGTCCATCAAGTTATTACAGTCTATTATTATGATCTACTTTATACTGGCCACAAATCTTACCAGAGGACTGCTAGCGAGAACCAGCTTCTTAGGTTTCGCAACCAACTAATAAGGCATCAGATGTTACGAAGTCCTGGCCAGTGCTTGAGAGAAAGGGTCCATGGCGAACCAGACTACCTTACTACCTACGCTCTTATATACACTATTACCTAATGATGATCTGTGCGTGATCATGAGCTAACTCTAAATAAGAAAAGAAGAGAAACCTCTTTAACGTCAGATAGCAATCGGTGAGGTCCTGATATCGTGAGGTAATGCATGGATGGCCAAGAAAAATACCGTCAGATGGTATTTTCCAAGGTCATGATGGCTCCCAGTAAGTCCTTGCGATAGTCGAGCTACGCTAGTTTTTGCAAAGAGCTGGGTGGGGGAAACGACCGAATCCCGGATCACTCAATGAATACACCGAACCAGCCAGGAAAATTGCAATCGAGCATTTCTGATGGATAATGAGGGTACTGTTGAATACATCGATCAAATTTTTCTCGACTATGGCCGAGGTAATGATGCAGAAGCTGATGAGAGGCTGGCGACTCTTTGGTCATAATGCGAATGGACAAGGTCTATGTTGGTTCGACCAGGCAAATGCACTCGGGATGGATAAATGCAAACGATGACTTGCGGGTGGATTTCTGAGCAATTACCTTCCCTAACTCAGTACAGGGTCAGATAACCTAGACGTCAGGTTTATCAAATCCACCATGGAAGTAGACTTGACCTCCTGGTCCGCATCGCGAGTTATAGGAAGGAATAAAGGATTGTACGAAGGAATAAAGGATTGTACGGTTCCTCTCGGCTGAATATCCTGGACTGGAAAAGCAATCATCTTCACAATTTCTCGCTGTGATCCTCCTCTACCTTCACAATCATAGGAAACTTTCCTTGGCCCCCGAATTTCGGAGGCGGCTCAGCGATGAGTAACTCAAACTACAATGGATTCCTCTTTCTGACAATATTCTTGTCCCTGGAAGTTGTATCATAATTGATAAACCAGAACTGTCAGGGAGAGGAGTATGTGATTGTAATGGACAGGTATAGGTGACTGTTGCGTTTCTTCGTAGTTGAGAAAAATGCAGCAAGGTTCCACTTCCCTCGTCCGGCAAATCAAGTGTGTCGATAGATGTGATCACCCGCTTTGCGAATATCATCAATATATTGTACAGCGGCAATATGTAGTCACTCACTGAAGACCCCGTTATCCCTTTGATAATTAAATTCCATTTTAAGCCGTGAGAAGATAATCCAGGACGCGCGTCGCGTCTGTTAATCTGCTTATAGTTATTGTACCATGGCAAAAGCGCAGGAGTTTTCTATCAAAACTCCATCTGAAGATCCTAAAAAGAAGGAGGGAGAGCCTGATAAAGCAGAAGGATCGTCCAAGCTTCTGAAGTCCAAGAAGACCGAAGATGGGAAAGAAGGTGAAGGCGAGGAACTGGTATGTTCTCCCGTTCCACATGGAATTTGTTCGATGCTCACTGTATCCTAGTCAGAAGAAGATCAGCAGCTCAAGGCAGAGTTGGAGATGTTGGTTGAGCGACTAAAGGTATGTATCCTCAAACTACCAATGTTTTGGACATCTCTTCGGAAGGCTCAACTTATCTCAAGGAACCTGACAATAAACTGTACCGGCCAGCACTAGAAACTCTACGAACTCTGATTCGCACATCCACCTCTTCCATGACCTCCGTGCCCAAACCACTCAAGTTCTTACGGCCTCATTATCCTGACCTACAAACCCTGTACGAGAAATGGCCACCATCCGAAGACAAGGTGCTTTCAGACGATTCAGCTTATTGAACTAGTCGCTTATTTAATTATTCTCACTGTAGAGTCTTTTCGCTGATATCCTTTCCGTCCTGGCGATGACGTATTCCGACACCCAACCCCGAGGCACCCTCCGCTATCGTCTGCTCGCTGCTGCTCTCCGTCCTCCATTCTCTCCCCTCGCAGACCCTGGATCGTGGGGTCATGAGTACGTGCGACATCTTGCCGCAGAGCTTGGTGAAGAATACAATCTACGTGGGGAGGAGGCCATCGGTATGAGCGACCCTACTGAATACCCTCCACTTCCGGGTACCTTTGACGATCTTCGCGCGTTAACGAAAGAGTGTGCTATCTTCTTGTTGAGTCATAATGCAGAACCTGATGCTGTGGATCTACTGGAGGAGCTGGAGATTGTTGATGAGATTGTTGATCTCGTGGATGACAATAACTATAACAGGGTCTGTCAATATATGATTCGGTTCGTTCCGCCAGGATCTTTTCTTCTATCGCTTCAGGTTAATCCCTCTTCGATAGATGCGTAAACCTCCTTCCTCCTCCTGACGATGTCAACTTCTTGACCACAGTCCACGCGATCTATGCCCAATATGGGAAATTTCCTGAAGCGCTTGCTCTTTCCATACGGCTCGCAAATCCCGATATGATTCGTGAGGACTTTAACGCGCCTGGCAACCCGTGTGTTCTACTCGACTTTCAGCTTGAACTGTGGACTCATCGAACTACAGCTTGATGAAACGACAACTCGCCTTTTTGATCGCTCGTGCCCAAATACCCTTGGAGTGGTTGCATCCTATAGAGGACTCGGATACAGAAGAAATGTTTGAAGAATTCCCAGAAGATTTAATTGAGTGCCTCAGCAACTTGCATCTTAGTACGTACTTCCGGGATTTCGGCAAGGAACTCGGTGTATCGGAACCCAAATCTCTTGAGGATGTTTATAAATCACACCTCGAAAACACGCGTGAGTGTTGTACTTGATTTTTTCCCCTTACTTATTGAGAGTGTGTAGGACCAGGTGTCAGCGCAAACATCGATTCAGCACGGGCGAACTTGGCTGGCACTTTTGTGAATGCATTTGTGAACGCCGGGTTCGGTAACGACAAACTATTGGTCGAGGCTGATGAGGGTAATAGCTGGATCTACAAAAATAAAGACCATGGTGAGATTGTGTTGTAAAAGTTTGTACCCCTCACCGATGTTTGCTAGGTATGCTTAGTGCTACTGCATCTTTGGGTCTGAGTTTGCTCTGGGATACCGACATCGGCCTTTCACATGTTGATAAATACACCTATTCATCAGAGGAAAACATCAAAGTACGTGAACAAAGTCCATGTGGTCTTAGAGTCTAACCTCTTTCAGGCGGGGGCTCTCTTGGCCACGGGTATCCTCAACACTGGAGTTCGAACGGAAGCGGATGCAGCACTTGCCCTCCTCGGTGAATACACTGAAAATAAGTCCGTACCACTTCAAAGCGCTGCCTTCGTCGGTCTCGGTCTAGCATACTGCGGATCACACCGTGAAGACATCATTTCCTACATCCTTCCACATGTTTCAGATGATTCTGTTTCAATGGAGATCTCCTCGTTAGCTGCGCTTTCGCTTGGTTTCATCTTCGTTGGAAGCAAGAATGGTGACATATCGTCGTCAATGTTGCAGACACTACTGGAGAAGTATGAAGCCGGTGATAAAAGCTTGGATGAAAAGTGGGCAAAGTTCTTTGTACTTGGCTTGGCTCTGCTTTTCCTCGGTGGGTCCTTGTTTTTTCTCATGCGTACAATCATCCGCTCATGTGGCAATTGGCAGGCGCACAAGAGGAATCTGATGCGACAATCGAATTCTTGAAAGCAATTGAGCATCCAATTTCCAAGACTGCTCAGGTACTTGTAGATGCATGTGCGTACGCTGGCACAGGCAATGTGTTGAAGATTCAAGTCATGTTGCACCATTGCGATGATCACATCGGTATTCCCCCTGAAGGCAGCAAAGAAGAGAAAGACGACAAAACGGATGACACCTTCCAGGCATTTGCTGTCATGGCTATCTCGTTGATAGCGATGGGCGAGGAGATTGGCGCCGAAATGGCCCTCCGACAGTTCAACCATCTTGTGAGCTCTTTTGTACTCGCTTTGCGCCATTGGTATTTACATGACTCTGAACCAGATGCACTACGGTGAACCCGTTATCCGCAAGGCTGTTCCCCTAGCCATTGCTCTAGTTAGTACCTCAAATCCCCAACTTCCTCTTCTCGACACACTATCAAAATACAGTCACGACAATGACCTCGGTGTCGCCCTCAATGCCATCTTTGCCATGGGTATAATCGGCGCTGGTACAAACAATGCCCGCCTCGCACAGATGCTCAGGCAGCTCGCCGGATACTACCAGAAAGAGCCTGACTGTCTATTCATGGTCCGCGTTGCTCAAGGACTCGTACATATGGGTAAAGGTACAATAGGGATCAATCCCTTCTTTTCCGACAGGGAAATCATGAGCAAGTCTGCTGTCGCCGGAATTTTGGGTGTTTTGACGGCATTTATAGACGCTAAGTCCTGTGAGTTTAGATTTAGTAATGGTCTTGCATCTATTGTTGACTAGTTACAATGGTTCAGTCATTCTCGACAAGTACCATTGGATGTTCTTCTTCCTTGTGCCTGCGATGTACCCCAGATTCATGATCACACTCGACGAGGACCTCCGCAGTATTCCTGTGACTGTCCGTGTAGGACAGGCTGTTGATGTCGTCGGTCAAGCTGGCAAACCAAGAACGATATCTGGTTTCCAGACTCATCAAACACCGGTGCGGTTGGGTACGACAGAGAGGGTGGAGTTGGGCACAGAGGAATATATCTCATTCGCACATGTGATGGAAGGTTTTGTTATCCTACAAAAGAATCCTGGTTGGGAAAAGGAGGACAAAATGGATGTGTAGACTTGTGTATGACTTCTCTACGTTCTGTCTTTCTTCCGTATCAAATACTGCATCAAAATTTTTGATGAGCAGGTACTGATTGGGCTCGGGTTTGTCAGCTTTGGTATAACATGCTGTTTTCAACTTAAGGTTTATATGAGAGGTCAAGTATCATATACTGTTCTAGGACGTGGGAAGCGGACTCAGACGAGAAGTTGTGAAATTAAAACTGACCTCGAGGAAATTCAATGTCCAAATAAGTTGATGGCTATAATTAGGGAGAGCCATGTACTCAGCCTCAGTTAAAGATGAAGCTACTGTCTTTTGTTGGCAGCTGAGCTAGGATGTCACTCTATGAGCTATAAAAGTAAAGTAACTAGTCATGTATTTACAGAATTCTGAATATTGTATCCAATCTAAATCAGAATGTACCACAACAGACTCATTGCTAAGTTTGTCATAGACAATTCAATACATGCAAGTATTAAGCAAATATATACAAAGATGTAATCCAGCTCAATAATGATCATTTGAAAGATATGCCATTTGTTGGGCTAGTTTGACTACAACAAATTCTATGTCAGAACATAAGTGTTAGGGCAACTGAGCAAAGTCTGCAGGGTTACACAGTGTTTATGATCTTCAGGAAAACCTAAGTTATATTATATACTCAAGGACAGGGCAGGGTACACCTTCAGAAAAATCTAAGAGGACAGAATAAGATTTCCTGAAGACAGCAACTATCATAAATACTCTATAGTCTATTCTAATCTAGTGGAACAGTGCTGAGGTAATTGGAGAATAATAACAACTATATGGCTAGAAACCCTGATAGAAACATCTAGAAGGTTACCTAGAAGGGCAGAGAGTATAGAATAATGACTGTGGGAGTGATGGTAGCAAACAGAGTCCAAAGCATGAATGTTATGAACTAAAGTCCTTAGAGTCAGACAATAGAACAACTCTTGTATTGAGTAACACAAGAGAACTCAATAGAGATCTCTTTACAAACTAATCTACCTTATATACTACTACCAATGGTCCATGCTCACTACTGTGCAACCTACCCTAAACAACCATGTGTAGTACATGAGGTCAACATGTGGTGTCCATGTT
>Ga0157368_1000100_pt1 | contig 37721 bp, 28 predicted proteins | sample AttbisABBM3_FD_113146 | JGI IMG/M metagenome (GOLD analysis project Ga0157368, IMG submission 113146) | Fungus gardens microbial communities from leaf cutter ant in Botucatu, State of São Paulo, Brazil - Atta bisphaerica ABBM3 | ecosystem: Host-associated > Fungi > Mycelium > Unclassified ... | reverse complement strand
ATTTTTTGGTCCCGACTCTTTCGGGGGCAGAGCGCAGCCCGGGGCCTATACGCAGGTTTTCGGTCCTTACATGCCGATGCCTGACAGAGAGGCAGTGGTGGTTCTGCTGCAGGGTACGCACCACACTGCCCCTGAAACGCTGCCGCATTTTCTGCGGTCCGTGGCCGAGCAGATTGAAAAAGGCATCCTCCAGTATGGCGTTAACGACGGTTATACCGGCTGGGCTTTTATTTCCTATCCATCAAAAAAGGCAGGGCAGGCCTTATTAAGGAGTCATGAATCATGATTGTGGCAAAGATCCTTCTGGTGACAGCGGGTATCGCAACCGTGCTGTGGATGTTCTGGATGATAATTTTCGGTAAAAGCAAACCCTACTTGCAGGCAGACACGTCTCTGACCCGTAAAGCAGGTGATGACAGCAGCATCACGTCGGTCGTAATGATGAGCGACTCGGGCAGTGGAGGGTATGACGGAGGCTGTAGCGCCTCCGGTGCCGGCGGCGACTGCGGTGGCGGTGACGGAGGCAGTCACTGAGTCTGACTCATCCTGCCTCACTGCATTTTATGCGGGCAGAACCTTTTGTGGCCTGCTGACAAAATTTTCTTAAACCGGAGTTCAAATTATGGACAGGTACAGCATTGTAATGACCCTGGTACTGGGCGTGTTTTTTGCCAGCCTTCTGATCATAAAACATTTCGCGTGAGCGTCTGAAATCTTCCTACCCGCTGCATAAAGGCTGTTCGTTCCTCGCCCTGCTGCGGTACGCCTCAGCCTGCATATCGCGGGCAGGCCTGATTAACTGATGCGGGCAACTCCGCAGCCCTGTTTCCGGAATCTCTATTATGACAAACCATGCTGACATCTCAGCCCGTGAGGTCGTGCGCGATCGCTGGGGCCACTGGACACATCCTTTCTATTACTCACCACCCAATGACAGGGAGTTTGCGCGGCCCGGTGCATTTAATGACTGGCTGAAGACGCATTGCCTGCAGTCAGCCACGTCGTGGATGGAAAACGAGGTGGAGGACCGGCAGATGGAGCGCTACTGGAAAACCGGTGACTGCAGCGACTGGTTGCCGGCGAGTCCAACCGGTGAGGGCTGGTTTACCGGCAGTATCCATGACACCGAGGACGGTCCGGTCTGTGTCTGGCTCCGAGTGCTTTCGGACAGGACGGCCGAATGAAACGATTATTACTGGTCCTATGCCTGCTGCTGTCAGTGACGGTCATCAGGCCGGCAATGGCTGGGGGGAGTAACGCCGGTGACGGCCGGTGGGTGAATCCCATCAGCGACGTCTGCTGGAAGTGCCTGTTCCCTATGACACTCGGCAGTATTCAGCTGGCGTCAGGCGCACATCCGGACACGCCCAACCCGTCGATGCCGATTCAGTTGTGTCCCTACGGCATCTTTTACCGTCTGGGGCTGGCCATCGGATTCTGGGAACCGCTTGCGCTCACCGACGTCACGCGTGAACCGGGCGTGATGGTGAACATGGGCGGCTTCAAAATCGACCTGGGCCGGACCGGAACGGGCCGTGCCGGTCAAAGCGATTCCCCCACGCCCGGCAGCTTTTATCACGTTCACTGGTACAAGTATCCGCTGCTTTTCTGGCTGAATATCATCACCAGTACGGGATGCATGCAGACCGGCGACATGGACATAGCCTATCTGTCGGAAGTCGATCCGCTCTGGAACGACAGTACGCTCTCTATGATCATCAATCCTGAAGTGGCGCTTTTCAACAATCTGCTCGCGCAGGGTGCCTGTGCAGCCGATTCCATTTCATCCACGGCGGGCATGCCGCTTGATCCGTTGTTCTGGTGCGCGGGTGCGCAGGGCTCGATGTACCCCTTTACGGGCTATACCAGCAATGAGTTTTCCCCCCTGGAGTCATCACTGCTGGTGACGGAGCGAATGGACTTCAAGCTGCACCGCGAGGGGCTGGTGATGGAGACGGTCGGGGCCGACACGGCGGTCTGCTATGAATATCCGTCCCCGATCATCCCAAAATCGCGCTGGCGTTATCAGATGGTCAATATGTATCCCGAACCCAGCGACTGTCATCCGTTTGGTACCTCGACGCAGCTGTGGGGCAGCACACATAACACCCCGGCCACGAAGAAGAACTTCGGCTGGCTGCTCTGGCGAAAGCGCAACTGCGTTTATCTGTAAGGACTCATCATGAACATTTCTCTGAGGGCACTGATCACCAGCGCCGCGCTGTTTTATGCCTGTGCTTTGTCCGCAGCGGAGCAGCCCACCGTATCAGGTGACAATCTGGCATACATGAAACAGCAGCAGCAGGAGCTGGAGCAGTTTAAAAAGCAACTGGAAGGCGCAAACATTGCGCTGCCTGACATGCAGCAAAACCGCGTGACTCAGTTCCAGAACGAGATAGCCGCGTCTCAGGCAGAGCAGAACAGCACGGACCGCCCTGTGCCGCGCGCGGTGTATTTCTTGAGCCTGGGCATTCCGGAGGAGGGCCTGGTGCTCATGCTGCAGGATGCACGGCGTTTTGGTATCCCGGCAACCATTCGCGGTCTGCTCAACAACGACTTTCATAAGACGGCCGAAGTCATGGTTGAACTCTCCAAAAAGGACAAGAAAGCCGGTGTGCAGATTGATCCGACGCTTTTTCAGCAGTACGGCATCAAAGCGGTACCGGCACTGGTGGTGACCTGCGGGAAAAATTACGACGTCATTTACGGCAACCTGGAACTCCGTCAGGCGCTTAAAGAAGTACAGCAGCGCGGCGATTGTGGCTCCGTCGCGGCGCAGCTGCTGAGAGAAGGAGAAAAGGGGCGATGAAACGTTTATGTCTTCTGGCGTTTCTGCTGCTCAGCGGCATACGCGGTGCTTACGCTGATGCCAACAGTGATGCCTTCAATGATGCGAGTAACTTTGGTCAGAATAATAAAAATCAGGGCACATCGTCCGCCAGTGGAACGGACCCGTCCTCGGTTATCCCCGGCTACACCCCGAACCCCTCGCAGAGCAGCAACTACGGCGGTGTGCGGGGCGGAGACGGCGGCATTGCCGACAAAGGTCAGACGTCACTCAGTCAGAATGACGCCGGTCAGGCGGTGAATGATTCCAGCACCAAAAACCCGTCGCCGAAAATTGACCCGAACGCCGATTTTATTCAGAACGGAAAAAATGCCGAGGCAAACGGGGGCAGCATTGTTGATGGCACCAATGCCAACTGCAGCGAAAAGGTCGTCTCCAAGTCGGTGTTTGAGAACTACAGCTGCGACAGAGACGTTAACCAGATACAGACCTGCGCACGCACGGCAAGTATTCAGGTGACCGGCTCCAAAGAGACCTATACCACGCAGTTTGTTATGGATGCGAAGAACTCATCAGGTAACAACGAAGCAGACTGGTGGGTTCGGTATGACTTTACGGTTCCGGACGACGGAACACTGAGCAGTGGCAGTTGGCTTTTTCAGCAGCCCGATTCACCTAACTATCACGGTGGCGGATTTACTTTTTCGATGCAGTCTTTAGGACAGTCGATCACATTCGAACTCAACAATTCAGGCACTTTCTCCATTGCGTCACAGCATGTCAGTAAGGGACAGGTCATATCCATGAGGCTCCGGTGGAATTCTTCTGGTCACAACGACAGTTATCAGGACGGAATGAAGAAGGCACTGGCAAACGGGAAGTACGTTGCAAGGATTACGCTCCCCATGACGGCAGAACGGGACACCACATCGTCAAAGGTTGTCTGGACCGAAAGCTGTCCTTTCGACAAATCAACGGCAACCAGCAGCGCGGGTTCACAGTGCGTGGACCCGGGCGGTAACCGCACCATTACCCAGAACGGCCGCGATTACACCCAGTACAGCGACTGCTGGCAGTACTCAGACGCCTATGTCGTGCCGGTGAACTCAACCGGCAACTGCGATCAGCTCATCAACAACCGCAACTGCACGCTGGCCGGGCGAAGCTGCTCACAGTCGGAGGCGGGTGCCTGCATGCATGAAAATGACACCTATCAGTGCCAGACCACTTACACCTCACAGGGCCTGCTGTGCGGCGGCCAGTATTTCTGCCGCACCGGCGACTGCAGCGACACGGACGGCACGGGCGATAACGGTTTTGATATGTCGATCTCCAAGCTTGCCGGACTCGCCTCGGCGGGTGATGACGTGAAAAACGGCAGCCAGACGGACATCCGGGCCTTTACCGGTCAGGCCATGTCGTGTCGCAAGGCCGTTGCAGGGTTCTCTAACTGCTGTGTGGATACCGGCTGGGGCAACAGCGCAGGGCTGGCGAACTGCAACAGTGAGGAGATGGCCATCGGCAAGGCAAAGGCCAAAAAGGTCACGGTTTACGTGGGCGACAAGTGCGATCACGCCGTGCTGGGCGTCTGTGTGCAGAAAAGTCAGGTTTACTGCGTCTTTGGCGGGAAGCTGAGCCGCATCATTCAGGAGCAGGGGCGGCGGGACCAGTTGCACGTGGATTTCGGCAGCGGCGATTCGCCGAACTGTCGTGGCATCACTGTGCCGGAGCTGCAGTCCATCAATTTTGACCTGATTAACTTCCAGGACTTCTACAGCGACCTCATGGCCAACCAGAAAATCCCGGATTCGGCCACGATGGTTCAGCAGGCTAAACAGCGTATCGCTGCTCAGGCAGCGGCACAAAACGGAGGCAAAAAATGAAACGTCTGCTGCTTGCCTGTCTGCTGATGGCAGGGGCCGCGCCGGTATTGGCAGATGATACGCAGAGTGCCGACGCCGTAATCACACCTGCTGCGCCATTTACCGGCTGGCACTGGTATAACGAGCCCAAAAAGAAGCCGGAAACGCCCGCGCCAAAAGTTAAACCGCCACAACCCGGTGTGCCGGATTTCAGCAAGTTAACCCCTTCCGAGCAGGCTGAGGTACTTAAGGGGTACACGAAAGAGGCGCTTAACAACGCCATTCTGCATCCTTCAGCTGAAAATACCGCGACGTTTCTGCGCTGGCAGAAGTTCTGGACCGACCGGGCCTCGATGTTCAGCCAGTCGTTTGCCGTGGCGCAGCTTGATCATCCTGACCTCGATTACAACCTGGAGCATCCGCACTACAACAGTACTGCACCGTTGCAGCAGGCGCGGGACCAGGAGGAGCAGAACGACGCCATTAAAAAACTGTCCGGCGAATACGGTCTTTTCTACTTCTACCGCGGGCAGGAACCGATTGACGCGCAGATGGCTGGCGTAGTGGCAGATTTTGCCAGACTCCGGCATATCTCGCTGATACCGGTCAGCGTGGACGGCACCGTTTCTCCACAGGTGCCAGACAGCCGGACTGACGCCGGTCAGACCGCCAGAATGGGAATAACCCATTTTCCGGCGCTGTTTCTGGTTGACCCTAAATCGAAGAATTACCGGCCACTGGCCTACGGCTTCATGACCCAGGACGACCTGGCGAAACGTTTTCTGAACGTAGCCACCGGCTTTAAACCCAACTTCTGAGGACTTCCTATGTTACTGCTCTCTCCCGCGTGGCAGGGACGGTTTACGGCCGTGCAGCGGCTGGCAAACCTGACGCTACGGACATTTGTGATTCATCCCGCGATGTTTTTCTTTTTACTCTTCATTTTTTGCGCGAATGAGGCCGGAAGCGGCGGGCTGATGCTTCTGAACTGGGCTGAAGAGGCGGTGCGCGATGCAGCTGCCGGTCAGGTATGGACCTGCCAGTCGCAGGACGAGCCTGCTCCCACTGTGCCAGCTGACTTTCCTCCACTGGCCCGAAGTGACGTGACAGCAAGGTCTGAGCTACCGAAGGCCCCCCCGTCTAAATGTGTGAAGGTTGCTGAAAGCCGTGAAACCTGGATTTTTCAGGAAAATAACCTGCTTCGGGAACTCTACTTAACCAGCGTGATGGTTTCACTGTTCGCGAGTTTCTCCGCACACCATTTCCACCGCCGTAATAAACGAGGTAAATGATGCAACGACTTCCGCTGATTGCCGCGCTGTTTATGGCGGGCATTATCTGTAACTGTCTTCGCCAGTTACTTAACTGGTCTGTAACCGTCACACACGATGTTCTAGTCATTCTCAGCAGCCTTTATCTCGGTATGACGGCGATGTTAGTCGTTTATGAAATTATCGTTTACCGGCGCACAGGGCGTGGAGGTCACAATGAGGCTTAAAAAGCTGCTTGTTGTGATGATGCTTTTCGCGCCGGTGATGGCGCAGGCGACGGTGGCCGATGAGATTGCCGCGCTTGAGCGTTTGAAAGCAAAGCAGGGCCCACAGTTGCCGGATCTGGGTATACCCGGCTCGCAGCGCGCGCAGGGGCATGTAAACAGACCGCCCAGTATGGTTCAACTGGCTGACGGTCGTCAGGTCAACATTAATGATTATGCTGTGGTGGTCTTCATGCAGCGTGGGTGCCAGTACAGCGCAAAGTTCGATCCCAAGCTGAAATCCTGGGCGGATGAAATGGGCATCAAAGTTTATCCCTACTCGCTCGACGGGTATGGGGACGCGTCTTTTCCGGTCGCGCTGATACCCCGTAAAGCCGGTCCAAATGAACCCATTGCCGGAGAAATCCTGACCTTTTTCGGTAATGGCCTGCCGATAGCCACGCCGACAACGTTTATGGTCAACGTCAATACCAACACGGCCTATCCGCTTTATCAGGGCGATACCGATATGGCCACCATGAGCCAGCGCCTTTCTCAGATGATTGAGGCTGATATCGGTCACCTTCCACCTGACACGCTGGGGCCGGTTCCCAGCAGCGGCTCGGTTACCCCTCAGTAACGCAGCGGCATTGCCGCCCGGGGATAAACATGAATGAAGAAGAACCACTGACGCTCAACAGACTGGAGAGCGTGCTGTTGCTTATCTGTGCCTCATTTCTGGCCGCATCAGGACTCTATGCCTGGCTTGTCTGTGACTTCACGCAGGGCGGACTGCTAGTGCTTCGCGCGGGTGCCGGGGCGGGGCTGCTTAGCGCTGTCCGGGACTTTCCGCTTCTGTTTCTGATTTCACTTGCAGGGGGCGCGGGATGTGGTGCGTTGATAAGTATCACGCTGCGCCGAAACGGATTTATGAATGAACACCCCCTTTAATTTAAGGGCCGCAACCAGCCGGATTAAACCGTGCTGCCTAGGATTCAGGCCGACAGGAACAAATGATGAAGACAGAGAACATAGCCTGCAGACGCAAATTCACAACCTGCGCAGAGAGGTTCGTACTCTTTAGTGCCGGGATGTGGGCCGGGGGAACTGGCTGGCTGTTTCTTTTCAGCGCGGTCGCAGAGCCTCCACTGCCACCGCCCCAGGTTGCACGTTATCTGATGGACGTCAGAATGCTCAGCCTTTCTGGTTGGCTGCTGGCGCTAATCCCGTTGTGGTGCCTCTGGCTGGACAGTAAGAGTTACGGTGTGCTTCCTACGCTTTCAGGCTGGCTTAGACGCTATGGTTTCATCGCAGCCGCCAGCCTGGTCGCGGCATTCCGGGTTTTCACCCAGCGGGGGTATCCTGCGGTTGTGGCGGAAGGCGATTATCTTTCTTACCTATTTTTATGGGGTATTTTTGCAATAGTTTGCCTGTTACGGAAGCCAGCAGAATGAGGCCGCACAATATCAGTGAATCCCTGATACTGCTGAAAAAGACACTCAGGGATAGCCTGATATTTAACGCATCCAGCCTCGCAAGGCTCCATCCCGCTAAACGGTATATTACAGAGCGCTGACTTTTCAGCTTCAGACAGGCGTCGTTGCAGTCTTCATCTGAAATCTCATTAAGCAGCTGTTGGGCTTTCTCTTCCTCAAGATGGTTGCTGAAATACCTGATGAGCAGAATTCTTTTTGATACAGAGGTAATGTCGGTCTTCAGTTCAGAAATCAGCGACAGTGCATCGTCACGTGTAATGACTGACTTTTGTTCATACCAGGCGTCCTGCACCGCAGGGTTGTCCGGGAACTGATGGCGAAGGCTGTTCAGCAACGCTTTGCGTCTTTCTTCAGATGGGATCTTGTCGATGACCAGTGCCGGATAAATGTTTTCTGCATATGCTGCGGATTCAGGCGTGTAATAGAAACGGCTGGGCGTTTTACGGTAAAAGTCCAGTCTGAGATCAGCGGGCTGTCCTGTGTTGTAGTCACTGGTTGTTTCCCAGTACAGCGGCTCATGCGTTTTTTCATCTCTGTACGAGATGAAAGCATGATGCGGGGCATACACAATTTCAGCCTCGCGGCCTGCCGCGTGCATGGCATCGATTAACAGATAAGCGTTCAGGTCGCAGTCTGAGTAATGTCTAGCCCAGCCGTCTGATACGGCCTGCACAGATGAGTAATAAAAATGCTTGCCCAGCAGACGGTTTGCACAGGCCAGAAAATCCTTATTGCTGAGTGCTGTATCGCAATGTTTTTTAACATCGCTGAGCCAGTCCTGCGTGTTACCGAATGCCAGGTTTGCGTTTTTTTCTGACGCAATCCCGGCCCGCCTGTCGAAGTTAATCAGACGATGAGTCAGGAGTTCAGGATCATAGCTGCCTGAGATATCAGCACGTGAACGCGCAGGCTGCTCATGTTTTCTGGCTTGGTAATCATTGTCATACCAGTTGCAGATAAACACATAGCTGAACGCACACACCATCAGGATGGCGAGAATAAGCATCTCGTATCTTGTTTTCACTCTCAGTTCCTCATTCCCTTAAAAACGACAGTCCACGACTCAACGCATGGGCCCTTAATCCCTGTTATCGGCTGGCTGTCTGTTGATTTTAATTGAGCCGTTAAATCAACCAGGCATCATATCCTGTTACGGAGCGTCACTACATGAAACTCAGGCAGTTCCTTCTTTCAACCGCTGCGGCACTGTTTATCAGCGCGCCAGCGCTGGCCGACGTGCAGGGCGATCTCAACGGTTACTTTGGCAGTCTGGGCTTTGACGGTAATGTCTCAAGAGCACAGGCATGGCAGGGACAGGCCGCAGGCTATGTTACCGGCGGTTCGGTTTACCTGCGTAATCAGGTTAAACAGGTTCAGCTTATCTCTATGCAGGTGCCCTCGCTCAACGTGGGCTGTGGCGGAATTGACTCTTACCTGGGGGCGTTCTCTTTCATCAATGGCGCCGAACTGCAGCGCTTCGTGAAACAGATCATGAGTAACGCTGCCGGCTATGCTTTCGACCTTGCTCTCCAGACGATGGTGCCCGAACTCAAGCAGGCCAAAGACTTTCTGCAAAAGCTCGCCTCGGATGTTAACTCCGCAAACATGAGTTCCTGTCAGGCCGCTCAGGGCATCATCGGTGGGCTTTGGCCGGTAACGCAGGTTTCAAACCAGAAAATATGTCAGGACATTGCGGGTGAAAGTAACATTTTTGCCGACTGGGCCGCTTCACGACAGGGCTGTACAGTGGGCGGCCAGGGCGACAGCGTCACCAGTCGCGCCTCTGACCAGATGAAAGACCAGGTGCTCAAAAACAAAAACCTTATCTGGGATGCCCTGGGCCGTAATCACCTGTTCGACGGTAACAATGAACTCAAAGAACTGGTGATGAGCATAATAGGTTCTATCGTATTTAACGCTCAGGGCCAGGTGACAATCCTCACCCCAATGGTGGATAACCGCGACGTTATCACGGTTCTCATGAACGGCGGAACCGCGAAAATCTATGGTTGCGACACAATGGATCTCTGCCTGGGCCCTACGGTCGCAACAGTAAATATCAGCAGTGATGCCGCTCTGGTTTCTCAGGTGCGTAAGCTGATGCTGTCGATTGACGGAAAGCTCAGTTCAGATTCACCGCTGACCGATCAGGAAAAAGGCTTCATCAACACGACGTCGGTGCCGGTGCTTAAATATCTGACCAATTCGCGCAGCATGGGCATGAGTCCGACCTATCTGGTGCAGGTGGCTGACTTTATTGCGCAGGACATGATGATTCAGTACCTGCAGGAGCTGGTCAAGCAGGCAAGTCAGTCTCTCGCCGGCAGAAACTACCCGGAACAGGCCGCAGGGGAATTGCGGGGCAACGTCCTGACTGCGCAGTCGCTGCTCGCACAGATGAAACTCCAGTCCACTGCAGACCAGAATGCGCTCGACGGCATTGACCGCAACATGCAGTACCTGCAGCAGCAGGTATCAACCATTATCTCAACGTCTTACCAGAGTAACTACCAGTGGGGAACGGGCAATGACTGAAGTCTGGACCATCTATGGCGGTGACATGTGGCGGCAGGTGTTCAACGGTGTGGTGACCATTATTGGTTCGGACACCTATGACACACTGAAACGCATTGTCGGCCTGTTTGGGGTGCTGGGTGTGATGGCCAGCTTTGTTAAATCGCGAAATCCGATGGTGTTCCTGCAATGGTTTGGCGTGTTCTTTCTCATTACGTCGGTACTGCTCGTGCCAAAACGCAGCGTGCAAATTCATGACATTACCGATCCGGCCGCCGTATATGAGGTCGATAATGTGCCAGCCGGACTGGCCGCAATCGCAGGGCTGACGACCGCACCGGGATTTGCCGTTGCTCAGTTGTATGATTACAGCCTGGCCCGGCCTGACTCACTCACCTACACCAAGACCGGCATGCTCTTTGGCTCCCAGATTGTTGCGCAGTCGTCCGATTTCCGGACGCTCAATCCGGATCTGGCGCAGTTGCTTCCCGATTACGTCGAGAACTGTGTGATTGGCGATATTATGCTGAACAACAAGTACACGGTTAACGACCTGTTGCACAGCAGCGACCCTCTGACGCTTATCACCAGTCAGCCGAGTCCCTTGCGCGGGCTTTATCAGAACACGGGCAACGGGAAGGTTTTTGTGACCTGTCAGCAGGCTGCTGCGTCCATCAAAACACTGGTGAGCCGGGATATCGTGCCTGGTGCTGATACCCTTCACTCTGTTGCAACCCGTCTTTTCGGGAACAAAGTGAATGCGGATTCCATGCTGATCAATGCGATGAACGACAGTTACGGTTTCTTCTATTCCGGCGGGCTTACGGCATCGCAGATCATGCGCAATAACATCACTAATGCGGCTATCCGTGACGGCTGGAAAGGATTTGCGGCGCGTTCCTCCGATACGTCTAACCTGCTGAATCTCGCGACAGAATCAAGCCTGACCAAGCAGCGTATCAGCTGGGGTGCGGGCGGCGTAATCGCCACGCGTACGCTACCGATGTTTCAGTCTTTGATGATGCTGATTCTGATAGCACTGTTTCCGCTTGTTATTGTGCTGTCGCTGGTTAACCACAGCATATTCGGCCTTAACACGTTGAAGATGTACGCAGGCGGGTTTCTGTACTTTCAGATGTGGCCAGTTATGTTTGCCGTACTCAATTCACTGGCCAACTTCTATCTGCAGACGAAAACCGGTGCGACACCGCTGGTACTGGCCAATATGGATCAGGTGGCGCTTCAGCATTCCGATGCTGCCAACATCGCAGGCTACCTCAGCATGTCGATACCGGTATTGTCATTCTTTCTGACAAAGGGTGCGGCTTCCATTGCCTCGCAGGCGGTAGGTGGAGTACTGAGTTCAGCGGCATTCACAACGAGCGGCCAGGCTTCAACGACCGCAGACGGCAACTGGTCCTTTAACAATATGTCGATGGATAACGTGAACGCGAACAAGTTTGACACCAACATGGCGCAGCGTTCCGGTCAGCAGTCGTTCCAGACCAGCAATGGAGCCACACATACACAAACAGCTGACGGGCATAACGTTTATGACACAAGTGGTGCCATTTCAAATCTGCCTGTGAATCTTAAGCTGAGTTCTCTTGCAAGCAGCGGCTTCTCCGAGCAGTCGCGCCAGGCACAGCAGGAAGCCCAGACGGCACTGGATGGTTACAATCACAGCGTAACCAGCGGTTATCAGCAGATGCAGCAGCTAAGCCATCAGAGCGGTGCGAGTGACTCAATGACGCAGGGAAGTGATAACAGCGTGGCTTCTAACGTTTCCCGTGGAGCCAGCCATATGCAGTCTGCAGTGGAAAGTTATGCCAAATCGCACAACATTTCACAGCAAGAGGCTTATAACAAACTCATGGACATCACCAACCAGGGAAGCGCTGGTGCAGGTGGCAAACTTTACGGTAAATATGATTCGGGCGACATGTTCGCAACTAAACTGGGCAAATGGGCAACGGGCCTGAGTGGTGGGGGTGAAGTGAACCTGAACGCCGACTGGAGACACTCTTCTGGAAGTTCACATGGCACACAGGACAGCCATTCAGAGGGACATGACTACCGTAACGACAGGAACAGCCAGGATGCGAAAGAATTTCGTCAGGGTATGGACATGGTCACATCTACCCGCCTGAGCGAGTCAGGAAGCCACACTAACAACGAGTCAGATTCAAAAGTGCAACAGTTTGCAGCCACGCTTAATGATGCGAAAAGTCAGTATCACCAGTATACGGACAGCAGTACCCGTAGTCAGGAATTCAGCCGTATGGCCACGCTGGCTCAGAACCAGAGCGCAAGTTTGGACGCCAATTACAATCAGGAGTTTGTGGACTGGACTACGGCTAAGTACGGAAGCGATGCGCAGCACGTACTGACCAACGTCAACACGGCTCAGGCAGCCGCCACCGAGTTCATGAAAGAACGTCTGGAACCTGAAATCATGCAGAATTATGCGGGCAGAACGGAGCAGGCTGCAGCTCAGCCTCTAACACCTTCAGGCTCTCTTGAGGCTTCAGGAAATAATGGCAGCGGCGGTAACACGATTCATGGGCGTTCAGAAAGAAATGTTGTTGGCGGGCGGGAGGCTGGGACGTCGCTAATCAGCGGCGATTATCAGGCTGGTGTAGACCGTATAAACCAGCAAGCTGGTTCTTTAAGTGGCCCTCAAAATATTGCTGATAAGCTTGCAGACAGAAACTTTGAAAATACGGGGAAAATTGGACAAATTGACGGAGAAATAAGCAAAAATAAAAGCACTGTTCAGGCATCCAGTGATATACTCAGAAATGAGCATCAGGGTGCTGTGAAAAGCCAACAAATTGGTCGTGCTGAAGAAGAAATTAGCCAAGCAAAGCCCAAGATTGACGATGCGCAATCTGAATATTTAAAACGTAAAATAGAAGAACTTAGAGCATCGAACAAGCGTGCTTCTTAAAAGTTTGAACAGGTGGGGTGTAAGATGAGTAATTTAACCGTTGCAGATGTTAATTCAGATGTAGAGATGCTGATGAGTAGTTTCAGCTCGGGTGATCGATTGCTTCCTTCTTCATCTCACCTGCTTAAAATAAGTTTAGCAGTTCCATCATTTGCATTCGCTCTCAGTTTGGTTGGGGACGCTCTGGGTTATCTTTCTTTGGCTAGCGAGCAGCATTCAATCATAGGGTATTACTATTATATTCTGAGTGACGGTTGGGCAGTTCTTCTTCCGACCTTTATCTTAGGGTTGTTTTTTGCGTTTATGGTATATAACAACCTTATGACATATATGGCTGTTCCTAAAAATGTTCGTGAAAAATCCGTCATTTTGTTGCACTTGAAGAAGATAGTTCAAAGAACAATTGCAGTTTTTGCATTTCTTATGTTCGTTGCGGCCTTAGCTTCTAGTTATGTGTCTTGGGCTGTACTTACTATCCCAGTATTAATGATGGTGCTTTTTTTCTCTGTTAACATTATCGTCAGTTCAGAAATAAATCGTTTGGGCGCAGGCGTTGCACTAGAAAAAGTCAGTGCATTGCTGAAGAAGATCTAAGTCTGATGTGACATGATCTAAACACATTTTCAATAGCTGTTTCCTTTTAAACCGGGCGTCCGCCCGGTTAGTTTTATTCCTGAAGTACAAATCTGTTATTTTTACTAATAAGTTTGATTTAAGTCATGAGAACATTTCTTGATTAAAACCCCGTAACATCTTCACAATGCTCTGCATAATTATAAGCAAGCAGATGTTCTTTAAATAAAACCAATGTCACCTGCGTCTGAATAAAGTAAGGGACAGGACTAAAAAAATCCTCTGGTAAATTCTGTCGGGCATTCATGCTCATTTTTTCGTTTAACAAGGATACTGAAATGAAAAAGCGTTCCCTCTTTGTGGCGGCGATTGCTGCTGCATGTCTTGTTCTGTCCGGGTGTGGTGCCATGAGTACCGCGATCAAAAAAAGAAATCTCGATGTAAAAACGCAAATGAGTCAGACGGTCTGGCTTGATCCGTCAAGTAATAAAACTGTCTGGTTGCAGGTGCGCAACACCTCTGACAAAGACATGGGCGACCTTTACGGTCTTATCGGACAGGATGTTCAGGCTAAAGGCTATACCCTCACTTCAAACCCGGATGCGGCTAATTACTGGATTCAGGTCAACGTACTGAAAGCTGATAAAATGGATTTGCGGGCAGCGCAGGGATTCCTGAACAGCGGTTATGAAGGTGGCGCAGCTGGTGCAGCACTGGGGGCCGGTATTACCGCTTATAACGGTAATTCAGGCGGTGCTGTTCTGGGGGCTGGCCTTGCCGCAGGATTGATTGGTATGGCCGCAGATGCGATGGTAGAAGACGTTAACTATACAATGGTAACCGACCTGCAGATTTCAGAGCGCAGTAAAGCGGCTGTCACCACCGATAACGTAGCTGCTCTTCGACAGGGTACATCTGGCATCAAATTGCAGACCAGCAGCGAACAGGGTGACCGAATGAAATATCAGACCCGTGTGGTTTCAAACGCCAACAAGGTGAACCTTAAATTTGAGGAAGCAAAACCCGTACTCGAAGCCCAGCTGGCTAAATCGGTAGCAGGTATCCTGCCTTAACACCATTACCGGTATATTCAGGCTGAATTCTTTTACAGCGTCTGAAAGGCGGCACTCAGAAGGCTCCCCAGACTGATAAGAAACAGGCATACGGCCGAGGAAAATAACAGACATTCTTTCCTGGCAACCGGGCGTATGCCGCCCCTTCTGATGACATTCCTGATTTAAAGCACCCGTATGTAGTGACGATGCGTTCGTGCCGCATGGCTGAACTGGTGACATTTCGCCTCCTCGCGCCGGTTCAACGGCCCCGGCGTCTGCGGCGGGCGCTGCATACTCTCAATTTCACCGACGTTTCCTGACTCTCATATCCCTTAACAAGGAGCTTTTATGCTGCAATTTAATGGCGTTCTGCGCACGGCTGTAACCTGGTTTACCCTTTTCCTCGCCTGGAGCGCATTGGTTTTATGGCATTTTGGCATGCAACTGCATCAGTACATCATGTCTGACAGCACCCTGTTTGCGTATGAACTGGCCGTGCGCACGGCGCAAAGTGACATGATGCCGCAGGGGATGATCCCTTTCCTGATGGTACTGCTGACACTTACGGCCGGTGCCGTGCTGTCGGTTCTGACGCTGCTCGGCTGGAATCTGATCCTGTTCGCCTGCTGCCTGCCTGTTATGGCGGGGGAATGGCTGCTCAGACGCACTGGATTAATCCGCTCTGAGTCTACAGCCTCTGTTGAAAGATAAATTTTGCACTCAGAGAAAGGGTGGCGGGTCCGTTCGCAGCGGACCCACCTGTAGCCTCATCAGTCATTTACGAGAATCTCAATGAAGGCCACATACTTTAAAATAGCACTGATCATTATCAGTGCTATAAGCTTTTGCACCCAGGCTGCCAATAGTGTCGGGCCCGGTTACACCAGCACGCTTATCACGGGTGACGGTAATTCCGTGACCGGCACCCCTGACTGCTGCCAGAACTATCAGATTGATATCTATGGCGTTAATAATGATTTAAAAAACTCCTATGCCACCACTATTTTCGGAGACACCAATCTTACAGACGGTTCAGATATGTCGATTTTCGGGCAGAGTAACAGCATCACCGGAGGCTACGGCAACATATTCGGGGACGGGAACAATGCCAAAACCGGAACCCGGCAGTTCGTCAATATCTTCGGTAATGGCTCATCCCTCACCGGAAACGGAGATAATATCTTTGGTTCGGGTTCAACCCTTTCCGGAAATAACTCAACCATCACCGGGAACGGCAATAATTCAAGCGGTGATGAAAATAACACGACTGGTTACAGCAACAATATCTCCGGCAATCAGAACAACGTTTTCGGCTCATCGAACAAGGTCACTGCCTCCCCTTTTTCAAACGTTACAGGCAACGGGAATACCTTAGAGACGGGCCCGTATGCCATTACGCTCGGTAACGGGAACACCAATACCGGTGCCAATACGGATTCTGGAGGTATTGAGATTGGTTCAGGTAACACCCTGACCAATGCGCTGAACGGGACCGTTATCGGCAATGGTTCCAGCGCAACAGGTGCAAACAGCCTCGTTTTTGGCTCGGGCGCACAAGCCTCAAACGGAGGAATATCAGTGGGGTACGGTTCTGTTTCCACACAGGGAGACGAAGTGTCTTTTGGCAGCCAGAATGTCCAGCGACGTCTCACGCATATCGCTGCAGGGACAGCGGGTACAGATGCCAGTAACGTCAGACAAATGCAGGACGGTGATGCGGTAACACTCAGCAGCGCCAGGGGCTATACGGACACACGGGAAACCGCCATCAACAACCGTACTGACGGACTGATTGCGACGGAGCAGCAGGCCCGTTCTGCAGGGGATGCCTCGACACTCAACAGTGCGGAAACCTTTACCACAAACCGTGAACAGGCGATCAACACCCGTACTGACAGCCTGATGGCCTCTGAGCAGCAGGCCCGACAGGACGGAGATGCCTCTACGCTGTCGAGTGCGAAAGCCTACACAGATTCCAGAGAGCAGGTTCTCAACAGCAAAATGCAGTCTTACTCCGCTTCGCAGCAGAGTGCGCGTCTCTCAGGAGAGGCAGATACGCTGGCCAAATCGGGCAATTATACGGACCGTCAGACAGCGGCGGCGATTGGCGCGTCAAACAGCTATACCGATGCGAGAGAGCTGGCAATCAACAGCAGGACTGACGGGCTTGTTGCTGATGAAAAATCACAACGCATTCTGGGTGAGGCACAAACCCTCACCTCAGCAAACAGCTATACCGACACGCGCGAGCGTGCCATCAGCACCCGGACCGACACCCTGTTTTCACAAGAAAGAACGGCGCGTACTCAGGGCGAACAGCGCATGCTGCAGAGTGCAAACTCCTACACTGACCAGCGTGAAGTGGCGGCAAATCAGTACACTGACAGTGCGCTTTCTGACGAACGGCAGGCCCGCACGCAAGGAGAAGCGCGCGTACTGAGCAGTGCAAACGGCTATACCGATCAGCGCGAGGCCGCCATTCTGCAGCATACCGACAGTGCACTTTCTGCAGAAAGTCAGGCAAGGGATGACGGTGACCGGCGCACGCTCAGCAGTGCAAACACCTACACAGACAGCAAAGTGCATCAGCTTTCACGCCGGGCCAATGCGGGCATAGCTTCCGCGATGGCCATGTCGGGTATTCCCTATCTGATCAACTCCGTAGATAACAGCTTTGGTATGGCATTCGGCACATACCGCGACGAACAGGCCATTGCTGCCGGCTACCAGCGTCGTCTGGCTGCTCAGGTAAGCGCGCGTGTGAGTCTCACATGGGATACCGGACAGGGTGCTGGCATGACTGCCGGCATGGCTATGGGCTGGTGATTTCACAATTTCTTGTAAAGCACGGGCTTTCGTCACTTCCATGTCTCAACAGGCCTTACCGGCTGCATAAACCGCTTTTCATCTGAATCATTACTGACCCGACTGCATCCCTGCGCAGGGATTTCTGACGCCACAAACGGAGCCATTCATGAGTTTTACGCCTAAAAACCTTACCCAGGGTGGCCAGATTATGGCTTACCGCCTGCGTATGTTCGCGCAGGTGAGTAACTGGATTTTCCACTGGATGTTACTGCTGTTTATTGCCTCTACGGCGCTGCTTTTCTGGCTGACCACGCCCGATGACGTGATGCGAAATGGCTTCTGGTACTGGGCTGCATGGCCGACGCATTCGCTGATGGGACTCAGTCCTGCCAGCGCTACCGCGACCTGGGACATTACCTGGCACTGCGGAGAAGGTACGCAACTGTGTAAGGTGAAAATGACGCCCGAGCAGTTGCTCTCCGATGCCTGGATGCAGGGGATGGGAAGTGCCTTTCTGGCCAGCCTGCGTTTTGTGGCCACGATCTGCGGTACCACAGCATGCCTGCTTTACTGCCTGATTGCCTGGTACGTAGGGTACAAAGGCAAAAAAGAAACCGAGGATGAGTTTATATCCGGAATGGAGCTTACGGATAACCTCAAAGTTATTAACCAGCTGCTGAAAAAGGCCGGGGAAAAGTCGGATCTGCAGGTGGCCGGGCTGCACATGGTCCGCAATGCCGAGATCATGAATTACCTGATTCACGGCACCGTCAACGTCGGGAAATCCACCATTATCCGTTGGCTGCTTGATTACATCCGCAAGCGGGGTGATCGCGCCATCATTTACGACTCGGGCGGTACGTTTGTCGAAACGCACTACGACGAACGCGTGGACAAAATCCTGAACACGCATGACAGACGCTGCGAAAACTGGGTGCTGTGGCGTGAAGGCCGCGAGGTCGTGGATTACGAGAACATGACGGCCGCGCTGATGCCGGTTGAGGGCGACTCGGACCCGTTCTGGGTGTCCTCATCACGGACCATCTTCAGTGATACGGCCATGCAGTTTGCATCTGACCCGAATCGCAACATTGAAAAATTCCTGAAAACCCTGCTGTCCATTGACCTGAAAAGTCTGCGCGAATTCCTGAAGAACACGCCCTCCGCCAACCTGGTGGAGGAGAAAATTGAAAAAACCGCCATCTCGATACGCTCGGTTCTGACCAACTACGCCAAGTCGCTGCGTTACCTGCAGGGGCTCGACAAGGAGGGTAAACCCGAGTTCAGCATTCGGGAATGGATGACAGAGAAGCAGTATGACAACAGCTGGCTGTTTATTTCCACCACGGCCCGTCACCGTAAATCTGTCCGACCGCTGATAACGATGTGGCTTTCGCTGGCCACGCTGTTTATTCAGAGCATGGGCGAGGACAGCAAACGCCGTGTATGGATTATCGGCGATGAAATTCTGGGCCTGCAGAAACTCCCGGATCTGGGCGAAACGCTGGCCGAGGGCCGTAAGTTCGGTGCCTGTTTTGTACTGGGTATTCAGAACATGCCCCAGCTGATTAACGTCTACGGGCGCGAGATGGCCAAGTCCATTTTTGACCTGCTGAACACGCGCTTTTACGGCCGTTCACCCAGCGCCGAGGTGGCAAAGATGATCGAGGAGGACCTGGGCCATCAGCGCCGGCGTGAAGCCCGTGAGCAGAACAGCTTTGGTCTGGCGCAGGAGCGTGACGGTATTTCCATCAGCAAGGACAAGGTCAGGGAGCCGGTTGTTGATTATGACCAGATCATGAAGCTGCCCAACCTGCGCTTTTACGTGCGTATGCCGGGCGAGTATCCGGTAGTGAAGCTCAGCCTGAAGTACCGCGAACAGAAGAAATATCATCCTGCGCTCATCGAGCGCGACTTCAGAGACAACCTCAGTCCTGAACTGGAAAAAATCATCAGCCAGAACGAGCGTGACGCTGTCGGGCTGGGGCTGCGCTTTCCGACCGGCGATGAAATCCTGGAGGGAACCACACACCCGCCGCTGGCATCCGTTGCTGCTGAGTCAGGGGCGGAAGTCAGGCAGCCTGCACCTGTTGCCGCCAGCGTCACGCCTCAGCCTGCACCGGGGCAAAACCCAGTACACGTCCCTCAAAAAGCCCCGTCAGCGGAACCTGCTGAGATTCTGGCTGAAAGTCTGCTGCCTGATAACGTCCGGGCATTTCCCGGTCGTGGAGCAGCAGCTTCACGATCTGCACCGGCCGTAAGGCCCGTCGCCCGTCCTGAGCCTGACGTGCCGGCAGAAAAAACCGCATCAGTACCGGCAGCGAAAGGAGTTGCCGCGCCAGTACCCCCTAAACCACCGGTCAAAACGACCAGTGCGCTCGACATCCTGGCTCGCCGGGCAAATCTGCCTGCCAACACGGATGACTCCGCGACGGCTGAGGGGGGTACGCAGGGCGAAGCGCCAGAGCTGAAGATGGTGGCGGAAAAAGATGATGCAGGGCAGCTCACTGTGCAGACGGCAGGACACAGTAAAGGCGTGCATGACAGCCGGGAGGAGGCCTACGCGGACCAGTACCGGCAGGCAAACTACCGCATGGCTGACGATGAAAAAAACATCCTGCGCCACCGTGAAGATTACGAGGCCTGGCAGGAAATGGGCGACCATCATGACCACGGAGATTATGAGCGATGATGACCGTTGCGCCGGTGGCGTCGGCCGCCGATGCTGCCAGTTACTACAGCAGCAAAGATAACTACTATTTTCTCGATGACCTGGAAAGTCAGTGGCTGGGTGAGGGCGCGCGCGAGCTGGGCCTGGAAGGCCCGGTTGACCTGCAGACGTTTACGGACGTGCTGCACGGCAAGCTCCCCAACGGAACGGAGCTGGGCAAAGAGGTGCAGGGCTCGCACGTCCACCGTCCGGGACATGACCTGACGTTTTCCGCCCCTAAAAGCATCTCCATGCTGATACTGGCCGGAGGCGACAAACGCCTGCTGGAGGCACATCATGAGGCGGTGAAAGAGGCGCTGGGGGTGATTGAAAACCTGATAAGCGTGCGCAACACCCGAGACGGTATTACCCGCATCGAGCCGACCGGCAAGATGGTGGCAGCGCTGTTCACGCATGACACCTCCCGCAACCTCGATCCGCAGATTCACACCCACGCCGTTGTCGTGAACGCCACCGAACATGAAGGCAAATGGAAAGCCCTGTCCACCGACTATATCCACGGGACCGGGTTTATTGAGACTATTTATAAACACCAGGTAAAGTTTGGCCAGCTTTACCGCAGTTCTCTGAAGGGAAAAACCGAAGCGCTGGGTTATGAAACGGAGCTGACCGGCGGACCGCATGACCTCTGGGAGGTTAAAGGCTTTACCGAAACCGTACTGGAAGAGTTCTCTTCACGGCACAGGGAAATTCATGGCAGCGTGGGGGAAGATGCCAGCCTGAAAAGCCGTGATGTGGCGGCACTCGACACCCGCCAGCGTAAACAGTCGCTTGACCGCTACGGTGAAGGCGACACCCTGCCGGCAAAGAGTCCGGACGACGTCATGCGGCACGGGCCTGACCGGATGGCGGGAGGCGGCGGTCTGCAGCCAGAATCCGGAGAAACAGCGGTGGCCAGCGGCAAAAACGCGGAAACCCCGGTTAAGAGCCGCGCGCCCGATGCCACTGAAAGGCATCCGGACGTTCAGCAGAAAGGCGGTCCGGACACAGACGCTGCCGTTAGGCCTGCACCTGAACCGGAGCAGGCAGGTACCGCTGAGAAGACGGTCACCGCAGCGCCGGACAGAGCGGAGCCGGTCGATACAGGACCGGGATTGCGGGACATATCTTCCTCTGTCAATGAGCCGATTGTTAAACCTGAAACCGAAAGGGGACGCAGTCGCCTGCAGGCGCGCTGGCAGCGGCAGATGGACGATCTGGGTTTTGACATTAAACAGGTCGTCAGCGATGCCCGGGCGCGTGAGGTTGTGCTGTCCGATCCTGAAGCCCCCCTGCGCACCGATGCCACGGAGGCCGTCCGGGAAGCCATTTCCGTGCTGAGCGACAGCCAGACCCGGTTTACATATGGCGATCTTCTGGTAAAGGCCTTCAGCGCAGGGCAGCATGAAGAGAAAATTCCCGATCTGAAACGCGCCCTGGATAAGGTGATCAGCAGTGGCGAACTGGTGCCGCTGGATGCGGACAAAGGCGTATTCACCTCCCGCATACACCTGCTTGACGAACTGTCACTGCAGTCTGTTGCGGGCAGTGCGGCCAGAGAAAACGTTGTGGCCAGCTTTCGCGCGCCGAAAGAGCCGGTGCCCGCCCGCTTTGAAAAAGCGATGCAGGCACCGGTGGCCATCCTGAATGCGCCTTCATCAGCGCTGCGTCAGCGGGAAACGGCAGAGCAGCTGGTGACAATGTCACGCGCTCACGGGCGTGACGTGATGGTCATGGCCGCCTCTGCCGAACGCGCCCTGTCACTCGGCAAATCCGCGATTCTGAAAGACAGCCTGATGCAGCGCAGCCGGATACTCGGTAACGGTTTCAGCCTCGCGCCCCAGAGTACGCTTGTGATAGACGGGGCAGAGAAGCTGAGCCTCAAGGAGATGCTGGTGCTGACCGGCGAGGCGCTGGAGAAGAATGCCCAGTTGCTGTTCCTCGACGGGGCGGGCCGCACGGCCGCAACAAGTGCGCTGTCTGTCCTGGAGCAGTCGGGCGTCCCGCGTCTGTCACTCAGCGAGCCGTCGCCCGGACTGGCAGCACGCGTTATCAGTATTGCCGACAAACGTGACCGCTATCAGGCGCTGGCCACGCGCTATGCCGAGCTGAGCGGGCCGGAGATGACGCTGAGCGCGACGGTCGCAGGCGAACGTGAGCAGCAGCAACTGAACGGCCTCATCCGGTCGACGCTGAAAGACGCCGGTAAACTCGGTCAGGAAGAGGTCTCCGTAGAGGCCCGTATTCCGGTTTTCACCACGGCCAAAACCCGTCGTCTGGTAAACACCTACCGGCCCGGGCAGGTGCTGGAAGATCGCTCGGACAAGAATGAGACGCGACATTACGTCATTGACCGTGTTCACGAAGACACCCGCCAGTTGTCGCTCATCGATACTGATGGCGTGGTCAGCGTACAGGATATCCGGACCCTGACCGGAGACTGGCGGCTGTTTGACCGCGAGACGCTGCAGGTCTCTGCCGGTGAAAAGCTGTTTGCCGTGGCCGGCGATAAAGCGGCTGGCCTGAAGGCTCGCGACCGTCTGACGGTGGAGTCCGTCAGTGAAGGGCAGATTACCGTCCTGCGCGACGGTCAGAAAAAGCCGGTGACCCTCGAACGCGGCCGCGCGCTCTACCTGACCCACGCCTACGTCGCTGCACCCGGCAGCCTCGATAACGATCGCGGGGTGGTGCTGGCCAGCCTCAACGGGCGGGATCTGACGGCGAACATGATGAACACCCTGGCGCGCAGCGGCCATGAAGCGGAAATCTTCACGGGCGAGCCGCAGGCCCGGGCGGAAGACCGCATTGAACGGATGCGGTCGGTCCGCACGCCGCTGTCGCTGGTCCGCGAGATGAGCGGTAAAGACGACGCCACGGAGGCCGTGACGGCGCTGAAAAGCGGCGTACAGACTGACCTGCAGAAGGCGTTCACGCGCGCCGTGGCCCAGATGCGCGACGTGGCCTTCACCGAGGTTGAGTTGCTGAAGGAGGCCATGAGCTTTGTGCCCGACACACCCGGACTGCAGCAGATGCTGCGACAGCAGGTGGCGGAGAAGGCCCTGATTCGCGTGTCGGTTGACGGTGAGAGCCGCTATGTGGCGCGTGCCACCTGGGAGATGGAAAAGGCTGTCGTGGCTGAAATTGCGGCGGGAAAAAATGCCGTGCCGCCGCTCATGGAGGCCGTGCCTGCGTCACTCACCGCCGGGCTGACCGGCGGGCAGGGTGAGGCGACGCACCTTATCCTCGGAAGTAAAGACCGGTTTATTGCCATACAGGGGTATGCGGGCACCGGTAAAACCACTCAGTTCCGGGCGGTAACGTCGGCGCTTGATACGCTACCTGAGCATGCCCGCCCGCAGGTTATCGGACTGGCCCCCACGCACCGGGCGGTGAAGGAGATGCGCAGCGTCGGCATCGAGGCCCAGACCCTGAAGTCATTTATCGTGGACTGGCAGAAACGCACGGCGGAAGGCGAAAGCGTCCGCTTTGAGAACACGCTTTTCCTCATTGATGAGTCATCGATGCTGGGAAACCAGGACACCGCGGCGGCTTATCAGGCTATTTCATCAGGCGGGGGCCGGGCAGTCTCGGTCGGGGACGTCGCGCAGTTTACCTCTCCCGAGAGCGGTGCTCCTTTCCGGCTGGTTCAGGAGCGCAGCCCCATCGACGTGGCCGTGATGAAAGAGATCGTCCGGCAGCGCGATGAAAACCTGAAATCTGCGGTATACAGCGCGATCGAGAACAAGGGAGCCGCGGCCATTGAAAAAATCATGCAGGTGCTGCCTTCGGTGGTGCCACGATCAGAGCAGGTGGTTCTGCCTGCCCGTTCTGTTGTCGAAACCCAGGCACCCGTGGAGGCCATTGTGGCGGACTGGATAGGGCGCACACCTGCAGCACGGGAAAAGACGCTCATCATCGCGCAGCTGAACGAAGACCGTCGTGCCATTAACCAGAGCATTCATGACAGGCTGACTGAACTGAAGGAGCTGGGTGAAAAGGCCGTCACGGTGCCGGTGCTGTCGCGCATCACGGGCGGGCGTCATGACTTCAACCGCACGTCGGCCTGGAGTTCCGGTCAGGTGGTAAAGGTCAACGACAGCTATCTCAGCGTGACGGCGGTGGATTCGGGGATAAACCGGATCGTCCTGCGGGACGAAGGCGGCAGAACACACTTTTATTCTCCCGCCGAGCTGAACGTGACGGAAATCGAGGTTTTCGAGCGCCAGCATATTGAACTGCGGGTGGGAGACAGCGTGCGCATGAACAAAACGCAGAAAGCGGCAGGCCACGCGGCGCATGAACAGTACCGGGTGCAGGCGCTGCGGGAGAACGGCGAGGTGGTGCTGAAGAATGCCGCAGGCGAAAAGGTGATTGAACCGGGCACCGTGACGGCCGATCAGCATCTCGACTATGCGTGGGCGGTGACCGGCTACGGTGCACAGGGGGCCAGTGCAGATTTTGTCATTGCGCTTGAAGGGACTGAGGGCGCGCGTCAGCGCATGAGCGGAATGCGGGCATTTTACATCAGCCTGTCCCGCGCGGTCGATCATGTGCAGATTTACACGGACGGTCTGTCAGACTGGCTGAACACGCTGCAGAACAGGGACAGAGAGCCGGAGACGGCGCATGACGCGCTCGATCCACAGCCAGAACGCGCCCAGGCGCGGCTCGTATGGGGGATGGGTAAGTCTCTGTCTAAAACCGCAATCGGGCGGACGTTCCTGCGTGAACAGGGGCTGAAGCACAATCCCGTTACCGCGCGTATCATTCCGCCCACCAGGAAGTATCCTGCGCCCCATCTGGCCCTGCCTGTCTTTGACGGGAACGGCAAAACGGCAGGCGTCAGCCTGTATCCACTTCAGCCTGACAAGGGTTTGAAGGTTAGCGGGATCGGGAGGGATCTGTTCACTGATGGTGCGCAGGCGGCGATATTCCAGAAAAGCCGTAACGGACAAACGCTGATTGTGACGTCTCTTGAGCAGGGCGTGGAAGCAGCGCGGAGTCATCCGGAGACGGGTGTGATCCTGCAGACCGGCCGCAAAACGCCAACGGCGCAGTTGCTGAAGGTGGCCGGTGGCCATCCGGAACGCTCCTCACGTCCGGATGCGGCGCTGGTCAGTCTGGTGCGGGCTGAGCTTCAGGATATATTTAAAAACCTGCCTGCTGACGGCCCTGTGCGTGATGATACAGCGTCGCTGCGTGCTGCCCTCGCTGCCCTGGACAAGGCGCTTCCTGCGTCGTTAGTCCGGCCAGCGGAAGAGAGGGCAGAAAAACAGGCACTGGCTGATCTGCAGAGCCTCGCGAAGCAGATTGCGGCGGAAGCGACGGCGAAAGCACTTGCCCGTCTTCCGGAAGCCGAAGCCGGTGAAAAAGGCGCCCTCAGTGCCGCGTTGCTTGAACGGGTGGCGGAAGCCGTGAGGCTGCAAATCCCGGCGCTGCCGGGTGAAAAAGAGCCCGACTATGCCGGGCTTGTCCGCCAGGCCGCCAGCGCCATGCCTGCACAGGACGGGAATAAGGCCGGCATCGTCAGAGCCGTGATCAGCGCCCTTGCAGACGGTGGCCTGCCGTCAGATATCCGAATCGCTGCAGGTGAAACGGGGGCCGGAAACATTCCGGCGGCGGTAATCCGGAAAGTCACTGAGGAACATGACCGGTCCGTGCAGCCTTCTCAACGGATGCCGGACGGCCTGACTGAGCGCTCAGTCGCCAGTGCGGTCCGTGAAATGGAACGGCAGAACCTGCTTAACCTGCCTGCGGAACCACGCGGCCGCGAGCGCAATGAGCCTGTGCCAGAGATGACCCGAAACATCCAGAAAGAGCGTTAATAACCCTGTGGGCCAGACGACACCCGGCCCCTTTCTATTCCATTCTGCCCCCGTTTATCCGGGGCAGGCCAATGAACCACGTCGTCGCCGGTGTGCGACATACGGACACTTATGAAAAAACACGTAAAACTGGCCGCAGCGATGCTGGCCACAGGCTTCACCTGCGCCGTGCCGGCTGCACCTGCCGATTTAACGCCGGCACAGCAGCATGCGTCCGTAGCGGGTGATTTTACCCCCGTGCAGCAGGCCCGCATCGGCGAGATAGCCGCTGATTACCTGGTGGCGCATCCGGATGTGCTGATCGAGGTCAGCAAGAAGCTACAGGCGCGCCAGAACGAAATGAAGCAGAAGGCCTATGCCGACGCTGCCGTAAAAGCCCACCGTCTGCTCATGCAGCTCGACGGCGTGCCTGTTGCAGGCCCGGCCGGTGCAAAAGTCATTGTGACGGAGTTTTTTGATTACGAATGTATCGCCTGCAGCATGATGTCGCCGGTGATGGAGAAAGTCATGGCCAGTAATCCAGACGTCAGGTTTGCGTTTCGCGACTGGACTATATTCGCGCCGCGCTTTCCGGAATCCATCCAGGCTTCGCGCCGTGGGCTGGACATTTACCGTCAGAAGGGCGCGAAAGCCTACATGGCCTTTCACAATGGCATTTACCGTACTGGCCACAACGAAGGAAAACTGACACCTGAAGACATTGAAACCAATGCTAAGTCTGCAGGGGCAGGGCCTGTTAACACTGAGGGCTATGCCCGGTCTGACAGCCTTATTGCGAACAATGATTCTCTGGCAGAGATGCTGGGGCTGACGGGAACGCCGGGGATTATTGTCATGCCGGCAGAGAACGCTACTGTGGAGAACACGACCGTGATACCGGGTGTGGTCAGCGAAGCGGTGATGCAGCAGGCCATCAACAAGGCTGAGGGGAAATAAAAAAATACCGGCACCTGGAATCGGTGACTGCCGGTATAAACGATATCAATATCTTTTAGGAGGCTGAGACAGTGTCTCAGTCCCTGTTATCGTCTTGCTTACCAGAAGCTTTAGGTTAAATTTTCAGGCAGGATTAGCTGGCGGATAATCCCCATCCCTGCCTGTAATTATTTGCTCTGGATAGCATTTTCCGGTATCTGCTTTTTCGCTGAACCCGATGCTTTCAACCGTATCCACCCTGTGACCAATCCGATAAACACCAGAAAGACTCCACTCATGAGCATGTAGTAAGCCAGAAGAGACAAATAGGCATCATGCCTGTCATAGAACTTGTCCAGCCATGAATAGGGATATGTAATAAACCGCTTTAAAGGGCTTGTTTCAGATAAAAGTTCAACACAACTTGTCTGACAGTCTTCAGAGTTTATGCGTGAAAGATAAGCGGCCGCTTTTGATTTGTTTCCATGAGCAAGGTAGTAAATCGCAAGCGCCCTGGTTCGGTCGGTTGAGGTAAAATCTTCCTGCAAACCGGATCTTAAAAAGGCAACATCTTTATCGGTAAGCTTTCCTGCACGGGCTTTGTAATAAAGCAAAATGTCTGAGACAAAATGGTTATCAAGTAAAGGGATGAGGCCCGTGTCCAGAGGCGTTTTTTCACGTGAGTCAGTGTAGATAATCGCCTGATAAAATTGCGTTGCGTATCTGCCGTCGCGGGGACGGTAATAGGCCGGGCTGATGGCCTTTTTGTACAATGGCTCACGGAAATCAGCCCACTGTCCTCGGTTATTATCGGTAGTGGTTTCCCAGTACCGGTAATTTCCGAAACTGTCTTTCCAGGCAAAGAAAGCATGACTGGGCGCAAAAACCACCCATGACTCGATCCCTGCCTGGGATGCTGCAGTCATCATTAAATATGTGTTGGCGTCGCAATCTGAATTATCTGCTGCATAATTCGCTGTTACAGGACCACCCGGACTGTAATAAAAATGTTTTGCGAGGGTATGTCCTGCACATGCAACGAATTTTTCATTTCCTGCGTCAGTAAGGTCTGTGTGACAGTGACCTTTTACGTCTTCAAGATAGAGCGTAACTTTGTTGCGGGCTTGCTGAGCAACTGCATCATTAACGATCCGGTTAGTTACGTCCATATTTATCAGGTCATAAACCAAACCGGTCCGGTTTAGCGCATTTGCAGCAGTTGATGTGAAGCTCTCTAAGGAATGGGTTTTGTAGAATTCCTTTTTAAAATTGGAATACAACCTAAAATCCTTACAACACGTGGCCAGCAGTATCACGCCAAACAATAATGTAAGCAGACTGACTAATGCCAGAAGGTGAAAAAAGCAGTTCTTTTCGCGCACAATTGATGCCTTCATTGAGGACAGATATTTGCATCATTTCGGCATCAGCGTGTGAATCTTTAGGGATTTCAGGACCTGCACCGTCAGTTGAACATTCGCAATAAACTGTGTTCTTACGACCATTTATCACTCCGGCAGACTCCATCGTGGTCCGAAATGCTCCGCTTACGCGAGAAATACCTTATGTGGTTCGGCTTTATGTACACAGAGAATGCAGGAATGCCACGGAAAGCGGCTCAGTTTTTCGGTCGCCAGCGCCCCGGAACAGCAGGCGGGTACTTTTTTATGAGGTTACGCTAACGGGGAAGCTTTCGTCACCGTTGGCCAGAAGCCATATAGTGCGCGTTATCCAGACGTCAGGTTTGCGTTTCGCGACTGGACGATATTAGCGCCGCGTTTTCCGGAATCCACCCAGGCTTCACGGCGTGGTCTGGACATTTACCGTCAGAAGGGCGCGCAGGCTTACATAGCCTGTCACAATGGCATTTACCGTACTGGCCACAACGAAGGAAAACTGACACCTTAAAACATTGAAACCAATACTGAGTCTGCAGGGGCAGGGCCGGTTAACACTGAGGGCTATGCCCGGTCTGACAGCCTTATTGCGAACAATGATTCTCTGGCAGAGATGCTGGGGCTGACAGGGACGCCGGGGATTATTGTCATGCCGGCAGAGAACGCTACCCCGGAGAGCACGACCGTGATTCCGGGTGTGGTCAGCGATGCGGTGTTGCAACTGGCAATAGTGAGAGCTGAAAAAAATTAAAAGATGCAGGCACCTGTATGAATGAAGGTATAAAGATTGTCAATTTATTTCAGGATGCTGGTACAGTATCTTAGCTCTTTCATTCAAACTTACGTTCACGCTCATCATCTCGCGATTTAATTTCCTCCTGTCTACGGCGTATGCGTTCAATAAAATGAATGTGAACTTCTTTGGCAGCATCCGATATATCTTTACGATGGTGGTGTTTGAGGTTAGCAAGGGCAATGTCAACACGTTCATCAGTGTCATCTCCCATGTGAGGAGTTAGGGGGGACGTGTTGGCAAAGCACTCAAGCACCAGCTTAGGAGAAGGTGAAGCTTCTAAGAGTTTTAAGGCTGTATCGGATAGTTTATAAGCTGGGGATGAGTTCTTTATCCACGGCATTATGCCATCCGCGACGAGAATCCATGCGAAATTATCATTTTTTCCAATACACCACTTAACAAGTAAGGATGCATCAATTTTGTCAAAAGGAGGGGTTTCTAAACGATTAACAAAGTAATGACGTTTTGAGAACGCATTTAGTGATTCATCATTATTTATAAGAAAAGCGTGATTAAGGAATATAGTGGGCATTAGAGTAGCGGTTGATTGAATAGTTGTGTCAAAATCAGATAGGTAGCCATCATTCTCGTCAACCACACTGAATATGCTTTCAATCCACTCTATTTTTAAAGACTCGTTATCTTTAAAACGTAATGCAGCATTTATAACATTCTCCATATTATAATCAGGGGGGGCATTATAAGTGAGGCTATCTCTTTTAATCCTGAGTATTGACGCATTTAAGCCTACCCGCTGCCACTCACCACCTAAATCGTTAAAGCTATTGCCTGTGTTAGCAAGTTTTATTGACAAAGCCTCAAGAACAATTTCATCTCCGTTTGGTTTACTAAGAATTTTATTTGAAAGATTTAAGAGGAGATGATCTGGTAATGATTTATAGGATTCCCTGTATAAAATTGAATTATATGCTGCAGGTGAGGTATTCGGATCTTCAAGGGCATCTAGGCAGCGAGCCATGTCGATTTCGGAAAACGCGCGTACAGGATGAAGCTCAACTAAGCAGGATTTGAGTTCGAAGTTAGAGGCGCAGATGTCAAGTATTTTCTGAGCGAGTGGGTAATCTAATGTGTCAACAACTTCAATGAATCCTGCTAATACAGCAGTGTTTTTATGTAAATTCGAAATGCTATTAAATTGCTCATATAAGTTCTGCCATTGCTTAGATAACTCTACAGACCCGTAGGCAAGTCCTTTACCAAAGTTTTTGCGAAAAATTACATCAATTCCAGAGAATAAAGGTTCTCCCAATTCACTTATTCCAGCGTTGGACGTGGAAAATTCTTTCCCTAGATCAAAAGCTTTCTCCAGTTGTTTTTCTCTACCTGTTCGTAAATGGCATTCTAAATTAGAATCCTCCTCTAAAATATAAGGATCACCTGTTGCATTGAACACATAAACAGAAATATTTTCAATTAAATTAGAGGGTTTTAAGAGGTGTTCGAGTTTTGACAAACTCGCAGGCAAAGATAATAATAGGTCATCTTTCTTTTTATAGTGATAATATATTGTAGAGCGAACAGCCTTCCAGCCCTCTGACCACGGAGAGTGAGCGTGTATTCTCATAGCTATATCAATAAGAGTAGGTCTTAAAGTCTCCATTCGCCAAAGTCTACTAAAAGAATTAGCAAGAATCACACGTGCTTTTGGGTTCAATTCAGGATTGGAAGAGGTGGCCAACCTGAAAACGAGCTCCAAAAAAGCGACCCTCCACTGCAATAATCCATTTTGATTAAGGTGCAACCCATAATCTCTTGGCCTTGCTCCAAATTCATTCACACCATGACTCACCCAGTCATTGCTTTTTAATGCAGACTGAAGCATCTTAAAGCCGATTAAGGCTTGGCTAACATCGCTTGTGGAGAAACATTTTTCCATAAAAATAAGGCGTTGATCTAAGGTTGCGTGCGTGCCAGAAAAATAGGGTTGAAACATCCTAGTGATAGCGTTTAACGCTCCATCTTTATCAATGCCTTTGTTACGTTTTGCGTGTATTTTTATAAGCAGAGTTAAACATTTTTCAAAAAAGCATGGTTCATAGGCGAGGGATGTCAAAAGCTTAATTATTAGCCGCATTTGGGGAAGGTAAGATAAACTGTAATTTTTTAAAAAGAAGCAATTTAAATCATCCTCAATCTTTTCCATTAGTGCTTCAGGCACTACTGGGCTGATGTAGTCAAGTAAACGCATAGACTTTTGGTCTAATAGAAGCAGATTGCCGAGAATACCATTTTTTTTGAGCCAGCTCAGGACTATTTTTTTTGCTATGGGGTGATCATGTAATAAACCCAGGCGATGCGCGAAAGACATTAACAAACGATGATTTCCTGAGTTTTCAAAAACTTCTTTTAGGTGTTCAAAATTTATATTATTCAGCGCGGAAGATGCTAATTTGTTAGCAATGGCTTGAGGCAATATAGCTCTCCAATGAGAGCGTTCTTGTATTACATTTCGGGCAAGCAAAATGCTACAGGAGCGAAAAACTTTACTTTCATTTTCATATAAAAAAGAACTTAATAGCGATAGTTCATTATCTGCTGGAATCGTTGAAAATGAATAAACCAATGAAAGCACCTCAGCATGATCACGAAGACCTGTATCTGAGCCTTTTGACTGATAAAACAGCTTATCAAATATTTCCTCAACAGATAGTTGAGCTAAACTCTCCCCCTCTGACACTCTTTCTGCAATAGCTAATGCAACCCTTAAATTACCACTTGAAAATTGAGAAATTTTACGGGCATTCAATTCGCCTAACTTAGGAAAACGCCTCAAAAGAAGTAGCATTGCAACTTCATACCCGGTGGCCTCAATTTGAATAACTTTAGTCGTTAGAGGTTGATCATCATTAATATCATATTCGACAGTAATCAAACGTATCTTAGTTTCTGATGCTGAAATTTTTTCAGCAAGTTGTGCATGTAACTTCGCTGAGCAATTGTCAATGATTAAAATTACATCTCTGTTTTCAGCTACTAATCTGTCCAGCATTGCGCTTGCAGAGGGAGTAGGATTTTTACCAATGTCAGTATAAACAGCTTTGGTATAATCAAGTGGTATAATTCCTATCTTTTCATCAAAAAGAGCTTCAATAATTCTTGTTTTACCTACGCCTGACATACCAACTATACGTACAGCTTTATCCGTAGATCTGATCAGATCTCGCATTGGTTCAATGGCATCTTCAATGCTTAATGTCTGAGCTTTTTCAAGTGGTAATCTTACAATAATACCCGGCGCCGTAATAAAAGAATTCGTATCCGTTTTAGGAGGATTACTCCATGATGTATAAGGCTGCCATCCATAAGAGGCTCTTCCAATTTTGTCGTTTACCCACAAGCAAACAGAAGGGTGCTGTCTAAGCCATTGTGCCAATTTTGAACTGTCATAAAAATCAAGATGGATATCATCGCTATTATCTGTATCTTGAACAGCCTCTCTCATGCTTTGTATGCGTTTTTCCTTTTGAGTGGGTGAGCAATCATCCTTCAGGCTGACTATGATATAGCTTCCAGAATTTATAATTTGATCTGTGATAACAGGCAATAAACCTTTTTCATTTGTCATTTCTTCAATGATTTTTGAAGGCGGCATCTTATGAATTTTGGCCTGGAAAATTGTATTTGGTCTAGCGATAAATCCAGATGCAAAAGCTTTTTCTGGAACGATTACCCGAACATCAACTCCTCCGTCTGCCGAATTTATAGAGCCAGTTCTATCGACACAAGATGCACTGTAACCCATTGATTTAACTTCGGCTTCTGCAAGTCGCTCAATAAGTTCCTCTAAACAGATGTCAGAAAGATTGAGGAGTTCTTTTTTCTCTATGTCAAAAATTGCCATGCTAAAACCTTTTAAAATACTAAATTCCAGACTTGTTTCATAAGTGAAGCTACTAAAAACGACCGTAAAAACACAAGTGTATCTAGTGTCTATAGAGTAATGCTAAGTTACTGATAAACATGGTTTTCCAAAAAAAAAGGTGATTTTCGTTTTACATTTTGTATTAAGATTAACCATGTTTGATTTTCAACATAGATAGCGGTTTAGAAAAATATTAGTTTTTTCTGATTACTTTAACCTAAGTATGGACATAACACTAACAGATCGCTATAAATTAGACCTTCTCAGAATGCTTATTCCTGATCCATCCCTTTGTTTTCGGGTCATAGGATGTGGGTTAATTTTGTATTCAATTTTGCCTTTCATTCACCTTTGAAAGGTCAATACATCCAGTAGCGTGGTGCGCATAACATTCATTATGTTAAATGGTGGGGCAGTCACCTTGTTCTGGCTGGATAAACAGGCAAATCTCTTCAAAAATCAACTTATGTCTTCAAGGATAGAAATGTATATTAGAACTCTTAAATTTGTTGATTGGAGCTCGTTTCTTGAAAAGAGAGATGAAGATGTATCATTAACTCTTGATTTTAAAATCGAAGCTGGCTTTAGCTTTTCGGCCGCAATTGCGTTTAGGAAGATGTCAAAATTTAAGCTGACCAATATCAGTTTAGGTGAAAATCTTGATGTTCCAGAAATGATCTTGAAACTTCAAGGTATTCATATAAATAAAGATATAATTTTAGAAAAAGTAATCATGGAAACTTTAGATTTTGGTTTAGGATCTGACACCGAATGTTATCTGGTTTCAGCATTTTTTAAAGTGTCTAAAGTTGATTATGAACAAATTGAAAAGCAAATCTCTAAATATTCAGATTCATCAAAAGAAGAAGTTAATGAACATGTTCTGTCACTACCAGTAATCGATTATTTTAGAGTCAGAGCAGACATAGTTAAAAATGCCATTCTTAATTTCATTGAGGTTAGTAATTACTTTTGCAGATATGTACATGCCTCTTACAATCTATACTTAGATAAAGGCAGTGAATATTATAGAGTTACGCAGTTATCTGAATCCAGGGAGACTGCGGGGCAATTTGCATTGCATCCTCATGCGGTGAGACCTGAATTAATAGAGAAATGGTATAAGAGTATATCTAAAATACCTGAAGATTTGAGGGTTTTACTTGCTAAAGGTTCTCACTATCGTTTTCTTGGATTTTTTGAGGAGAGTTATCTATGCTATTACAGGCTTATAGAGATGGTGTTTAAAGGTCCTCATTTCATACCATCTTTGACAGAACAGATTTTTGAAATAAATAACGATAAAATTATTAGGGCAGTGAAAGGAGCCAGTCATAAAATGCTGGCAGTATTCATCTTTAAGTGGATCAAACTTAAGCGTCTGCAATATGAAGAATACAAGGAAGATGAAGATCTCATTGTCGCACTAATGGATTTTATTGAATTACGTAACAAGCTAACTCACTCAGCAGATGTAAGCGGAAACGCGAAAGAGATGATCCCTTTTATGAGGTGGATTGTCTTTAATATGCTTGATGAAGTGTATAAAATTGATGAGTGAAAAGGTTTTTTTTATTGCGGTTATAAATGGGGGGTAATATGTCAAAAGTACAAACAATGTGTATTATGTTGGGGGCGGTTTTATTTTTCTTTGGTTTGATCGGCAAGGCTGCTAATTGGAATCGTTGGGTGATGTTAGTATTAACGCTAATCTTTTTCGGATTAGTATTTATTGCATCTAACCATTTATAGTTAATTGAAGATGCTTGTTAGATGGTTATGATGTTAATCAAGCATCTTCATAAAAATCTGATGATTAGAATCCATCGACTGATAATCGAAAAATCATGCTGGCTAATTAATATATAACGTGGTTAAGCTTTATAAACACAGAGAATGCAGGAATGCGACGGAAAGCGGCTCAGTTTTTCGGTCGCCAGCACCCCGGTAAAGCAGACGGGTACTTTCTTCTGAGGTTACGCTGACGGGGAAACTTTCAGCACCGTTGGCCAGAAGCCATATAGTGCGCGTTATTCCGTCCGTAAAACCCGTGTGAAGCACGGGTAGCCCTCCTTCTATTTCATAATGTGCATCGCACAAGGCAAGTGGCACTGGATTATGGTTCCCGTGCAAAAAACCTTTCTCAGCACGAAGAAACTTATAATCATTTCTCCACTGTGCTTCATCGCCGGTTGAGAGCTGCGGTTCATCACCAGACCTCGCCCATGCATTCAGAAACGGCCGTTTACGAACAATTACGACCCATTTTTCAGAGTATTGGCGTAAGGACAATTTCATCCAGGCGATTTTTCCGTCTCTAAGTTCGACTGAAAAGTGGCAAACTCTGTCGCCGAACCCGCCATACTCGCGCTCTATCCGATATATTCCGCAGGCGGCAAGCAAAGGATGTTCATTGAATATCGGATTTGCATTCATGAGGTCGCACGCTTGTTATAAGGGCCTTAATCACGACACGGTCAACGGCGATCGGGCTTTTCAGCAATCAGATAGGTCAGACCGTAAACAACCAGTCCAGCTACGAGAACGAGCAGCGGAGCAATGATGCGCATGGCACCTTCATTCAGCGTTGCCGCCAGAAATATACCCACCACCATAGCCATTAAGACCAGTCCGCCGGACACCTCGGCGATAAGCTTACGAAGCAGTCTAATAATTTTCGATAGCATTGATAAATTCTCTGGAGGCGGACGGGTTTTTACGCAGCATTTCACCCATTTTGATGAAGTTCTGCAGGGGTTCTTCAAACATGAAATAGAGCATGTCGTAATCGTTAACCCGCAGCTTTCGCCACAGTTCAGGGTTCTGCATCTGCAGCCGTCTGGAGGCTTCACAGGCACGGGATATCACGCCCTGAGCAATGACGCCGCCCGTCATGCCACCGGTCAGTCCCCGGAGGGCAACGCGCGTCATGAATGACAGCATGACACCACTGACGACCTTTGAACCGAGATAGGAAGACAATGTCAGTTGTGTAGCGGTCCTGCTGGTCATTGATGTTGCACTGCCAATCAGTTTGTCATAAACCTTACGTAGTGCGGGTTCAGGCAGGTACTGCAGAGAATCATCGATGATAATCTTAACGATTTTCGCAATTTCGTTTCTGTTCCTGAAGGCATTATATACAGCACGGCCAACGCGAACGTCGTCGTGCATATTGCGTGACTGGATGCGTCGGCCGCCATCAGAAAGGTCCAAATCCTGAAAGGTTCGCTCCAGTCCCAGATAAAAGTCCATTGGCACTGAAACCACGCCCGATACGATTGAACGGGCGAGCATTGTTGCGTCCATTCCTTTTCCCCAATAACCGTGTCGTCTGATAAGTAAACATTAAAATATTGTAACTGTCAGGGCAATATTTTGACAGTTCAGGCAGTCACGAAACTAGGCTGTCATCGGTACATAACCTTTCCAAAAACCCCTGTGGCCATCGACACCCCGGTCCCGGACTGAATGCGCGCTGCACCGCCATGCGCGTGTATTCAGGTCCATTGAGGACTGCAGGTGATTTTGAGAATAGTCTGGATCGAGGGCGGTTTATTTTTAACCATCCGACACCTTAAAACCCTATTAAATGCTGGATTTAGCCGGTTGCTGCGGGTATGCTTTTCTGACTTCGCCGGGCGGCGATCTATTCAGATCCTTATCAGAATACTGTGGTGGTTGATGATAGGGATGAGCGAAACCTGTGGCCGGACATGCGCGGTACGGGGAAAGATTTATCCGGATGGGACGTATCCGTGAAAACGTCCAGGGTACAGAGAACGACAATTGCCGGACTCTGAATGCAAAAACCCCCCGAAACTGTTATCAACTTGGCGGAAGAGACAGAATCAGGGGGTCCAAAAGCAGGCGCAGCGCCTGTGAAGGATTATAACGCATGCATTTCATAAGACAAGCCCTGCCCGCCATAAGTCCGGGACAGGGTGAATGACCAGATTTTAATCGGGTTAAACTACCCGACCCCGTATGAAGCCAGACGTTGCAGCAGCAACCATTCTGCTGCCGGCATTTGCCCTCCGACCGGGTATAGCCTGGCTCCTGCTACGTTGGTGAAGTCTGTTTTCCGGCTGAACGGGCCGGTAATACCTCTTCACATCAAAACTGTATTGTCCGCGCGTGACACCGGCACTAATGACGGTGGGCTTCCCCGCGTCTTTTTTCCGGCTTTCCTGCTTACACGTCAGGTTGTCAGTGAAGACCGGAGACATACCTGTTGCCAGAGAACAAAGCGGCCTCAGTCTGACAGGGAGGCACTGTCATGAAACAGGGCAGCCCGTCACGGCACTGGAGTCAGCTCAGCACCGAAGAACAGGTGCGTTTCTGGCAGGGCGTTGATGCCGGTGAAACGGCATCGTTTCTCGTTCCCGCCGAACCGCGTAAAACCCGCCGTGTAAGGGGTGAACACTCCACGCGGGCGAAATGCGAAAACCCGCAATGGTTCCGGCCGGCGCGCTATAAGACGGTAGGTGGCCAGATCGGCTACCTTTACAACCGGCTGGTGAAAACCGATCCGGAAACCGGCCTCAGCGAGCTGCGCATGCGGATGTCGCTGCACCCTTACTACATGATGAACCGCCAGAAGGCGGGGCGTAAAAACCATTTCAAACCGGAAAAAGCCCGGCTGCTGGATACCACCTGGCCGGTTCTGATCAGT